>SDBU01006153.1_pt1 | contig 14186 bp, 18 predicted proteins | sample 2277071 | NCBI WGS metagenome assembly SDBU01 (sample SAMN10397929, study PRJNA504765) | marine sediment metagenome | isolation source: marine sediment core GS08_GC12, 126 cmbsf | place: Arctic Ocean: Gakkel Ridge, Loki's castle | collected 2008
GTTCCATGAAGAATAATATCTTTACCATATTTTTTCTTTATTTCTTCAGGAACCATACATTCCGGCTGTATGGGATTAATAATGTTTATTCCTATTTCTATTAAATCAGGGATCAGTGGTTCTATGTTCCCATCCGAATGAAGAAAATAATATACTCCTTCTTTTTTGGTCTGTTGTACAATATTTTTAAATCTTGGTTTGAATATTTCTCTCCACATCGCCAAGGCAGTCAAAATCATTCCTCTGGACCATATTCTTCAGATGAATGAGTTTGATCCCGTAAGCCTGTCTTTCTCTCTCCAGCGCAAGCTCCTTCTCGTAATAGGAGGACCTGGAGGCAAGAAGGTCAGCTCCCTTCAGTTTACCCGCTTTGAACTCGGCATCCTGTATCTCGAGTTTCTGCCGCTCTATGTCGAGCGAAAGCTGTTGCACCTCGAGCGCGTACTGAGACTTCAGAATGCCATAATATAACTCCTGGACCCCAAACACGATATCAACTACCGCCTGTTCACGATTAAGCTTCGCCATATAGAAGTTGAGCCTGGCCTCCGCATTTCTCCTCAGCAATTCTCCGCTCTGGTAAGGGTTCCAGTCGAGAATAAGGCCGTACGTTGTATCATCCGAACTGAATGCGTCGAGCTCCAGTAGGTCGGCGCGCGCAGACCCCTGCATCCTGACCTTCGGGTAGTATGCCCGTGCCGCGTTCTCCACCTGGCGCGCGGCTGCGGCAATCTCCTCCTTCGAGATAAGGATTTCGTAGGAATTCTCCAGGGCAAGTTTGACACTTGTATCGAAATCTATATACGTATGTTCGGGCGTGTCTTCCTGTGCACAGGAGGTCTCCATCGCGAAGGCCACAAGAGATACAACCAATGCCATCTGATAAGCAAGAAAACCGACACGCATAAGCTCCCACCTCATGTCTTGACCGCTACAGTTGAAAAATGATACCAGCCGTCCATCCGAATTCCAACTTCATTTTGCGGCTGCATTGACACCATTCCGGACCGGGCTTATATATGCCCGCCGACCACAGCAAATACCTGAAGAGACCTCGTTATGACTCGTTCGTCTCTCTATACACCCTGCAGAAGCTGTCGTCTGTTCTCTGATAAGGCTTTTCACCAGATTAGACGTTCGCCCAACGCGGAATATTCCTCGAGATCGCGGTTTTCTCCTCTTACCGAGACCTGTGCAAACACGCGTAACGACAGGAAAGCCCTTCAGCGACGACATCAAGCATACAACTCCGAAAAAAACGGAGGAGGATGGAATCAGGGTCTGTTATCATGGACCGCATATCTGAGCTCGGAGAGCGACCACAAAAAAGGCTCTTCAATAATCAAGATTACGCATACACTAATATATCCCTAATCGTCTTGTCCTATGAGTGCAGCAAAAGCGGAACTCCTCAGAGAAAGAATCGACCAAGCTTGCGCAATGCTCGAAAGCTGTGCCCTGTGCCCTCGGCAGTGCAGAGTGAATCGCCTGGCAGGGGAGCGCGGCGTGTGCAAGCTCACAAAGGATATCATCGTGTCCAGCGTATCTCTGCACCACGGCGAAGAACCACCGATTTCGGGTACCGGCGGTTCGGGGACCATCTTCTTCACATCGTGCAATCTCCTCTGCGCCTTCTGTCAGAACCACCCGATAAGCCACACGAGGCAGGGAACGCAGACAACGCCAAAACGCCTCGCGGAGAACATGCTGTCGCTCCAGCGTCGTGGAGCGCACAACATTAACCTCGTCACACCGACTCATTTGGTGCCGCAGATAATGGAGACGCTGCTCATCGCTTTTGAAAGGGGACTCGACATCCCGATAGTGTACAACACCGGCGGATACGATTCTGTAGAGACACTCGCTATGCTCGACGGCGTTGTCGACATATATATGCCTGATATGAAATACTCCGACGGGGAAATTGCGCAGAAGCTCTGCAATGCCCCTGATTATCCCGAGCGTAACCACCGAGCAGTAATCGAGATGCACAGGCAAGTCGGCGATTTCACGATGGATGAAAACGGTATCGGCACCAAAGGTCTCCTTATACGACATCTCCTCCTGCCCAACGGTTGCGCAGGCACAAGAAGCATAATGAAGTTCATCTCTGAGAATATTTCAAAGGAGACCTATATCAGTTTGATGAGCCAGTATTTTCCTGATTACCGGGCGCACGAGTTTCCACAGATAAAAAGGCGAATAACGACTAAGGAATATGCTGAAGCGCAAGCAGCAATGCAGGAATTCGGGCTTCACCGCGGCTGGTTTCAGAACCTGTCAATTGACGAGAGCATCTTCAACATAAGACGTTTTCTAAACGATCGTCCCTGATAACGTTTATTCCGCCCTTCGAATCCTCGTCGAGATCGTCCCACGGCAAAAAAAGAGGCGGCTTCTTAACCGCCTCTCAAGTCTCTAAGCAACACCTGGTAGTCTGTCGGACTATCGGGACTTCTTATCTTTTCTTTTTCTTCGCGACTGTTTTCTTAGTTTTCTTCTTCACAGCTTTTTTCGTTGTTTTTTTCTTAGCAGTCTTTTTCGTTGTTTTTTTCTTGGCAGCTTTTTTCTTTGTAGCCTTTTTCTTGGCAGCTTTCTTTTTAGCCATGGCTTTTCCTCCTAATCAAAGAAAAGCGCCCCGCATTTCTCGACGGATATTCGCCTTGTTCCTACCATGTGTTGCCAAAGATCACTCCAACTCTGCCGTATCTAACAATACCAAATGAAAAAATGCAATAAAAACTTTCAGAAAACTTTTCTCCATCGTCACAACGAGCAATGCTCTTTTCGCTCCTATTTGATTCCTGCGCCGCCTTCTTTCACAGAATACCTTTCACAACAACACTCCTTTTCTCGTCGAGCTTTGTCTTTTCTCCTCCTACTTTATAACCCAACTGTTCTGTTCGCACTCACTCGTCGTTCAGGTGTTCTCAGGCAATTCCTTTAATATTTTTTTCTCTCCTGCCGCCTTATGATCCGTTGTTTTTTCATGCGCAATCGTATACTTCGCGCAAAACTGCTGCAAACCGATCGAGTGCCTTCACTTGCTTTGTCATGAGGTTTCCTGAGCCCTGCCTTGTTTCGCAGCGTGTCTTGCGCCATCTCGTTCACGAGCAACCACCTCTCAGGCACGATTATCTCGTCGAGAAACACTTATCGATTGATTAACTCGAAGACAACAGGTGTGTTGCTCACGATCTTACGACTTCATACGAGACAACAAAGAGGTTGGCATTCCAGGTTACCCTTGCCCGGCGATAGTGTGCTCATGCATATATCCGGCAGAAATTCGATATTATCTTAAGACCGCAGTCCTGGCTTTTTTCGGGATGGAATTGCATTGCGAATAGATTCCCCTTCCATATCATGGAAACGAAATCGACTATGTAATCAGTCGTCGTAACTGCAATGGAACTGTCGTCGGGAACCACGTAATATGAGTGGACGAAATAGAAATACGAGCTGTGCGGGATGCCCTGCAATATCGGGCATTCACCGCCGGACGAGATCCTTTCCATGGTGTTCCATCCCATGTGGGGTATCTTTCCTCTGGGCGGAAACCTGGCAACATTGCCCTCAAACACGCTCAATCCTTCTATCCCTTCTCCCTCCTCGCTCGTCTGGAAAAGGAGTTGCAGCCCCAGGCATATCCCGAGAAACGGCTTGTCTTTCTTGATCCAATTCCTGAGCGGATCCATCAGTTTCTGATTTTCCAGGTTGCGTACGGCGTCCGGAAAGGATCCCTGGCCGGGAAACACAAGCGCTTTTGTATCGTCAAAAAGCGAACAGTCACGACTTATTCTGGCATCGACGCCGACCCTCTCGAACGCCTTCTGCACGCTGCGCAGGTTGCCCATTCCGTAGTCTACTATTACGATCACAGGCTCCCTTTCGTCGATGGAATTGCGCCCTTTCTTCGTGGATCGATCATTGTCGCCGTGTCCAGGGCCCTGCCAAGAGCTTTGAATACCGATTCCAGGATGTGGTGTATGCTCTTCCCCTCGATAAGGCGCACATGCAGGCTGAACCCACCGGAGAAGCAGAACGCTCTCAGAAACTCCTTTATGAGCGCAACATCGAACTTCTTTATCTTCTTCTTGCCCACGTCCACCTTGTAGTCGAAGTACGGCCGGCCGCTCAGATCGACTGTTACCGACGAGAGGGACTCGTCCATCGGTATCTGGGCAAAGCCGTACCTCACGATGCCCTTCTTGTCAGCAAGAGCTTTTTTCAGCGCCTCGCCGAGGCATATTCCCAGGTCCTCGACGAGATGATGGTCATCGACTTCGGTATCACCCTTTGCGTCTATTTTGCACCTAAAAAGCCCGTGTTGCACAAAAAGCATCAGCATGTGATCGAGAAACGGCAGTGTCGTGCATATATCACCTTCACCACTGCCGTCGAGTTCGAACGTAAGTTTTATCCGGGTCTCCTTGGTGGTCCTGTTAATCGTTGCGCTTCGCCGCTTCATCTCATGTTTCTCTCAGAATTTCACAACGCCAAACGGCGTCTCAGGATAGTCCACATCAAATCTTATAAGAGCAAGCTTTATCGTTTTTAGCAGCTCGTCGTTCTGTTCATGGTTCCCGACGGTGATTCGCACATACTGCCTGAGTTCTTTTGTGTCGAAAAACCTTATCAGTACTTTCCTCTCCAGAAGCTCCTGGTAGAGTTGCCCTGCCGTTACGCCGTTCGGAGGTTTTGCGAGGAGGAAATTCGAGCCGGAAGGCATCACTTTGAATCCGAGCATCTTCAGCGATCTGCCGAGGAACTTGCGCTGACGCATTGTCTCCTTAACTCTGTTTCTGAAATATTCCCTATCGTCAAGCGCCGCCACGGCAGCAACCTGACTGAGCCGGTTGACGTTATACGAATCCTTCACCTTCATCATCCCGTCGATGAGGGCTTCCTGCGCGACTGCGAATCCGATGCGCATTCCCGCGAGAGAATATGATTTCGATAACGTACGTGTCACGATCACATTTCCGTACTCCCTGACCATCGAAAGGCAGTTCCACGGGGCAAAATCAACATATGCCTCATCGATGACGAGCATTCCGCCGATTGTTTTCGCAAGCCGCTCCATCTGTTTGCGGCTGAATAATGTGCCAGCCTGAGGATTCGGATTGGCGACGAATGCGCAGTCCGCCTTCTTCGAGAACAACTCACGGGGCAGACTAAAGTCGGCATTGAGTTTCTGCCTTATTAATCTCGCGCCCTGTATATCAACGATTGTCTCGAAGAGCGAATAAGTGGGGTGCAGGATCAGAGCTTTTTTTCCTTTCTCGAGGAATGATCGCGCGATTATCGAGAGCACTTCATCCGAACCGTTCCCGACGAGGACCATACTGGGTTTCACCCGGTATACTCTCGCGGCCTTCTTGCGCAGCTCATCCGCCGCCAGATCGGGGTACAATGCAAGCGACCCGTTTATTGCCTGAAAAACGGCCTCAATAACATGGGGAGACGGCGGAAAGGGGCTTTCGTTCGTGTTGAGCTTAAGCCAGCCCTTCTCCTTCGGCTGTATGCCGGGGACATACCCCTCCATTCTCTCTATGTTCTTTCGGAAATATTTCACAGTCTCGCCTCTCATCACCGCCTGATCTTAACGGCATTTACGTGCGCGTCCAGACCCTCGACGAGAGCTATCATCTCCAGATCTTTCGTTACCGACGCGAGCTTTCTCTTCGTGTATTGAATCGTGCCCATGCGCTTGACGAAATCGAGCACAGACAGTCCTGAGAAAGCTCTCGCTGCACCGTTGGTCGGCAGCACATGGCTCGGGCCCGCCACAAAATCTCCGACGGAAACAGGCGAATACGGCCCGATGAAGATCGCCCCGGCGTTATTGATCCGCTTCAGTACTGCCTTTGGTTTTCGTGTCAATATCTCAAGATGCTCCGCAGCGAAAGCATTGGCCATCTCGACGGCCTCATCCATGTTTTTTGCCACAACGGCGTAAGCGCCCTTGTCGATAGCTTTCGACATTATCTCCCTGCGGCTGAGGGCGCCAAGCTGCTTATCGACTTCTCGCTGCACTTCCGCCGCGAGTTTCACAGAATCAGTCACGAGAAGCGATACCTCCTCTCCGGTTCCATGCTCAGCCTGCGATAGGATGTCCGCGGCTATGTACGCCGGGTTTGCCGTGTCATCGGCAAGCACAAGGATCTCGCTCGGGCCCGCAAGGCACTCTATGTCAACTTTTCCAAAGAGCTGCCGTTTGGCCTCGGTAACATACACGTTGCCGGGACCGACTATCTTGTCAACCATCGGAACCGTTTTGGTCCCGAAAGCCATCGCCGCGATTGCCTGAGCACCTCCCATCTTGTAGATTTCCCTGATGCCAAGTAAGTCCGCCGTCGAGAGTATATACGGGTTGATCCCGCCCTTTCTGTCGGGAGGCGTCGCGACGACAATTTTCCCAACGCCAGCGATTCTGGCTGGAATAACCGTCATGAACAACGTGGAGACCAGCGGAGCCATCCCGCCGGGAATGTACACACCCACTCTCTCGACCGGACGAACAACTTCGCCGAGTCTCGACCTCATACCAACATCGATGGTCCACTCGCCCGGCACCTGCTCTTTGTGATAAAGCGAAACGTTTTTCTCGATTCTTCGCGCTGCTGCAAGAAATCTCTTCGGCACAGTTTTCCTCGCATCATCGAATTCCCTGTCGACGCAGCGGAGTCTCCCCGCCGTCATCCGCACCTTGTCGAAACGGCGAGTGTACTTGAGCACTGCGGCATCCCCGTTGCGTCTTACATCTTCTATAATCGGGCGCACAATATCTGCAGCGACAGAAGTCGCTGCATCACGACTCATCAATTTTGCGATAGTCGTTCTATGTCTGGGATTATTCGTACTTAGAATCTTCATTGCCTGCCCTGAAATTTTGAATTCTCCTTATAACACATTCACAGGTTGGTCGAAAGGCCAATTTCCCGGCGCGCACGTACTGAACAGCCGTTCGACAAAAGGGCTATGAGAAGAAAAGGGCGGGTCACCCCGCCCGACAATTCCCGCAAAACAGTAGTATTACTTCTTCTCTTCCGAACCTTCTTTCTTCTTTTCCCTGGTTTTCTCAGCACGCGCGCCTTTTGCCTTTGGCGGAGCCTTTTCGGTAGCCTCTACGCCTTCGACAGGAGCTTCTTCACTCGCCACCTCCTCCTCGGGACGGCCTTCGGTCTCCGCTTCTTCAACGGCCTCCTCAGCGGCCTCATCTTCCTTCACCGGTTCCGCTTCTGCAGCGCTTTCCTCAGCAGCGGGTTCCTCCTCCGCTTTCCTCTTCTTTTTCTTCTTCTTCTTTTCTTCTTTTTCGGGCGGCGGAGGAATTCTGTCTACAAGCTCCAGAAATGCCATCTCGGCACCGTCGCCTTCTCGATGGCCAAGCCTGATTATGCGCGTATATCCGCCGTTCCTCCCAGTGAATCGAGGCCCGATCACCGAGAAGAGCTTGTCAAGCACCTCTTCGTCCTTTATCCGCTCGTAAGTGAGCCGGCGCGAGTGAAGAGTGTTCTTCTTCGCACGCGTGATTGCCTTCTCAGCGAATCGCCTTGCCTCTTTTGCCTTCTGAACGGTCGTCTTGATACGCTCGTGCCGGAAGAGCGATGTTATCATGTTCGATATCATCGCCTCGCGATGGCTGCTTGTCCTGCCGAGTTTTGCACTCCTCTTCCTGTGCCGCATTGTCTACTCTTTTTCCTCGATGTCTTCTTCCGAGTCTTCTTCTGCGGTAGATCCGAGTATATGGTCGACTTTCATTCCGAGCGAAAGCCCCATCCCTGCCAGAATGTCCTTTATCTCATTGAGCGATTTCTTTCCGAAATTCCTGTACTTGAGCATCTCAGCCTCAGTCTTCTGTACAAGCTCACCCATTGTAGTGATATTCGCCGCCGCAACACAGTTAGCCGCGCGCACGGAAAGCTCGATTTCATTTATGCTCATATTCAGCAGTCTTCTGATTTCTTCGTTTTCGTCTTTCTTCTCTTTCTCCTCTTCCTCGAATTCGACATAGTGCTCGTCGTAATCGACGAACGGGTCGAGGTGCTTGCGCAGGATGGCGGATCCCTGTTTCAACGCCTCGTCCGGTGTGAGCCTGCCGTCGGTCCACACCTCAATGATGAGCTTGTCGTAGTTCATCACCTGCCCCACACGCGTGTTCTGTGTGTAATACTTCACCTTCCTGACGGGTGAGAATACGGCGTCCATCAGTATCGTACCTATTGAGCCGCCCTTGCTCTTCGACTTCTCCGCCGGGACGAAGCCCCTGCCAATGTTGACCTCTACTTCCATCTTGATCTTTTTCTGTGTTGCCAGCGTCAGAATATGGGCGTCCTTATTCAGTATCTCGATATTGGCGTCATCCTTGAAGTCCGCAGCAGTAAGCGCACCTTTTCTTTTGACCTCAAGCAGAAGAGTGACGGGCTCTCTGACGTGAGAAATTATCCTGATGTTCTTGAGGTTGAGGATGATCTCCACAACATCTTCCACAACACCCGGGATGGTTGAAAACTCGTGCTGCACGCCGTCAATTTTCACGGAAGTGATTGCGGCACCTTCGAGTGAGGAAAGAAGGACTCTCCTCAACGAGTTGCCGATCGTGTGACCGAACCCGGCCTCGAACGGCTCCGCCACAAAACAGGCGTATGTATCGGTGCCACTTTTCTCCTCTTTGACCACCCGTTTGGGCATTTCAAAACGACCAAGTCTTACTACCATCTCTAATTTCTCCGAGATAATGGTTCATGATCTTAGACTTAATATTCTTAGACTCTCCTTCTCTTCGGGGGCCTACAACCGTTGTGCGGAATACGGGTCACGTCTTTTATCTGCGTAATGTTAAGCCCTGCAGCCTGCAGTGCCCGTATAGCCGACTCACGCCCGGCCCCCGGACCTTTAACGTATACCTTCACGTCGCGCATACCATACGTCATCGAGACCTTCGCCGCATCAGACGACACGACCCGTGCGGCAAAAGCCGTGCTCTTTCGAGAACCTGAGAAACCTACTTTCCCCCCGCTCGACCAGGCAAGCACCTTCCCCGATGGGTCGGTTATAGTGACTATCGTGTTGTTAAACGTAGCCTGGATATGAGCTATCCCCGAGGGGACTATTTTTGCTATCCTCTTCCTTGCAGAAGGTTTTTTCTCCTTGGCCATATATCACCCTCTATTGTTTGCCCTTTCTCTTAAGCGCTATCGCACCTTTCTTCGGCCCCTTGCGCGTCCTGGCATTAGTATGCGTCCTCTGCCCCCTCACGGGAAGGCCCGACAGATGGCGTGTTCCCCTGTATGAGTGGATAGATATCAGCCTTTTCACGTTCGCCTGCGTTTCACGCCGCAGGTCTCCTTCGATCGCATACTTCGACTGTATGACATTCGTAATCTTACTCACGTCGTCCGTTGTAAGTTCTTTAGCGGGTGTGCCGGGATTTATGCCGGTCTCACTGAGTATCACGTTGGAGCGGTATCTCCCGATACCGTATATGTAAGTAAGCGCAATGTCTGCCCGCTTGTTGCCCGGAACGTCGACACCAAGAATTCGCGGCACTTCAACTCCCTCCTTATTATCCCTGCCGTTGTTTATGGCGTGGGTTCGTGCAGATTATGCGAACAATACCACGGCGGCGTATCACTCTGCACCGCTCGCATATTCTTTTCACCGATGCTTTGACCTTCATCGCTGCTATTTCTCCCTATATACGATACGCCCCTTTGTCCTATCGTAGGGCGACATTTCCACTGTGACTTTGTCACCTTTCATAATCCGTATGAAATGCATCCTCATCCTGCCGGAAATATGGGCCAGAATCATGTGGCCGTTCGCCAGCTCCACCCTGAACATGGTCTTGGGCAGTATTTCTTTTACAACTCCTTCTACTCTAATTACGTCTTCCTTAGGCACGTAAGGACCTCATTCCCATCTTTTGTGACGGCGACCGTATCCTCAAAATGAACGGATGACCTGCCGTCCGATGTAACGGCCGTCCAGTTGTCCTCGAGGACGTTTACTTCCCAGGTCCCCGCATTAATCATCACTTCTACGGCGAAGACCATTCCCGGCTTTATCCGACATCCGGTATTGGGCCTGCCGTAGTTCGGGATCTTCGGATCCTCATGCATCGACGTGCCGATACCGTGCCCTGTGAACTCCCGAACTACCGAGCATCCCATTCCGGTGGCGACTGACTCTATCGCGTGAGATATGTCGCCGGTGCGATTCCCCGGCAAGACTTTCTTGATGGCCGCATCAAGAGCCTTTTCGCCCGCGTCAAGGAGCTTTTTCTTCTCCTCGTCAACCGTTCCCAAGGGAACCGTTCGAGCGCAGTCGCCGTAATATCCATTCTTGTGCACGCAGATATCTATGCTCACTATGTCTCCGGCACGAAGAACTCTGTCTCCCGGTACTCCGTGCACGACCTCCTCGTTGACTGAAATACAGATATGTCGTGGGTAACCCTTGTATCCGATGGTCGCGGATTCTGCACCGTCGCGCTCTATCAACGCAACCGCTATGTCATCGAGTTCTCGTGTCGCGACTCCGGGTTTCGCAGAGTTTATCATCTCTTCCAGCACCGTCCTCGCTATATGACTGCTCTCTCTTATCTTGGATATCTCGCGCTCCGACCGCAGAACGATCATGCCTTTTCCTGCATAACGTTTGCGCGTATGGTCTCATATGACTCCTCAACGGGTAAAGCGCCATCTACCTCGAGGAGAATGCCCTTGCCCTTGAAATATTCGAGTATTGCGGCTGTCTGCTCCTCGTAAACCTGCAGCCGGTTGAGTATGGTCTTCTCAGTATCATCCTCTCGCTGCACTAAGTTCCCTCCACATTCATCGCACCTGCCCTCGATTTCGGGGCGCATTGTGACCACGTGATATATCTTCCCACAGCTCTCGCATGTACGCCTGCCCGACAGCCTCTTGACTATTACATCAGAAGGTGTATTGAGGTATATTACCCGATCTATCGAGCCCCCCGTCTGGCTGAGCACTTCGTCGAGCATCTCTGCCTGGGCGATAGTCCGGGGGAAACCGTCGAACAGGAAACCCGGGACATCCTTGCACTCCTCGAGCTTATTCCGAACAATCGGTATCATGACATCATCCGGCACAAGCTCTCCTTTATCCATGTATTCCTTGGCTTTCAGACCGACCGGTGTCTTCCTTTCCACGGCTTCACGCAGGATGTCCCCGGTCGAGACATGGAGAAAGCCAAATTCCTCCTGCAACCTTTCAGCCTGGGTCCCTTTGCCGGCGCCCGGCGGACCAAACATTATGATTATGCGCATGTCACGCCGATCTTCGCCCACGTCCGCGTATTCTCCCCTTCTTGGTCAATCCATCATAATGTCGCATAAGCAAGTGCGACTCGATTGCGCGCAGTGTGTCGAGGAGAACTCCAACGATAATCAAGAGCCCCGTACCGCCGAAGAACTGCGCGATATTATACGATACACCCATGCTGCTCGTGATTATCTGCGGCAATATCGCGACTATCGCCAGGAAGATAGCGCCCGAAAATGTGATCCTGTTCATCGTAAATTCAAGGAATGAAGAAGTTGGTTTACCCGGCCTGATGCCCGGAACAAACGCCCCGTTCTTTTTCATGTCGTTGGCGATTTTTATCGGGTCAAACTGCGTCGCCGTCCAGAAATAGCAGAAGAAGATGATCATCAGTACGTACACTACCAGGTAAACAGTCTGCCCGGGCCGGAGGTAGTCGCTCATGGTCTTGAGAAAACCTATGTTCGACATCTCTGCCAGTGTGGCCGGAAACATAAGAATCGCCGACGCGAAGATGATCGGGATAACGCCGGCATAGTTTACACGCAGGGGAAGGTAGCTGCTCTGCCCGCTGTAGATCTTCCTGCCCACCACGCGCTTGGCATACTGTACAGGTATTCGACGAGTGCCCTGTGTCAGCATGATGATCCCCGCTATGACAAATAGGAACAGCAACAGCAGAAACACAATGTGAGCGAACGAGATGGTGCCCTGTTCGTTATAGGGATTGATCGACATCCTGGTCCACATCTCGTAAAGAGCGAACGGGAGCCTGGACACGATCCCGACAGTAATAATCAGCGAGATACCCTGACCGATCCCGTTTTCGGTTATCACCTCGCCGATCCACATGAGGAATATTGTTCCCGTTGTCATAACCACGACGGTCATAAGGCGGAACGACATCCCGGGATTGGGAACCACACTGGCCCCCATACTCTCAACAAATCTTGCCATGAAGAACGCCTGAAACGCACACAGAAAGACGGTCCCATACCTCGTATACTGAGTGATCTTCTTTCGACCTTCCTCACCCCCTTCTTTGGCCAGTTTTTCAAGCGACGGTATCACCGCCGTAAGGAGCTGAAGTATGATCGACGCACTTATGTAAGGCATGATGCCCAGCGCCAGGATTGTGGCTCTCCTGAAAGCTCCTCCCGAGAACATGTTGATCAGCGAAAATATCGTCGCAGCGCCTCCGGACTTCTCCTGTTGTTCTTCGAAGTACTTCCTGATGCCCTCTGAGTTGACACCAGGAGTCGGGACTTGTGCGCCGATACGGCAGACGGCAAGGAGCAGCAGCGTGATGATGACCTTTTTCCTCAGGTCGTGAATTCGAAATATGTTGGCTATGGAACTAAACATGTGTCAGCTTAGCAACTTGCACGCGCCTTCCAGTTTTTCGATTTTCTCGCGGGCCGATTCCGTGAAACCATTCGCCTCGACGGTGAGCTTCACCCTGAGCTCGCCATTCCCCAGAATTCTCAGACCAGCTTTTCGCTTCGACAGGAGGCCGCTATTTATCAAGAAGTCCTGGTTGATAGTATCCCCTTCGGCGAAACGGTTAAGGCTGCCCACATTGATTATACTGTAATCTGTCCTGAAACGGGTGTTGCTGAAACCCCGTTTGGGCAACCGTCTGTAAAGGGGCATCTGGCCGCCTTCAAAGCCGGGACGCGTTCCCCCTCCCGAACGAGCTCCCTGGCCTTTGTGACCGCGGCCCGAAGTGCCGCCCTGGCCTGTAGCGGTTCCACGCCCTCTTCTCTTTGTGGCCTTTCGCGGATTTCTGCCTGCGGGGATATTATGCAGTTGCATCTTCTTGCGCTCCTTCCGACCCTAATCCCTTATGCGTTCTCAGGTTTTTCAACCCCTCAAGAGTCGCCTTGACAAGATTTATCGGATTTGTCGAGCCAAGCGCTTTGGCGGTTATGTCCTTTATCCCTGCACACTCCAGTACGGCACGTGCCGCACCACCCGCTATGATGCCGGTTCCGGGAGGCGCAGGGCGTAGAAGAATCCTGCCGCCGTTGAATTCCCCGAGGATCTTGTGAGGAATCGTGCTGCCCCTTCTCGGGACTCTGACCAGACTCTTCTTGGCGTTTTCCGAGGCTTTTCGTATCGCATCGGAAACCTCATTGGCTTTGCCAAAACCGTATCCGACGCTGTTTTTGCCATCACCAGCAACGATCAGAGCGCTGAAATGAAACCTGCGTCCTCCCTTAACCACCTTGGCACAGCGGTTGATACTCACAATCTTCTCGATCAATTCATCCTGCATGTCACCGTCAGCAAATCTTGCCAAAACACCACTCCCGCTTGTTGGTCAGAGTTTTATGCCCCCTTCGCGAAGCTTATCCGCAAGAAGCTTCAGCTTGCCATGATAGCGGTAACCGTTACGGTCAAACCTCACCGCCATAATGTTCTTCTCCCTCAGCCCCCCCAGCAAGTATTCCGCAAGCTGCTCCATTGCCGCAGTGTTCTTCTTGCTTTTCAGCGTCTTACCGGGGAAAGCCTTGTCCATTGTCGACGCTGAACAGACCGTCTTCGCCTCGACGTCGTCAATGCACTGTACCGAGATGTTGCTCAGGCTCTTTGTCACTGTCAGACGAGGACAGTCCGCTGTTCCGAGCACCTTCTTCCTGCAACGAATATGCCGCTTTTTCCTCGCAGTTGTTCTTGATACGACCTTACTCATCAGCCAACCATCTTCTTTCCTGTTTTGCGCCTGATATGCTCGCCCCTGTACCTTATCCCCTTCCCGAGATACGGTTCAGGGGGATGTGATGCGCGCACGGACGCCGCCCACTGCCCCACGAGGTGCTTATCCATGCCGGATATCTTGACTATGGTGCTCTTCTCGACCGCCACGTTCAGTCCGTCAGGTATCTCGTATGC
>SDBU01006154.1_pt1 | contig 14185 bp, 9 predicted proteins | sample 2277071 | NCBI WGS metagenome assembly SDBU01 (sample SAMN10397929, study PRJNA504765) | marine sediment metagenome | isolation source: marine sediment core GS08_GC12, 126 cmbsf | place: Arctic Ocean: Gakkel Ridge, Loki's castle | collected 2008
CTGATAGGGCAATCGCCGTGCAGTTGGATTAAACGTGGTCAGGATGGTATCGAAATCGTACAGCTCAATGGCACGGCGCATCGATTCGGGACTCTCGTGACCGGTAACGCCGATAAAGCGTGTCACTTTTTCATCGCGCAGCTTGTGCAGGGCTTTGAGGACACCGTCCGGCCCGTCCCATTTTGAGAAGTCCTCCTTCGCACTGACGCCGTGTATCTGGAGCAGATCTAAGCGATCTGTGCGCAAACGTTTGAGACTGGCCTCGACTTCTCGCATTGCGCCGTCGTAAGAGCGGTTGCCCGTCTTGGTCGCAAGGAAAACCTCCTTACGCCGGGTTGCAAGCACTTCACCATAATTGCGCTCGGACTGTCCGCTATTATATCCCGGTGCCGTATCGAAATAGTTGATTCCTGCGTCTATGGCCGCACTGGCAAGCTCGGCCGGATGAAATTTCGCTGTAGGCGCCTCCTTCATGGCAACCACGCCGCCCAGAATCAACGCACTGACCTTGACGCCTGTCTTGCCGAGAACGCGTCTGGGAATGGCCGGTTCCTGCACCTGTGTCTGCTTGTTCGCTTTTGCACCGAAAGCTGTTGTACGGCGTGTCACTTCGACAGCAACCACCGCAGTGAGTGTCTTTATAAACTCTCGTCGGTCCATGTTCTTTTCCTTCAGTTCTCTTTGTCAGGTTCCCGGAACCGAGCCGCTAAATCCGAGCCGCTCACTTGGGACTGGCGGAACTGTCTATGTCCAGCCTTGGCGGTAGTGCGGCTTTAAAAATCTGTTGGCATCGGGAACGTTTGTAATATTCATGTTCTTCCAGTCAAATTCAAGTTTCTTGCCGGCACGGATTGCGACGTTGCCCATGAGCGTGAATTCGGTGAGGGGGCCGGAATAGTCGAAGTGTGTGCTCGGTCGGCCTTTGCCTCGGCAGGCATCGAGCCAGTTGCGGTGGTGTCCCTTGACACGAGGCAGGCTTTTGGGTGGTCTGCGGTATGCCTGCATCTTGGTTTCTGGAATAATGCGTGGGGACCGCGACCAGCCACCGCCGAGGATGGCGCCCTTTGTGCCGATGTAGAGGATGCCATTATCACCAAGGTTTCTGCCTGCTTCCAGCACCACAGGTCGTGGCGGCATAAGTCCGCCTTCGTACCAGGTGATGCGTACGGGTCCCATACCGGCACGGGCCGGGAAATAGAAGTATATGAGCGATGCAGCGGGACAGATCTCATCAGTGGCGCCGGAGGAGCTTGCCTCGACGCTGAAGGTGTCGCTTTGGTTCAATTTGAGCGCCCAGAAGGCCGGGTCCAGATGGTGGCAGGCAAAGTCGCCTATCGTGCCGGAGCCAAACTGCCACCAGGCACGCCAGCGGACGGGGGCGTAATCCGGATGATAAGGACGGGGAGGCACGGGTTCGAGCCAGCGCTGCCAATCGAAGCCGGCAGGCACGGGAGGAGTTTCTTTGGGTCGGTCCTTGAGAGGGGTCCAGCGGTTAGCGCCTGTGCTGGTCCAGGCGTGAACGTCGTGGACGTCACCGATGGCACCGTCCCATATCCATTCGCAGGCAAGGCGGATGTCCTCGCTGGAGTGTCCGAAGTTGCCGAGCTGCGTAGCGACGCCGGCCTTGCGGGCGGCTTCGGTGACAACGCGTGTCTCGTAGATTGTGCGGCAGAGGGGCTTTTCACAATAGAGGTGTTTACCTTTGGCGATGACGGCCAGGGAGATGACGGCATGAGAATGGTCCGGCGTGGCAAGGAGGACGGCGTCGATGTCTTCGGCGTCGAGCATTTGATTGTAGTTGTGGTAGGTCGGGCAGGCTTGGCCGTACTGCTTTCGGACCAGCTCGATGGCAGGTTTCAGCCCCGCGGTGCCGCCGTAGTAGAACATGCTGTAGTCGCTGAAATGGTTGATGTCACATAGGGCGGCGATGTGGACGTCGGGCTCGTTGAAAAGCTGCTTCATGTTGACGATTCCCTGGCCACCCGTGCCGATGATGGCGACGTTGACCTTTTCGCTCGGTGCAATGTTGCCGCTCCCCCCGAGCACGTGGCGAGGTACAATAGTCAAGGCCGTGGCCGTGGCGAGGCCACCCAGAAAATCCCTCCGGGTAATCCCCTTCTTCACGTTAATGGAATTGGCTTTTTGAACTTTCATATACTTTCTCCTTTTTGCGCTCATCTGCATTTCAGCGATTGCTAAATCCCTTGTCTTTATCGTAGGTTCCATCCGGAAATAGATTGCTGACTTATTAGCCAAAAATTAGTTGGTGAATCAGCCTGTAATTCGTATTTTATACCGGGGAGATTAAATTGTGAAGGACATTCTACCGATTATTACAGGCCAATACTGTAATCTGCGCATGGATTCAGTTTTTATTTCTTTACCAGTCCTTAGTTGCTGGAGCGATTCCATGTCATTTTGCTTCTACGATAATTCTGAGCATCCCACAGCCTTTTGCGGCCGGGGTTCGGGTTGGGATTCTCGCTGTGGTAAATATGCAGTTCATCACCGTTTAGAATCACGATTTCTTCTCGCCAATCACCTGAGACGTCGACCACGTACAGCCTGTCCGCCTTCTCCTGTTCCAAATGCAACAAAAACCTGCCGGTAATTGGATTGAAAACAGCCACATTCCCGTTTTGTTCTCGCTCGGTTGCAACAACCAGTGCTTTAGCCGTGCCCTCGTAGAGTATCGTCTGGCAGACCTGCAGTCCCATGGGCGTCCAGCCTGCCGGTATGATCTCTCGTGTATTGTAATCGGAAATAATCCGCCCGTAGGCGTCGAGCACGAACGGTTTCTGATATCCCGCGGCAGGAAACTTCTCTAACGGAATCGGCTTTGCTGCCAGGCCGGTTCCCCTGCTTCGGCAGAATATTTCCAGGCCCGGCCGACTGGGGTCGAAATCTCCGATAGCCCCATCCTGCGGCTCTCTGTTCTGGTAGTTGACCTGCCATATCAGGCCATTCAACCCGGCGAGGAACACACGGTCACGCTCCTTGCGACGGCGGTTTCCTTCCTCCAAGGCCACTACCTCCAATCCCGGAATGTCGGGGCGGACATCGCCAACAGCGATTGCGTCGATATGACCTGTCAGTGGAAATCGGTATAGTACTTTGCCTGCGCTATTTACTATTGTGCCGCCGATGACCTCATCTTTTCCGTCACCGTCGAGGTCCGCCACGCGGGCGGCTGTGTGTGCACAGGCAAGGAAGTCATCCATCTTCCACAGTGGGGCAACGTCGCCTCTTCGAAGGTCGGCTATGTTGTGCGCACTGAGGTACCGCCCCATCCGGTATCCGTCTTTGTTGGTTGCCTGCAGCAGAATATCTGTGTCACCTGTGCCCGAGAAATTGGCCACAACGAGATGCTCCCATTTCTCGGCGCCTTGCGGAACAGGAACGCTTCGGCTCCATTCCTCCGCTGCCGTAGCTCCATCGAGCACATGAATTGCGCCGTCTTCGGTCAGGAAAAGGATTTCAATCTGTCCATCCCGGTCGACATCCGCAGCCTGGACACCCGGAGCATGCTGTCCGGGCAGGCCCCATTTCTCCGAGTCCATCGACAATCGAATATCGACCTTCTTGACCCAAAGCCTTTGGCCTTGGTTAGCGTAAGCCGCGATATGCCCCGGCACCGTCACCACGTAGTCCATCAAGCCGTTACCGTTCAGGTCCGCTACTATGACACCCCCCTTATCATCTTTGGGGGCGGGAATGTCCAGACTGATAACAAAAGGGTTGGAGCGATACTGCGGCCAGTCGGTACCGAGGGGCGATGAAACGCAGCCGAAAATGCCGAGAAATGGCAGAACGAACAATAGTCGCACGAAGTTGCTTGATAATGTTCTCATGTTAATGGTCTCTGTCCTTAGTTTCATTGGCGAACAGGAATTAAATAGACTTCTCGTTCGTGTTCAGGTTACATTGGCTACACTCAATCTTTGCCAAAATTGATTTTATCGAAAACATGTCCCGTTGGCCAGTGAAATGAGCGAGAAAAAAACGGGCTTGACAAGCCGCATGAATACGGATAAGCGTCTGGAACAGGAACTCAGATTAGGCCGTTATCCTGTACTACTCTGCGAAGTAGCGCTTCGCTACGTAGCACGAGCTGAGTGTCTTACTTTCCGCTGGCATTAAACTGTCAGTCTTGGTATTTTATGAACGTAAGGACTGGTAAAGGAATTTGTAATAATAGTGAAAATAGACAATGTGGTTAAAAAGGTTCCGCCGAAGGCGGTTAATTTATTTTCATTATTAGGAGAATGTGCCATGATTAGTTCAACGATTCGCGCCTTCACGTGTTTAATAATATTGACCGCCGTATTGCTGCTTTTTGGCTGTAGAGATACTGAGCCTGATCAACAGACAGCTCTGACGGCGGAGATGCCTCTGCATCTCGAAGACCACCTGGATACCGCAAACATTGAGGGCTCTGAGGTCCCCGCGGATGTTTCGAAGCCGGTGGTGTGGAGCTTCGATGAGCCGCAGCCGGACTGGAAGCCGGTCAAACTGAAGCCGCTGCACCTGGAAGCCGTCGAGCCTGTCCGAGCTGAAGACGCCCTGCGCTTGCCCTTGACCATAAGAAACAGCGCCAGCCGTCCTCTCTTGACCGGCGCCATCTACGTCAAACTCCCCGACTTGAGCCTCCAGGAGTGGGGATATGTGGAGATTCGCGCCCGCACTCGAGATCCAATGCTCTATGTGGGTTTGGAGTTCAATTACACTGAAGTGGATCGCGAGGTGTTTCCCTTTTACAGTTCCGGCGATCGGACTCTCTTCGTGACCGACGGCACGATCCAGACGTACCGGCTGTCGCTGGACTCGCCCGACATGCGGAAGTGGGAAGGGCCCTGGACGCACCTGGCAATCGGGTTCAGCAGCCGGGATGTCGAGGAGCCAGTGACGTTCGACATACTGTCGATTCGGGTGATCCCGCGGGAGGCAGAGCCCGCCGCGGATGACGCCGGCGTGCGGACGGTGGGGGACGGCACGAAGACCGACTCGGCGCCGGATACCGCACACATCAAGGGCTCTGAGGTCTCCAAGGACCTTCCGAAGGCGATTGAATGGCGCTTCGATGAGCCTCAGCCGGACTGGAAACCGGTCAAACCGATTCCCGCGGAGTTGGAAGCCGTCAAACCTGTCCGAGCTGATGAGGCGCTGCGCCTGACCTTGACCACAAAAAACCGCAGAATCGGAAACCCTCCTCGCTTGTTAGGCGCTGTCTATGTCGAACTGCCCGACTGGAACCTCCAGGACTGGGCGTATGTGGAGGTTCGCGCCCGCACTGGAGATCCGATGAGCGGTATCGGTTTGGCTTTCAATTACAACGAAAAGGACTGCGAGTGGGACCAATATCCTTTCTACAGTCTCGGCGACAACGCTCCCCTCGTGACCGACGGCACGATCCAGACGTATCGGCTATCGCTGGACTCGCCTTCGATGCGGAAGTGGGAAGGGCCCTGGACACATCTGGCAATCGGGTTCGACAGCCGGAGAGACGAGGAGGCAGCAACGCTCGACATCCTGTCAGTAAGCGTAATCCCCAAGGCGGCCATCTATGCCGCTGCGCCAGCGGGAGTGATGGAGGAGATTCGGAACCGTATCTATCGGCGCACCCTTTACGCGCATGTGCCGGGACGTATCGAGTATCGCGTCCGAGTGCCCGAAGCCGGCCGCCTCGATGTAGGACTCGGGGTGCTGCGGTCAGACGCCCCGGTGACCTTCCGCGTCACGGCGAGTACAGCGGACGGCGAGGTTGAGAGCCTGCTTGAAGAGACCTACGCCGACCAGGGAAACTGGGGGCAGCGCTCCGTGGGTATGTCCCATCTGGCGGGGCAGACGGTGACTCTGGCACTGGAGGCCGAAGCGGATAGAGCAGGGACTGTCGCCCTCTGGGCGGCACCAACATTGACCGGAACGCGTTCCACCAAAAAGCCAAACGTTATATTCTACGTTATTGACGGCGCCGGGGCAGACTTCATGAGCGTCTACGGTTACAATCGGCGCACCACCCCGAATCTCGAGCGCATCGCGGCCGAGGGCGCGATATTCGAGCGTGCCTACAGCAACGCCGCCTGGACGAAGCCGTCGACCGCCTCGTTCATGACGTCACTCCACCACAGCATCCTCGGCGGCTTCAGAAATTCACGGGATCCTATCCCGGATCAGGTAGTCACTATGGCCCAACACTTACACCGGGCCGGGTACCAGACGGCCGTATTCACCTCGAATCCCCATGCCGGGAGCCTGAGCGATTTACAGCGCGGCGTGGACGTCTTTCGGGACAAGGGTGCCGAAAACCACTCCGCATCTTCGGTGGAGTTGCACGAAGATTTCTGGAAGTGGCGCGAGGAGTATCCCGGCGAACCGTTCTGGGTCCACTTTCAGACGACGGACGTTCACGAGTTACAACGGCCGGTTGCCCCCTTCGCGGGTCTCTACGTGGCCCCGCCTGGTCGGGACAGTTTCTTCGCGTGGTGGCGCCGGGTATGGGATTTCGATCGAGGTTGGCTCCAAGATCACCAGACGGTCTCTGGTTTTTATCGAGAGCGTCTCGAGAAAATCGGCGTCGATCCCATGGCCTTCTTCGACACACAAAGAGGCCTCTACGACGAGACGATGGCCCACCAGGACTACCAGCTCGGGCGGCTGGTCGAGCGTTTGAAGGCCACCGGCGGGTGGGAGAACACGCTACTGATCGTTGCCTCAGACCACGGTCACCCGGCTGGGAGCTTTTCCCGGTTCGGCCGCGAGCTGATCGATCCACCGCCCCCCGAATGGGAGGGAGCGCTGTTCGATTCCTATCGGACGCACATCCCGATGATCTTCGTATGGCCGGGCCATATCGCTCCAGGGCAACGCTTCCGCGAGCGGGTTTCGATGATCGACATGCTGCCCACCGTCCTCGACCTCGCTGGGCTGCCGATGCCCGAGGTGTTGCAGGGCCAGTCCCTGGCACCCCTGCTGCTGGGCGAGGGGGGCTGGGAGCCACGGCCGGTGATCTTCGAACAGCTTCAGAACGATAGCGAGACCGGAGAGTTTACCGGCCACATCGAGGTGATGGACGGTCGTTGGGGAGCCTCACTCGAGATCTACCCGGAGCGCGCGACGGGCGAACCAGAGGTCAGTCCGGCCGGATGGTGGAGGGCCGCGCGACCTCATCGACCGGAGGTGCCTCGCCTGCTCCTCTATGATCTGTGGAATGACCCGTACACTCTGCACAGCGTGAATGAGGAGCACCCGGACTTGGTGGAGAAGTACACGAAGTTCCTCGAGGCGCAGTGGGAGGCACACCAGGCTCTGGCGCAGCACTTCACGCAGTCAAAGGATTCGCCGCTGACCCCTGAGCAGCTACGGACCCTTCGTTCGCTGGGTTATATTCAGTGAGGTTACCGAATCAGTTTAGTGATGTCGATTCTGTTATCGACATTAAATGTTTTACAAGTCCTTAGTATGATTGAAGGAGAATTCGATGGATACATGTAGTACATTGAAGCGTGTTCTCATGGGGCCCGGCCCGTCTGATGTTGACCCGAGGGTACTGGAGGCAATGTCGCGTCCCACGATTGGGCACCTCGACCCGGCATTTCTGAACATATTAAATGAAATACGGGTTTTACTCCAATACACCTTTCAAACAAAGAACGAAATGACCTTTGCCGTATCGGGCACGGGCAGCGCGGGCATGGAAACTTGCGTTGTGAACCTTATCGAGCCGGGTGATTCCATGCTCGTGTGCATTAACGGTGTGTTCGGTAAACGTATGGCGGACGTGGCGGACAGGTGCGGCGCAGATGTTTCGACGATTGAAGTTGACTGGGGTAAGGTATTTGAGCCCGGCAGAATCGCCGATGCCCTTGCCAAGAAACCGGCTAAGGTTGTCGGAATCGTGCACGCCGAGACCTCAACGGGTGCATGCCAGCCGCTCGAAGAGATTTCCAGGATAGTACACGACAACGGGGCTTTGCTGCTGGTCGATGCGGTAACCAGTCTGGGGGGAATGAACGTCGATATCGACGGCTGGCGGATTGACGCCTGTTATTCGGGTACTCAAAAGTGCTTGTCCTGTCCACCCGGTCTTTCGCCTGTTACATTCAACGGCGCTGCTTTGAATGTAATGGATAATCGCAAGACCAAGGTCAGGAGCTGGTATCTTGATTTGTCCATGATACGCCGGTATTGGGGAAGTGAGCGTCTTTATCATCACACCGCACCTATCAATATGAACTATGCCCTTCTGGAGGCGTTGAAGATGGTCAGAGAAGAAGGGCTGCAACAAAGGTGGGCACGTCATTTAGCCAATCACAATATTCTAAAGGCCGGGCTGGGCGCCATTGGAATTGAGTATCTAGCGCAACCGGGCTATGAGCTGCCCATGCTCAACGCGGTTTCCGTACCCCAAGGCGTGGACGATGTCGCCTTGCGAAAAAGGCTGCTTGATGAGTTCAATATTGAAATTGGCGGTGGGTTGGGTGCTTTTAAGGGAAAGGCGTGGCGTATCGGCCTGATGGGGTCGGCCTCGACAATCAGTAACGTCATGCTGTTTCTTTCGGCATTAGAGAAGTGCCTGGCAGAGCAGAATGTCAAATTCCAGCAAGGCGCAAGCATTGCCGCTGCGATAGAACAAGCACGTGTGAAGTAGTACTGAAATTGCGATGAGCCGCTTAACAAGGTGGAAATGGTGGTGCGATTCAAATATAATCACACCATCGAGACGTGCCGGCATAGTTTTGCGGCAGATAGAAGTCTTGAGTGGCCGGGTGCGAAACCCGGCATATATTGTTTCCGAATGTTACGTACAAGGAGATGTGCTATGAATGCGATTCCAGTTGTCGTGGCCGGGTTGGCCCTGTATTTTTTGGGCTACAAGTTTTACGCAAAGTACCTGGCTGAAAAAATCTTCAAACTTGACCCGAATGCTCCAGTGCCGTCCCGCACGATGGAGGATGGAAAAGATTACATTCCGACGAACAAGTATGTGCTGTTCGGCCATCATTTCGCCTCGATAGCCGGTGCGGCTCCCATCGTCGGCCCCGCTATTGCCGTGATCTGGGGCTGGCTTCCGGCTTTGTTGTGGGTGGTGCTCGGCGCCGTCTTTCTGGGCTGTGTTCACGATTTCAGCGCGCTGATCCTCTCGGTGCGACACAAGGCACGTTCGATAGGCGATCTCGCCGGCGACATAATCGGCAAAAAAGCCACCACCGCATACATGGTCATCATGTTCTTCGTCGTCATACTCCTGACCGCCATATTCCTGCGCCTGATTGCAGGCCTTCTAATCAGGTATCCGGAGGTCGTGATCCCCGCCGGGGCATTGATTGTAGTCGCCATGGGCATCGGCCTGCTCATCTACCGCACAAAAATCGGATTATTACCCGCCAGCATCGTGGGAATCACTCTGATGCTGCTGTCGGTCTGGATCGGCACACAGCATCCTCTGGCGCTGTCCGTAAAATCACCACTGGTCACCTGGGTGGTGCTGCTGACCGTATACGGTTTCATCGCATCGGTCCTTCCCGTCTGGCTCCTTCTCCAGCCGCGAGACTACCTCGAATCCTTCAAGCTGTACGCGGGCCTGATTCTGCTCTTCGCAGGCATCTTTGTCGCACGCCCGACGATAGTCGCCCCGGCCGTACGACTCGTCGTCGAGGGCGCGCCGCCCATTTGGCCCTTCCTCTTCGTAACAATTGCCTGCGGGGCCCTCACAGGCTTCCATTCCATCGTCGCTTCAGGCACGACCTCAAAACAGCTTGCCAATGAAAAGGACGCCCGCTTCGTCGGTTACGGCGCGATGGCAGGCGAATCGGCACTTGCCCTTGGTGCGGTGATTGCGTGCACGGCGGGATTTGCCAGCCGAGAGGCCTGGATGGCGCATTACGGGAGCTGGGGCAGTGCCGCAGGCCTTTGGGAAAAGGTCGGAGCTTTTGTTGACGGCTCGGCCGGATTCATCGCAAACCTCGGCATCCCCGAAACCCTCGGCAAAACCTTCATGGGACTTATCATCGTCGCATTTGCTTTGACGACGCTGGATTCGGCCTGCCGGCTCGGGCGATACATCATCGCAGAATTTGGCCGACAGCATAAACTCCCGGTCCTCAAAAACGGTTATGTCGGTTCGGCCATTGCCGCGGGCATCGCATGCCTGCTTGCACTGATGCCCGGAGTCAAAGATAATCAGTCAATAGGACAACTGCTCTGGCCGCTCTTCGGGACAACCAACCAGCTCCTCGCCGCTTTGGTCTTTGCAACCGTAACAATCTATCTCGTCAAACGAAAGACGCCCCATTGGTTTATCAGCGTCCCCCTGGTCTTCGTCGCGATCACCACCGTCTCGGCAATGCTATGGAACATCAAGAAATACATCAGCGACGGCAACTGGATTCTTACCGCTGTCGGCGGCATCATTCTCATTGCGGGTTTCACACTGATAGTCTTGTCCTGCGGTTCCTTCCTGCGAGCTAAGGCGGATATGAAGGAGCAGGCTTGAGAACGGTAAAGAACTATATCAACGGTCAATGGGTAGAGGCGGATGCGGCGTCGTATCTCGATGTGGCCAATCCGAGTACGGGCGAGGTCATAGCGAGGACCCCCCTATCGAGCAAGGCCGAGGCGGACCGTGCCATCGAGGCCGCCGCCGAGGCTTTCAAGCAGTGGAGCACAACACCCGTCGCCAGGCGAGTCAAGCCGTTGTATAAGCTCGTGGCGCTGATAGACGAGAACGAGGAGAAAATAGCGCGCGTACTGGTCGAGGAAATGGGCAAATCCCTTCCCGATGCCCGCGCGGAGGTCAAGCGCACCTTGGAGAATTGCGAAGTCGCCTGCGGGATGCCGGTCATGCAGCAGGGCGACTATCTCACCGGCTGCTCCTACGATATCGACGGCCAGGTGCTTCGGCTTCCCGTGGGGGTCTTTACAATGATCGCCCCTTTCAACTTCCCCGCGATGGTCCCGTTCTGGTTCCTTCCATACGCCCTGGCCACCGGCAACACCTACGTCGTCAAGGCCTCCGAACAGGTCCCGCTGACAATGCAGCTCATCACCGAGTACATCGATCAGATCGGCCTGCCGCCCGGAGTTTTCAACCTCGTAAACGGAGACCGCACCGTCGCCGAGGCCTTCCTTGAACACCCGAAGGTCAAAGGTGTCTCCGTCGTCGGCAGGTCCGCAACGTGCAGAATCATTGCCGAGAAATGCGCAAGGGCCAACAAACGCTTCCAGGCAATGGGCGGGGCGAAGAACCATCTGGTTGTAATGCCAGATGCAAAAGTCGATGAGGCCATCCGCAATATGATTACCTCCTGCTACGGTTGTGCCGGCCAAAGGTGCATGGCCGCTTCGGCAATCGTGCCCGTTGGCGACGAAATGTACAAAACTATCTGCAAGCGATTCGTCGAGGCCTCGTCGAAAGTGCTTGTAGCAGACCCCCTTGACCCCAAAGTTGCTGAGGAACCGATAGTGATGGGCCCCGTGATATCAGCCAAAGCAAAACAGTTCATTCTTGAGATGGTTGCCGCCGGCGCCGAAGAAGGAGCGAAACTGGCCCTCGATGGTCGTGACATTAGGCTGACCGGCTGCGAGAAGGGGCACTTCATCGGGCCGACCGTCTTTGTCGATGTCAAGCCCGGCATGAAAGTACACCAGACCGAGATTTTCGGCCCCGTCGTCGTTATATTAAAGGCAACAACCCTCGACGAGGCCATAAAAATCATAAACGACCACGAGTACGGCAACGGCGCTTCAATCTACACGCAGAACGGCCACTGGGCCAGAAGATTCAAGCTCGAAGTCGAATGCGGAATGATCGGCGTCAACATTGGCATCCCGGCCCCTGTCGCCCCGCTGCCCTTCGGTGGAATGAAGAACTCCCTGTTCTCCGATATCAAGGCACAGGGTAAAGCAGTTATAGACTTCTTCACGGAGGACAAGATAATCACCGAAAGATACTGGCCTGAGTCACCTTAAGGACTTCTAAAGTGTGCTTCTTCCCCTAATCAGCAGGGAACCTCGTGTATTCTATTGAATTACGTTGAACCGCGCGTAACGCGGCGGCTCAACGGCCAAGCGATAGCGAGGTCCGACTGCAGCCGCTTGTTATACGCTTGGCGATCCAACAATTGAAGACAAAAATGAAAACTCACGTACGCAATTCTCTCTAATCCGATCGGCAATCTGCTGATCTCCTGCATCATGCGTACTCAAGCACAGGTAGTAGTTCTTGCCGTTGTGCTTTGCGAAAACGATCCACTCTCCCGTTAGTTTCTTGTTTTTGGCACGATCTTCGACCGGCTCATGAGTTACTCGATGTGCCAGTTCGGAGATCATCTCCGGTGTAACGAGCGACGACTTTGAAGACTCCATCACGTCATTGATCAGGGCTTTAAGCTTTCCGCCTTTAAGTGCATTAGTAATGTTGTGCATAAGGAATTGGTGACAAAAGAAATGCTTATGCCATAAACCGCTAAGAGGTGGTCGGTTGAACGCAGTGGCAGGTTTGGTTTCGGCATTGCCATCTCCGTTTTCGAGGTTCTTTATCTCCTCGATGATATTAGATGGATCTACACCAGACTCAGTCACGTAAACGAACAAATCAAAAAGAATTAGCTCACTGATTCGTAACCTTAGGTCATCTTTGAAGCCACAGTAATCAGCGAATTCTGACATCTGTTCACTCGTTACCTTCACCTTTTTGTCTTTGAGATAGACAGTGTACGTTCTGGTTATGTTTTCAATTCCAATGAGGCGCCTAACTATGTTTATATGGTTTCCGTATAAAACGCCTGACCTCTTTGAGCCTCAGTATAACACCCCTTTACCCAAAGTCCATACTCATATGACATCATATTCGTTCCCTAACGCTGCGGTTCAGTGGCCGGACCTGCGGGCCGTCGCGGGGATCGATCCAATGCAGCCGCTTGTTATCTGGTTATTCAGGTTCAGCAGGCGGGACACCCCAACCGCCAAAGTCCGAAATAAAATACTCAGCTTTGTAGCCGTTCTCCAGAAGCCAAGAAACATATTCACGGCCCCGGTTCGTAAGGGAAATCATGTTTCGCAAATCAATTGTAAGAATACCTGCATCAGGGAGTTTCGTGACTAAATCAGCATAAGAGAATCCGGTGCCTTCTCCCTTTATGCAAACTTTCGGCGTCAAATGTTTGTATTCAGTTCTCGCGTCGCGGTCGATACCGGAATCGTTCTCTTTCAAGATAATTAGGAATTGAAAATCCGCCGGATCGAGTAAATCCGTAATGATTTGGAATTGTTGCTCCGGAGTTGTGAGTGTACTTGGGTCTAACCTGGGGCGTACGCCTTGTGCCGCGATTGCAGTTTCGATCTGTGTTGATGCAGCGCCTAATGCCGCTTGAAGATTACCATCGTCGTGATACTCAAAGTCTGCCAAGGTGATACCGGCCAAATCCGATGGTAACATGATTCCGGATGTGCGATTGTATACACCGAAAGTCCGTTCTCGGCCGAGGCAACCAACGAACAAGCCAAATTCAAATAACACATTGTCCCTTGCACATGGTTTGGTTTCTTCCCGGCTCGCGATCATGTCATCGGGTGTCAACACCAAGACTGCAAAATCGAACGATTCCAGTTTAGCCACAAGGGTCTCGAGTAAACCCACCGTAAGCCCATAGATGCCCTGACTCCAAATGGCGCATTGAGCAACCCGGTCGAGATTCTGTTGAATTGCTTTTGCGATTGAAAGGCCCTCGACAGATGAGCCGATAAACACTTTTGGGTGAATGGTAGTCAAATGAAACTCCTTTCAGATAACTATGTATATATGGTTTCCGCATAAAATCTCGAACTTCTCGTCATTCATAGTAATCCCAGCCGCTATTGTACTCTCATAAAATACAAAAAAATTCTGAACTGTCAAGAAATATTTGACAAACAAATAGGTGGTTTCTTTTCGATTAATGCCTTGATTTTACTTAGGCAACGGCGTACTCAACCGTTTTAATCCTTGGATTATCACTTAATTTTGGGCAATTCGACAAACCATTTGCATCTAAACCGCAGAAGCCAATCTCTAATCTCTAATCCACTCAAGAATCCGTGAAATCTGTGAAATCCGTGTCTAAAAAAACTTCGTGTTAATTCGTGTCAATTCGTGGTTAAATATTATTGAATTCTCTGAGTTCTCTGCGTTCTCTGTGGCTAAAAAAAT
>SDBU01006155.1_pt1 | contig 14185 bp, 13 predicted proteins | sample 2277071 | NCBI WGS metagenome assembly SDBU01 (sample SAMN10397929, study PRJNA504765) | marine sediment metagenome | isolation source: marine sediment core GS08_GC12, 126 cmbsf | place: Arctic Ocean: Gakkel Ridge, Loki's castle | collected 2008
AGTAGTAGAACAGAATACTGCGCCGAAGGTGGTTTTGAAACACGGCACTATTGAGCTTTATATTCGTGAAGGGACTTCTATAACACAGAGAAAAGAAATCTTACAGGGATGGTACAGACAACAGCTCAGAGCGTTAATGCCGCAGTATATTGCAAAGTTAGAAAAAAAGATGAATATAAAAGTGGCCGAGATATGTATCAGAATAATGAAAACAAAATGGGGCACTTGCAACCCTAAAGCAAAAAGAATTTGGCTTAATACTGAGTTAGCAAAGAAACCAATCGAGAGTATAGAATATATACTTATTCATGAGATGGTGCATTTGCTCGAACGAAAACACAATGAAACATTTATTGCCTATATGGATAAATTCTTGCCTAAGTGGAAGCACCTCCGGGAAGAGCTTAATCGGTCAGCGCTTGGGCATGTTGAATGGAGTTATTAGGATAAGGAGTCTTGGCTTCGGGGCTTTAACCCCCCAAAAAACCTAGATCCATATCTGCCACAATCGTATCTCCGTCTATAACCCTGGTAATATTTCACCTGTCCGCCATAAACTGGGCCAGTTATTATGTTAGAATAGAGACCGAGGGAAGGGAGGAGGAATGGCCAGGAGAAGCTCTATGCACCGGAGAGAACAATCAACAAGCTTAGGGAGGCCGAAATTCTCTTCAGCCAAGGAGGGACGATAGGTAAAGCTGCTAGGAAGATAGGGGTAAGCGATATGACCTATTACCGTTGGCGAAGAGAATACGGTGGCATGAGAATTGAGCAGGTCAAGCGACTCAAAAAACTGGAGAAGGGTTAAGGTTTAGTGATGCTGGGAAGATTACAGGATTATGATGGAGGTGAGGAAAGTGAATGATAAAAGAATGTGGATGGTCCGAGCTGGACCAAATGCTATTATTCTTGACAAGTTTTTGAAAAAGAATTGCGTGGCAATTGGATGGATAGATCTAGGCAATTTATCAGACATAGAATCAAAACCCCAATTAGTAAAGAGGCTCAAGGAACATTATCCTGACTGGTCAATGGGAAAAATTGCCATAAGCACAGGTCAAGTAAGAACATTTAGACTCAGGATGAACAAGGGAGACTATATAATAACCTATGATCCGAGTGACAGGGTATATCATGTTGGTGAAATCACAAGTGACTATGAATATAAACCGAGTGAAATTAAGGATTATCCAAATCTAAGAAGAGTCAAATGGGCAGGAGTGGTCAACAGGGATCGACTTTCAGTTCCCACCAGAAACACGGTGGGAGCAATTTCTACGTTATTTGAACTGGGACCTGATGCCAAAGAAGAATTCTTAATGCTGCTGATGGGAGAGTCTGTTTCTCCAGAACATGAAATAGAAGACAAAGAATATGATGGAATAAAGGAAGACAAAATTGAAGAAGCTAATGAGTTCATAAAAGACAAAATTCAAAAACTGGGACCTTATGAGATGCAAGATTTGTTTGCTGGCATTCTGAGGGCTATGGGATACAAAACACGAGTTTCTTCAAGGGGTCCTGACCGTGGGAAAGACATTATTGCATCGCCTGATGGACTAGGGCTTGAAGACCCTAGAATCATGGTTGAAGTGAAACATAGAACTGGGCGGATTGGAGCTAATGACATGAGAAGTTTTATTACAGTAATAAGGTCTGGATTCAAAGGAATTTATGTTAGCACGGGTGGATTTACAAAAGAAGCTAAGTTCGAAGCAGAAAGATCAAAAGAACCCATGACGGTTATTGACATTAATGACCTAGTTGATTTAATAACACAGTATTATGATAATCTCGATAGTGAAACAAAAACACTATTGCCTTTGATCAAAATCTATTGGCCTGCTCGGTAAAAGAGAATAATTTACGAGGAATTCTGATCAATTGGAAAAAAGGGACACGACGCCCATCATTATTGACGGATTGATTCATTGCTGCCACTTTTGACATACCACGGATATCAAGAGTTGTAGCAATACGTTTTCCGAAGACAAAGATGGTTTAAGGCAACGTTTGGAATGTCTGGAGATTACACTCGAAGAGACTTTTTTAAGATATAGCTATATTGTCGCACAAGTAAAAAGCAATAAATGGGCGCTGTCCTTATCTACTCACGCATCACACTGATTCGGGAGGAGAAAGGAGGTCGGGTCGTGCCTTCCCGGTAATACATGCCAAGGTGTGGACCGGAGTTTCGGGATGGACAGAAAACACGCATTCTGGACAAATTACATCTTTCTGCTGATCACGTGGGTTGGCTACTATTGGTGGATGCAGGTGGCTTATTCCTACCAGCCCATTGCCCGCTTACCCGCAGCCATTCTTGAAGTCATACTGCTCTTCTGTTTTGGAGTACTGATGGCACTGGTGGGAGGCACGGAAACGAAGATATCACAGGATAAGAAGTCCCTTTGGCACTTTCTGCTGGGTGTGTCGGACTCTTGTCTACACAAGAAGCTTGGGATTGTCTTGCCCTTCTTCCTCCTTGTCTTGTTGGTCTTTTTCTTCTGGGACTTCCGGCACATTCGTATACAGATGAAGGTCCTCGTCTCCACGGATCTAGAAGCACCCCTCGGCATCTTCATCCGTCAAGGAGAACAGGAGAACGAAACCGAGATCACTCAGCACATTCGTGCTGGGTCTTGGGTTCAAGGATTGGACAAACACGGAGATAACTGGCCTGCTCTCGTCGCACACGACGAATATGGCTTTTTTGAAGAATCAGTTTTACTAGCTGAAGAGTTTGACTGGTCCGACTACCTCCTGGGCAAAATCACTGACCCGTCATCTTCTCTGGATCTGGACCGAGTTACAGAGCCCATCAGTGTATCTATCCGTTTCTCCGAGGCCGATTCAGGCCTGGCGGTAGAGGTTACCGGCCAACTGAATCCCACTTCTTATACCTGGGGAACGTTTAAACCACCAAATAGCACGACGATACCTGACTTCTTTTATGAAGTCGCTAGTGCATTTCGTAGAGAACCGCGGCCATCGGGGTTAGTGCAAGGGCCCATTTGGTTCCAGGTCCCAAGAGATGCAAAAGCTGGAGCGTTCACTGCAACATTAGATATAGGAACAAGAACCTTGGACCTGGTCCACAACAGCCTGCCCGATGCAACGGGATTATCTCCCATGGACCGGGAGAAGATACTCGATTGGTGCGACGACATAGTGTACGATAACCGTGAAGTCGCTGTCCAAGACTTCTGTCGACTTTTCGGCCAATTGAAGTCCAGTATTCGAAATGAACTCCTGAAGGAGATCATCGTGCGTTTTGACAAATCTCCGGGCTGGGGATATCCCCTGTCTACCATCCAGTTGCGTGGCTACGGTAGCTTGCTGATGTCAATTGTGGAGGATCCAGAGTGGATTGCACCTGAGAACGTATGTACCTTATTTGACAAATCATTCTCATTCATCAACGAAGGCGCTAACCCTGGGGTCGTCGAGAATCCCATGCGTGCTCTGCTGCGTCTCGCTGGTACACCTGTGGGAACGTCGGAAGCCTTACAGAACAAGCTGTTTGAGCGGCTTACAACGCTTCTGACCAACTGGGGGCACTACAATGATTTTCGCCTCTCATTTCTCGATGAACTGTCTTCAGCCTCTTTGTTGGAGACTGTACCGTCGAAGGACAGCATCGAACTTTTCGTCAAATGTCTGAGAGCCGCGGGCACTTTGGGGAGCAACGACGTAAGGTCCAAGATAATAGAACTGGTTGATGAGTTAGAACCGAAGTGGGGTGAAAACGAGTCGTTCAGAACATTCCATGATGAGATCATCAAACGCCGTGAATGGCGGCTAGACAAGACATAATGGTGTCTATGTTCAATTCGTTTTGTACCAAGATCAATACTTGACTGTCCCAGGAGGTGAAATTCCTCTTACGGCAAGTGAAAAAATAGGGATAGCGACCACTATTATCGATAGATAGAGTCGCTGTATATAAGCTTTTGGCATGCCACGCATACCAAGAGTTGTAGCAATAGGTTTTCCTCATTATCCTACTTAAAGGGGAAATTATCAGGAATGTGTTTCTGAAGACAAAGATGGTTTAAAGCAACCTTTGGCATGTCCCAGAGATTACACTCGAAGAAACTTCCTGAAGATATGGGTATACTGTCCCACAAGTAAGAATCAATAAATAGGCGCTGTTCCTATTTACAACTTGCAGAAAGTTCAAAAAGAGATTAAAAACAAAGTTGAAGAAATCTACGGAATGAAATACCATGAGAGTCGATGATTTTAGACTACATCTGCTTAACCTACCAGAGAATTTTCGTAATTTTGAGTATTTTTTCGAAGAACTGAAAATAGGAAATTGTGTAGCTTTGGTTGGCGCTGGCTTATCCAATCCAATTGGAATCCCTAAGTGGGAGGACCTTATTTTTGAATTGTCCGAATTTTCTTGTCTCGAGTATACGGAACAATACATTAAAAACGATCCTGAAAAATGGTTGGACATCGCTGAAGAAGCAAAAAACTATTGGGAAAAAAAAAGACAACTGCATAAATACTATGGTTTTTTGCAAGATAAACTGTCTCCTATCAATACAAATTTCAATAATACACATTTAGTATTGTTGGAGGCAGATTTTCTTTCCTACTTAACAACAAATTTTGATAATATTCTCGAAAACGCTGCTAAAAGGGTAAATAACGGCGAAATGCTAGATAATATCCAAATTTTTCCAAGTGTTGACCCAACTCTCTTGAGACACAGAAAACTTTTCTATTTACATGGCAAAATAAAAAATAGGATAATAGTGTTCACTAGGACTGAGTACTATTCAGCCTATAATAAACACCGTGGTATAAAGGACGTTTTGTGGGATGCCTATTCTCATATGAGTATGGTCCTAATAGGGTTTAGTTTAAGAGATAGCTATATCCGAAATTTGTTTAAGAACTTCAAAGAACAGTTGGATGAGAGAAGGAAAGAGGAAGAGCAGTTACTAGGAGAGATAAAAGACAGACGTGCACACTTTGCGTTTACGGGAACAGACGTGACGACCACCGAGGAGAAAATAATAACAGAAGAAAATTTTCGTTATAAAGAGTTGGGTATCTATATTATACGATACCAAGTCCTACCCGAGGATAACCACATAAATTTAGAACGCATTTTGGAAAAACTACCCAAGTTTAGAAAGGTAAGATTATGAAGATAGATTTCTATGATGTCGCTGGTAGGATAGATTCGGTTATTGGAGAAGAAAAGCCTGAGTTAGAAGAAATAAACGGAATTCTCAAATTACTAGACACTGAGTCCTATGCAAATTACTTCTTCAAAAAAGTAGAAAACCCAGTCTGGTTCAAAACACTGTTACGGAAGGGATTTTTTGTTTACTCTCCTGGGCTAATCCAAGGGAAAGACAAAGAGAGTCATAGAATTCCTTTTTGGGCACCTTTATACTACTTAGAAAAAATTTCTAAATATTCAGAATTTTCTGATGAACTACTCAATATTATGCAAAACATTACCAAAAGCGGGGTTGATAACTACTATACTTATTATGTTTTCACTAAAATGAGTATCAATTTCAAACCAGAAGAATCAGCAGGAGTTGTTCCGCTAGTAAGAAAGTGGCTAATCAGTAGATTTGATAATAGATTAGTATCAATGGAACTGGGAAAATTGCTGAAACACCTATTGGAAGGTAATCAAATCGATACTGCGTTAGAGCTAATCAAAATTGTCACGGAAACGAAAGAAGAGAAAGACAAAGTGTTTGGACTTAAGAAAGCAAAAGCTATTGTGGATATCTATCGGTTCAAGGAGTTAATTAAGGAAAATATTGGTCTGATAGTAGAAAAATGTCCCAAAAGAACAATCAACGTTATCTCTCAAAATCTCATAAAAGCAATAGAGATTGAATCCGTAGATACAAACGGTCAAACTTATAAGGATGGCTCATATATATGGAGACCAGCCATAGAAGAACACACACAAAATTCTAGGCTTCCTGAAATAAAAGAAATCTTGGCTATTTTTATCCGGGATATTTTAGTTAGCATATTAAAAAGGGGCGATAAAGCTGAGGATATTGTAAAAGACTTTATAAGTCATAAAATACCTGTCTTTAGAAGACTTGCTATCTTTGTTTTTACAGAATTTATAAAAGAATGTAAAGATACAATAGAAGATGGACTCTTGAAAGACGAGAATATATTTAGTGACACGTCTGTTTATCACGAACTATATCGATTTATTAACCTGCGATTTCGAGATTTAAGCGAAAGCTCGCAAAAGTTCATCTTGAATAGTATTAAAAAAGGACCTCAAGATATCCCTTCCGTTATAGAAGATGAAAGAAAGGAGAGACGTAAGAATATCTGGATGCAGAGGTGGCTTACAGCTTTGGAAGGACAGGGCGTACGAGAGGCTGACAATCTTTTGGTAGATCTAAGAAGAAAAACTGGACCAAGAATCGATCATCCCGATTTCTTGGTTTACAGTGAAACCTATTGGGGTGAAGAAAGTCCGATTAGTACAGAAGAAATCTTGAAGAAGGATAACAAGGAAATAGCAGAATTTCTGAAGGATTTCAAAGAAACTGAGAGTTTTCGCGGCCCTACTGTGGAAGGCTTGGGAGGAACTCTTGGTTTCGCTGTAAGAGAAAATCCTTCCAAATTTGAAAATGATTTAACTCCCTTTCTTACTGTCGCTTTTTATTACCTTTATGAGATAATATCGTCATTTGAAAAACTGTGGAGTGAGAATAAAGAAATAAACTGGCAAGAAATCCTTAGATTCTGCCAACAACTTGTAAAAGATGAGAGTTTCTGGAAAGAAGAAAGAGATGGGAAAAGGTTCTGGTTAACTGGAGCAATCTCCAGTCTGATAGAATCGGGAACTCGAGAAGACAAGTATGCCTTTAATGAAAAACTTTTGCCGATAGCGAGGGAGATACTTATCGAGATGGTAAAGAACGAGACTCATTCCTCGGACGATTTATCGGACCCCGTAACAGCCGCCCTAAATTCGGCGAAGGGGAAAGTTTTGTCCAGTTTACTTACTTATGCTTTAAGATATGTCAGGATAAAGTACAAGAATAACAACAAAAGGAATATCCCCCTAAAAAAATGGGGAAAAGAGGTTGAAGAAGCATTTACAGAAAGATTGAACAAGAAAATTGACAAGAGCTTAGAGCTTCACACTATCTTGGGACAATATCTTCCTCAGTTTTACTATTTAGATAGAAGTTGGGTAAACGAGCATTTAAAGGAGATTTTCCCCGAAGGTAAAGATAACGAGAAATACTGGGAGGTCGCTTTTGATGGTTATCTATTTAATAACAAAGTATATGGCGATATTTATGAACCGTTGAGAAATGAATATAAAAGAGCAATAAAGACTAATTTTAGAGATTGTAACGCTCAGAAAAGATTAGCCCAGCATTTATCTGTAATTTACCTGAAGGGCTTGGAAGACTTAGAATCCGAAGAAAGTCTGATAAAATTCTATTTGGATAATGCAGGTCCTGCTCAAATTCAAAACTGTATAGGCTTCTTATGGAATTCACAAAGGGAAAAGCACTTTCTCTCAAAGGACAAAGAGAAGGTATTGAACTTGTGGAAATACAGATACAGAAAGGTTATTCAAAAATCCGATATACACAAATACAGAAAGGAAATTTCTGACTACATGAAACTCGGTATTTTTGTCGATGACATAGACGACGAAACCTACGAAATGCTGAGACTTTCGATGAAATATGTGGAGGCTGCGTATAACACTACTCAAGCGATTGCATTCTTCAGAGAACACTCACCCAAATATTCAAGGAAAATTGCTGAATTATTCAATATCATGGTCGATAACTGCCAGATAATGCCAACCTATGAGAAGAAAGATATAAGAGAGATTTTTGAAAATCTCTACGAAACTAAGAATCCAGAGGTTAAAGAACTTACTGATAGAGTTATCAATAAGTACGGGGAAAGGGAAATAGAAGATTTTAGAGATTTATATGAAAAGTACAAAGATATGTAAAGTGGCGATAGTGAACAAAAGGAGACGCATTCGTTTGAAATAGAGTATTTCCGAAAAAATAGACGAGGTTACTGAATATCTGTTTCCGAAAGAAAGAGGGAAACCTATGACCTGCCCCCATTAATAGTATCACTTCCTAAGTTAGAGTCAATGGAAAAATTGTATCAACATGGGAAAGACGATTGACTTTTCGCTAATCAAAAATTCATTATTAGGAGCGCCACAAAAACCAGAATGTGATGCTCCCGGCCATAGATTTCGCTTTCATAGAGCCATTTTAAGGAATTTTTGAACTTAAAGTGACCTATCGTACCTATCAAAAAAATTAACCAGCCTAAAACAACCTAACTTAATGCCAATAAAATCAATTCTGCATTGAAAAAATTCAAAGAATTCAAAAATAAGCTATATCCATATTCTTCTCTTTTAGGATACTACCCTAAAATTAAATAGTTATTTAATATTGGATAGGTCATAGGGGTTGACAAATAAATTCTATGATGTATTATATATATGTATCAAAAATATAGCTCAAAGGGGTGCCAGATGGATATAATACTGCCCGAGATGCGGTGCAATAGGTGCGGATATAAGTGGATTCCGAGAATAACAAAGCCTCGGAAGTGTCCAGACTGCAAGACAATATTCTGGAACAGGCCGAGAAAAAACAAGCCTGGTGCAGGCAGGCCAAAAAGAAAGGTGGTGAAAGATAATGACAAACAAGGAGATAACAAAAAGGAACGTGAGGAGGGTCAAGAACTTGCTTGAAGAGGTGAAGGAGCTAACTCCGGAGCAGTTTCAAACTATCCTGGACAGCCTGGCAGAGTTTCATAACTACAGCTTATACAATCAGATTATTCTGTGCTTTGCAGGCTGTTCCCAGGTGGCTGGATATAAGAAGTGGAAGGAGCTAGGAAGAACAGTTAAGAAGGGAGGCAAGGCCGTATGGATCCTAGCTCCATGGTTCAAGAAAGTGAAAGTTGAGAAGGAAGGCGAGGCTGACAAGACAACAGAGCTATTGCATGGGTTCTTCAGTGTACCAGTATTTGACATCTCTCAGACAGAGGGAGAGCCAGTCAAGCGAGGGATCACCACAGGCTCGGACGTAGACTTTGAGGAGCTGAGAAAGGCAACGGAAAAGGCTGGCTGGACAGTGGTTTTCAAGCCCCTGGAGATAGCAAAAGGGGGCTATGTCACCAGTGAGAATGGGGAGATTACCCTGAACAGCAATTTGGATGAACTAGAGAATACAGGGACGCTCATTCACGAGTGGGTTCACAAGGAGCTAAAACATCCCGATAACGGCACTCCGGCAAAGGTAGCCGAGCAGCAGGCCGAAACAGCTACATACCTAGTATGTAAAGTCCTGGGAATTGAAAGGAAGTCTGTCTTTTATCTGAAGTCCTGGGGACTGAGTGAGAATATCTTAAAGGACTTTGGGAAGGTGAATAAGGTGAGTAAGAAAATAATAAGTGCCCTGGGGCCGGGAAAGACTCCCAGGGCAAAAGGAGCAGCACCATGCAAACTCCCAAGAAAAAGTATAGCACAAAAAGACATTTAGACAAGCTAGAGGAGTTTTACGGGTGGGATATCCCTAAGTATATCCTGGAAGTGGGCAAGAGTTTTATCAAAATAAGGGTATCTGACTGGCGAGGAGAGCAGGACCTGAGAGTGACAGTCAAAAATGTAGTGGCCTACTATGTATATTGGGCTGACAATATCATTAGTGGTTGCCGAACACTAGCCGGATACACAAGCGATTGGAGACCTATTGACAGGCTGGCCAAAGAGTGCCTGGAATGGTTCAAGTTGGTCAACATAGGGGAACTCAGGAGAGAAAGTAGAAAATGCGGGTTAGTACCAAAATTTTAGAAAGATCCCTGCCTGCTTTGCTGAAATAAAAATGGATGACCTTATCGGCAGGACGGGTGGGGACTATCAAAGGAGCCAAAAATGAAGTGTGGAGTTTGCGGAAAATATATATCACTGACACTCATTCCTTATCAACGGATACACAGAGACAAAGAGACAGGGCATTGGGTGCCGACCTCTATAGTATGCCAGTGTGATCCTGATGATATCGGACTCTGGGGGCTGATAAAGAGAAAAGAGGATTTTGATAAAAAGGAGAGGGAAAAGGAAGCAAGTCTATGATTGCAGAAATGTCTATAACCGGGGTTGCCTTCAAAATGTAGCCCCGGGAATAGAGGAAGTTCATAGAGGGGCGAATATCACTTGTGGGAGGACTAACCTTACACTTAACCTATTCTGTAAGGTAAGAGAGGAGGTGAGAGGAGAATGGAAAATCAAGACTTTAAGAAGGATATGCAAGAGACCTTTAAGTTTTTTGAGCAAACTGAGCCGAACCTATATATTCAAAAAAAGTTAGTTGATTTGCAGGTTAGGTTAATGGAACAAATAGATGACTTTTCAGATAAGGACATACTGTTTTTGAATCTCTTTGCTGTAGTTATGAATTACCAAAAAGTGCAAAGACAACTTACGGACCCACTAGTAGAAATGATAGAACAATTGTTAAAGGATTTGCCAGAACAACTCAAGAATATGCTTAGTTTAGTACAATCGTCACAAAGGATAATGAAAGACGTAGCTCTTTTGGCATTTGGCAAAGAAAAGCTAGACGACCGGCAAAAGAAAATTTTGGAAGGGCTGGCCAAGGATTGACCTGACTCATAACGTATTGTGTAAGGTAAGTCCAAAATACTTGTATCACTTTTCAGTAAAGGATATAGAGTTATTCTTCCTACCTTTCTTTTTGACCTTTTTGTGTTCTACGCTAAAATAGAGACAATATGTAAGGAGGTTGCAAAACTGTTTTGACTTCTGGTCAAAAAAGGAAATTAAGAGGTACAAGAAAAGCTAAGAAAGATAGATTTGTAGAAAGAGTATTTGGCTTTTTGATAAACTGGATAGTAGCTTAAGACTTATGAGTTGCTTTTTGTCTTTTCTTAAAGAGAGTTTTGCTCTCTCACCGCTAAGTAAGAAAATGACTGTTGCTTTAACCTGCTTCGGCAGGAGAGGGGTAACAGTCATTGTCGGACTTACTTAGCGGTGGCCGATAGTGATATGTGCCCCTCTTTTCTATTGAAAATATGCAAGGTGAACTCAGTCAGAAGATAAAGAAACTAAACGAGTATAAGAATAGCTTAACTTCACATAGATTTGAGAAGGAAATAAAACTTTGGTAGGGGAAGTAAGAAATGAAGTGTAGAAAATGCGGTAGAAAGGAAAAAAAATGTTTGTTTCTAGTGGGGTTATTTTTGCCCTTGGGATAGCAATCCCTGGACTCGGTTTTATCGTTGCTATAACGACATGGTTATTAGAAAAAAAGATTGAAAAGCTAAGGGATGAATTAGTAGAGCTGAAAGTTGAAATAGCTAACCTAAAAGGAAGAAGTGGGAAATGAAAATAGCTTCTATTTGTGCTAAAAAGGCAGAAAGTTCTAGCGGATAGAAAGAATAAGAGGGAGGGAACTAACGGAAAATGGACTTTCTGTAAGTGGAAGAGTTAGCGAAAAGACTTGGGAGCAGCTAGGTAAAGGAGGATAGAATGTCTAAGGGAAAAGTTAATGGGTTGACAGTTGTAGGCGTGATTATCTTGTGTATATTAGTCATTCCTGTAGTTATTTGGTTTTATGAGGGCTCCCATATCTTTAGACCAAATGCAGTCGTAGTTTCCACTCGCAGTAAAGAGGTTTTTGATCTAGGGGAATATGGCAGGAGCGTCATTGCGGTGGTAAGAAATGACGGAGCTTCTGGAGAGGTTACGGTTCAGGCTACCCTTTACACAGACGGGAAAAGCTGGCAGCACTCGCAGCGAGTTTATATCGGTAAAGGTGATACTAGAGAAGTACGAATTTTGTTCAATGAACCAAAGTTGTGGGATGGAGAATGGACATACACTGCTTGGGTAGAATGAGGAGGAAATGAGAGCAATTTTCCGCAAAAACTGCAGGACAAGCGGAGATTGGATTATAAAAGCATCACGCCTGTAAAGGCGGGGGTATCTATTTTGGATAAAAGGACTTTATTTATCAGGAGAAGGCAATGAGCAAAAATAATAGTTCAAAAATATTGCAGATTATTTTGCTATTAGGGGTTTTAGTCTTATGTGGCAGTATTAGTTCTCAAGGGGCCAATAGAGATGCCTATAAAGAATTTATTTTTGCTCAAGGGCTATTTGAAGAGGGAAAATATGGTTTGGCTGTATTTCAATTCCAGAAATTCATTGAGGATTTTTCGGAAAATAAGAATTGTGATAAGGCTCAATATTTCATAGGGACAGGCCTTTACTACCAGAAAGAATATAAAAAAGCTGCCTCTGCTTTCCAACTACTACTGGATGAATATCCTGATAGCCAGTTAATTGATGATAGTCTGTATCAATTGGGAGAATGTTACTATTCCTTGGATAATTATGAAAAGGCTGCTTTTTCTTATGAGAAATTAATCGAAGAGTATCCTCGAAGTGAATTTCTCTGTAGTGCCATCTATTCATCAGGATGCGCTTTGTTTGAATTAAAAAAATATCCGAAAGCTCTTCATCTTTTGAAAACATTAAAGGTTGAGTTCCCCGATTTTGAGAGAGTTTACGCAGTTCAATACCTCATTGCTAAGATACTCTATGAGGAGAAAAAATATTCTGAGGCTATTAGTGAATACTCCAGTTTTATTTCCAATTACTCTACTTCGGAATACCTGCCTGTGACTTACCTAGAAAGGGGATTAGCTTATCTTGCAGAAGGAGAGCACGATAAAGCTCAGGATGACTTCCTTACCGTGGAAACATTATTAGAGAAAGCTGCAATTAAATCTCTTGCTCCCGCAGTGAAAGAAGTTTCATACGAGAGAGAGGGAGGTGAGGGCTTAGAAAGTAGGGAAGGACCTATAACTGGAAGAAGAATTGAAAGATGGATTCAACCCGATTATCCTGAGTGGGCAGAAAAGAAGGGCATAGAGGGTGAAGTCAAACTGAAATGCTGGGTGCTTCCGAGCGGAGAGGTCAGTGAGGTGGAAGTTTGGCGTACTTCGGGATGGTCGGAACTGGATAAATGTGCCTCCGAAGCCCTAAAGAAATGGAAATTTGAGTCGATTGAGGGAAAAGAAATACAATGGGGGATAGTTACCTTTTGCTTTGAAGAACAGTAATTACAGTAAAAACTATGGAATGTAACACTTCATGTGAAGAAAAAGCATGGAAGTCTAGAAGAGGATATGAAAGCAATAGGAATAACTATCGTAATAACCTTGATGATAATTTTAATAGGAGGAATTGAGGTCATCCATTGCCCTGTTTATAACGGTTCTGGAAAAATAGACGATTTGGTTTCTTAAAAAGGATCGTTCTTATTGTGGGGGAGATGGAAAGTGAGTATTGTTGAGTATGTAAGATACTTTGTCGATACCCAGGGGGGTTGCAGAAATGACTAATTATTTTAGTAGGAGTATGGGTAGAAATGAGAGAGGATCAGTGTCCATTCCTATTCTGATTTTTTTGACTATTGTCGTAACTCTTATTGCGATTGAGATGCGTGGAAAAGTGCAAAGAACTGACAATAATCCCGAGCTGCCAAAACCCGTAGTAGTAAGTCACGATTATGCAAAAGGAGATATAAACGAGCTTCTTGATTATCCTCCCCGTTCGATTAGAGAGTACGGTTTTGTAATTTACACTACTGTTAAAAACGACGGATATTCCGGTTATGTTACGGTTTATACTACTATAACAAACGAAACTAAAGGTCAATGGTATACACAAAGTGAGATTGTGTGGATTGCCAAGGGGACAACCAAGCGTGTGGGGAATGTTTTCTCTGAACCGGAGTTACTTAGCTTTGACAAGTGGGCTTACATTACTTGGGTTGAGGCAACAGACCAAATAAAGGAGCCGCCAGGGGAGTATGAGTGGCTTCCTGGTAAGATATGGAGCATAGAGTAACTGTAGAAAAAAAATCGTTTGAGTTTCTCAAGGAGAATGAGTGGAGGATCAAACAGCTTAGGCTGTGCCTTTTTATAGATTGTCATAGTATACTTCAGCAACTACAAACGTTTTAGAACAGTAGTGACCTGCCCCCATTAATAGATTTCCTAAGATATGCAAGTCCTTTGATCCCCAGACTAAAATATCGACATAAAGCTTACTGAATATAGAGTTTGGTTAAATCAGTGA
>SDBU01006156.1_pt1 | contig 14185 bp, 17 predicted proteins | sample 2277071 | NCBI WGS metagenome assembly SDBU01 (sample SAMN10397929, study PRJNA504765) | marine sediment metagenome | isolation source: marine sediment core GS08_GC12, 126 cmbsf | place: Arctic Ocean: Gakkel Ridge, Loki's castle | collected 2008
CTATAAAACGAAACCTTTATAAAGGTTTAATTTCTTTACATATTAGGAGGCGAATTAAAAATGGAAAAAATTATTGAAGAATTAAATGGTCATTTAAATGAAAGAAAACCTATACAAGAATTCCCAAACATTATTCCTGTAGAGAGTTTAGATACTATTCAAAAAGGAGACAATATTGTTATATTAAATAACACTATAGATAGTTTTTGGTTGATTTGTGATATAAGCAAAATAGATTTTGACAAAGTTACAGAAAACATTATTTGTAAAAGTAACTTAGGCTATGCTCCAAGATACAGTCTTTCAAAATCTGGAATAGAAATGCAAACAGTAATGACATCTAGCCAGAGACTGAGCAAAAAAGATCTCACATATAACGATATGCCGGGCATATATAAAATTCAATAAATTTTTTCTTTTTAATATAAGGCTATATGTTTCTTTGAAAAGCCATATGATTCTTAGAAAAATTTAAATAAAGAGTTCTGGTGGATAGAACTTATGCCACCGTGGCACAACCTGGTACTGCGCAAGATTGCTAATCTTGTTTCCTTCGGGATATCCCGGTTCAAATCCGGGCGGTGGCGTTTTTCTATATATCAAAAACCGAAAGCTTTATAAGTAAACCAGAACATTATAAGAGCTACAATGACAAGTTCAGAGGGTGAGGAAGATGGCGACCGGCACACATTTGTTAGTAAACCTATACGGTTGTCCACTGGAACTTTTAAAAGAGTCTAAGATAGTTCTTAAAGTATTAAATGAAACAGTAAAAGAAGCAAAACTACACAAAGTAGGACAATCACATCACCAATTTAAACCATATGGAGCAACAGCAGTAATTCTATTATCTGAATCACATATAAGCATACATACATGGCCTGAGAGGAATGGAATGGCTGCACTTGACATATTCACATGCGGAAAAGAAGGAAATGCTCACACAGCACTTAAAGTTCTAGTAAAGAAATTCAAACCAACAAAAGTAGAGATAAAAGAAGTAAAAAGATGACACAAATAGAATGCAGACTAAATAATGAAATAAGAATAGTTATGGATTATAAATTGCTAGTTGAAAAACAAACAGAATTTCAAAATATAAAAATAATTGACACAGAAATCTTTGGAAAAGTTCTACTAATAGATAATATAATACAATTATCAGAAAAAGATGAAACTTTATATCATGAAACCATAGTACATCCAGCAATGGCAATACATTCTGAACCTTCTAAAGTGCTTGTTATAGGAGGAGGAGATGGCGGAGTAATCAGAGAAGTTTTAAAACACCCAGTAAAAGAAGTTGTACTAGTTGAAATTGACAAAGAAGTAATAGAGCTTGTAAACAAAGAAATGCCCATAGCAAAAAACTCATTTAAAGATAAAAGATTAAAAATTCTTTATGAAGATGGTGAAAAATATATAAAAGAAACAAAAGAAAAGTTTGATATAATATTTTTAGATTTAACAGACCCTGAATTAGTAGATCCAATTAGAGTTTCAGCAAGCGATGAACTGTTTACTACAAAATTTTATAAAAATGTTAAAAAAGTCTTAAAACCTAAAGGAATAATTGTTTCACAAACAGATTCACCAGTTGTAGAACCTGAAGAAACAAAACAAGCATATAATGCATTTAAAAAAACATACAAAGAAATTATTTTTTATGATACTTTTATACCTAGTTTTTTTACTGTACAAAGCTTTTGTATAGTATCTGATTCAAAAATGAATACAAAAAACATAGCAAAAGTGTTAGAAAAGAATAAAATAAAACTTAAAGCAAATTCTTACAAACAAATACAAGAGTTATTAGAACCAAAAGCAGTTGACAAACTTTTTCCACACTAATTCTTTAATCTGTTTGGAGATAAAAATTTAGCAATCTTTTCATCATCTTTTGTTTTAAAATCCGCTAAATTTAAAATAGCAGGTATTAAAGAAGCCGCATAAGTCAAAGTGCTTTGACCAACAGAATTACAACCAACAACATGAATTATTCTATTTTTTTCAGGATCTTTACCAACAATAGGAAAACCATCAGAAGTTCTAGCATAAACACCAAAATGTTCACAATCAGGATTTTTTCCTTCTAAATATGGAAAAGTTTCATAAGACCAATTAAGAAGTTTTTTTCTTAATATTTCATAATCTTTTGGTTCTCTGAAATTATCAGCAGGAGTATCAACACCACCTATTTGCAAAATATTATCCTGCCTTGTAAAATCATAATATTCATTAGTCAAATTAAAAAAATTAGGCGTATTTATTCCAGGGTCTTTAAAACAAGCAATAAGAGCCCAATAAGGTTCTAAACCGTTTAGATGAGCAAGTTTATTAAAACCATTAGTGGCAAGAATTACATAATCAGCAATCTCAGGTTTTTCTTGATCTTGAACATGAATCAAAATCTTATCATCTTTTTCTTCTAACTTTTGAACGTATGAATTAGAATTAACATAAATTTTTTTGTGATTTGTTAAATTATTTATGTAAGCTTGCTGATTTATTATAGCATCTTTAAGAAAATAAAACCCACCTACAAAACGCTCTGTTTGAAAATGTTTATTTATATCTTTTTTTGATTTTTCTTCGCACTTGAAACCTAATTTTTTGTATAATTCAATATCTTGCTTTAGAAAATTCCATTCATTTTTATCTTCAACTATAAAAGTACCTAATTCACGAATTAAATTTTTGTTGAAAGAATTAGCAATTTCTTTTTGCAATTCAACACCTTTGCTTGACATATTAAAATAATCAATAGCTGCCTGCTCACCACATTTTCTAATTATATCTTTAACAGTAGGCTCTGGCCAAGTCAAAACCATCTTAGAATGATCAGGAAAATTAGGACCAAGAGTGCCAGAAATCATATGATCATTTCCACGACCTGGCTTTCCAGCTTCGTAAATAATGATATCTAAACCAAGATTAGCAAGATGATAAGCAGCACTTGCGCCTGCTAAACCTGCTCCAATAATAGCAATATCTAAATTCTTAGTCATATAAAAATGCAGAAACGGAATCTTTATAAATCGTTCTTTTTCAAAGGAGATATATAGCGAGGTGGGGCAGTCTGGAGTGCCCGGCGGGCTCATAACCCGCAGGTCGGTGGTTCAAATCCACCCCTCGCTACTTACTTTTACAATGGAAGTCAAAAAAGAGGTCAACAAGAAAATACCTAAAATCGTTAACTTAGGTGCAGATATAGGCGGAACAAATACAAGAATCTATCTTTATACTGCAAAGGGCCAAAATATCAAGATATGGGCAAAATATTTCTTTGACACACAAGAATTGAAAAGTTTTAAGCAAGCAGTGCAATATATTCTTAAGGATTCTGGGGTTAAAGTTAAGAAAGGGACAATAGCAGCAGCAGGACTACTAAGTGCCGATAGAAAAAGTTCTAACGCAGTAAATATAAAATGGCAAATAAAAACAAAAGACCTTGGTTTTAAATCTGTGTTGTTGAATGATTTTGAAGCATTAGGATATAGTGTAAATATGTTAAGGGATAAAGATTTTAAAATTGTACAAAAAGGCAAGCAAGAAGTAAAAGGAACAATTGGACTTATTGGAGCAGGAACTGGATTAGGAAAGGCTATTTTAAATTATGATTGTTATAAGAAAATGTATGTGCCGTATGCATCTGAAGGAGGACATTCTGATTTGCCCATCTATGATGTAGAGTTGATGAAGTTTTTCCTAGGACTTGGCGGAGTAATAAAATATGAAGATGTACTTTCTGGCAAAGGTCTTAAGACTCTGTATAATTATTATCAAACAAAACTAGGCGGGCCAAGAGATTTAGAACCTAAGGACATCATGTCATCAAAAACAATAGCAGCTGTTCGCGCAAAAAGAGAATTTGTAAAATATTATGCAAGATGCGCAAAGAATTTTGCACTAGATGTTCTTTCTAAAGGCGGCATTGTTATAGGTGGAGGAATTGCAGAGAAGAATCCAACAGTTTTTGGGAAAAACTTTATAGAAGAATTTACGAATAATAGAACATTTTCAGGGTTTTTGAAGAAAATTCCTGTAAAAATTATAATAAAAGACGATGCAAATATAAGGGGAGCAATATTTTTTAACGAACAATGGAAGTAATAGTAATAAGTTTAGGCGGGAGTATAATAAATCAAGGAGAAATAAATATATCTTTCTTGAAAAAATTTAAAAAATTAATAATGTCTAGGGAAGAGAAATTTATAATCATCTGCGGCGGAGGCAAACCAGTAAGAGATTATCAAAAAGCCTCAAAAGAATTAGAAATAGACACTGAAGGCAGAGATTGGATAGGAATTGCAGGCACAATGTTTAATGCAGAATTAGTAAAAGAATTATTTGGAAAAGAAGCTTATGTTGATGCATTACAAGAACCGCAAAAAATAGAATTTGACAAAGTCATTGTTGCAGGCGGATGGAAACCAGGATGTTCAACAGACAAAGATGCAATACTTTGGGCTGAAAAATTTAATTCAGGAAAAGTATTTAACCTCAGCAATATAGACATGGTCTATGACAAAGATCCAAACAAATATAAAGATGCCAAACCTTTTAAAAAAATAACATGGGATGAATATAAAGAAAAAATAACAAGCAAATGGAGTCCAGGTTTGAATACTCCTTTTGATCCAATAGCAAGTAAATTAGCAGCAGACATAAAATTAAAAGTCTATATAATCAATGGACGTGAGTTAGACAGATTAGAAAAAGCATTAAATAATAAAGAATTTATTGGAACAATAATACAATGAAGAAAATTAAAAATTTTCAGCATGCCAAAAATCTGGAGGATTTTTTAGCATGAAGAAGAAAATAACAATATTAATCTTAATGGCTTTCTTATTAATACCTTTTGTTGGAGCAACAAATTTATTAGCCGCAGAAAGTCTTTCTGTAAATCTAAATGTATCAACAACAATAGAAATAATACCAGGAGCAGGATCATTATTAAATTATCTGAAAGCAGAAATTTTATTTGTACCGATAAAATCAGACAATCAAATAATAAAATCATTTGAATCAGAAGGAGCATTAGTCGGCGATAAAGTAATTTTCTCATGGTCAAAACCGCCTTCAAATAATATAATAAAGCCAGGGTATTCAACAATTGTTGAATTAAATAACAAAGCGCCCAAAGTCGAAAGAAAAATATTTTATCCAGTACAAAGAGGATATGAAACAGAATTTTTAGAAAGAACAAAAAATATGGATTATACAAATCCAAGAATAGAAGCCCTGGCAAAAGAATTAGCAGAAGGAGAAGATGACTTATTTTTATTAGTAAGTAAAGTAGGAAAGTGGGTTAAAAACAATATAAAATACAGTTTAAACACAATTACTGCTGAGGCGGTAAAACCTGCATCATGGGTATTAGATCAAAAAATTGGTGTCTGTGATGAAATAACAACACTTTTTATTGCAATATTAAGAGCTCAAGGAATACCTGCGAAATTTGTAAGCGGAGTTTCATATACTAATAATCCAGACTTTCCAAACAAATGGGGACCTCATGGATGGGCAGAAGTTTATTTCCCAGGCATGGGCTGGATACCTTTTGATGTAACTTTCGGAGAATTTGGCTGGATAGATATAGGACATATTAAACTCAAAGAAAGCGTAGACACACAAGAAGCAACAACAAGACTAGAATGGAAAGGAAGCAATATTAAAGCTAAAATAGAAGATTTAGAAATTAAAGCACACGCAATAAAAATAGGAAAACAATCAACTCCAACAGTTAGCTGGAAATTAGAACCTGCTTACACAACAGTAGGCTTTGGAAGCTATAATGTACTCATAGTTGATGTAGAAAATAATGCAGATTATTATACTGGAATAGAACTATCCTTAGCAAATGTTAAAGAACTAGAAATAGAAGAAGCAAAAAAAGATCTGGTTTTAAAACCAAAAGAGAAAAAAAGAGTTTTCTGGAAATTCAAAATAAAAGAAAACTTAAAAGAAGATTATGAATATGATGTTCCGTTAAAAATATATGATTTTAGGGAAGTATCTGAAACAATAAAAATCAAAACAACAGATTATGATATAAAATTTTCTGAGCAAGATGCAGACAACATAATTGAAGGTAGAAAAATTATTGAAAATAAAGAAATAGAATTATCCTGTATTCCAGAAAAAGACAAAATAGGAATAGATGCTAAAACAAAAATAAATTGTATAATTGAAAACCACTTTTCAGCACAAAAACAAGCGGATTTGTGTTTAAATGATGATTGTAAAAAATTAGTTCTCCCTCTAAAAAGTAAAATAGAAAAAAGTTTTGAATATCTGCCAGAAAAAATAGGTGCAAATGAAATAAAAATAACCCTGCAAGGCGAATATTATAGAAGAGAAACAACATTGACAGTAATAAAATTAGATGAAGCTTCATTAGAAGTTGTAAATATAGAAATACCGCAAAACCTGAAATATGGAGAGGTATTTAATCTAGAATTCTTAATAAAGAAAAAAAGCATGTCTAATCCACAAAAAGTAAATGTAGAAGTAACTGGAAGCGGATCAAACACAAAAATACCAATAGGTGAACTGAAAGAAAGCCAGAAAATTATAATTGATATAAATACAAAACAACTTTTATCTAAAAAACCAAAATTTAAAATAACAATAAATTATGAAGATTCAAAAGGAAACAAGAAAACACTGGAAAGAATAGTAGGCACAAATGTTGAAGGAGTTCCATTTTGGAAAAAAATCATAGGATGGTTTGCCAACTTATTTTAGATAATGTTTATAAATAGATGCTGATTTAATTCTAACATGATGAAACATGAAAAAATAGTACCAGACACGTCAGCAATAATAGAAGGCGTAATAAGTGAAAAACTTAAAAAAAACGATACCAAAGAGATAATAATACACGAAGCACTAATCGCTGAGTTAGAACACCAAGCAAATGCTGGCAAAAGCACAGGCTTTCTAGGACTAGAAGAACTTAAAACATTAAAAGACCAAGAAGATAAAAAAGGATTTAAACTCAGCTTTGCAGGAAAAAGACCCAGCTATAGCGAAATAAAATATGCATATATGGGCGCAATAGATGCAGAAATATTACAATTAGCATGGGATAATTCAGCTTTGTTAGTTACAGCAGACAAAGTACAAGCAAAAACAGCAGAAGCAAAAGGAGTGAAAGTACTTTTTATTTCTAAAAAAGCAGGCAAGAAAATCAAACTTGAAGATTTCTTTGACACAACAACCATGAGTGTACACTTGCGGGAAAATGTCAAAGGAATGACAAAAAAAGGAACACCAGGAAACTGGACATTTGAAGCGTGCACAAAGAAAAAACTAACACGCAAAGAAATAGAAGAAATCAGCAAAGAAATATTAGAAGAATCTAGGAGAAGAACACACTCTTTTATTGAAATTGAACGCGAAGGTTCAACAATAGTACAGCTTGATAATTATAGAATTGTAATATTATTCCCTCCTTTTTCAGATGGATGGGAAATCACTGCTGTGCGGCCAGTAAAAAAAATGAGTTTAGCAGAGTATAAACTAAGCGATAAATTAAAAGAAAGATTGAATGTTGCTGAAGGTGTATTAATTGCAGGCTCACCAGGAATGGGAAAAAGCACATTTGCACAAGCACTAGCTGAAAGTTATTTAGCTATGGGCAAAATTGTTAAAACAGTTGAAGCTCCAAGAGATTTAGTTTTACCTGAGGCAATAACACAATTATCAATTAGCCATGGAAGCAATGAAGAAATACATGACGTACTTTTGTTGTCTAGACCTGATTATACATTATTTGATGAAATGAGAAATGTTTCTGATTTCTTACTTTATACTGACATGAGATTATCAGGAGTAGGAATGGTAGGAATAGTACATGGAACAAACCCTCTTGATAGTATACAAAGATTTATTGGAAAAATAGAGTTAGGAGTTATTCCACATGTAATTGACACAGTGATTTTTATTAAAGATGGACATGTAAATAATGTATTAAGCATTAAAATGATTGTAAAAGTACCTTCTGGAATGACAGAATCAGACTTAGCAAGACCAGTAGTTGTGATTAATGATTTTGAAACAGGCAAATCTGTTGCTGAAATATATTCATATGGAGAAGAAACAGTTGTGATTCCTGTAAGCGATAATATTGAACAAAAAGGGATAAAGGCATTGGCTGCCAAAGAGATTGAGAGGAAGATGCAAAGATATAGTGACTTTGTCAAAGTTGAAGTTCCTTCTGACAACAAAGCAATAGTATATGTTCCTGATAAATTTATAGCAGGCATAATAGGAAAAGAAGGTAAAAAAATATCTTCAATTGAACAAGAATTAGGAATAAGCATAGATGTTCGCGAGTTGATTGAAGGGAAAAAATCAGAGAAAAAAGGACTAGATTATAATGTAGGGGGCAATAATAAATATCTAGAGTTGTATGTAGGAGAAGACTATTTTGGCAAAGATGTGGACATTTTTATAAAGAAAGAATATTTAGCAACATTTGCAGTAGGAAAAAGCGGAATGGTTCGCATTAAAAAATCAAATAAATTAGGCAAAACAATAACTAATGCTATCAAATATAAAGATGAAATAAAACTAGTTGAGGCGTAAAAATGCTAGATATATACTATGTAAGAGAAAATTTTGAGTTGATTAAAAAAAATCTTAAGAAAAGAAAAGATCCTACCATCATTATATTATTAGATGAAGTTTTAGAGAATGACAAAAAATGGAGAAAAGCCAAAGCAAAAGTAGATGAACTACGTTCTCGACGGAATAAAATCTCTTTTGAAATAAGCGATGCAAAGAAAAAAGGCAAAGATGTTAAAAAAATAGTAAAAGAAGCCAAAGAAATTCCTATTGAAATAGAGAAAAAAGAAAAAACAATGAACAAACTTAAGGCAGCAATAAGAAATAATCTTCTAAAAATACCAAATTTATTAGCAGACGATGTGCCATATGGAAAAGATGAAAATGACAATAAAGTTGTTAAGACAGTTGGTGTAAAGAAAAAAGGAAAATTCAAAAGTCATGTGGATATTGTTAAGGAATTAGATTTAGTTGACTTGGAAAGAGCAGCAAAAATAAGCGGAGCAAGATGGTATTTCTTGAAAAATGAGTTAGTAATTTTGAACCTGGCTTTACAACACTATGCAATGGATATTTTACAAAAAAAAGGATTTACTCCGATTTCGCCGCCGAACATGGTAATGGCAAAAGCAATACAAGGCGCAACAAGCTTAGATACATTTAAAGAAGATGTTTACAAAATTTCAGAAGAAGATCTTTATGCAATACCAACATCAGAATTTCCACTAGTTACGCAATATATGAATGAGGTGTTGGATGAGAAAGACTTGCCAATAAAATTAGCAGGAATATCTCCATGCTATAGAAAAGAAGCAGGAGCACATGGAAAAGATCAGAAAGGAATATTTCGTGTACATCAGTTCAATAAGGTTGAGCAAGTTGTCATATGCAAACCTGAAGAGTCATGGAAAATATTTGATGAATTATTGAAAAATACAGTTGAGCTGGTTAAAGGATTAGGACTGCCATTTAGGGTTGTGAATTTATGTACAGGCGACTTAGGAGTATCATCAGCAAAAACATATGATGTAGAAATATGGTTTCCAGCACAAAATGCATATCGAGAAACGATGAGCTGTTCAAATTGTACAGCATATCAAGCTGTAAGATCTAATATAAGATATCAAAAAGGAAAAGAAAGAAAATATGTTCATACATTGAACAATACAATGATAGCAACACAAAGAGTTATGGTTGCAATACTAGAGAATTTTCAAAACAAAGACAGTTCAATAAGCATACCAAAAGTTTTGCATAAATATACTGGATTTACAAAAATCACAGGCAAAAGATGAAAATACCATTCTGGCTATGGTTGGCAGTAGGACTCTTCATAACACTAGCAAGTTCTGCACTAAAAATGAAACTCTTTATCTGGGTAGGTTTATTATTTTTAGCCATAGGAATAGGAAAAATGGTATTTGAGTTTATATTTAAAGAAAGAAAACCTAAAGAAAAAATAATTCATCAACAAGCACAACAACGATATTATTACTGCCCACGATGCAAAATAAGAGTGCATGTAGCTGAAAAATTCTGTAGAATGTGCGGTCAAAGATTAAGATAAGATTTCTAAACAAAATATAACGCAACAAACTTACCAACAAAATAAGTTGCTATGATTACAAGAACTGCTATAGTTAAATGTTCTAAAACAACTTTAGTTTTTGATATTTTCTGTTTATCAGCCATATGATAACTGAAAATTGATAATATAAGAAAACCCCAAATAATGCTAACTATGATTGCTGTTTGTAATTTGAAAAGCAAAACAGGAACTGCAAAAGTTAAAGCAAATAATAATTTAAAGATAAAAGTAGATGCAGTAGACTCCCAAACATGTTTTTCAGAATGCTTATTAGCATATTCAATAGAAAAATGCATACCTAAAGCATCTGACAAAGAGTCTGCAATAGCTATTGTAAGAATACCACCTAGAACTACAAGTCTTGAAGATGTGGCTGAGTTAAGACCAACCATAAGACCTAATGTGGTTATTACACCTGATGCTAGACCGAAGCTTAAACCTCTTTTTACTGAATGCTTCATGATTTGTTGAAAGCAGTTTGTATTTAAAAAATATACGGATACAATACAGAAAACTTATTAAAATCCAGGAGAGTTGAGAAAAATATGAGCTTGTTTAAGGATATGTTAGGACAAGGAGAATCGCTTTTTAAAAATGAGGATGCACTAGACCCAGAATGGATACCTAAACTGCTGCCTTTTAGAGATAATCAACAGTTTAGGATTGCAGCTTGTATAAAGCCATTATTGCAAGATAGGAATGGTCGTAACTGTGTTGTTTACGGAGCGCCAGGCATAGGGAAAACAGCAGCAACAAGAAACGTTTTAAGAGATTTAGAAGAAGAAACAGAAGAAGTAGATATGGTTTACATTAATTGCTGGCAAAAAAATACTACATACAAAATATTTATTGAAATATGCGAACAATTAGGATATAAATTTGTACAAAACAAAAATACAGAAGAACTGTTTAAAGTTGTACAAAATATTGTTAATAAGAAAAAAGCAGTATTTGTATTTGATGAAATAGACAAAGTGCAAGATACTGACTTTCTTTATTCAATATTAAATGATGTATTGAAGAAAACAATTGTTTTGATAACAAATTACAAAGAATGGTTTACTAACATGGAAGCCAGAATAAAATCTCGGTTAATGCCAGAACCAATAGAATTTCAAGAATACACTTCAAAAGAAACACACAAAATTTTGAGACTAAGAATAGAAAGTGCTTTTGTAACTGGCTGTTGGGAAGATGATGCACTTGGATTAATAACAGATAAAACACATAATGCAAAAGATATAAGAGCAGGATTATTTTTATTAAGAGAATCAGGATTATCTGCTGAAGAAGACAGTTCTAAAAAAATTCTTAAAAAACATGCAGAGAAAGCTGTAAGCAAAACAGGAGATTTTAGTGTAAAAGATAAAGAAAAATTAAATTCTGATGAAAAATTAGTTTTGACTTTGGTTAAAGAAAATAAAGAAACAAAAATAGGTGACTTATTTAAAAAATACGAAGAAAGTAATGGAAAAGGAACTTATAAAACATTTCAAAGAAGAATTGAACAGCTAGCAAAAGGCGGATTTATTTCAACTAAGAAAATAGTTGGCGGCAAAGAAGGAACAACTACACTAATTAGTGAGAAAAACAGAAGTTTAGAAGAATTCTAAGAAACCTTTTTAAAGTAGATATTCTATAAGATATACAATGAAAAAGAGTGTGAGCTTGGATGAGATAAATAAAAAACTAGACAGACTTCTAAAAGAACATAAAAAAATAATGGAAGTAGAGAAAGAACAAATAGAAAGAGGTAAGAAAAGAAGTGAAAAAATCAGCGAAGTAGAAGGAAAAGAACTAGAACAACTAGCAAAACTAGAAGAATTTGAACGAGAAATCAAAAAAGCAGTAGGCAGACATCCTTTAACTAAAATAACAATAAAAGACATAGCAAAAGGAACCGTAGGAGCATTTTTTGGAATAGCAGCACACTATACCTTTGTTTATGGAGTAAAAGTTGCACAGCAAATAGATATGATAAGAGCAACAATCATTTTTATTCTAGCATATTTAGTAGGTGCTGTTTTCTTATACCTAACAGGGTATAGAAAGCTTAAAATAAAGACCTATGCTTTCTTACCAAGAAGATTAACAGTACTGTATTTAACAGCAATTTTAACATCATTTTTGTTATTGAATTTGTTTGAACCAACATTTTTAAGCTCATTTGAAAATGCATACAAATCATTAGCAACAGTTAGTTTAAGTGCAACAATAGGAGCTTGTACTGCAGATTTAATAGGGAGGGGAGAATAATGGCAAAAGCAATTAAAGAAAAAACAGGATATATTGATTTAACAAAACATGTAGAAAGTCTCATAAAACTCATGGGAAAAATAGAAGTAGAACTAAATCGAGGCGGAATACTAGATGAAGAACTTTTAGGTAAATATCAAACACGATTAAAGGCAACATTAAAAGAATTATATGATGTCATATTTGCAATAAAGAAAAACGAACTCTTGCTAGCTGAAGTAGTAGAAATAGGAGAACTAGCACAAAGAGAAAAAATAGTTAAACCACTAGAAGTAATAAAAATCTGCAGTAACATAAAAGACAAACTAGCTGCTGAAAAAAAGAAAAAAATAAAGACCCACTAGGCACTGGACATTCTTGCTCGGGGAGTATATAAAGCGAGTTTATACTGTATTTCTTAAAGAGGTGAGTTAGTATGAGTGAACAAAAATATATAGAAAAACTGTTTTTTGAACAGGTGAAAAGGCTAACAAGAGCAACAATGGTAGGCAATAAAATGAGGTGGAATTAATATGAAAAATCAAAAACACGAGTTTTCCAACATGCAAAAAGAGTTATTAAAGCAAATATTGAATAATCAAGATTTAATGCCTTCTGAGCTGGATTATTATGATCAAGACTGTATTCAGCACTATGAAGAAGAAGAGGAAATAGATGGATATGATTCTGGGTTTATGACAGGCTATTTAGCTGCTTAAAACCACAATCTTTTTATATTTTCTACTAGATTTCTAGTATTATGAGGGTGTTATCAAAAGAAGAAGCAGCAATAGAAAGAAAAAACCTCTTTAATCAGCTAGATAAAGGAGCAATATTCATATATCCTACAGACACTATCTATGGTATAGGCTGTGATGCAACAAATGCAGAAGCAGTTAAAAGAGTTCGAGAATTAAAAGAAAGATACTCAAAGCCGTTTTCTATAATAGTACCAGGCAAAAAATGGATAAAAGAAAACTGTGAAATAGGAAAAGAAGCAGAAAAATGGATAGAAGAACTGCCAGGACCATTTACACTTGTTTTGCCATTAAAAGAAAAAAACAGCATAGCTTCTGAAGCAAACGAAGGCATAGACTCAATAGGAATAAGAGTACCAGAACATTGGATAAGAAGCATGGTAATAGAATATGGCAAACCAATAATAACAACTTCTGTCAATAAAGCAGGAGCATTATTTAAAACAAAATTAGAAGAATTCCAAGAATTTCCAGCAGACTTTATAATCTTTGAAGGAGAAAAGAAAAACAGACCAAGCTCCATAATAGATTTAACAAAAGGAGAAGAAATCCAAAAAAGATAAAGAAAATCCTCGCAAGGATTTTCTATATACCTTGTTCGGCTTAAGCCGAACTTTAGTATAATTCGAGGTGGATTAGATGGAAACCAAACTAGTAAATGCAAACTCAATAAAACAAGGAAGCTTTGTTCTGATAGACGGAGTACCCTGCAAAACAACAAACACAGAAACAAGCAAACCAGGCAAACATGGAAGTGCAAAAGTAAGAATAACAGCAGTAGGATTATTAGACAAGAAAAAAAGAGAAACAGTAATGGGTTCACAAGACCAAATCGAAGTGCCAATCATAGAGAAAAAAACAGCACAAGTTTTGAATGTCACAGGCGATACAGCAAATGTAATGGATGACCTAAGCTATGAAACATTTGATTTAGAAATTCCAAAAGAGCTTAAAGAAAGCGTAGTTCCTAACTGCACTATATTGTATTGGGGCATAATGGACAAAAAAGTAATGAAACAAGTAAAGA
>SDBU01006157.1_pt1 | contig 14184 bp, 9 predicted proteins | sample 2277071 | NCBI WGS metagenome assembly SDBU01 (sample SAMN10397929, study PRJNA504765) | marine sediment metagenome | isolation source: marine sediment core GS08_GC12, 126 cmbsf | place: Arctic Ocean: Gakkel Ridge, Loki's castle | collected 2008
TCGTAGTCCTGCCAGGCGTAAATGAACGAGGAGTTCTTGCCGATGCCGGCCGAGCCGTAGGCGATGGTAAAGTAACCCTTCTCGCTACCATAGCCGCAAGCGCCTCCCCAGTCGGCGCCCCAACTGTTCTTCACTATCCAGCCGCCCGTGCCTCCCGCGTGGGATAAACCGTCGTCCCAACCGACGATCAGCACCGAGTGGTTCGGATTGTGCTCTCCCTCGTAGTAAAGTGTATACGAACCATCATAATCTGAGAACTCCTGCCACCAGTCGGTATCGGAGGCGTCGCCCGCATACATCGAGGCATGGACCGACCCATAAGTCTGAATGTAGCCCTTCAGCACGTCCGTATCAGGTACTCCCTCAGCTATATACCTCCAGTCCAGCAGCGTCTTTATGTACGGACAGGTGCCATTGCAGTTGACGTTGCTGTCTACGTACGGGTCGCACGATTCCAGCACCGTGCCTTTTTGGGAGAACCAGCCGGCCATCTCCCAGTAGTTGCTTCCACCGCAACTGGGATCGTGCCAGGGACATTCTTTGGCGTTGTTCTCCGAAAAGTCGTAGATGCCGGCGCCGTCAACTTGCAGCTTGGATTCGAAGTTCGCGAGGGAGGCGAAGGCATAGCCCGCGTTACAATCGCCCTGGTTCTGCACCTGAGTGACCACGCCCTGCTGACGCCAATCCCACGCGCTGGACAGAGATGCTGTGCTAACCCCCTCTGGCATTCTATCCCCTTTCAAGTGAGACAGATCCATCGCCGGCGGTATGAAACCTGTGCGGGGAGACAACGGCTCCCCCTCCCCCCAACTTTGGGGGGCTAGGGGGGGCGGCCGAGTCGGCGCTTCCTGCAGTTCAAGCCCTGGTGATGGCAGTGGCGCCCCAACGGCTAAGACCCTCCCGCTGGCGTTCAGCACCAGCAGCAGGAACGCGCCGACCAAAATCGCTGCCCCTAGAGCACACATCAGATTATATCTCGCCTTATCGCTCTTCATTTTGCCCCCTCCCTGTTTAACCTATCAGCTAATTCGTCTGCGGCTTTAAGTCCTTCTTCTCGATCTTCATGTCGTAGAACAGGACAACATTACGCCCTTTTTTCTTTTTGAAGAACCGTCTGATGTCGCGATACACATCATCCTTGAGGAAGGTCAACCGCTCATCGCTGCCGATCCCCTCGTAGTGGCTGCTAATGTGCTTGAAGCCACATTTCTTGTAGCAACGAACGGCTCGCCTGTTTGGAGCGGCCACGTCCAGGTAAAGCGTTTCGAAGCCCATCTCCTGAAAGTAGTAGACCAAAAACGTGCCGATGGCGTCGGTGCCGTAGCCCTGGCCCACGTAGTCGGCCCCCAGGGTTATGCCCAGATGGGCTGACTTGCGCCGGCTTATCCGCCGCAGGCTCAGCCGTCCGACTAAACGACCCGCCAGGTCTTCGACAGCGTACCATCGTCGGCTGGGGTCGTCGGCCTGGGCTTGAAACCGAATGTAATCATCGCTGCTGCGTGACGGCCTGTTCCACAGAGAGTAGAGCGGATCAGCGAAAGGCCGCCAGGCCGCCATCTTATCCACATCCTCCTCGACCATGGGGCGAATGATGACTTTTTGCCCTCTCAAACGCATTTCTATCTCCAGATCCTCTTCCAATAAATCACCGGCGTGGTGCTCTGATACATGAAGCCCTGGACGAAGGAATAGATGAGAAGAGCCAGTATCACCCACCCCAGGCGCAGGGTCAAGGGCTGACCCTGGGCGACGGTCCAGCCCAGCAGGCCGATGAAAGCCAACGCTCCCAACAGTAGCTCTTTGACCACGCCGGTTCGACCTGGGATCCAGTAGTGAAGGATGCCCAGCACAAAGGAGCTGATGAGGCCGAAGGTGAGGAAAAATGGCAGGAACTCCCTCAGGATGAACAGGAAGGGCAGCGCGCAGAGAATGGCGATGAGCGCAGTTAGCGTCCCCACCCTCAACCGCTGGGGAAGGCTGTAGTAGCGCCGCAGGCTGCGCATGGGCCGCGTGGTGACCAGGCCACCCTCGATAAACGCCGGCAGGTCTCGGGCTTCGATGGGGCCTTTGATGACCCGCCAGCCTGTCAGCTCCGACAATCGCCGGGCTATCCTCCCGCCCAGCCTGGGCACGACGATGGTTTTGTGATTGAGCAGGCCATCCACGTCGTAGGCGCGCATCAGAGCCGCGGCTTTCTCCGCGCTGAAGATGTGAGCATCGGTGGCGCACCAGACGTTCCACCCCTCGGTGTCTTCGACCATGAGCCAGCAATGCCGGCCCCGAAGCGCTTTGATCACCTGCTTGAAAGTCAAGTAGAAATTGCAGGTGAGGAGAAGGGGCGAGTCCTGCGTTGGGCTGCCGATTCTGTACAGCCCCGATCTCACGGCCAGGGGCAGGATAAACAGCCAGCAGAGAAAGTCCCAGACGAAACCCTTGAGACCGCTGTGGATCACGGGTTCCAGGATCTCCCGCCTGGGCTTGACCACCGGGCCTCGCCGTTCAGCCACCACCAGGCGCAATGCGCCATTTTGGAAAAGCTGCTCGCCTGTTACAGCCAACCCCACGGCTTCCAGCAGCGCCCGCAGATCGTGCAGGCGGGTGGGGCGTTCTTCGATGATGAGGAAGGTAAGCAGGGCCACGATGGCTCGCTGCAATCCGGAGACGAGGCGCTGAAACGCTTTTGCGGGCCGCGCCTCGTCGGCCACGATCATCTTGCCGCCCGGCTTCAGGTGTTCCGCCAGGTCGGCCACCACCATCTCCGCCTCGTCGGGAGAGATCTCGCTGAGGGCGAAGGTGGCGGTCACGACGTCGAGCTTCTCATCCAGGACGAGGCTCAGGTCGAGGCTCTGGGCCTGGGCGAGGCGGAAGTCAACCGCCACGCCACTGGCCTGGGCCTTCTCCCGTGCCAGCTTCAGCATGGCCGGCGATTGGTCTATCCCGATGACCTGAGCCCGCTTTTGGGCCGCCCTGACGGCCAACGTCCCCGTGCCGCAGCCCACGTCCAGCACCAGATCACCAGGCTCGATGTAGCTCAGCACGGCGTCTCGAACCCGCTTGTCCTGCCCGCCGGTGATGAGATTCATCCAGCGGTCGTAGTACCTGGTCAGCGATTCCATTCGGTCGGCAATGATCATGGATACTAACGACATCTCAGACTATCCTTTCGTTGGGCGAAGGTCTCCGACCGAGCCCTGAGGCAGCTTCGGTCAGGAGACCTCAGCGAACGGAGGTTGAACCTCAATGCTCTCCCGTCAAGGGCACGAAGCGGACGCCGCCCAGGTTTCTGGTGAGCACCTGATCGCCCTGTTTGGTGATCAGCCAGAGGCTCTGGTAGCCGCCCGGCGGTCCCACGGGGAGGACCATCCGTCCGCCGTCCTTCAACTGCTGGATGAGGGGTTGGGGGATGTGATCGGGGGCGCAGGTGACGATGATGGCGTCGTAGGGGGCGTGCTCCTCCCAGCCGAAGTAGCCGTCGGCGTGTTTCACCTTCACCTGGGTGTAGCCCAGCCTCTTCAGCCTCTCCTCCGCGCTCTTCTCTAGCTCTTCGATGATCTCCAGAGTGTAGACTTGGTCTGTTATCTCGGCCAGCACCGCCGCCTGATAAGCTGATCCGGCGCCAATCTCCAGCACCTTGTCGCCTCTCTCTAGCTCCAGCAACTCGGTCATCCAGGCCACGATGTAGGGCTGGGAGATGGTCTGGCCGTAGCCGATGGGGAGGGGGTGATCGGCGTAGGCTTGCCCCAGGTACCGCTCGAGCACGAACTCGTGGCGGGGCACCGTCTCCATGGCCGTCAGGACTGCCTCGTCGGACACACCCCTGGCGCGAATCTGGGTCGCAACCATCCGCTGCCTCTGCTGAGCGTAAACATCCATCCTCGCCGTTGGCGTCGGAAGTGCCTCTGGTGTCGGCGTCGGGAGTGCTGTTGGCGTCGGCGAAGGCTTCTCCGTTACTTCGACCGGGCTCAGCACAAGCGTAGGTGTCGGCGGAAGGGTTCCCTCAGCGCAAGCCGTGAGGAAAATGAAGCCCAGCATGGATACCAGGGCTATCGCGATGATCATCCTTTGAATCTCGTCTCGTACCATCATGATTGATGCCTCCTCTCGTTTAGGTCAATGAGGCAACGGACACCTCATTGACGCGTTACTCGTTGACTCGTTACTTACACCTTCTACCCCAGCCGAGATGCTAACCAATTTTAGCACCTTTTGCCCATAATTTCAAGCTGGCCTTGACGAAAACGGGGTGCTGTGCTATACTGGGTTTCGCACCACACAACCAAACTCAAAGGAGAGCAAAGCCAATGTCGGAAATGCAAAACATCCTCGTGACCGGCGCGGTCGGTCAAATCGGCTCCGAATTAACAATGGAGCTCCGCAAGAAGTACGGCAATGAGAACGTCGTGGCTACCGGGCACAGGACGAAACCCAGCGAGAAGCTGCGCCAGTCAGGCCCCTTCGAGTTCATTGACGTCACCAGGGGGGAGACGGTCGAGGAGGTCGTGGAGAAGTACGATATTGACACGATCTATCACCTGGCTGCCCTCCTCTCGGCCATCGGAGAGGAAAAGCCCCACCTGGCGTGGGACGTGAACGTCAACGGCCTGTACAACATCCTCGAGATTGCCCGGGAACGTGACATGACCCGGGTCTTCTGTCCCAGCTCCATCGCCGTCTTCGGCCCGGGGACCCCTCGCGACAACACGCCCCAGGAGACGATTCTGCGGCCGACGACGATGTACGGTGTGACCAAAGTGGCCGGGGAGCTGCTGTGCGACTACTACTTCCATCGCTTCGGCCTGGACGTGCGCGGCGCCCGTTTCCCTGGTATCATCAGCAGCGAGACCCTGCCGGGCGGTGGCACTACCGACTACGCCGTGGAGATCTTCTACGAGGCCATCAAGCATAAGCGGTACACCTGCTTCTTGAGAGAAGATACGGTGCTGCCCATGATGTACATGCCCGACTGCATTAAGGGCAGCATTGACTTGATGGAAGCCGACCTTTCCAGGCTCAGGCACCACTCTGACTTCAATCTGACAGCCATGAGCTTCTCCCCTGCCGAGCTGGTGGCAGAGATCAAGAAGCACATTCCTGAGCTCACTTGCGAATACGAGCCTGACTTCAGGCAAGCCATCGCCGACTCCTGGCCCATGACCATAAACGACAGCGCGGCCCGTGAAGAGTGGGGATGGCAGCCGGGCTACGACCTGGCGGCCATGACGGTGGATATGCTGGAGAAATTACGGCAACGGATAAGAAGCGAATAAGCGGATGGTTGGCCTCGATGCCAGAAGAAAGAATATCCCAACGACATCCGCAAATGCTGCATTCATGCGGCGTTTTGCAGGTTATTAGTTCTCTCTGGAATTCTGATATAAGGGTAGAAGGCCAATTGCATTGGCCGTTCTGAGCCGTTGTGAACCCTTGGACGCCCCACTATACCTTGCGATGAAGCATCGTCCACAATCCTGTGGACGATAGTGGACGATTTGTGGAGGATAACTGGAGATTTGCCGGGCGTCATTGACGAAATATGGCCTTACTAGCCGATGCTGGCCTGACCGTGCTTTTCTATCTGGAAGGAAGTGACCCATGCTCCCCGAAATCTGCGTGACCATCGAGAAAGTTGGCGATAAGCAGTATCTCAGCCACGTCGAGACGGGCGATGGGCACGAGATCATGGCTCCCCACACCTTCGAGTACGACCCCGGTCTGCTGGTGAACATTGAGGCCCAACGGTGGTTAGAGGCCGATGCCCAACGGGAGAGTGGCGACGAGCCGGAGTGGCTGGCTACGTATGGCCAGAGGCTCTACGGCTACCTATTCGGCGATGGGCGGGAGTTCGCCAGCTATCTGAAAGGCTGGCGGGAAGCCGACGAAGGCTGGCGTCTAACCCTGGTGCTGCATCCCAACGCGGTGGCCCTCTGGGGCTTGCCGTGGGAGTACCTGCACGATGGCAAGCGGCCCCTGGCCCTGAACAACGCCTGGATACAGCGGGTGCCGCGAGGGCTGAGGGCCATCAAAGCCCGACGAACGCCGCTCCCGCTGCGTATCCTGGTGGTGGTATCAAGTCCCCTGGGCGTAGCCGACCTGGACACGGAGAAGGAGATCGCTGTGATCCAGGACGCGCTGGACCCAGCGGTAGTGGAAGGACAGGTGGAACTGGACTTCCTGGAGTCCGAGGTGACGCTGGAGGCGCTGGCAGCGAAGGTGCGCGATTGGCCCTGCCACGTGATTCACTACACCGGCCACGGTGGGCGAGACGTCCAGACGGGCGAGACCTTCCTGGCGATGGAGGACGAGGAGGGCAAGACTGTACCCGCCACCGGCGTCAAATTATTGCGTGCTTTGAGAGGAGCCAAGAATCTGCGGCTGGTGGTGCTATCCGGCTGCCTGACGGCGCAGATGGCCCACCGCGACGCCCTGCGCGGCGTGGCCACGGCGCTGCTGGAGGGGAAGATCCCAGCGGTGCTGGCCATGCAGTACTCCGTCCTCGACGAGTCGGCCATAAAGTTTGCCAAGACCTTCTACACCGCCCTGGGGCGAGGGGAGTGTCCGGAGGCGGCATTGTACGAGGCACGCCGCGATCTGAGTTTTGCCCGGGGTGACGAACGCGCCGATTGGGGATTGCCGGCCCTCTACCTGCGCACGCCAGGCATGCGTCTGGTTGACCCGACGAAGAAGCCGGAGGTGATCGCCAGGGTACACCGTTTGGACATCGGCGGGCTGCCGCTGCCGCGCTGGTTTGTAGGGCGCAAGAGGGAGCTGCGCCAAATCCGCGCCGCGCTGGGGGACCGGCGTATCACGGCGGTTTACATCCGGGGCATCGGCGGCATCGGCAAGAGCGCGCTGGCGGCCAAGGTGTTGGAGCGGCCCGGCGCCAAGGTGGACGATGCGCTGGTGGTGAAGTGCAACGAGATATCGCTCCCAGCCGACATCTTAGGCAAGGTAGCCAGCTTCTGGCAGGGACAGGGTGTGCGTGACCACGCCGAGGCAGCGGGGCTCTTGCTGGACAGCGCGAAACCAATGGCAGACCGCGCCCGCCAAGCCGGACAGATGGTCGCCACGCGGCATTACCTGCTGGTGTTTGATAACTTCGAATCCCTGCTGACCGAGGGTGGCCAGGTGGAGAACGCCAACCTGCGGAGCTTCTTCCGGGCGCTATCGGGAGTGCAATGGCGCTCCACGCTGCTGTTCACTGCCCGTTTCCCCTGCGACCTCTTCATTGATCGCCCAGCGGGCACCTGGATGGACGTGGATCTGCCTGGGCTGACACGGCGGCAGGCGCTGATTTTGATGAACAACCTGCCTCGATTGCGCAAACAGCCCCTGCAGGACAAGCTGCGGGCCTACGACAAGGTGGGCGGCCATCCCAAAACCATCGAGTTGCTGGAGGGCTACCTGGCCGTCCATTCCCTGAAGGAAGTCCTTGAGAACGAGGAGATCCAAGACCAACTGACGGCCGAGTGGGAACGCTACTTCATGGGGGCCTTGCTGGAGCGGCTGAGTGCGGACGAGGAGGAGAAGTTGGCCGCCCTGTGCGTCTTTCGTGGCGCTTTCGGCACGGATATCGTGACTCACGTGGGCGGCGACAATGCTTTGGTAGAGAAGCTGCGCGACTTGGAGCTAATACAGCGAGAGGAGGATGCATCCGACGGCAGCGCCCGTTACAGCATCCACCCCGTGGTGCGGGAGTACCTGCTGGGGCAGTTGACCGAAGCCCAACGCGAGGCCCACCACCTCCGCGCCGCCGAATACCACCAGGAGCTCATTCTGGGACCAGTGCGCGACCAATTGGCAGAAGAGGGTAAGAAGCAGCCGCGGAAAGCAGCAGTAGCTGTGCTGGAGCAACTGGCCCACCAGACCAAAAACATGGGCCTGGCCCGCTGGGCGGTGGACACCGGCCTGGCCTGGCGCGAGCACCTCTTCGCCACGCGGCATTATGAGGAGGCGGGGGGCATTGTTACCGCTGTTTATGATGTGCTCGACCGCTGGGGGCAGCGCGACCTGGCCAAGTCCCTGCTGCGCGATAGCATCACCGCACTGGAGGGCGCCAGCAAAGCCGTGGCCCAGGGGAACCTGGCTACACTGCTGATGGGTGAGGGCAAACTGGACGAGGCGCTGGCCACATACCAGGAGGTGTACCGCACCTTTGAGGAGCTGGGCGACAAGGCCAACATGGCAGTGGTGCTGAACATGCAAAGCCAGGTTTACCAAGACAAAGGCGACTACAACCGGGCCATCGAGGCCCAGCAGGCCAGCTTGGACATCTTCCGCGAGATAGGGTACGAGGAGGGCCAGGCCGCGAGCCTGCACCAGATCTCGATGATTTACCGCCACAAGGAGGACTACGACCGGGCGCTAGAGGCCAGCAAGGAGGCCGAGGCGATTTTTCGCAAACTGGACATCGAGGCGCACGTCGCCGCTACGCTCCACGAGCAGGGGCTTATCCTTGACCGGATGGGCCGGCCGAAGGAGGCCTTCGCGCGCTTCCAGGAGAGCCTGGAGATCGAGTGGCGCATCGGGAACGAGGCGGGTGCGGCGGACAGCCTGGGCGAGATCGGCAAGCTGCTGATGGCCGCCGGGCTGATGCGGGAGGCCATCGCCGCCTTAACGAAGGCTCTGGAGATATTCCAGCGGTTGGGTAGTCCAGTCAAGATGGGTGTTGCGCTGGAGACGCTAGGCAGGGTCCATGAGATCCAAGGGGAGTACGAGGCGGCGCTGGAGAAGTACCAGCAGGCGCTGGCGCTGGCACGGAAGTACATGTCCCCACAAGAGGTGGCAGTTGTCGGCCAAGACATCGCCCGCGTGCAGGGGAAGCTGGAATCGCGAAGGGGCGAATGAGGCAGATCAGGACTCGAAGGAGGTCAACAATTATGAAAGAAAAGTCACCAACCAAAGCCGACTGGAAGGCCCTCTACCAGGCGGCCCTGGAGTTCAAAGAGATCGAGGCCTGGACCTGGATGTACGATTCGGACGTCTTCGGGGTGCAGGATCCGGCCACAGGGGAGATCGGCTACTGTTGCATCATGGGTAATCTGGGAGAGATGTTCGCCCTGGCCCTATACCTGGGCAGCGAGGGATTGGAAAGCTACATGCGAATCGCCTCCGAGCCACCCCCGGATCCCTCCGAAGCCTTTGAAGAGCTCATGCTGCAGAAGTGCCTAATGGCTTCCTTCGCCAACAGAGACGAGCTGACTAAGGAAGATCGCCAGGTGATCAAGCGTCTGGGCCTGAAGTTCCGGGGGAGAACCGCCTGGCCGCTGTTCCGCAGCTATCGTCCGGCATACCACCCCTGGCACCTGACCGCCGACGAGACCAGGTTTCTCACCCTGGCGCTGCAACAGGCGAGAGAGGTCTGCCTCCGCTTCCGGGAGGATCCCGCTCTCTTCGAGCCACCCCAGGATGAGTTCTGGTTTGTCAGGGTGCCGGAGGAAACAGAGGAGGGGCTCATCTGGAAAGATGCCTGGTTGGAGCCTGACCTGCTGGAGGAGGAAGAGCTCCCGGACGTGCCCATAGACGAGCTTCGCCTGGCCAGGCTCAAGAAAGCGGCCCAGTTTATGGACGCCATTTGGGAGATGGATTTCTCCCTTGCGCCCTCCGCTGTGCAGGAGAAGAAGGGCGAACGACCGCACTACCCCTATCTGACGATGACAGTGGACCACAAGTTGGGCTTCATCTTCGGCACCGACCTGACCTCCCCTGAAGCCTGCCTGGCAGAGTTCCCCTGGCGATTTATAACACTGGCCGAGAGGCTGAAAAAGCTGCCGACGGAGCTTTGGGTCAAGAAGGAGGAGGCCTACGATCTGTTGGAGCCCCTCACCTCCCGCCTGGGGATCGAGCTGTATCTGGTGGACGAGCTGGAATCTTTAGAAGCGGCTCGGACTGCCCTGGGGCGGTTCATGGGTGCGCCTGACCTGTCGTAGTAATCCGCCGTTCACGTTTCACGTTTGACGTTTCACACAAAAATATGTCAAGGAGGACAAGTATCATGAACGACAAACTGGCTTTCATCACCGAAGATGTGGCCAACCTGAAAGAGCAGGGGCTGTTCATCAACATCCGCACGATGGAATCGCCTGTGGATGCCTGGATGGTGGTGGACGGCAAGCGGGTGCTCAACTTCTGCACCAACAACTACCTGGGGCTGGCCAACCACCCCAAAATCAAGGAAGCGGCCAAGCGGGCCATTGACGAGTGGGGCGTCGGCCCAGGGGCAGTGCGCACCATCGCCGGCACGCAAGCCCTGCACCTGGAGCTGGAGCGGCGGGTGGCTGCGTTCAAAGGGGTGGAGGCGTCCCTGTACGTGCAGGGCGGCCTGGTTGCCAACCAGGTAGCCATCCCCTCCCTGATAGGCCGGGAAGACGTGATCTTCTCAGACCGGCTGAACCATGCCTCCATCATTGACGGCTGCCGGCTGTCGAGAGCCAAAATCCTGGTCTACGAGCACTGCGATCCGGAGGACGCCGAGCTCAAGATCAAGGAGAACATCGGCCAGTATCGCCGCGGCCTGCTGGTCACCGATGGCGTGTTCAGCATGGACGGCGACGTGGCTCCCCTGGACAAGCTGTACGAGGTGGCCGAGAGGTACGGCGTGATGACCATGGTGGACGACGCCCACGGCGAGGGGGTGCTGGGCCGAGGCGGGCGCGGCATCGTGGACCACTTCGGCCTGCACGGCAAGTTCGACGTGGAGATGGGGACGTTCTCCAAGGCCTTCGGCGTGGTCGGGGGGTCGCTTTCTGGCAAGAAGCTGATCATTGACTACCTGCGCCAGAGGGGGCGCCCCTTCCTCTTCTCCAGCGCCACCACCCCCGCCGACACCGCCGCCTGCCTGGCGGCCGTTGACTTGCTGGAGGAGTCCACCGAACTGGTGGACAAGTTGTGGGAGAACACCCGCTACTTCAAGGCCGAGATGAAGAAGCTGGGCTTCGACACCGGCAAGACGGAGACGCCCATCGTGCCAGTCATGCTGGGTGAGGCGCCGCTGGCCAAGCGGTTCTCGGCGCGGCTTTTCGAAGAAGGCGTCTTCGCCATGGCCCTCGGCTTCCCCACCGTGCCCCGTGGGCAGGCCCGCATCCGCGTTATGAACACCGCCGCCCACAGCCGGGGCGACCTGGACAGGGGTCTAGCGGCCTTCGAGAAGGTGGGCCAGGAGCTGGGCGTCATCTGACTTTGACGCAACCTACAGCTGCGCACCTTGTGACAGGACCCACTACTTTCCCCAAGAGCCAATTCGCCTCTAAAGTGAAATGCACCCGTGTTCGAGGTGCATTTCACTGTTTGGGGCAAAACTGGGGATTGACAAAACTTCGAAAGTGTGATAGAATAGATGTACAAAGGTGGGAGAAGTCGTTAGGGGTGATTTCTCTTCCAATAATGAATGAAAGGAGGGAGTGCAATTCGCTAGAAAGAGTTAGTGTCATAGTGAGATTGGTTTAGTATGTAGTGGCTGTTTAAGGAGGCAGCTACGTTGCAAGTCGTAAAAATTTGATAAATACGTGGGGATTACTAATTTTTAAACCCCACCAGTTTGCTTGATTTACTTTAAAGTTTACGGGTTTGAGATTTAATTGAGTGAGGAAAGTTGAGTTCCTCATTTTTCGGAAAACCTCGGCCAGTAGTAAAGAGCAAGATTGGTGTGGGTTTTTGTGTTTTAATAGGGCCAAATTTGAGACTTTCGGGTTACTGAGAAAACACCACCAAGCTCGATAATAGATGGTGAAAACACAGGAAAAGAGGAGGGAAAAGATGAGGAAAAAGAGGAGGAAAAAGAATAGATTCCAGGAAAAATTCGAGACACTGAATATGGTGATCTCAGTTGGCAAAATAACTTGGTTAGTCGTTCAAGTAGGACTGTTTGTTCAATATTTAGGAAGTTGGGAGATGAATCCCCTGTTTTGGCCCTGGTGGCTTTGCTTATGCCTAAGTGTATTACTCGCGGCATCCTGCCGCGATCTTGAGAAACGAGCGCAATGACAGAGTGGGCTAAAAAGCCCAGAAAACCTGGATAGAGAATCAATGTCCAGGTTTTTTTATTTCTCTCGAACATAGTGTAATGAACTAAACCGGACATGAACTTTGGCCCGCATCCTTTAGCAGTTTTGGTAGCCCCTAAATATGGGGGTAGCGTGCAGCCCCAACTGCGTACCTTTCGACAGGACTCGCAATACTGTTCAGTTAAGCGCCGCCGGTCGAGTAGGGCAACGTTCTTTGTTGCCCGTATCGAGACCAAGGCGCTGGCTCGAACGCAATCGGAGCCTCTGAAAAGCCGCTCGCTTGGCCTCGATACAGCCCTTCGGGCCTACTCGGCCGGCGCTCGCTTTCTTATCCGAACGGTATTGTTCTTAAGCCCCCACCGAGCTGGGCGCTTTGAAGACATCGTACTCCTGCTCCAACTCGCGCCTGAACTGCTTGGTGTACAGCCGGTAGTAGTGGCCCTGGGCGCGCAGTAGCTCGGCGTGGGTGCCCATCTCGGCGATGCGCCCGTCCTCGATAACGAGGATCCGGTCCGCCCGCCTGATCGTCGAGAGGCGGTGGGCGATGACGAAGCTGGTGCGATCCCTCATCAGCGCCTCCATCCCCTGCTGGATCAGCGCTTCGGTTAGGGTATCTACCGAACTGGTCGCCTCGTCCATGACAAAGATCTCCGGCTGCGCCAGGATCGCCCGCGCCAGGCTGACCAGTTGCTTCTGTCCGACCGAAAGCAGCACGCCGCCCTCGCCCACCTCTTCATCATAACCCTTCTCCAGCGTGACGATAAAGTCATGGGCGCCGGCCAGTCTGGCTGCTTCCTCGATCTCCTCATCTGTGGCGTCCAGCCGCCCGTAGCGGATGTTCTCGCGGATTGTACCGGAGAACAGGTGCGGCGTCTGCAGCACCACGCCGATGCGCGACTGGATGGCGTGCAGTGATAGCTCGGTGTAATCCCGCTCGCCGATCCGTATCGCGCCCGCCTGGGGCTCGTAGAAGCGGCACACCAGGTTGACAATGGTGGACTTCCCCCCGCCCGTCGGCCCCACCAGCGCGATTGTCTCGCCGCGCCTCACCGTCAGCGTGAAGTCCTGCAGCACTGGCTTGTCTTCTTCGTAGTAGAAGTCTACGTGGTCGAACTCAATGTCGCCGCGGATGGTGCCCGGATCAATGGCGCCGGGCAGGTCGGTCACCTCAGGCACGGAGTCAATCAGCGAAAAGACACGCTCGGCCGAGGCAATCGCGTGTTGCATTTCGGCGTACACACGAGCCAAGTCCTGGACAGGCCAGAGCATGAACGTGATGTACGAGACGAAAGCCCCGATGCCGCCGATAGTCATGCTGCCTACCTGGGCCTGCAAGCCACCGTACCAGGCGATGCTGCCCAATGCCACTGCGCTGATCAACTGCACCAGCGGCAGAAACAGCGCCGAGAGCCAGGCCGCCCGGTAGGACGAGCGGTACATCTCGCCCGTAAGCTCGCCGAACTCGCGCAGGTTCTCCTCCTCCCGACAGAGGGCTTTCACCACGCGCACGCCCTGGATGTTCTCGTTGTAGGCCCCCGTGATCTTGGAGTTGATCTTGCGCACTAGCCGATACTCCACGATGATCTTCTTCTTGAACAGGGCCGCCACGACCACCAGCACCGGGATGACGGCGAACACGATCAAGGCCAGCCTCCAGTTGATGGTCAGCATAAAGTAGAGTGCGGAGACGATGCCCGTCACCGCCCAGGTGACGTCCAGCAGCCCCCAGGTCACCAACTCGGCGATGCGGCCCGAATCGGACGTGACGCGCGATATGATCCACCCCACCGGCGTCCGGTCAAAGTAGGAGAACGACAACTCCTGCAGATGGTCGAACATCTTCTTCCGCAGATCGTACCGGATGCGCTCCCCCAGGACGCCGGCCAGGAAGATGAAGCCGAATACACCCACAGATGACACCACAATCAACAAACCGTAGGTGGTGATGATCTGCGTGAGCGCGGCTCTATTGCCTGCCAGGATGCCCTCGTCCACGATCTGTTTGCCGAGGAAGGTGAGGTACGAGTCCAGCAGCGACACAAACGCGATGGACAGCAGAAAGCCGACCAGCCACGGCCAGTGAGGCTTGGTCTGGGCCAGAATGCGCAGAACGGTTCTGCCGTTGAACTCAGTCGTGAATTCTTCTTCTTCAAATTCAAAGTGTGACATGGACTAACTCCTTCTC
>SDBU01006158.1_pt1 | contig 14183 bp, 12 predicted proteins | sample 2277071 | NCBI WGS metagenome assembly SDBU01 (sample SAMN10397929, study PRJNA504765) | marine sediment metagenome | isolation source: marine sediment core GS08_GC12, 126 cmbsf | place: Arctic Ocean: Gakkel Ridge, Loki's castle | collected 2008
CGGCGTTCTCCGCGGGTTTCCGCCCTCGACGTACGAAAAGTACGCCTCGGGCGAAAACCCTTGTGCGGCCTTGCTCATCGAAAAAATCCCTCATTTATGGACGGAAACCGCTTAGTGCTCAAATGTATTTATGGATGGACACTACCTAATAAAAAAACACACTTCAAAAGCACAGCGATTTCCAGGAAAAGCCCCTCTTATTCTCTAACCAAATTATCAAAACGCTCATAGGCTTCATCTTGGTACTTTATCAGGTCCTCAGCAGATACATTTGACAAGTTAATGGCAACGCTATCATAATAATTAAGTGCTTCCATTTGTTCAAAGCTCGTAGGATCCACTAGTCCCCGCTTTACCGCCAGGTCGTAGACTCTTGTTCCCGGAAAAGGGGCAAGTATCATGAATTTTGATTGGTCCGCGTCCAGTTCAAAAGCAAAATCTATGGTCTCCTTGATAGTCTCATGGGTATCCCCCGGCAGGCCAATAATATAGCTGGCAATTATGGGAAGTCCCACGTCTTTCATAACCGCCACAGCATTTTCAAACTGTGCTTTAGTTTCCCTTTTCCCAATTCTATTAAGCATAATTTCATTTCCGCTTTCAACCCCGATAGCTGCAAAAGAACATCCTGAATCTCTAAAAGCAACAGCCAAATCTTGGGTAACCGAATCGGCACGAATTTGTACGGTATAATTAATGCCAAGCTTATCTTCTATAATTCGACGGCAAATGTCTATTGCTCGCTTCTTATTAGCAGCAAAAGTATCATCCCAAAACATTAAATTATTAATGCCCAAGGCATTAACAATATATCGAATTTCATCTATCACACTATCGGTAGATCGCAATCGCAGTTTCCCCATCCAGGTAACGCGAGAGGCGCAGAAGCTGCAATCATACGGACAGCCTCTGCTCGAGAATATTGCCAGATGGCTGCCTTCAAAATAGGCCGGATCGGTGTATTCGTCCATTTTCATGAGATCCCATGCCGGCCAAGGCAATTCGTCCAATTTTTTAATAAATGGGCGGGGAGCATTCACTGCAATATCGCCTTTATGCCGGTAGATCAGGTTGTTGATACTTGATACTTCGGAACCGGCTTCTAAGGCGTTTAAAAGTTCTAAAAGCGCCTCTTCACCTTCACCGATTATGCCGTACAAAATGGAATCGTATAAAGCGTATTGCGGCGCTCCGGTAACATGGGGACCACCAACGATAATGTTAATTTCCGGAGCCAACCGCTTGATTTCTTCCGCCATTCTGACAACAGTCGGATATCTTGGAGTAAGCGTTGTGATACATACATACTTTGGAGAACCGTCCAATATCATTTCAGCCATCTCTTGGGGAGATGAGACCTCGGCAATTTCAAAGTCAACGATTGAACAATCGTAGCCGCCTCTTTCCCTTATGAACGAAGCCAGAAGGGCAATATTCAGGGGGCAACGTATTACCCCCTGCTTTTTCCACAGATCTGACTTCTGCAAATTAGGGGGCCTTACAAAAGCTACTTTTGCTTTCACTAGATCTCATCCTCTGTCATGATGTCATATCTTTTTATCAGCTTTGATCTATTTTCGCTATACCATGTGACAGTCTTTTCAATGCCCGCATCCAGGCTGGTCTCTGGTGTCCATCCAAGAATAGATTTAGCTTCTTCTATACTTGTAACTCTGTACTTTTCACCGGCAGGCTTGGATGTATCCCATTTTATGTCAATTTTCTTGCCCAAAATCTTCTCAGTGTGTTTAACAACCGTTTCAGCAACAGATTTGATTGTAATAGGTTCGCCGCTACCGACATTTAACGGAGTGTTTTCATTTTGCTCAACCATTTGTATCATAAAATCAGCGACATCAGCAGAATAAACAAAGTCTCTTACAGCTGAACCGTCGCCCCATACTGTTAATGGGTTTTCGCCTTCGAACAGGCGATATATCAGCGCCGGAATAATCAGGGCCGACACAGGATTGAAATTGTCGTGCGGACCGTAAGTGTTGGACGGACGTACGGTCAAAAAATTTTCAAGATTATACTGAAGCTTATAGGCTTCTATCTGCATCTCCCCGATAAGCTTGGCCATACCTCCGAATTTATCCGAAGGATGCGGAAAACCTGTATAGGCATTTTTCTCTTCAAAAATCCGGGCGGGCGGATATATGCATATACTGCTGGCATACAAAAAGCGCTCTATCTGATTTTTTCTGGCAGCTTCCATTATGTTAGTATTCATCATAATGTTTTTAACTAAAAAGGTGGACGCTTTTTTCTGCGCCACCCCTATACTGCCCTTAATGCCGGCCAGATGAAATACGACCTGAATATCTTGTAATACCTTTTCACAGATGTCTCTGTTACAAATATCGCCTTTGACAAATTCTATCTCTTCAAAAGGTGATTCGTCATCAAGACTAACTATTCTGACATCCGCACCCATTTTATCTAACTTTCTGACAAGGGGGATTCCAATCAACCCGGTACCACCGGTAACCAGAACTCTTTTTCCCTTTAAATATTTTGACATCTAATAATACGTTCCTTATCTATGCTTTACTATAATATCCTGGGGTTATTAGAGGTAAACTGGCTTTTCAATTTGATTCTAATTGTGCATTGACATACCAATCAACGGTGTCCTTTATTCCATTTTCTAGTGTTACCTTGGGCATAAAGTTTATAGTTTCAATAGCCTTGCCGGTGTCAACCAGCCGGACAGGAATTGCTGATGGTTTTGACGTATTATATATTACCTCGGCCTTTTCATGGCCGGCTGCTTCAAGAATTATGTTAACTAAGTCTTTAATTTTTATTCCCTGGCCGTAACCTATATTTACCGGGTCGCATACTGCAAATTTTTCCAGCATCAGAAGACAGCCGCGTGCAAAGTCTGATACGTGAAGAAAATCTCTGACTGCATCCCCACCACCCCATACCTCAAAAGGATTTTCTTTAGCAGTTGCCCTCCGTATCAGGGCGGGAATTACGTGACTCGATTCAGGATCGAAGTTATCACGCCTGCCATAGATAGCAGTTGGGCGCACCAAGGCTATCTTCATATTTGACTGCGTATGCACAAACTCGCCCAGCCGTTCCAAATAACGCCTCATCCAGCCATAACCGAAGTATCCTAGATAAGGAGGGGCATTCCACATTTCTTCTTCCTTAATGGGGTAATCTGCAACTGGATAGCCCGTACTGCTTCCAAAAAGGAGAAATCTTTTAACCCCTTCAGTCCATGCGGCCTGCAGCATCAAAGAGGTCATAACAAGATTTGCTGTAATGGCAGCCATGGCTTTATCTACTTTTACCGCCGCAGAACCCACGGAACCGGCAGCGTGAAAGACATAAACCACTCCTTTTACAGCTTTAAAACAATCATCTTCCTTCATCAAATCCGAGTGGAGAATCTCAACATGTTCATCGCAAATAGTCATGGGTCTTTTGTGTATCGGAACTCGCACCTTGGCACCTTGTTTTAACAGTACCTCAACAATATGGCTTCCAACGAAACCGGAACCACCGGTTACCAGAATTTTTTTATCCTTAAAAAACATCAACGTTCCTGACTTGTTTGATTTTTTTCTTTAGAAATTCTCTGATGCCCTGAACATCCAGGCAGACCTTTTCCCGAATTTGGCCCAGCGTACCATATAAAGAGTAAAAGCAGTCACCGAGCCCGAAATAGCTGCAGTTGATTCCGGGCACCTCGCAAACAGCTTCGTAAAGCCCGAAGGCATCGTAAACGACAACAATCTCTGTCTCTTTGAAGTTATTTATAATTTCTTTATCGATCGGTTTGATTGTGTTGAAATAGACAAGGTTGACACCCAAACCCTTTGTTGCTTCCAATACATTGCCCAAGAGGGGCCCCGCCGTCATGACCGTTACATTTGCCCCCTGGTTTTTCAAAATTACCCCTTTACCGAATTCTACCGGGATATCAACCTGATGGGGATGATCGGAGAGACGATAGTAGGTTGTCTTATCGTTACTATACTGGCTCCTGAGCAATACATCCAATTCTTTGCGTGAACCGGGTTGCAGCACTTCCATGTTCGGCAGAAGACGTAAAATGGCTAAATCCGTATAACAGTGGTGGGTTGCCCCATCCCAGGCATAATCAAACGATGCCCCGCAGGTAACAATATTGGCCGGAAATTCATTGTAGCACAAATCGAGCTTGATTTGTTCGTAGCTTCTCTCAGTTATAAAAGGGGCGATGGTATGCACGAAAGGCGTAAATTTTTGAGAGCTCAAACCGCCGGCAACACTGATCAGCGTGTTTTCGCAGATCCCCATGTTGTAAAACCGTTCAGGGTACTTTTCAGCATATTCCTTAAACAAATAAACACTAACATCACCGAAAATTAATATGATGGAGGCATCGCTTGATGCCAGATCCATTATTGTCTCTTTAAACTGTCTGCGCAATCCAATTCCTCCAAGAGCCTGCAAAGTTCTTCTGCAGAGGGTGATCGCCTGTGCCAGGCATAGTGGTTTTCAGACAAGTCACAACATCCATACCCCTTAACCGTATTGGCAATAATACCCTTGACCCCTTTTGGCTCAAAAAACAATGTCTCCTTCAAGGCCTCAACATGATGCCCGTCTACCTCAAAAGTATGGCACCCAAAAGCCTCAAATTTTTCTTTAGGATTGGTTATTTGAAGTCCCCGGCCATGGGACATGTTGTTGTCATAAATAATTGTGAGGTTGTCCAAACCTAAGTTATCTGCAACAAGAAGGGCCTCCCACACCGTGCCCTCGTTGGACTCCCCGTCTCCCACGATTGTGTAAACCTTGCGGGTAGTCTTTTTAATCTTAAATGCCAGGGCCATGCCAACTGCCAGCCCGATACCGTGTCCCAGCGATCCGGTAGATGCTTCAATGCCTGGAATTTTAAACCTGTCAGCATGACAGCCGAAATTTGAACCAAAAGCTCCAAATAAATATGCATCTTCAATGGGGAAATACCCAAAATGCGCCAGCACACAGTAATGGGCCAAAGCTGCGTGCCCTTTGCTCAAAACAAATATATCTCTTTCTTCCCATTGCGGATTTTGGGGATTGTGCTTCATGCTTGAATAAACAGCATAAAGAGATTCCACCACTGAAAAACAGGTGGGAATGTGACCATGCCCGCTGAATTCGGAAATCTTTAGAATCTCTTTTCTGATATTTTGACACGCATTTATCATTCTACCACCACATATGAAATCCTGGCCGTCATGGGAAATCGTTGGATACGCAAATTTGAGATCCCCATGGTTTCCGTGAGTGCCACAGTCTCTCCGGGGAAAATATCGTCGCACAGTTCGTCAAAGACCAATACACTGCCTTTGAAAAGCCTTGGCGTAACTGCTTCAAGGGCAACTTTGGTCGGCTGATAAATATCAAAGTCAAATACAGCCAGAGAAATTAGCGATTCCGGATGCTTTTGAAAATATTCCGGTATGGTCTCTACCGCATCACCCTTGACAATTTCATATTTCTTTAAATGACTAATGGGATTCAAGTCTTCTTGAAGTGTAAGAATGTCTGCAAGAGTTTTTTCATAATTATCCGACACAGAGAATGATCCGTCATTGCATTTGCACTTTGCTCCGTTGGCAGGAGAGAGCCCTTTGAATCCCTCAAAAGTATCAAAACCGACGATTTTTCTATGGCGATTAAAGGGCTCAAAAATCCCGCGCAAAGCAGACATCAAAGACAAAGTCGGTCCCCAGCGCACTCCAAACTCAACAATTATTCCATGGGTATGTACAATTTTCTTATATATTTCATAAAAAAAGAGCAGTCTGGATAAGTTTTTTGAAGTTAAAAAAAGGCCGAGATTTGCCAACAATTCATCATCAGGGATTGTAGTTGATTTCAATAGTTCAACAAGTTTTCCTTGTGCGTCCTTTTCTTCGGAACTGGATAAAACAATGGCGCCATGTTGTTTTGTCTTCATTTATTTCACCGTGCTTTATTTTTATCGTGTTAAAAATACTTGGCCGGACTTGACTCTTTTCCTCCAGTAATCGAGTAAATCCAGCATAGTTTTTTCAAAGGAAATTTCAGGCTCCCATCCTGTATGTTCCTTAAACTTCGTTGTGTCCGGAACCTGAAGATCGGCGTCCAGAGCGCGCAAACGGCTTTGCTCAGTTTCGACCTTGATGTCCTTCCGATGGGAGAGAGAAAGCAAATGGCCCAGCATGTCGCCGACAGTACAAGAGAATGTTCCGCCGATATTGTAATATTCTCCCGGGACAGGGTTGATTGTAACAAGCAAATAGTAGGCCCTGACCGCATCACGCACATCAGACCACGTCCGCAGGGAATCCAGGTTGCCGGTCTTGACCACCGGAGGAATCATGTCCTCCTCGATCATGGCTATTTGTTTGGCAAAAGTCGATTCCGCAAAGACATCGCCGCGTCTCGGGCCGGTGTGGGTAAACATGCGGGTGGTCATGATCTTTTGCCCGTAGGCCTCGGCGTAAAAGCGACCCAACAGATCCGTTCCGACTTTGGAAATAGCATAAGGAGAAGCCGGGTGAAAAGGTATTTCTTCATGAATGGGAAGATTTTCCCTCGACACTCTTCCAAATACCTCAGATGAAGCACAGACATGGATGGCCGGGTCGACATCCTTAGCCCACCGGAGGACCTCCAGCAACCTTGCAGTGCCGAGGATGTTCGTATCCAGCGTTTGAATCGGCGAAGTAAAACTGGTTGTGGGATAACTTTGGGCGGCCAAATGGAAAACATAATCAGGCCTGGATATTGCAACGACATTTTGCAGGGAGACATAATCATTGAGATCTCCGTCAATAAAATAAAGCCGGTCTTTTTTATTGGCTCTTTCAAGCAAATGCTGCACATTATCCAACGGGCTGCGCCAGCGGCACATGCCATAGATGTCCCAATCGGTTTTTTCCAATAGAAAATCAGAAAGATGGGAACCGACCATGCCTGTTATACCTGTAATTAGGGCTCTGATCTTTTTCATAATGATGCCTTTTCCATGGCGAATTGAAAATGCCTGATGCTTATATTTTAATTACCATAACCTGTCAAGTTCAGGCTGCGGTATTAGCGCCTTTCAACAACTTTAAAACCAGTTTGTATTTTTCCAATTTAGCAAGAGACTTTTCCTTATTTCCACTAAAGGGCAGCGTTAAGCTCAAAGTTAAAACTCTCCAGTATGCCTGGACAAGATTGGAACGTTCTATTAATCGGACGGCTTTTTTAGAATAGTGTCTGCGGTAAAACAACGATTCAGCTTCAAACTTTTTTCCCCAAACTTCCACGGGTAGGCTATCCCGCTCGCTCTGTGCGCCCCAGTGCACCACCACAGCATCAGGAATATACCCGATAATCCACCCGGCTTTTCTGATCCTCAAACACAAATCAATATCTTCTCCATAAAGAAAAAAACTTTCATCAAACCCTGCCAGAGTCTTCATAAGTTCGAGCCTGGCGACCATACTGGCGCCCAAAACCCAAGCAATATCTCCTTTTAATTCTTTGAGTTCCTGTACTGCATGCCTTTGACCCGGGTAGCGGCTTTCTGTCGATGATTGTAATGATCCTCCCGGATTGACGATGCGCGTTCCTGCAAGCCCCACATCAGGATGTGAATCCATGAAATCGATCATGCCCCTGAAAGCACCCGGACTAACTTCAGTGTCGGGATTTAGATAGTACACATATTTCCCTTTACAGATTTCCAAGGCTTGGTTATTGGCCCGGGAAAACCCAAGATTGCGATCATTAGCAATAAGTTTTATCCATGAAAATTTTTCTTTTAACCGTTCCGGGCTGCCGTCCTGGGAACAATTGTCGACCACGATGACCTCTGAATCTACATCAGTCTGAGCAGCAAGAGAATTCAAGCATCGGGACAGAAAGTCCATTGTATTGTAGTTGACAATAACAACCGAGAGAGCAAACTGATAATCGGTTTCCAATATTAAGTTCCTTTTTGAAGCTCCCAGAAGTCCCGATATCAGAGGAGCGCTGGTGGGAGGGGGTTAGCATGCGCTGTGGCAGTCTAAAAAGAAATATCACTTTAAGGCTTTTACCGGCATGTCAATTTAAGCACAGCCTAAAACCATAACCGAAGAAATGAGGCCAGTATTTACAATGCACTGTGAATTCGAATGATGTCATCCTTAACATCAAAAACAAACGTTGGATAACGACGTAACACCAACTCCTTTAATTCTTCTAATGCTGGATAATCGTTCTGCCCGGTGAAGAATCTGGCGTCATCAATAAGGATGATATGGCCTTCTATGGGGTGACTGAAAATACGTTCCAATTCACCCAGAATGGGGGTTTCTTTGTCACCTCTAACAGTAATTCCCTCGGAATAATGCGCATCCAACCAGAACAGGCAGGGTTCATATATTTGATTTAGGATTTCAGGAAGCACCATCGGACTATCTCCCTCGAGAACTGTAATGTGCTTGTGCCTGGCAAACTTTTTTGCAGTTCTCTCGTAGAGATCTGGGCTCAGTTCTATGGAATAAAGTTTTTTAAAACTATATTTGACCGCGTCCAACATTTCCCCTAGATAAGTTCCTGTCTCTACGAAAACATCGGCCCCATATTTATCAGCATATGCCTTAACTGTCATTTGCTTCATCGTATGGAGCGTTGAAATCAGCTTGTCCGATTGCTGCCACTTGCGATACGCTTTTCTGTGCCGGTAATCTTGAATAATATTTTTTATTTTCTGCTTCAACATTAATGTCACCGATCTTGACGAAGAAGTTTTTATCGGTTCTGAAAAATCAGATCTGAATTTAACCGCATTGTCTGTAGCACCCTTTGTTGTTTTTGTAAGCTCAAAGATGCCGCAACCATATTTGCATCCGTAACTATTTTCAAAATCCTCTGGAATTAGGGGAATATCTCTGAACAGTTTTCCATCGTCGTTGACATAAGAAAATGAATCTATCCGGTATTTTTCCTGAAGCATTTCGATCAAATACTTAACGGCAAAAACTCTATGGGCATTAAATTCTATTCTGGGCTTACCGATGGGCACCGAAAAATAAAACTTACCCCCTTCTTGCAGCATTTCATAGATATTGTGCAGTCCTTTAAGGTGGCCGTTATAGTCCAGGTTTTCGCCGTAGCGGCCAAGCCCGAAATGTTCAATAGCATGCAGCGAAGATGCAGAGTCACAATAATTCTTTAAATTCAGGTCATTGTGCATGAAATCGGCCTGCCTGAAAATTATGTTCGGAATCGAAGTGGTCATCGGCCTGACATCAAAAACCTCAATTTCCCGAAAAACGGCAACATGAGCAACAACGCCGTCAATTCTGGAACCGATATCCACGTGCCGCTGGGGATTGTTATGAAAAATTCTTGTGGCCACCAGCAGGTCCTGATGAAAATAGTGCCCGGAAGCAGAGCCGCTATCTGTTTCGCGTTCATCCAAACATGGATAAAACTTCCCAAAAGAAAGATCTAATTCTGATGCCCTTGCCTGTTGTTTAAGCCTCAAATAGTCGAGATAAAAGCCGGCAAGCTTTAGCAAGCGCATGTTTCCCCCATATAGATGTTAATTAGATTCGTGATCCGTTTGAATCAAACCCATCAGTTTGAATATTTTTTCAAACCTTTTTGCCCAGCTGTGTTCATTGCGGCAGCGTTGATACCCTTTTTTACGAATAACATCCGCTTGTTCCGGGTTCGAAAGCAGACAACTAATCTTAGCGACAAGATCATCAAAACTGGTATACGTCGCGATTTCCTCCCCGACATCGTAAAATTTTTCCAATTCGGGATGATATTCAGTCAGATAAAGACCACCACTCATGGGAACCTCAAAATCCCTTCCCTTGAGACAATACGTTTCTTTATAACCCGCTACCCCTCCAAATCCAAGATTTATTTTGCTCCTGGAATACATTTTGATCATTTCTTGAGTTGAAAGCGGGCCATTGGGCCAGCCATAACCATAAGCTTCGATCTGAATCCCTTGCATTGCCAGCTTTTGCATGATCTCAGTCCGATTACCGTAACATTGTCCCACAAAAGAAACATCGATTGTTTTTTCTACGTCATAGGGCTTATGAATTTCCGGATTGGCCCCTTCAGGAAGATAAATGGGAAGTGCCCCTTCCACACAATACTTTTGCAGTGCATCCTCGGTGCTGGTCCAGCAAAGTTCGAAGTATCGACAAATGTCCTTGGTGCCCATGGCCAAACCGTTCTTAACTTTGCCGACAAAGGCCTCCTTGTCATTTAAACTTAAGTTGACCATGGGAACGCCCATGGCAGCTATCTCCCTTACTGTATCCGGCGTCACAATGCCGCCGGACAGATAAGTGAAAATAACATCCGTATCATCTTCTCTAATCCACAACTTCACACGCTGGATAAGATCCTTGTTCATTTTCGACCGAATAGATTTAAGCCAGTCTTTTCTTTGATGATCAAACCTTTCAAACCAGTCGTAGTGTCGTACCGTTCCAAACTGTTCGAGTGAAGGCTTTAAAGATTCGTTTTCCCAGTTATAATGGTGATAAATCGCCAGAATATTTAGACTTCCCCTGGGTTTGCCCGTTATACCAGGAAATTTGGAATTAATCGTCTCTCGGATGATCTTGTCGTCAGGTACAGTCAGACAGCTCGATTCAAACCGCGAATGGTAGTAATTCAACTCACGTTTTAAACGGATGGTATTCTTCCAGGCTCTGAATCTCCTTCGATATTTTTTCAAAGGGTCATTCATGGTCGTTATATCGATAATAAATTAACTACTGATTTTTCCAAATGGTATATAGTCTTGATCCGCTGGATTTGTCTTCACGACCGTTCATCATATTCAACACATGTCCGGCATCTATAGCAGGAATCGAAAACCGTTGGGCGATATCGACACACACCAGCAGTGAGCCGATTCCGGCACCCACTAAACAAAGATCCGTGTCCCTGGGTATCTGCGCTAAAATTTCGTTTTTAATGTTCCTCCACTGCGTCGCCACGTAACGAGCAGGCAGCCGGGCAAATAGTATTTGCGGATAACTGGAAAAGCGGGCAAACCATTGACGATACAAGTCCAAATTGCATTCCGAACTGAGAATGCAAAGCTTTCTTCCTTCTACTAATTCACAAAACAGTCTGGATGTTAAATAAGCGTACACAACATAAAAAGGTACATAATTGTCCCGCTTCAACGCTACCTGGTTTTCGAACAAAAATTCCAAAAACGTAGCGGCTGAGTATTCTTTTTTCAATCTGCGCAAAAACGAAAAGATGGTTTTCTTTTTATACTGACCGTTTCCGGGAAAAATCAATGGTGCCAGTTTGCCGTACCGCTTCAGAACGCGCAAAGCTTCCAAATGAAGCGGCATGGCCTTTTTAATGGCGTCCACAGACTCCGCCTGCTGATAAAGACCGTTGCAATGCAGGCTATAGGCATAAAAGGCAAATTCACCGTCGGCAAACCGAACCACCGGTGCCGGTTGCCTGGTACTTAATCCATGATAAACAAAAGTGTTTAAAATATCGAAGTAGTCGCCACCGCTTGCAACTTCTCTGTGAAAAAGATTGGTTTCCTGATCCGTTATTGCGGTTCCATGTTTTGTTTTAACCAGTTCATTATCGATGCCTTTCATAACAAGCCGATCATAACGAAATTCCTTGCTTGCGATCAACTGTTCCAGATAGTACATTTTCCCCATAACGACCTTCTTAAAATACTCTGAACATCCTATGATATTTTTTCCAAAGATTACCTCTATTCGTCATGACAGAATTACTTCTCTTGACTGTAAATTTCCAGATTTCTCATCATTTTCTTTTTAATCATTTTGTATTCATCTTTTCGGTCCTGAAATAAATTCGTCTGCAAACATTTATCTATAATTTTAATAAGTTCGGAGCTAAGTGCATATCTGTTCATATTCATTGTGCGCTCTTTTTCTCTTTTCAGCCTCTTGTTAAATATAACCCGCCTGATCTCTCTGGCAATACGTAAATGGACAGGATATATTTTTCTTTCATCTTTATTCTTTTTTAAAGTGGTTCCGATCCCGGAAATCTGATTGGGATGCAGTCTGTATTTTGCAAGAGTTTCCTCAAGCTGCATTGGATCAGCCCCAAAAAAAGCCACAGCACTGATCCACCAGTCGTGACCGACATCCGACAAGGGCATAGGGAGGATTTGTTCCTTTAAAGAAGCCTCAAAAAACATGGTACACCCGGGAACCGGGTTTGAAAAGCTAGCCAGTCGCTCTCTTGCACTGCGGCCTAAAACCGGCAATGGCAGGCTTTTAGGCGTTTTTCCCCAGTAGCTTTTAGCCCGGATGTCCCCTTTGGAATTGATAATCTTCAAATCATGAAAGCATAATTTGGCCTCCCTGTTTTTTGCAAGTACTTCCAGCATGTTTTCAATTTTATTCGGCTGCCATACATCATCCTGATCAGACAGTGCAATATAATCAGTGTTACAGAGTGAAAGTCCTTTTTCAAAGGTTTTTTTGGGCCCCAAATTTTCCTCATTTTCCGCAAACCGAATCAAACCGGGATGCTTGTTCATATAATCTGCCATTATCTGCCTGGTCCGATCTTGTGAGCAGTCATCAACGATGACGATCTGCTGGAGCGGGTGGGTTTGACGGATTATGCTGTCCATTTGTTCTTGCAAAAATTTTTCCCCGTTATATGTCGCCATAACAGCTCCAACAGTTATCATCAAGCCTCCTTAACAAGCAGTGGATTATATGAAAGAAAGGTAATGATTATTTGTTTTTACAATTATCTTATCTAGAAAAAAGCATTGTTCCTTCTTGTCTTGAAATTCAGGTAATACACGGAAATTACATTATCACGATTGTAATTTTAATAAAAGTGGGTTTTTCAATCAAAGTGTTGCCGGGAGGTTCTAAAAACCTGTTGATAAAATATACTATATTTTATATAGAACCCTTATTCTTTATATAGGAAACGAAATGTTGGCTGTTGATATTGATCCGTTTATGGACAATACGGGCTTGGGAATAAACGAATATGGACATTCCGGTAAAGGAGTGCAAAATAATAAACGGAGCCGTAGTATCAAGCGTCAAATTCATGGATAACAATAAAATTTTCCTTTTTATGAACAATGCCGTTCCATTATTGATGGCATTGTTTTTATTGCTAAGCCCGTTTACGCAGCACACCGCCATAAAGGAAATATGTATTTATTTGTCAATCTTATTTGCCCTCATTCTGACTCTGACAAAAAAAGCGGCTTTTTCATTTAAGAGTCCGCTTACCCTGGGCTTTGTGATGTTTTTATTATGGGCTATATTGGGCCTTCCGTTCGCTTTGAACAAACCGAACACCATCCATGATATCTACGCCCATCTATTGAAGTACATGGCCGTCTACTACTTGCTTGTCAACTTTTTCTGCTCCAGAAAAAGACTCCTGATTCTCACTTGGGTTATGATTGTCTCCGGCACGATTTACTGTATATGGTATGTGTCTTATTTTTATCTGTATCTCGGCAATAATATCTCAACAAGAATGGTTCTTTACCCTTACAGGGATTATATATATGTTTTTTCCTTTCTTCTGGCCGTTAACCACTTTCTGAAGCAGAAAAAATGGCTTATGCGTGTAATTCCTCTTGTTTGTATTTTTTCTACGTTAACGGCAACATTATTATCCCAAACCAGAAACGCCCTTTTGGCCATCGTACTTGGTCTATGCGTGTATTGTTTCAAATATAAGAAGGTTGCCATTTTGATACTGTTAGCTTTTTTTGTTGCAATCCCGTTTATCCCCGGATCAATGAAACACTTCGACTTCAATAGTCTGATGAAAAACGAAAGAATAACACTCCATTTGACCACAATTGAAATTATCAAAGATTACCCGATTTTCGGCATCGGGTTCGGCATGCAGACATATGGCAACAAGGAGTATATCGATCTTAAAAGCTATTATATGAAAATTCCTGAAAAATATCGCCGTTGGTGGATAATTGAGTCTCCACACAACCTGCTGGCTGACATTTGTGTAAGAACCGGCCTTATAGGCCTTGGCCTTTTCCTTTTTATTATGTTTTGTTACGTTAGAATGGGTTTTATCTTGATTAAAAAGGCCGAAGACAATTTTATAAAAGATTGGGGGCTTTGCTTTCTGGCGTGTTTTGCGGGATTTTTTACGCAATCCATGTTCGGCGATGC
>SDBU01006159.1_pt1 | contig 14181 bp, 16 predicted proteins | sample 2277071 | NCBI WGS metagenome assembly SDBU01 (sample SAMN10397929, study PRJNA504765) | marine sediment metagenome | isolation source: marine sediment core GS08_GC12, 126 cmbsf | place: Arctic Ocean: Gakkel Ridge, Loki's castle | collected 2008
CACATAATTATTTACCATTCTTACGTTAGCTAAATTTCCAATCTAAAAAAAGGTTATTTTCAACAATGAACCTCTATTAGTCTCATAATATGATTACATGTTTGCTTTACCAAGCTTTTTTTCGTCTTATCTGTATTCCCTTTTCCAATGCTATAATGTCAACCAAATCTTGTATGCCTGAAGTGTGGAGTTTTTTTTCTATCACTTCTTCTATTTGGAAGACCCCTGCTGGATTGGTCATGCTTACAAAGATTTGAACAGGTTTCCGTTCTCCTTTCTCGATTTCCACTTTGGTTATAGACAGCGCAGAAAGAGAATGAATGTCCACCTTTCCTGTTCTGTAAGGAATTCTGGTCCTTCCATGAGCCATGTCAGTTCCATCAGCTATCTTCGCTGCTCCAGCCTCTACACTTAAGCACTCAACTTCGTCTTCATGAGAAAAAATAGTGTGCAGCATCTCAGACTTTAATCTCACCGCCAGACCCGTGTCTTCTGGGTAAACCTTCCGGAGAAGCCTGTCCAAGATGGGATTTGCTATCACGCAGCTATGGATGTGATGGTTAACTCGGTGAATGCTGTTTCCCAAGTCGTGGAGATACGAGCCACAAAGAACAATAACCTTGGCATCTTCAAGAGAACAAACATTGTTTTCTATAGTCGTAGGCGTGACTTCCTGACTTAAGATGTCAAAAATTTCTAGGGCGCTTCCCGCAACAATTTTGGAGTGGACTGGACCATGGTCATTGTATTTCAGCCGTTCCACAGCCATCACATTGGACATGCGGAGCGTGTTCTGGATTTCTATGTCTGTTTCCATCAATCGAAACATCTGTTTAACTTTTGGTTCATCCAAATGAGACTGTATCAAATTTGCAGAAACGGTAACCATTCTCTGGTTTCACCCGCTTAAACTATAGGCGCAGAATATAATAATCTTAAGCAGCACAAACCTAAATGCTAAAACTCTGTTTCCTGTTTTATGTTGCCGACTAAAAGATTGACCTTTTCTCTAGGTACGTTACAGGATCAACTTCCCTTATTGCTATGCCGTCCACGTCTATTATGTAGATTGTGTGTATGTGAGCGTTTCTGATTTCGTCGAGACTAACTGGCGGGTTCTTGTAGTATAAGTCACAGAGAGTTTTGAGGTACTTCAGGTCTTCTTTTGTTCTGTCTCTAGGCGGTTTTACTAGTATATCCGGAATCTGTAGCAGATAATATGGGGGGACACCTAAGGCAAACTTGTCTGAGTGGTTACCATATCGAATTATTTTGCTGGCTATCCTTGATTTGCGGTAGTTAGCGGGGTCAAGGGCGTGACTTGGGGGAATGAAACCAGTCTCTATCTCAACAATGTGGGAGCCTAAGCCCTTCACTCCGTACAGATCACAGATCAACCCATCTACTGGTCGTTCAATGTCCACTTCATAGCCCCTAAGAATCAAATGTTTGGCGCATACGAGCTCCATAACTGAATGGTTGATCTTGACAACATTCTCTTCATGCAAACGAATCAGATTACCTTTTAAAACATTCAGCTTTTTCTGGGCTTCTTTGTTGATATCCATGTTTAATTTTCGAACCAGAATTTCTAGGTCTCTGTCGAACTTGTTCATGGTCTCATCCTTTCAGAAAATTTTGCAATAACGGATTTTCTGTTAATAAAATGGTAGGCGGTCTCTGTCAAAAGCTTTTATGCACACATACCCCTAAAAAATCCTAGGCAATATTACATTTGCAATGCTCCATAGACCTGCCCTTCAGGCGGGCACTTGGCTTTCGTTTAGGTTTCAAAAAAATCTTGAAACAGAGAACCCTACTATAATTGAACGCGTAAATCATACGGGAAAGAAAAGAATGAAGATCCCGCTGACGGTGTTTATGTCCTGTTGGGGCTGAGCGAAAACATCCCTTTTGATTGTTCTGCAGGTTTTAGTCTTTGATTGCTTCGAGTAGGCTCATGACGTTCCAGAGTTTCACTCTGGTGTACGGGGGCATGTTGGGGTCCTGCAAGATTTCATCAAGAGTTGATATGGCGTTTGCTGCTCTGACTGCTGGAGTGTTGTCTGCGACTTGAAGAGATGTGATGGATTGTTTTGCTGCTCTTCTTATGTTTCGTGGAGTTGTAGTGTCTTCGGAAACCATACCCAGCATATTCATTGCTTCTGCTATTCTTTTTTCGTATTCCTCTAGTTTCTTTTTGCGTACCATGTAGAAGCCTTCTATAACACTGCTTAAGCGAGACGCAGCATATTTAATCTTATCCTAAATAGGCGTCGATTTATACTGTTTGTGGGGGATTAATTTATTTGGCGATTCAGCTTTAACGTGAAACAGGCGATAGATAGTTAATTAACCTGCAGCAAAAATATATTATACCTGTAAAGTTTGTTCAGAAGGGTTTAATGTGTCTAAAAACTCAAAAAACATCAAGATTATGGCAGATTTGCTTAAGCAGGGAGCCACCCTCACGGAACATGCCTGTCCAGCCTGTTCTTCGCCAATCTTCAAACTGAGGAGCAAAGACCTCTGGTGTGCTAGTTGCCAAAAACGTGTAATAATTGTGAGAGCGGGGGAGCCCGAACCAGAAGTTACTGAAGCCCCAGTTTTCTCCAGTTTAGAGTCAACAATCTTGGGGAAAATTCAGGAGATCGAGAAACAGCTTGTAGAAGAAACGGATGCAAAAAAACTGAAGACCCTTGGAGCAACCTTGTTGACTCTCCTTGAGAATCTTGAAAAGATACGGAATATGAAAAAATAGTCTAGTCCAGAACGAAAGGCGTTTACGTTGCTTGGACGTTACGAAAATTTTCCCGAACACATTCACGGTATAGCCCTCTTTCAGTATCAAGACTCAACGAAGAGCCTTCAGCAGGCGATTCTCTGCGTGTTTCATCGTCTGAATCATGAAACCTTTGATTTAGATGTTGTAACACCCTATTTGAAACAGAAATGCGAGGTCAGCTTCGAGTTCGGCGTGGCTGACGGCTTCGATTTCAATTTTTTGGACCAGAAGGAACTTGATCAATGTCTGAAGAGCATTGTCGAAAACGAACTGCAAACTTTAGATTTTTTCCTTGTTGTCCGATATCACCTTATCCGAGAAAAGAGTAAACGGGTTCCATTAAAGTTCGATTATCATGTGATCCGATTCACATTCCAAGAAAGCGGCTTGGAGCTGCGAATCCGTCACGAAAGGGGAACGCAACGTGTTCCGTTAGATGACTTAACCGATTTTATGGTTAAGCAAATAAATGTTGAACTCTCTTGGATGCAGTGGACAGCTTTATTGTTTGTGAATTTCGAGAAAGTCAGCCTACAATAGGCGGGGGTGTCTTTTGGCACAGTGATTTGTGTTTTATTCGTTAAGTCGCCTTTTGCTAAAATGATGAAGCATGTTTCCTGCATTTTAATTATGTTTAAAGGCAAGTAAAGTGTTTGCGGTTTACGGAAAGCATCATCATGAACGATAACATTGAGCCAAAAGAGAACATAACGCGTAGGCTAAGAATTTCGCCCTCTTTTGTGATCTTTATGACGACGTTCATAGACATGATTGGGTTTGGTATGATCATTCCCCTGTTGCCTTTTCATCCAGAAACTGTTGGGGCTGGAGCCTTGGCTCTAGGACTTCTGATAGGCTCCTTTTCTCTGATGCAGTTCATATTCTCGCCTCTCTTAGGGCGGTTGTCAGACAAAGTTGGAAGAAGACCAGTCATTCTTTTATCCATATTTTTTTCTACAATAAGTTTCATTGTCTTCGCTTTAGCAGACTCGTTTCCTATGCTTCTTCTTTCACGAATCATAGCGGGAATGGCTACCGAAGCTGCAGTAGCCCAAGCATACATGGCAGATATAACAACCGAAAAAGATCGAACGAGCGGACTAGGCAAAGTGGGTGCTGCCCACGGCGCAGGATTCATAATTGGACCTGCACTAGGCGGCTTCCTAAGCATCTACGGGTTCTCGGCACCTGGATTTGCAGCAGCTGTTCTAACTGGCGTAAACTTTCTTTTTGCATTCTTTTTCTTGCCCGAATCGAACGTCCACACGCATTCTAGAATGCAAACTTTGGGGAACACGGATGGCTATTGGCATATGTTGGTAAAAACTCTAAAAAAACCGTTATTAGGCGCTGTTTTCGTAATTCTATTTATCATAACATTTGCGTTTTCAGCCATACCTGTCATAGTGCCGTTGCTGGGGATAGCCTTTTTTGGTTTTGCGGAACTTGAGATGTCATACTTTTTTATATATATTGGGGTGGTGCAGATTATTCTTCAGGGATTCTTGATTGGACGATTAACCAAAAGGTGGGGAGAAGAAAATCTGATAGTGTTTGGGTCTTTGCTGATGACTATTGGAGTATTCTGCATGTCTCTATTTCCTAGCATTATAGTCTTTTTCCTTTCAATCACTCTGATGTCGTCCGGAATGGGCACATTAAACACGGTTTTTCCAAGTTTCGTTTCAAAAAGAGCATCTTCAGGTGAACAAGGAGGCATATTAGGAGTTGCCCAATCTGTAGGAAGCGTCGCACGTATTCCAGGTCCACTAATTGGAGGCATCATCGCCGAATTTGCTGGATTAAATGCAGCATTCATGTTTAGTGCAGTTCTTGTGTTGATTGCCTTTGTTCTCGGATTCAAAGTATTTCGCGCGCACAGGTTTCGTGGTCAACAGAAGGGGATTAGTTACTAAACCACGCAGATAGGATATGATGGCGCTAAAAAGTGAAATGTATAAATAACAAGAAGATCTGGAAAATAATAATGAACATAACACAGTTGTTTTCAGCAGAGTTTCAGCCAGATCGTCTCGTGAGGGACGACGAGCCAAAGGCAGAAAAAAAGTTGCCACATGTTGAGAGTTACCGTTTGAGGATTGATGAGGCTGAAGGATTCAGCGGAGTTTGGGAGATAGTTAAGGACACTGTTAAACTTTCTTTAGGCAAGCATAGATTGGGTATGCTGCTCTTCTTGGATGATTTGCCTCTTCATTTGGGTGCATATCATCAGCTGGGCACCAACAACATCGTTCTGAACCGAAGTCTGGTCAACATCGTCGAAGTTGTTACAAAATCGAAGAAGCTTGTGAATGCCTTCGTCTACAGCATATTAACTCATGAGTATCTTCACGCGTTGGGGCACGTTTCAGAGGCTGAAGTTCGTTCTCTGGCTTATGATGTTTCCCGTGAATGTTTCGGGGAAGATCATATACTTACAACCTTGGCTGAACAGACTCCTTGGATGTTAATCAAAGGGATTCAATTATATGATATAACCGTGCCTAAGCGAGCCATGGAACTCATTAAGGACTTAGAAAAACCGAACCAAAGATACATAGTTTAAGAAAAGAACCATCTTGTCAAGCCTTGTTCTGCAGAAAATCCAGAATCAGCTTCAGAATATTTTGTTCCAGCTCAGCTTTTTTTACATCACCGTCAATAGGCACAAGTTTTCCGTTATCCACAAATTTCATGTAAACCTCTTTGACTCTTCGCTGAGTCTCGAGCCTTTCCATGACTGACTTCTTCCGCCTTATTCGCTTCACCACAACCTCCGGCGGGACATCAATGTATAATGCCAAATCTGGCGGAAGCGCGAACCTGTTGATTTTTTTGATCCATTCTAGGTCGAGTCCCGCTGCCCCCTGATAAGCAAGGGACGAGTAGACGCACCTGTCAGAAACCACAATCTTTCCTTCTTTCAAGGCTGGTTTTACCTCTTTCTCAAAGTGTTCAACGCGGTCAACTGCAAAAAGAAAAGCTTCTACAAGTCTTGGTACCCGTTTCTTTGCTTCCAGAATAGTTCCCCGTATGAATTTCCCTAGTTCTCCGCGGCTAGGTTCAGTAGTGTATACGGCGTCGAATCCTTTCTCTTGCAGGTTTCGTACAAGTCTGTGGGCGTGAGTTGTTTTTCCGCTTCCGTCAAGACCTTCGATGCAAATGAAAATTCCTTTCTTTTTCACTTTAATGTTCAGCCTCTGTCCATTAATGATCGATTACCTTAAATAATAATGCTCAAGATTGACAACGTTAAGGAGAAACATTCACTATGCGACGATACTGGGGAGAGATCAAAGACCCCGTTCATGGCTATGTTTACATTACCGAAGCGGAGAAGCAGCTTATCGACTCTTATCCGGTTCAGAGGCTTCATCGTCTAAGGCAGTTGGCTGGGTCAGAGTTTGTGTATCCAGGAGCAAATCACACTCGCTTCGAGCACTCCATTGGGGTTATGCATTTAGCGGGTAAACTAGCGGAAAACCAGAATCTTTCTCAGCTTCTTTCGGAAGAGGAGATTCAAATGATCAGAATGGCGTCTCTTGTTCATGATGTGGGTCACGGTCCATTCTCTCATGTTTTTGAGCATCTTCTTGTGAAGTTTTTGAACAAAACTCATGAAGATATGACGCGGTGGATTATCCAAAAGTCTGAGCTGCGGGACATTATCAGCGGAGTAGGATATGACCCTGATGAGGTAGGAAAACTTGCGGTTGGGGAACTACGGAGGCAAGGGAGGGCTTTCTTGGATCAGATTATCCATAGTACTGTGGATATTGACAAGCTTGATTTTGTGGTGAGGGATACTTATCACACTGGGGCAGAGTATGGGTATGTTGATGTCTTTCGTCTCATTCACATGTTGGATGTTATTGGCGAAAACCTTGCTGTTGATGTGGGGGCGCTCTCAGCTCTGGAATCTTTTGTTTTGGCGAGGCTTGAATCGTTTAAAAGCATCTATTTCCACCGTGTTGGGAGAGCCGCTCAGATAATGCTTGCTTCAGCTATGGAAGAAGCAAAAGATGAACTGGGTTTGGTAGAGTTTGATTCTCCCGAAGATTACCTTGCCTTAAATGATTACACTGTTTGGACTAAACTGAAGGAATGCAAAAAGTCTAGAGCGATTATGGAGGACTTGGAGAGGCGTAAGCTCATCAAATGTGTCTACGACAGAACGTTTCATGTGAAAGAGAAACTGGTGCCCAGTATTTTCAGCGTTGACGAGGTTCGAGATCAGCTGAGAAACAAAATTGCCTCAGAGGCAGGAGTTGAACCCCACTTTATTGTGATTGATGTGCCAACCGTGCCTTCGGTGCCCTATCATCATTCTGATTTGCTTGAGCCGATGGAAATCCCTGTTTTCCAGAAGACCCGAACTGGAGAAAAGATTCCCTTACGGTTAAGTGATATTTCCTCGGTTTTTGATGTTCTTAAGGGCTTCATAAACATCCTTCGAGTCTACACGGACGAAAAGTACGTCGATAAAGTGAGTGTTGCCGCGGAGAAGGTCATAGGTGGAACCCCATCTTCGGCGAAGATGTCATTCTGATGGAGAAAAGTTAAAACGTAAGTATGTTTTATTTGGTTGATGCCCTGTTTATGCTCCGATAGTATAGTCAGGTTAAGTATTTTGGCCTTTCGAGCCGAAGACCCGGGTTCGAATCCCGGTCGGAGCACCAAACTTATTCATGTTCTTCTGTCCATTTTATGGATTTTTGTGTGTGTTATTAGCTCTTCTGGGTAATTGTTGGATCGCTGTTTTCTTTAAGTGATGCTAGATTAGAGAGTGGGTGGAGGTGGTGGATTTTCTCTTGCAACCATTGCATAATAGAGGTAGGTCATGGCAATCGGATAAATTGGGCTTGCAAAGGCAGCAATTATACTTGTGATGAGTGGATTAACGATTAGATGAACTGTGCTGAAAGGTCCTGCTAGCACAGTTGCAATACCGTTGGCGATGAGAACAATTACGCCTAAAATCAGTAGGAGAGCGAAGGTTTTCTGCCAACGTTTACTTACAAGCTTTTTGCTTCTTCCCAAACTTTCAAAGGCGCCTTTTTGCTCAACAATTATTGCGGGAAGCATTAGCGAAAACATTATGGCGATAATTATTCCAGGCACGATGAAAAAAATCATTCCGATCACTATCAAAATTCCAGCAACAAATTGAGCTATGAGTAATGATGGAAGCTTAGATATTACAAAGTTAAAGCTGACGCCGAGATTTGAAGTGCCTTTATCTATGTGGTCAGAAGCATTTTTGATAACAACGCCAGTGATCATGGTGCCTACAAGCCACGATACGAGACCCGACAAAACAATTATCATAATCATTGTTGAAATTAGCGAAAAAAGCCATGGGACTAGTTCTTCATAATAAACTGTTGTGATTGGAGCTGTTGGTATAAGTGGAGGTTCCGGTATAGGAAAAGCCGAAGTTATCACGTAAGTAAACATGCCTGTTATTATTCCTAAGATCAGAAAAGGCAAGAAAAACTGCAGAAATTTGGAACGGTAAAGGTTGAACGTTAACGAGAGGATTTCACTGACGGATAATTCCCGTGAAGGCTTTTTATCATTCAAGTTCTTATTCCCTATTAATTATTCCACGAAATTTGTATTTAAATCCGTATGCAAAAAGAAAAATCGAAACCACAATAATTCAAGCCGACTTGGAGCTAAACCGGAGCACCAAACATTACCTCTCTTGGTTTTCATGAAAAAAGGTTGTTTTCAACAATGCTCTGTTATTAGGCTCCTAATATGAATGTGTCCTTTGTTTGCTGGAATATTTCTTGGCAGAATAAAGAAGAAAGGAACCATCGCTATTACATCTAGAAAGCAAACACGTTACAGATTACATACAAACTTGCTTTCTAAGCTTTGTGCACATGAGGTTTCAATCACATTTACTCGTAGTATATTAGGTCTTTTTCCTCGAGTTGTTTATGAAGTTTAGCAACCGCTTCGTAAACAATTTCTTCTTTCGTGGCGCCTGTGCAGACAAGTTTTCCGCTGGCGAAAACAAGAATCACAACTTTTGGTGCATCCATTCTGTAGATGAGACCCGGAAACTGTTCAGGTTCATACATATTGCTTCCGAGACTGTAAGCAGCATCTTCAAGCTCTATTCTACCCAAAAGATCCGCTGAGGCAACCATGTTCACTACTTTGATTTCAGGTTTGCCAACGATTATTATCCCGCTCTTCTTCAGTTCCATTATAACCTTCTTAATTGCTCTTGTTGCCTCTTTTTCACACTTTGCTCCGGTGCAAACCATTTTCCCCGAATTAAAGATTAGCATTGCTGTCTTAGGCCTCTTTAACCTGAAAACCAAACCAGGAAACTGTTTCGGACGATATTCAACGGTTGGGTTTCCCTTAACAACAGCGTTCAAGTCAATCCTCTGATTTAATGTAGCAGTTGCTACGACATTTTCGATTCTGATAGAAGCTTCAACTCTGGGCATCCGAATCCACCTTAAACATCATAATCTGACGAAGTTATTTAAATTGTTCCAAGTGTATTAAATCAGAAAGTATTATTTCTTAACGATCAGGTTTGGGGATTAAAACTTCATGCAAAATTTAGGGCTTATGATACTTTGATTTTTTATTTTAGACATCCTTAAATAGGTTCATACGTAACCTCGGGGATAGGAACGAGTCAAATGCAAATGAAAGTGTCAAGGGGACGAGGTCGCCCCCGTGGCAGGTATAACAAGCGTGCTGAGTTTAGATCTCTTAATTACCTCGATCTTATTTCAATAAAGTATGGAATTGATTCGAACGATTTTTTTAATAGCTTCGTTGAAGCTTGGGGATGTCAAGAATCTACATGTGAAAGCCTTTCAATTAAATGCCGCAAGAAAACACGAGATAATGCCGTTTTTCTCGTAACCAAAGATTTCAAAGTGGTCGCCCAATTTCCCATACCCAAACACATCCTCAAAGAAACCAATCCACTCAAAGAATTTGCTTCCACAAGGACGTCAAGGAGAACAATACCCAATAAGGTTAAAATTGAACACCCACGGATTGTAGATTTAACGTTTGGAATGAAACGAATTGACTTAAAAGCAAAGGTTATTGAAATCCCAAAGCCGCAATCTGTCTTCACTAAGTTTGGAAATTTTGCCACGGTAACGAACGCAAAGGTCACAGATGAAACTGGAAGTATTCAACTACCTTTGTGGAACCAACAAATAGCCGCAGTTTCTGTGGGAGATACTATCCAAGTTGAGAACGCCAGTGTTGTAACCTTTAGAGGCGAACGCCAGTTAAGGGTCGGCAGAGGTGGACAATTGAGGGTTATCGAAAAATGCGTGCACACAAAAACGAAAAAGCCAGATTTGGCATCTCCGGAACCAGCATAATATCTAAGTGACCTCCATCTAAAAAGTTAATGAAAAAGCGATTTTGCACATAGGTTTTAGTATCATAATAAAATCTTGTGTCCAACAATTTAACCAAATACTGGAAACTCAATTGTAATAAACATACAGCAGTTTCAGTCTCCATTTAAAAGAGCAATGTTGATAAGAAATTTTGAAAGTGAAGTTTCCTATGGCTTTTTTACATTTTAGTTACTTACGACTGCCTCAACATCAAAAGAAAAAATCAGAAGAGAAAAAGAAATGGGCTTTTGTGTTAACTTTTACTCATGTGAGTTTTAGCCACGATCAATGTGGCTGTTTGAAAGATGTCGGGCAGCACTCTCAGTTTATCGGTTAGGAACTGGTTCAACTGATCCAGAGTTTCAGCGTTTACTTTGATGATAGCATCGTATTCTCCGTACATCATACTTACCCTCGTGACTTCGTTTAAGTAGGCAATTTTTTTGAGGATATCCTTCTCGGTGCCCGGATTTAGCGTAACCAACACATATGCTAAGACAGCCATTTGACTTCCCGCCTAACAAATGTCTACACGGAAGAACTTTAACCTTTTGCATAACGACATACAAAAGCAGGGGTTAAACAGGAAACAAAAAGACAGGTTACAGACTAGCCCGCGGGTCTTTATTGACTAATTTTTGTGCCAAAGTAGCTGCCCCGATTGCTCCTGCATCGCCACCCAACGTAGCATTCACGATCTTCAACTTTTCAGTAGCAGCCTCTAATGCCCTACTTTGAACAACGTCTTTCACTATCGGAATCAGCTCAGGAATACCTTCGATAACACCGCCGCCAAGAACTAGAAGGCAAGGATTGAAGGCGTTAACGATGCTAACCACTCCAGCAGCCAAGTATCTTCCAGTCTCTTCCACCAATCTTCGAGCCAACAAGTCGCCTTCATGGTAAGCTTGGCTAACAGTAGCCGCAGTGACTTTCTCAACACTGCCCGCCAAAGACAGCAAACGCCGCCTCTCATGCGACAAAGTTCTAATCGCCTCTTTGGCACGTTCAGCGATTGCCCAGCCACCAGCATAGGCTTCCAAACAGCCCCTGTTAGGGCAATGGCACTTTCGTCCATCATAAACAATTGTGATGTGTCCCAGTTCTCCGCCACTGTTACTGCAGCCAGACAGGACGTTTCCGCCGCTTATGACACCCCCGCCTATACCAGTTCCCACAAAAAGAACAGCTAAATCGTCTATGCCTTTTCCCGAGCCGTACCGCCATTCGCCCCAAGTAGCTGCACGAACATCATTAGTCACAACCACAGGTAACCCAAGCTGTTTCTCCAGTTTCTTCTTTAAGGGAACATTTCGCCACCCCAAGTTGGGAGAACCACGCACAACTCCTTTTAGGTCCACCTGGGCGGCTACGCCGATTCCAAGAGCTTTAGCTTCTTGACCTGTTTTGCTGAGGCATACATCTACTCCTGTTAAGATGTCGGCGATGACTCTGTTTGGTTCCTTGTCGGGGTGAATTTGAGATTTATGGGCAGATAAAAGGCGACCACTAGCATCTACTAACGCTACATTAACCTTGGTTCCTCCAAGGTCAACACCTAACGTAAGGGGCTCAGTAATCTGCTGCACCTTCATTATTTCCACTCATATTACGCTTTTAGTAGTTCCTAAACGTTGTTAACATGTTCTAGGCTATTCTAGCTCAGCATCGCGTGAACCAAAATGAATATTCTCAAGAAAAACAAATTAAGTTTTCTACAAGCCTAAAGAGTAATGCTCTGCTCTATCAAGCATCAAAACTATCAGTGGAGACTTTTTTTACAAATACAGACGATCACGTAATGAACAAAAAAATATAAGAAAAAAGGTTTAGCTACGTTTCTTAGTAGCCTGGAGGCATTCCGCCTGGAGGAGCACCTGATGCAGGTTTCGTAGAGGCAATCACATCATCAATTCTCAAGATCATGGATGCAACTTCCGCAGCTGACTTCATCGCCTGCTCCTTAACTTTCAATGGCTCAATGACGCCATTCTCATAACTGTTAACTATCTCGCCCTTGAAAACGTCGACTCCCATCAGATGACCATTCTTCTTTTCGTGAGCTGCCCTCAAACCAACAAGAATGTCGATGGACTCTAAACCAGCGTTTTCAGCCAGCGTCTTAGGCACGATTTCTAGTGCATCAGCGAAAACTTCTATAGCGAGTTGCTCCCTACCGCCAACCGTTGTGGCGAAGGCACGAAGAACTTTTGCGATTTCGCTTTCTGTTGCGCCTCCTCCAGCAACAATCATGTTATCTTTGACAACATCAGCAACCACTGACAGAGCGTCGTTCATTGCCCGGTCCGCTTCATCCACCATTCTTTCTAGACCAGCGCGGATGAGAATCGCAACCGACCGGGGTTCTTTGCATTTCTCCACAAAGATCATTTTGTCATCCCCGACCTTACGCGCTTCCACAAGTCCTGCTTCGCCTAGGTCTGCCTTCTTTAAATCGTCTAACTTTGTGATGACGGTTCCTCCAGTGGCTCTGGCTAGTTTCTCCATGTCTGATTGCTTAACTCTTCGTGCAGCTATGATACCGCTCTTTGCTAGGAAGTGCTGAGCCATGTCGTCGATGCCCTTCTGACAAAAGAGAACTGTTGCGCCTGAAGCTTTGACCTTTGCAACCATATCCCTGAGCATATTTGTCTCTTTATCCAAAAATGCCTGCATCTGAGAGGGATCTTTTATTCTGATCTCTGCTGAGAACTCTGTTTTCTCAACCTCTATAGGAGAATCAATAAGAGCAATCTTTGCGTTTTCAACACGCTTGGGCATACCTGCGTGAACAATCTCCTTATCGATGATTATACCCTTGATTAACTGAGTATCGTAGAGGCTTTTTCCCTCTTTCTTAACTCGTTGAATGTTATCAATGTCCGCTATCATTTTATCGCCACGTTTCTCAGCTATCAGTTTAACAGCATCAATAGCAATGTCGGACAGATGGCTCCGAGCATTACCCACAGCCTTGCTTCCCATAGAAGTCATGGAAACCTTCTTCAGAGTTTCACGATCATCAAGGTCAACGGTTATCGCCAATTTGGCTAAAGCTTCCACAGCTTTCTCAACAGCTTTTCGGTATCCTCTCACAATAACTGTTGGATGAATGTTTTGATTCAGCAATTCCTCGGCTTTATACAAAAGTTCTCCAGCTAAGATTACGGCGGTGGTGGTTCCATCGCCAACCATATCGTCTTGTGTCTTCGCTACTTCCACCATCATCTTTGCGGCTGGATGTTGAACATCTATCTCATCAAGTATTGCTGCTCCGTCATTGGTTATGGTTATTTCGCCTAGACCGTCAATTAGCATCTTGTCCATGCCACGAGGTCCCAAAGTTGTCCTCAAAACTTCGGCTATAACTTTGGCAGCCATTATGTTGTTTGTTTGAGCGTCTCTTCCACGTTTACGTGCTGTTCCTTCTTTAAGGATAAGAATGGGTTGTCCACCCTGTGTAGTTAAATATGCCATACAAATCATTCCTAATTTACGGGTAAAGCTCTAGCTACTGCAATTTCATCAGAGAATATAAAGTTTTTCACTAACAAATAGAGAGGCATTTGTTACGCCTCTTTCTGAAAAAAGGGAATTGTGCTTGCTTATTTTCCTAAAACTTTTCTTGCGGCTATCTCAATGTCTTCTGCCTTAACGGTTTTTCGTCCAGCGTGCATTGCATAGTCAATAGCTTCTTTAGCTATTTTGATGCCGATTTCGCTCAGTTCCTCTGCCAGCGCTTTCGCAGCTGCCTCACTTACTCGGTCCGCTCCCGCTTTCTTGCATATTCTGTGCATTGGAGCTACAGATAATTCTGGATTCCTCATAATACACCCCTTCGCAACTTCTTTTTTATTTAAGGCAGTATTTAAGTTTTTCATCCGCTTTTAAACCGTTAAGTTTCCTCTTTTCCCGTTTAAGTCGTTTTTTTCCCTTTACAAGAGCAGATAACCAATCGATGAGAGCTAATTACTAGAAGGGTATATTGAGTGTTTTGCT
>SDBU01006160.1_pt1 | contig 14181 bp, 12 predicted proteins | sample 2277071 | NCBI WGS metagenome assembly SDBU01 (sample SAMN10397929, study PRJNA504765) | marine sediment metagenome | isolation source: marine sediment core GS08_GC12, 126 cmbsf | place: Arctic Ocean: Gakkel Ridge, Loki's castle | collected 2008
CTCTCGGGCAGCATAAAGAGCTAATAGCTCCTGAGCAATGCTTTCTACTGACTCTTTGGCTCTCTGCTTGGTTCGCGTCCATTCCTGAGTGCCCAGTCGGCTCAACACTGGTGGCTGGTCACCGGCGCCTATGTAGCGGTTGACACGGTCTATCTGGTCGGTGGGGACATAGAGCTTGTCACCGGCGGCATATTGTAAGACCAAGTATTCCTTTTCGGTATTATTGGTGCTCATTGTAGTAACACCGGTAAACTTGGCAATGCCATGCTCAATATGCACTACATAGTCGCCTGGGGTTATATCAACGAAGAGCTTGTGGCGTGGTACAGGACGCTTCTTTACCAACCGCCGTTGCTTGATAAAACCGAAGATTTCAGCATCAGTGAACAGATGGGTATCATTATTCATAACCCAGCCCTCAGCCAGTGAACCTTGAACCAAGGTTAGTGAGCCGGGTGGGGGTATTTGTTTGATTTCAGTAAGGGGTGGGGCAATAATATCTGCTTCGTCAAGTAGCTCTGATAATCGGCTTGCCTGATGGCTGATGAGTATGAGTCGGTGTTTTTGGTTTAGGAGCTGCTTAGCCTTTTTGATGAACCCCGGTATCTGTCCAGCATAGCTAGGGGTGGGGGTGAAGTTTAACTGGTAGAGTTGTTCAGGCTCAGTAGCACCCCAGGCAGTGAGTGTCAGATATTGCCCTGCCTTCATTTTTGGCTCTAGCTCTTTCCAGGTGAAATACGGTCTGGGAAAATTGTGGGGTAACTCTCCCCGCTCTATCTTCTCGGCGCGCAACTGGTTGGCTTTGGCATCCAGGTCTTCCATGGCTAGTTTAATGTTCATAGGTTCATCAAGTATTACCAGGGCATCTTGGGGTAGGTAATTCAGAAGGCTATCTTTGTTGAACAGCGGGGCATAAAACTGCATATTGCCTGGTCTCTGTTTATTGAGCAGCATAGCCAGTTCTTGCTGGAACTGCTGGCTTACCTCGGTATTGCAGTCAGTCAGGTCAATACTACTGAGGATTGGCTCTAGCTCCAGTTGGCTACTTAATAGGGGAGTTAGCAGCTCCGTGGCTGGACCAATAGCTATTGATGACACTGGCCTTAGCGAGCGCTGGTTTGCCGGGTCAAAGAGTCGGATGCTGTCTACAGTATTGCCAAAGAACTCAAGCCTGGCTGGCAGGTTACTGGTGGCAGGGTAAATATCTATGATGCCACCGCGATGGCTTATAGTACCCGGCACCTCCACTATGTTTTCCATCCTGTAGCCCATAGCTTCCCATTGACTCAGCAGCTTAAAGGGCTCAACATCCATTCCCAACTTTATGGTGTGGCAGGTAGAGGTAAAATCACTATAAAGTGTTGTCTTCTGCATAAAGGCTGGGGCTGAGGCGACAATCAGGGGAGCACTCGAAGGCAGTTCACTATTAGCTAAGGCGGAGAGCACCTGGAGTCTTTCCAGCTCGCTTGAAGTGTCTGAGGCAATAGGCTGGTAGGGCAGGGCATCAGGCTCGGGAAAGAGTTTTACCCCACTGGAACCAGACCAGGTTGAAATCTGCTCGTATAGTTTTTTGCTGTTTTCTGGTTGTGCGGTAACTACCAGCATAGGTAATTTCAGGTTTTGGTATAGAGCAGCTATGAGATAGGGCTTGGCAGCGTTAAGCACGGCAACTCTGGTGGTGCCCTTTGGCTGCTTTAGCTCGTCTACAAGCTGGTGATAGGCTGGCATCTCCTCAATGAGATGTAATAGTTGAGTTAGGTCTAACTGCATTTTCTTCCCCAAATGCCTTTAGGGCTAGCCGAAACGGACCTAGCCCTCCAGCGAAATTGTAGCACAGGACAGAATGTTAGGGAAGTTATTGACTTTCTTGTCCAGTTAGCCTTGGCTTGCTATAATGGCTGTAAATGGGTAAAGTCAGCAATCAAAAGTTTAGCTATCATCGCGTAGTGGTCAAGCTTGGCACCAGCCTGCTCACTGGCGGTAGTGACCACCTGAATGAGGACATAATGTCAAGCTTAGTGGCTCAGGTGGCACAACTTCACCAGCAGGGTCTGGAACTGCTGGTAGTCTCTTCTGGAGCCATAACCGCCGGCAGGCATAAACTGAGGCTAACCAAGAGGCTTAGAGGCATTCCTTTTAAGCAGGTATTCTCTTCGGTGGGGCAAAGTCGCCTGATGCTGACTTATGAGCAACTGTTCAGCCAGCATAAGATTACTGTGGCTCAGGCTTTGCTGACCAAGGCTGACCTTTCTGACCGGGCTGGTTATCTAAATGCCCGCAATACTCTTCTGGCTTTGCTAGAGCTTCGGGTATTGTGTATTGTTAATGAGAATGATGTGGTGGCGGTGGATGAGATTCAGGAGGCTAAGTTTGGTGATAACGATAACCTGTCAGCTATGGTAGCTAATCTGGTTGATGCTGACCTGCTGTTACTTCTTACTGATACTGGTGGGCTATACACTGCTGACCCGCGCCGTGACCCTGATGCCCGTCTTATTCCACAGGTGGAGAAGATAGATTCAAAGATTGGGCAATTAGCCACTGAAGCGGCTGGCAGTCTTGGCATCGGGGGCATGGTTACCAAAATAGAGGCAGCCAAGCTGGCTACTGCCTCTGGGGTAACGGTAGTTATCGCCGATGGCAGGGAACCGGATGTTATTTTAAGCCTAGCCGCCGGTGAAGCTATAGGCACCCGTTTCTTGCCACTTACCGATAAGCTTGAGAGCCGTAAGCGCTGGATGGTCAGTGGTCTTTCCACCAGAGGTGGGCTGATAGTAGATTCTGGGGCAGCCCGGGCTTTGAGGAAGCAGAACCGAAGCCTGCTGGCAACCGGGATTAAGCAGGTTGAAGGTGAGTTTCAGCGAGGTGATGTAGTAACTGTCTATGACCATAAGGGGGCTCTTCTCGGCTGTGGCATCACCAACTATAGCTCGGCTGATATTGGCATTATTAAAGGCGCTCATTCAAAGAAGATTGCCACCCTCCTTGGCTACGACTACGGCTCCGAAGTCGTGCACCGGAATAATCTGGTGGTATTATAGGTTAGAGGGGCTTTGTTTTTCTAAAAAGTGCTCTCTCCTTTGCTAGGTGAATTGGTATTATGGAAGTGTTCAATAGTATTCCGGTCGACTTAGAGCCCAACAAAGTATTGAAGTTTATGCGCATGCGCGGTGGCAACCAACAAGTCGAAAGGATGGTTCAAGAGCTGGTTGAGGTCGCTCGCTCTACTGCTAAGCCTAAAGTCATCTACAAAGTTTCCTATGTTGACGATAAGGATGGTGACACGGTGACTATCGACGGCGTAAGGTTCACCAGCCGGGTTCTCAGAATCAACCTAGACCAAGTAGAGAGGGTTTTCCCGTATATTGCAACGTGTGGAACGGAATTGGAGGAAATAGCTGTCCCACCTAATGATGTTATGAAGTCCTTTTGCTTTGATGCGATTAAGATTATGGTTTTGAGGTCGGCGGTCACCTATTTTAGTAACCGCTTAACAGAACACTATGCGCTTGGTAAGATGTCGCACATGAATCCGGGTTCTTTGGAATCCTGGCCAATAACACAGCAAAAGAAGTTCTTTTCTCTCTTTGGTAGTGCTGAGGAGTTGATTGGAGTCAGGCTTACTAGAAGTTGTGTAATGTTCCCACTGAAATCTGTATCTGGAATATACTTCCCGACTGAGATTAAGTTTGAAAGCTGCCAGCTATGCCCGCGGGAGAAGTGCATCGGCAGAAGAACTCCATACGACCCGGAATTAGCTAAGAAATACAGAGAAGATACGGTGTAATCAGACGCTATAGAAGCAGTGGTCAGGGGATACGGGGATAGGGTTATCAATAAAAAGCCTAAGGAGTTGAAATATGGAATCGGCGGTTGAAGAGCTTAAAGAAAAGGGTAGGGTAGCTAAGGCAGCATCTCGTAAGTTGGCTTACCTTTCCACCGAGGTCAAGAATCAAGCTTTACATAATATTTCTGATGACCTGTTAGCTAAAAAGGACGAAGTTCTAGCAGCCAATAAAATTGATTATAAGGAGGCTGAGGCGTCAGGGATGAGTGCTGCCATGCTTGACCGCTTGATGCTGTCCTCCAGTCGTCTTGAGTCTATGGCGCAGGATGTACTGGCGGTAGCAGCTCTTCCTGACCCAGTGGGAGAGGTATTTGATATGCGCACCTTACCCAATGGCTTGCTAATAGGTAGGAAGCGAGTTCCGTTAGGTGTAATCGGGGCTATCTATGAGAGCCGACCCAATGTTACTATAGACATCTCTGTCCTTTGCCTGAAGTCGGGTAATGCCCTTATCCTCAGGGGAGGTAGGGAGGCAATTCACTCCAACACTGCCTTGGCCAAGGTGGTTCAGGAAGCTTGTAAAAGGGCTGGGGTGCCTGACGGGGCAGTAAACTTTATTGAGAATACTGACCGAGCCTTGGTCAATCACCTGCTTAAGATGGCTGACATCATTGACCTGCTCATCCCCCGGGGTGGAGCCGGACTGATAAAATTTGTTACTGAGAATGCTACTATGCCTGTAGTCAGCGGTGGGGTAGGAGTTTGTCATACCTATGTTGATAAGAGTGCCGATGTGGCTAAGGCGGTGGCTATCGCTTTTAATGCCAAGGTGCAGCGACCTACAGTTTGCAACGCCTTAGACACCCTGCTAGTTCATGCTGACGTTGCTCAGCGCTACCTGCCCCTGGTGGCGGCTGAGTGGACGAAGGCTGGGGTAGAAATGCACTGCGATGAGCGGGCTTTGTCCACCCTTAAACCATATCCTTCTTTGAAGCTGGTGCCAGCTACGGACGAGGATTGGGGTAAAGAATTTCTGTCGCTGGTGGCAGCGGTTAAAGTGGTGGATTCTCTGGATGGGGCGCTGGAGCATATTGAGCGCTATGGTTCAGGGCATTCTGAGGCTATTCTAACTGAGGAATATCAGGTAGCGATGCGCTTTCTTAATGAGGTGGATGCTGCCTGTGTCTATGTTAATGCCAGCACTCGGTTTACCGATGGCGGTCAGTTTGGCTTGGGGGCTGAGGTGGGCATTAGCACCCAGAAAATGCATGCCCGCGGTCCGTTAGGGGTAAAGGAGCTAACTACCTACAAGTGGATTATCTTTGGTAGTGGGCAGGTAAGACCTTAATTAGCTACAGTGTTTCCAAGGCAGCTTGTTGAATTTCAAATAGTTCTGTGATGCCCTTTTCAGCTAAAGAGAGTAAGGAATCAATGGTCTCCTTGGAGAATGGCTTAGCCTCAGCCGTGCCCTGAACCTCAACAAATTCACCCTTACTGGTCATCACCACATTAAAGTCAACCTCAGCATTGCAATCTTCATCGTAGCACAGGTCTAATAGCCGATAGCTATGCACGATGCCGACGCTGGTAGCAGCTATTGCACTCTTTAGAGGTATAGATGATATTATTCCCATGTTGGCTAGGGTCTGTAGCGCCTGATGTAGGGCGACATAGGCGCCGGTAATGGCAGCAGTTCTGGTGCCGCCATCTGCCTGTAATACATCACAATCTACAATTAGAGTTCTTTCCCCTAGTGCAGCGAGGTCGGTTACTGCCCGCAGGGAACGCCCAATAAGGCGCTGGATTTCCTGGCTTCTACCAGCAACCCTGCCCCGCGATGAATCACGAGGGGTGCGGGTAACCGTGGAGCGGGGCAGCATAGCATATTCAGCAGTAATCCAGCCACTGCCTTCTCCTCTGAGGAAGCCTGGTACCCTCTCCTCCACACTAACTGAGCACAGCACCCGGGTTTTCCCTAGTTCTATTAGTGCTGAGCCTTCAGCAAAATTCTGAAATCCAGGGGTTATTTGTATCGGTCGCAGCTCATCCCAGGCACGACCATCAGCTCTTTTCACTCAAAATCTTCCCTTCTAGCCCTTGATTGTATGCCAAAGTATAGCATTGATTGATTGGTATTTACAATTTAAATTCTAATCTACCTCATCCCATTTGTTCCTCACAGTAAGTATTGATAGAATACTCCTGTGAGCATCAGTCCGGAAATCATTAGCCTGATAGAAGAAATCAGGAACGACAGGATTCATGGTGCCAGCCAGTTGGCCAGGCAGGCAGTGGAGGTATTGAAGATTACTGCTGAGCGTAGCCGTGCTGGTAGTGTTGAACAGTTCTTACAGGAGCAGAAGGAGGTGGGGGAGAGGTTAATGTCGGCTCGTCCAGCTATGGCACCTATATTTAGTATCGTCAGTAGTTTGCTTAGCACCATAGCTGGTAAAGCTACGGAGATGGGTTTAGATTCAATTAGGCGCTTTACCATTTCTAGGACTGGTGAAGTAATCAGAGGTTCATTACAGGCTATAGCTCAGATTGCGAAATATGGCTCCGAGTTGATTGCTGACGGCGACAGAATAATGACTCATAGCTATAGCTCAACGGTGGTGGCAGTGCTAAGGGAAGCTTTTACTAAACATAGGCATATTGAGGTGATTATTACCAAGTCGGGTCCAGGTCGCACTGGTGAGAGGATTGCCCAAGAGCTTGGGCTTTATGGGATACCAGTTACCTTTATTGATAATGTGGCTATGTGGTTTTATATGCAAACGGTAAATAAGGTTATGGTCGGTGCCGACAGAGTATGCGCTGATGGCAAGGTTGTTAATGGAATAGGCACTTATCAACTAGCCCTAGTTGCTGAAAGAGCCAGCATTCCTTTTTATGTATTATGTGAGACGCTTAAGTTTGACCCCAGGCTAAGGAGTAATGGGGTTGATTTGGAGGAGAAAGAGCCATCGGAGGTTGTTGAAGCGGGGAGGTTGCCGCCAGGGGTTAAGGTTAAAAACCCCTACTTTGACATTACCCCGCTGGAGCTGATTACAGGAATAGTTACTGAGAATGGGTTACTTACGCCAGAAGAAGTCATTGGTTATATGGAAAAGTAATCAGCAAAAGGCAACTAGCTCTTATATACCCGGGCTAGGGTCTCTTTGAGCATAGGTACCGTTTGGTAGTTACCTATATCCTTGGGGTCTATCCACCTTGTCTCTTTATGTTCCCAGTCGATTTTGATTTTGCTTCGGTCTTTTATGTGAAAAAGATAAGGGTGAACCGTCCATTTAACGCCGAGCCTCTCATCTTCAATCAGTAAAGGTTTACCCCTTTTTACTAATTTAAGGGCTTCACCACACAGGCTGGTTTCCTCCTCTGTCTCCACCAGAGCTTGCTCGTCGGCAGTCGTCTCTATATAGCCACTAACTCCAGCCCATCTTCCCTGGTAGCTGCCAACTTGCTCACTACGGCGCAAAATCAGTATCTCACCGTCAGATTCAAGGAAGCAGGTAACGACCCGTTTTTCCTGTAGCATGATTTATCATTCAGCCTATTTTAAGCTTATTAGATATTCTTTTAACCAGCCCAAGGCTGCCTCGGCAGCACTTCGCTTGTTTTGCTCTCGGTTTCCCTGGAAGTTGTGTTTCTGGCTATGGGTTCCAGCCTGATGGGCTAATCCAATGTAGAATAGCCCCACTGGTTTCCCCGGGGTGGCCCCGCTAGGTCCAGCAATACCAGTATCAGCTAAACATATATCTGTGGCTAGTATTTTTCTGCCGCCCTGCGCCATCTCCTCAGCCACCTGGTAGCTAACGGCACCATATTTGTTGATGGTAGCCTCTTTCACCCCGACTACCTTAATCTTGGCTTCATTGCTATAAGCAGTAACTGACCCTTTATAGTAGTCAGAGCTACCAGGGATATTGGTTATCACGTGGGATATCAGCCCTCCAGTGGCTGATTCAACTACCCCCAGGGTTAGCCCTTTCTGGCGAAGTAGGTTACCTACCTCTTGCTCTAGGTTTGCCATGACTTATATAAATCTTCCCATTAGCCGGTATATCGTTTTTTCATCTATCTCGTTACTACCTTGACCAAGTCTGTGTATTATCTGCTTAACTGCTTGACGCTTGCGTAAATTATAGAGGTCATCCAGTTGGCTATATATGCCGACTCTTCTGCCAACTCTGAAGTTGACTCTTTCTTCGGGTGATAGAGCCTGGAATCTATCTATGGTAGCTAGCATTTTACCCTTATCTTGGGGCAATTTGCCCTCAATTTCCTGTAGCAGGTTAGTAATGTGGTCACTTACATAATTTGAATGGCATTCCAGGTGTTCAATCAACGACCTTTCCTCTTCCAGAATCTTCTCATCTGTTGCCCGAATAAAATTGCCATTTTCTACCTCATCATGTAAAGGCATTCCATTGTTAATGGCTAAGGTTCTAACTCTGATAAAGTCAGGGTCTATTTCATTCAGCACCTTGGCTGTCTGGGTGGTGTGCTCTCGCCACATTTCCCTTCCACCCAGCCCTAAGATAACATATTCTGATAGCGATATACCTGATTCTACCACTCTTCTGCCGCCTGTAATATGTTCAGCAGCAGTAACCCCCTTATCCATATACTGAAGTAGAGGGTCATAACCTGACTCCAAGCCGATATGCAGTCGAGAAAGACCAGCTTTGCGTAGCTCAGTTAGCTCGTCTAGTTTCTTTTTGGCAGCTGTCTTTGACCTGGCATAGCTAGTTATCCTCTTTATATCAGGGAAGGTTTCCTTCAGGAACCTTATTACCTCAGCTAGCTCGTTAGTCCTCATAATTAGGCTATTAGCATCCTGCAGGAAGACGCTCTCGCCGTTGGCATACAGCCATAGGGCTACATTGCGGAAAGCTTCATTAGGTGAATTATTTAACAGCATACCAGCTATCTCTTTTACTCTACCCCCATAGCCAGATTTCCACGAAAGCTCCTTTATCTGGTCTTGTATAATCTTGGCTGTTCTTATGTCTTGCTTTATTTCTTCCACTGACCTGAGCTGGAATTTTTCCCCTTTGTAGGTGGGGCAAAACTTACACCGATTCCAAGGACAATTTATGGTTGCCCTGATGAGTAAGGAGTAGGCCTCGCTCGGTGGTCTAATTGGCCCTAGCTCAAAAGAATATGTCATTTTTCAGGGTAAAATTATAGATTATTTGACAGCTGGTTGAATTATATAGGAACTGTGGGGTAAAATGAAGCGAGGAAGTGCCCAACACTGCTCGGATGATAAATAAGAAGGGGGTTATATTATGGGAATGTCAGCTTTGATTTTTGGTATTCTTGGTGGGCTATGCGCTGTGATGGGTATTATTACTGCGACAGCGGTAGTTTCAGAATTTGCTGGACTCACTTGGATGTTCTGGATGGTGCTAAGCGGAATTTTACTTTTAGCTTCTATAGCTTTCACCGTTGGCGGTGGTGGTGGCGGATATGAATAGCTAAGTCCCTTTCTTTTTGTGGCGACGCCACAGGATAATCCCAAGTATAGTTCCCCAAATGGGGATGAAGATTATAACCTAGATGGCTATAGTGCCAAGCCATTGCCCAAAGGTAACGATGTGTCTTAAGTTCCGTCTTTCACTATACTATAACGCTGGTGGAATGAAAAGGTTAGGGTGAATCACTCTTAGCTTAAGGTGCGGGAGAATCATTATCAGGCTCTAACATCAATTGTGGTAACTCCGAGGTTCTAGGATTGTTGGATGTTTTTGGTCACAGGTATCTTTAACACGTCTATCACTTCGTCTAGATTAGAATCGTCTTCTATGATTATCCTGCAGCAATCTCCGCCGTAGAATCTGTGGACACCTTCCGACAACGAGACCACAGCGTGATGCTTTAAAGCAGCCTGCACAACATCTTCTCTAAGCATAATTACAATTCTTACCTTTGTCTTTCGAAGCTTAATGTAAGCGAAGTTCCTTCTGTCTACTATCGATATATAATATTTTTGTGGATTGAATCGCAAACTTGGCTTGAATTCTAGCATGCTTGATTTTATTGTTTGATAAATCTTTTTAACCCCGGAATCCACACCGTCTAGGTGATATTCTTCGGTGTATGTTACTTTTTCTGTTACTTCTTTTTCGGGCTTCACTCCTGGGAGCTCACCAAGCTCAATGCTCTCAAAATCTGGCGTTAGAGACAATATTTTGTCATTTCCATAACGGTATTCTTTTAGGACTAGTATTTTGACCATCTTTCCCCACGTGTCTGTATATGTGTCGATAATCTCTGGTAATTCAGGTTTCGTTTCATCCAGGATAAGAAGTATATTCTGACTATTCTCAATAGTATCTTTAATGAACTTAAATACTTCCTTTCCTATTAAGTATTGCTTGAATTTCCTCTCTAGGTCTTTGTCAGATTGTATCACTGTAAATATCTTCTCAATCAATTCGTTCTGGCTTTTTGGATTCTTAAAGAAGGCAAAGAATTTTGTTATTTGAGGGAAGATATGCCTGTAGAAGTCATGCCTAGCTAATTCTATCTCCACCAGATAGAATTCAGGACTATCAATGTCTTTCAAATCAAATAGTAGCCCGTCAGGAATTGAACCACCAAGAGATTTGGAGTCAATTTTAGTTTTGAAATCAATGTATATTGTAGATGCCCCAAAAAGAATCTTGGTGTTGTTTCTTATTTTCTCTTCAAAGTCCCTTTCGGTAGAATAGGTAAATTCAGTGAACTTATTATTACTATAGAAGATCACTGATGTCATAATATCACCTCTTCTGAATCGCGCCTACAATAAAATAAGGTGTCTTGATTGTGTATCGATCACTCCTGTTGCTATTCAATACTTTTATATTAGGGAGTATACTACTAGACTGCTTAGATTATTAATGTAAAATCTTATTTCCCTGTTTTCACCCACAGCCTCTCCCCATCGGTGGTGAATTCTATAGTTCCCTGCTCATCGGTGCGGTATATCTTTTCTGAGCCTATCCTATCCTCAAGTCTCTCTATGACCTCAGGGGTGGGGTGACCGAACCTATTATCAGTGCCTACTGAGATGACGGCTATCTGGGGATTGACCACTGCCAGGAACTCAGGGGTAGTGGAGGTATCAGAGCCGTGATGACCAACCTTGAGCACAGTGCTGGTTAAACTGGCTCGGCGGGCAATAAGCTCAAATTCTGCCTCCCACATTATATCGGCAGTGAGCAAGAAGCTCACCTCGCCCATACTTATATGTAATACCACGCCGTTATTGTCTATATCGGACTCGGTGCCAGTTAAATGAGGTATCTGGGGGTTAAGCACCTTTATTACTACTCTGCCTAAATCAATCCGCTGTCCAGCTTGGGCTATAGTGCATTTAATATCTTTTTCCTTAAGTAACCTGAGCCATTCGTCATATATTTCTGACTCAAAATCTAAATCGGGATGGAGCACCTGCTTAACCTGGTATCTGTTTAGAACCTCTACCAGGCCGGTAACATGGTCAGCGCTGGGGTGGGTCAATATTACTAACTCAATAGTCCTGTCCCAGAAGGGCATTTTTTTGCCCAATCCCAGGGCTATCGCTTGCGGGCTGGGTCCACCGTCAACCAGAACCTGCTGACTTCCCCTAGAAATCAGTATGGCATCACCCTGACCGACATCGAGGATGCTCACATGAAGATTATCATCGGGTATAGTGGCAGCAGCCACTGATACTAGGATAGCTACCACCAGTAACGGCGGGATAACCCATTTCTTAGGTAGTTTTGAGACAAGATTGGTGATTTTGTCTACACCTGGTTTTACTGAGGTCAGGGATTTGGTGGTTAGGGTGCTTGCCTGCCGGCGATGACTATTAAGCCAGAGGGCTAAGGCTAACATCAGGTAATAAGTCCAGATTAGGTGGGTGTTTACGGCACCTACCTCAATAGAGGATAAGGGGATAGCGGCAAAACCATTGACCACCAGTAGCATATATGACAGGAAGAGCCAGGCTAGCCAAGCCAGAGCTTGGGCAGCAGGCAGGACAATAAGTCCCAAGCCGCCAGCTAAAGCTCCAGTGATAATAATACCGGGCAGTGCTGGCAGGGCAAGGAGTGTGGCTAGAGGAGCCACAAATGAAACGATGCCAAAATAATGGGCAACAATTGGCCAGACAGCTATGATTGCTGCCAGAGTTATGCTTAAACTGTCAGTAACGAGGCTAGCTACAGATGCTGCTGCTCTGTCTTCACCCAGGGTAGCCTTGACCGCTCTCCTTCCCAAAGCCTGGAGGGGTGGGAAAAGGAAGATTAAACCAGCCATAGCCGTAAAGCTCATCTGGAAGGAGGCAGCCCACAGGATTTGGGGGCTGATGCCTACCATTATGGCGGCGGCGAAGGCTAGGGCAGTGATGGCGGTGCGCTGCCTGCCCAGAAGCTCGGCGGTGAGAAACAGGCTAGCCATAATGGCACCTCTAATCACTGGCGGATGCATGCCGGTGAGCAAGGCATAAAGCCAGATTATACCCAGTGCCAGCCAGATGTAAAGGTAGTGCCTCCTGCCGAAGAGCCAGATACCAATGCTGAGTAAGATGCCGGCTACGATACTGAGGTGAAGACCTGAGATAGCTAATAGGTGAGCGGTACCAGTGTTGGAGAAATCGGCTTTGACTGATGAGGGGATATTGCCCCGATTACCTAAAATAATACCCTGGGCTAGTGATGCCTGTGGCTCAGGTAAAACTTCAGCCAGGGTTTGGGATAGGTGGTTTCTTAATGAGTAAACCCACTCCAGCGGCTTAAAGCCTTTGCCTGTCCCCACAATTTCTATCTCAGGGTAGAGCATAGTAGAGTAGATTCCCTGGTGGGCTAGATAGCCTTTATAATCAAAGTCATTAAGTTGAGGCGGTGTCTCCAACTTCCCGGTTACCCGGAGCACATCGCCATAGCTATATATGGGGTATCTGGGCACAAATAGCAGAGCCGTCCCTGATACCTCACGCCATTCTTCATCCAGTTTTATTTCTGTAGCTGATAGGCGGATATGAGTAGATTTATCCCTAACCTCTGGGTCTCTATCTACCATTCCTCTGATTTCTACTGTTTCCTGGTCATTGTAGAACTGGAGGCAATTCTCATTGACAGTGGGCAAGCTTGACTGGAAGCGGAAGGCGCCGCTGAAGAGGGCAATGAGACATAGACTGGCTAAGATTATTATTTTTCGGTGTTGGCGGAAGAAAAGTAGGGGGAGGGGGATAAGCCCGATAAGGATGAGGACTAAGGGTAGATTAAATTTTAACCCCAAAAAGATACCAGCCACAAAGCCACAACTAAGATAGATGAGTGGCATTATCCTCCATCCTGAATATTAGTCGGCTACAGTAACCCAGTCCTTAATCTTCTCGTAGGTGGTAATTCCTATGCCCTCTACCTTAATTAGTTCGTTTATATTGTTAAACGGTCCGTTTTGCTGGCGATAGGCTATGATGCGTTGAGCTAAGGTTTCGCCAATTCCGGGCAGAGCCTCAAGTAGCCAGACTTCAGCCCGATTAAGGTTGATTTTTTGCGGCTGCTCCTCCTCTCCTGTCTGGGCGATGTAAAGTTTAAGCCGGCTGAGGTCGGCGCTGGTGGTGGTTCCGCCAGCAGCTTGAATAAGAGCTTCAATACTGTCCCCAGCTTTTAATGGGTAGAAGCTGGGGTTACTGACAGCGCCACCAATGTAAATCCTGCCTTGTAGCTCTTGAGCCGAAGGTATAGAAATCTCTATTGGTTGGCTTGGGCTATATCGTGACCAGGCTACTATGCTGCCAATAGCAATAATAACTACCAGGAGAATGGTAATTAGTGTCCAGTACTTATTAAACTTGCTTGTTGTCATGGAAGACCTCCTAGCCTTAGCTCTACCTTGTATAACACTACTTTAAATAGAAATAGGCAATGAACTACTGTATTCGCCATTTGGCTAACTGAGGCTCACAATATAATAAAGAATGTGCTTGCGTCAAACACCTAGCCGGAGAGGAAGTAGGCTGGAGCAGGATGATAGATGATAGAATAGGGGGGTTGTTTTAAGTGCCTCTCAGGGCGGCTCGTAGGGTCTCTTCTGACTCAGGGGTGGTAACAGCTATTATCTGGTCTTCAGCCTGGAGGATGGTATTAGCTTTAGGGATAATAGGCTTGTGTTCCTTACGAATGATTAGAGATAGGGTACTTCCTGGCGGTAGCGAAAGCTCCTTTATTGGTTTGCCTATCGTAATTGATTTAGGTGGAATTTTTACCTGTACAATCTCTAGTCCCTTGTCTCTAATAGTTAATAGGTGCGTTAATGGGTGCGTTGGCACCTCTTCTTCTATGTGTTCAAGGATGATATTAGTGCTACTTACAGTAACATCAATCCCCAGTTTCTTGAAGATGGTTTCATTT
>SDBU01006161.1_pt1 | contig 14180 bp, 12 predicted proteins | sample 2277071 | NCBI WGS metagenome assembly SDBU01 (sample SAMN10397929, study PRJNA504765) | marine sediment metagenome | isolation source: marine sediment core GS08_GC12, 126 cmbsf | place: Arctic Ocean: Gakkel Ridge, Loki's castle | collected 2008
ATCCGAACAATTCAGATTCTAGAACTGTTGGTTGGATTGCAGCACAATTGATTGCCATAAGTGGTTTTTGTTTTCTTGGTCCTGATTGGTGAATAAAACATGCTAATACTTCTTTACCACTTCCGGTTTCTCCGGTGATTAAAACAGGAACAGATGCACTTGCGGCGCGTTGAGCTTGATCCACGATCAATTTCATTTCTTCTGTAGATCCAATAATGAAATCATCAGTATTGTTTTGAGATTTCCGCAGGTGATTAAGCTCACGACGCATTTGGATCATCTCGGCTGCCCGGGTTATCGACGTGTTCAGGTTTTCCAGATCTACGATCGGCTTTGTTAAGAAATCATGAGCTCCATTTTTCATTGCCTCCACTGCCATTTTGATATCTCCATATCCAGTGATCATAATTACAGGCAGCCGAACAGGCTTCGAATTGATTTCTATTAGCAGATCGGTGCCAAACCCATCTGGCAAATTAACATCAAGGACAATGATGTCTGCATTTCCCCGTTTTAGATATTCTTTCCCTTCTTTTATTGATCCCGCTTCGAGAACTTCATAACCGATTGCATTTAGATATTCTGAAATATTCTTGCGGGCATTTTCTTCATCATCAATAACTAATACTGAATAACTCACTTATTTTTTCTCCTTAGCTGCTAATTTAAGTGTTATGTTGAATATAGTACCGCTTGTATAGGATTCAACTTTTATTTTTCCCCCATGTGAATCGATGATCTTTTTTGTAATTGCCAATCCCAACCCAGTTCCCTTTTCTTTACCTGAAATAAAGGGCTCAAACATTTTTTCTTTAATTTCTTCAGGAATTCCAGGACCAGTATCCGATATTTTTATTTCTAGGAAATCCGAAGAATTCATCTTTTTATCAATTTTGATTGAGAGTTCTCCTCCCTTGTCCGTCATAGCATCGATTGCATTATTTATTATATTTGTAAAAACTTGATCGATTGATTTTATATCTCCAATAACAACATTGTCTTTTGATATACATACAAAGTGCGACATTATTTTTCTTGTTTGATATTTATTCTGAAATCTTCTATTAATTTTTTCCAATAAATCACAACAATCAAACGGTTTAAAATTCGATACATTTTGGCGGGAAAATGAAAGAATTGATTCCATTAGATCATTTATTCTTATACAATCTGACTGCATACGGTCAATGACTTGCAGATTAGAATCTTCATTCCCTATCTTCATCCGCATTAATTGAAGCCCTGTAGAAATATTATTGATCGGGTTCCGTACTTCATGCGCAAAATCAGCAATCACTTCTCCAAGCGCAGCTTGGTTTTCCATTTTCCCAATTTTTTGTTTCGCTTCAATCTCGGAAGATACATCAGATAAAATTATCAAATTGCTTTTTTCTTTTTCCCACATTGATTCAATAATTTTCATTTTCATCGGAATACTGCTACCATCACGATCATGGATAAATACGGGATAAATAATTTCAACAAGACTCTTTTGTTCTTTTTCCAATAAATCTTTAAATTCATCATTTTGAATGATATCAAAGATATTTTGACCTATAAGTTCATACGAAGAATACTTCATTACCTTTAAAAAATGTTTATTAATCCTCATTATCTTCTGTTGGTTGTTTATTATCACCAGGCAATCATTGGATTGCTCGAAGAATTTTGAATAGGCAAGATCATTTTTCAACAATCTTTTATTTTCCTGTTGTTTTTTATCAATCATATTTAAATAATTTACGAAATAATTGATCCAATCAGTAAATGATTTCAATTCTTCTTGAAATTGCGTAAAAATCAAATCATTTTCAGAAACAATAATTAACAAACCCAGTGTTTTATCACCTATCGGTATTGTTATTACAGAAGAATATCCTTCTCTTCTTCCAATTCTATGAATTTCTGTGAGTACACGTTTTCCGGAATTCCAATAATCTATGTTTTTAATTCTTTCCAGTTCTATCGTTGGCAGAGTTTTAGGAAATATTTGGTTGTCTTTTTTAAAATTTTCTAACAAAGAGTGTTGATTATTTAAAAGGTACAGATATGATTTCGAACAATTAAATATTTCACAAAATTCGTCAAGAACCGCTTGAAAAAAATATTTCTTAGTGCCGGAAAGTAACATTTTATTAATTCGTAATAAACCATCTATAATCTTTTTATTGATGTTTGTTTGTTTCTTCCCCCCACTAACGCTTTCGGAAATTTTTATAATCGCCAGATTTTTCTTTTTGCTGATATGGTGTAGTTCAAAAAAAACAGCTAATTCCGGTTTTCTTTTAACTTTTATCAGATCTTTATACGTTTTCCCTTCAACAACCTTTTCAAGAGGAAATTGTTTAAATATTGACGAGATTTCTCCGCCAATCAATTCCTGATTCCCATAACTAGTCATTTCCGTAAAAAGGTAGTTTATAGCTAAAACAATCTTACTTTTAGAATCTATTATTACGCACGGATATGGAATTTGATCGATCAATAAGGGAAGCTCGCTCAGATTTATTGCATAATCATCACGATCATTTTTTATATTGAATAAGTTTTTAGCGATCATTTATTTTTATCTTTTTTCCGCACATGAGCAGGCAATATCCCCTCCATTGATCGATACTTTGCAACTGTTCGCCTTGCCACTTCATGTCCACGCTCTTTCAGTTTATCTGCAATCTTTGCATCGCTTAGTGGGTTATTTTGATTTTCATTATCTATTATTTCTTTTAATTCTGCCCGAATTCCCAAACTTCGGTCAAAGAATTTTGACAAAGGAATAATTCTTCCGCCTGGCATTTGAACAGTTTTATTTGACACAGCCCTCGAAATCGTGGATTCATGTAAATCCAATTCTTTTGCCAGTGAGGCTCTTGTCATAGGATTTATATATTTCGCTCCCTTATTTATGAATGCCTTTTGATAATGTGTAATTATTTCCAATAATCTACGCATAGTATTATTCCTCTGCTGCAAGCATTTAACGAAAAGGTTCGCCTTATCAAAATCAGATTTCAGGTTGTTTTTTTTCTCGGCATTCGCTTGTTTAATTGCTTGTTTGTATAATGCGTTTATTTCTAATGTTCCTCTGTAAGGCAGAATCACTTCAACGATCAATGGCAAATTTGGGTCATTATTCAATAACTGGATGATAACATCTGGCTTAATATACACAGCAGGAATATCTGCCGTGGGATTTCTAACCGATCCCCAGTATGCTCGCGCAGGAAATGGATTCAGGTTTTTACTAATAAAATCCGCAGCTTTTTTAACCGAAATCTCAGTTATGGCTAATTTTCTTGAGATAGCTTCATAGTTCTTTTTTGATAAAAGATCCAAGCCTTCCGAAATGATTTTATTTATATATTTCGGAATATCTTGTGTCTCCCCTAAAATTTCTATTTGTGCGACAAGGGCTTCTTCCGGTGTAGAAGACCCTACACCTATGGGGTTTGCTCTTTTAATTATATTTCGCACTTTTTGTATTCTAGATATGGGAACATGGAAATATTGAGCAGTACTTATATCTTCTTCTCGGATAAAGCCATCCTCGTCCAATAGATTTAACAAAAAAGATGCGATTATTCTATCTTCCTTCTCAAGGTCAAACACCAATTGTCGTAGTACATACTCGGCAAGATTTTGGTAATCCGAAGAAATTTCTTCGCTTGATAAAAATTCGTCTTTAAACCGATCCCCTGGTTCATAAAAATCTTTACTTGGAGATAAGAACACAATTGATTCATCTGCTTTGGTTGATTTCGGATTACTGCAAACCGGGCAAATTTGCTCTGGTAGTAATAAGCGTTTACAGTTAGGGCACCGTCGCTCTGAATTCATTTCTAAAGCAGGATTTTCATTCAGAACTCTTTCAATTTCCTGGCTCAATTCCCCATTATTCATACTTAATAAGGTCATTGTTTGCGCGAGATGCGCAGTTGTTTGGTGTTGTAGTTTTTGGAATTGACGTTGATACATAATTGTTCCTTCCGTAATTAGTATAGCGTCATTATTTGTCTAAAGCAAGAATCATGCCATAACAATTATCCCTAATGTTAGAATTATATCTACATGAAAAATCTGACGATCATTGGTGGCGGCTTATCAGGCTGCGAAGCTGCTTGGCAGGCGGCGGAAAGAGGAATCTCTGTTTTGTTGTATGAGATGCGCCCAAATCACACAACTGGTGCTCATCAAACAGATAACCTCAGCGAGATAGTCTGCTCTAATTCTCTTGGTTCACAATTACTGGACCGTCCTTCTGGTTTATTAATCAAGGAATTAGAAATGCTCGATTCGTTATTAATAAGAATTGCCAAATCATTTGCTGTTCCCGCAGGTCATGCTTTAGCAATTGATAGACGATTATTTGCCCAGAGAATTACGAAAGAGATCACATCACACCCCAAAATACAAGTGGTTAGAAAAGAAATTCGATCAATTCCGAACGGCCTAACAATTATCGCGAGTGGTCCTCTTACATCAGACCCACTTGCAGAAGCGATAAGCCAAATCACTGGTCATGAGAACTTATTTTTTTATGATGCGATTGCTCCAATCATCGAATTTGAATCTATTAATATGAATATTTCTTTTTGGGGCTCGAGATACGGGAGGGGCTTCAACAAACGCGGTGATTATATCAACTGTCCATTTGATCAAACTACATATGAACATTTCGTATCAGAGTTAGTCAACGCTGAAAGAATTGAATTGCATGATTTTGAAAAAGATATTGCTATGGGTGTGCGAGCTGGAAAATGGAAGCTTTTTGAAGGTTGCCTTCCAATTGAAATAATGGCTCAGAGAGGACTGAATACATTGGCATTCGGCCCATTGCGACCAGTCGGATTGACCAATCCACATAATAAAAAGCGCCCATTCGCAATTGTTCAACTTCGACAAGATGATATTGGCGCGAATTTCTTTAATATCGTTGGGTTTCAAACAAATCTAAAATATATAGAACAGACGCGTGTTTTTCAACTAATCCCGGGTCTTGAGAGAGCAGTTATTGATCGGTATGGACAAATGCATCGAAATACTTTCATAAATTCTCCGGAGACTTTAAATAAATATATACAATTAAAAAGCCATCCTAATATATTTTTTTGTGGCCAAATCACAGGTGTAGAAGGGTATCTTGCAAATATTGCATCCGGTCTATTTGCTGGAATAAACTCGGCTCGCTTGCTTACAAATGAAAAGATGGTTACCTTCCCACCTACGACAATGTTTGGCGCATTAAATGAACACGTGATTAATAAAGAAGAAAAATGTTTTCAACCAATGAAAGCGAATTTCGGTTTATTGCCTCCGTTTGCAGATAAGATAAAACCCAAAAAAGCTAGATATCAAGCATATTCTGACAGAGCAATAAAAGCTATGGAACTCTTTTTAGAAAACAATGGCTTATAGAATACCTGCTCCTCGCTTTATTATTGTCCTTATTTCCACCTTCTTGTTTGGTTGTATCCAATCAAAACCAATTTTATTTGATGGAAGCAACGCAATAAGATATATTGAAAAACAAATAGAATTTGGCCCCCGCATCCCAGGGAGTGATAGCTCTAATTCTGTCAAAGAGTTGATTAAAACAGAACTGGAATCTTCTGGGTGGATAATTGAGAATCAAAAGTTCGTTTTTGATCATGAAGATTTGACCAATATATTAGCAAAATCATCTGATAATCCCCCCAAGATAATTATCGGTACTCATTATGATACACGGGCTTTTAGTGATAATGAATCATCACCATCGCTAAGGAAAATTCCTGTACCCGGGGCAAACGATGGCGCCTCGGGAACTGCCGTTCTTCTCGAATTAGGCAGAGTACTAAAAAAAGAAGAGTTTGATATTTGGCTTGTATTTTTTGATGCTGAGGACCAAGGTAATATAGGAAACTGGGATTGGAGTATAGGCGCACAATATTTTGTAAATCAACTAGATTTTATGCCCGATTATGTGATTATCATTGATATGATCGGTGATATAAATTTAGAAGTTTATAAAGAAAATTATTCCAATTTTTCGCTTGTTGAATCCATCTGGCACGAAGCTAAAAATCTTGGATATGAATCTTATTTTATTAACACATATCAATATACTATCATCGATGACCATCTTCCTTTTATAGAGAAAGGAATTCCCACATGCTTGATTATTGATCTTGATTATCCTTATTGGCACACGACAGAAGACACAATAGATAAGGTATCTGAAAATAGTTTAGAAATTATTGGAAATGTGCTCATATCCTGGTTATCTAACAAGACCAGACAATAAATAGCAAAGACCTCGAAATGGGGTCTTTGCTTGGGAAGATGATGAGATGTAAACGATTTATATAGGGTTCGCGATAATAAACAATCTGCCCCAAGAATCCTCCTGAATACAAGTCTGAGGTGTGAGATGGTGATTCCCCATGTAAACTCGTCTAAATAATTGAGTCGCTGATAGTTTTTCTCCAGTGTTCAAATCTAAGAACTGACTGATTGACGAATCTGGTTGAAGAGCTTGATACCTTTGAATTTCTGCGATTTGATATCCTTTCACTTCTCCATTCCCGAAAACTATTTGGACGATATCCCCAATCTCTAATCCGAAGAAATGCCTTCCAGATAGATAATTATGGGCTAATAATCCAGTAATGCCATATTGATTCGTAATAGAAAATTGAGTCGCTACACCTTCTATTGAAGATACAAATCTTGCCTGTCCAGATGGCTGCTGAATTACTTGCAACGCAAAATTATTTTTTGAATATAAACCGCGAATTACTCCGGCCGCCCCATCAACTACCGTTGAAACAAAATTATTTATTGATGACTCTTCGTCTGGTTCCGCAACGGAAAGTAGGTTATCCTGTAAAGTGTCAAATAATACAGGATCCGCATTATCTATTGGAGATAATATATCGGAGTTTATTCCACTGCCGCCGCTGGAAAGTGGAATAAACCCTCGATATTGGATTGACCCTTGTAATATTAAAGATCCGAAGATTAAAATTGATAAAAATAATTTTCTTTTTTTGGCTCTCATCATCATCTTTCTTTTAGAAAAGAGCCCCGATATTTTCGGTTTATGAAATAACCAAATATTCGGTTTTGTGTTGTTTACGTTTTCGGTAGCCAGGCGATCATACCAATCAAATGGTTTAGATCCTCGGCTTTGCGTCCCCAGCTTTCGTTGGGTTTGCCCTTGTCGGACGTAATAAGTTGTTAATTTTCAAAAATTACAACAAAAAAGCGGACTCGTAATCCAAGTCCGCTGAATAATTAACTTAAAAAGACTTCGGCGGCTTGGCGGTCATAACTGTTTTTACAGCCTTAGACCCAAATCTTTGCGTCCCCAACTTTCGCTGGGTTTGCCTTTGTCGTGTCCTTATTTCAAAGTACTGATAATAATGTAGCACGTTTCTATTAATATTACAAGCATGAATATTTGATATTTCAGTTATTTCATAAGAGATATAATTACCAGAAGATCAAACAAAAATTTTATTAGAATGAAATTTAATAAATTAGTCAAAACAAAAATAGCGATTGAAAAGGCATTTCTTGTAGGATTAGCTATCAAAGGTTCACATGAATATATGTCTATTGATGATTCTCTACAAGAACTGGCATTTCTTTCTGAAACAGCCGGGGTGGAAATTGTTGGGTTTGAATCACAATTATTATCTAAACCAAACCCTGCCACTTTTATTGGTTCCGGGAAAGTCAATGAAGTTAAATTACTCGCGGAAAATGCCAAAGCAGATATAGTAATATTCGACACCGAATTATCACCAAGGAACTTTAGAGAATTGGAAGAATCATTTGGTGAAAACATTAGAGTAATAGACCGTACAACACTGATCCTCGATATATTCGGGCAGCATGCGCAAACACGAGAAGGCAAATTACAAGTCGAATTAGCGCAATATGGGTACTTATTACCCCGTTTAACCAGAGCATGGTCTCACCTCGCACGACAGGCTGGAGGCGGGGGGGGGCGAACTGGCAATTCGGGTGGTGTAGGTTTGCGTGGTCCGGGTGAAACACAATTAGAAGTTGATCGGCGAAGAATTAAAACTAAAATCAGTCACCTAAAAAAGGATCTTGACAAAGTAAGGCGCCATAGAAAGCTTCATCGAAAAAACAGAAAACTATCACAAATGCCAATTGTTGCATTGGTTGGATATACCAACGCAGGAAAATCTACAATCCTTAACCTACTCACAAATTCAGATGTTCTTACTGCAAACAAATTATTTGCAACACTTGATCCCACAACTCGCCGTTTACCTCTTCCATCTGGGAACGTTGTTCTATTAACAGATACTGTTGGGTTTATTCAAAAACTTCCCACAAATCTAATCGCCGCATTTAGGGCTACATTAGAAGAGATTTCTGAAGCTGATCTACTTCTGCATGTAACTGATATCGACCACACGAATACAATCTCGCAATGGCATTCTGTAATGAATACCCTAATTGATATCAACGCAGGAAACATCCCAATATTAACAGTTCTTAATAAAATTGATAAAACAAACAACTATGAGGAAATTAAAAAAAGATATCCGGAATATAAAAATGGGATTTTAATATCTGCGGTGAAAATGATCGGTATTGACCACCTCTTATCTGAGATTGATCAATTACTGTTCGAAAGGTACACAAAAATTACTGCCAAAATTCCCTATAAGAATGGTAAGCTAATTGCTCTATTTCACCAATTCGGAATAGTACAAAAGGTAGAACACGGAGTAGGTTCTGTTCTTATCAGTGGGAGCATTCCCGGGCGTATGATTGCCGATTTTAAGCGATACCAATCATCAGAAAATAATGTTAAATAAAAAAACCGACTAAACCCGGTTTTTCATTAATTCAAATCGCTCTACTTCGCTTCTGCTTCTACACTTATTACTTCGCGACCCTTATAAAATCCGCAATTTGGGCACACAGTGTGCGGTAATCTAGATTCTCCGCAATTGCTGCAAACCACAAGATTTCTTGCCTTTAAAGCATCATGCGCTCGCCTTCTATCTCTGCGCCCTTTTGAAATTTTTCTTTTTGGTAATGGTGTCATTTCAATATTCCTTCATAAAACAATCAATAATTAAGCGAGGGAATTATAATTTCATTGTCTTGGTCTTGTCAAGACAAATGTGAATTTATTTTTCTCTTCTGAGGTGAGGTAAGGGTATAATACTTCCTTTCTTATTAACATTACTTTTTTAGGAGCACATTATTCATGCGTAATAAGTGGTTTTACTGGTTGATATTACTGATCTTACTCTGCGTGGTTATTTTTATTGTATTTCCAGGATTTGATGAATTAAAGATCAAAATTTTCAAACGGAAAATTGAACCCGTATTGGGCTTAGATCTAAGGGGCGGCATGCAAGTTGTCCTTCAATCCCCTGAAGGATATGACATAGACCAAGATACTTTACAGGTAGCTTCCACGATTCTGGAAAACCGCAGCAACGCCCTTGGGGTGAGTGAAGTAAACTTTCAGGTTGCTAGTGGATACATCATAGGAGAATTTCCGGGCTTGGAAAATGTCAATGAGGTGATTGAAGTAATCAAACAAACCGGCTTGCTGGAATTTGTTGATCTAGTTGATGATTATCTTACACCCGGAACAATAATTCGAACGGATTTTGGAATTACTGCCGATTCTTATGAATCAGAAATTGCGCCTACTCCAATTCCATTATCAATCGGACAACCTGATATTAATGTGGATAAATCCAATACGGAAAAAGCTTATCATACAGTCATCACCGGGGTTGATTTAGATTCAGTTAGTATCGCTCCCCCACAAAATCCGGGTGAGGGTTATATTGTTTTATTTCGTATAAAACCAGAAAGCACGGATATATTTGCTGAGCATACCAGAAAAAATATTGGCAAAATATTGGCAATTGTCTTAGACAAAGAAATCATCTCAACACCAGTTATTTCCCAGCCTATTGATAATGGTGAAGGCGCTATCAGTGGATCTGGTGAAAACGCATTCACATTGGACGATGCAAGAAATTTGAGGGTTACTCTGTTTTATGGAACACTTCCGGTGTCTCTAGAAATTGCAGAAAGTAGAGTGGTAGGTCCCTCATTAGGTCAGGACTCTTTAGAAAAAAGTCTCCTTGCTGGGATGATAGGTTTTTCAATTGTTTGTTTGTTTATGGTGATCTACTATCGCGCACCTGGTCTGGTTGCAATAATTTCCATAATCTTTTTTGCAATGATAAATTACGCTATATATTTACTGATTCCAGTTACTTTAACATTACCGGGTGTTGCTGGTTTTCTTCTGAGCATAGGAAGTGCTCTCGACGCAAACATCCTTCAATTTGAACGAATTAAAGAAGAGCTAAGAAAAGGCCGTTCTGTTGCGCAAGCAATTGACCTGGGGTGGAGACGTGCTTGGCCATCTATACGGGACTCAAATTTTGCGACTATTATTACAAGCGCAATTCTGTTCTGGTTTGGCTCAACCTTTGGCGCAACAATCGTGAAAGGATTTGCCCTAACTCTTGCATTAGGTGTTGGCGTAAGTTTAATATCCGCACTTTTTATTACGCGGAGAATATTAAGCTCTCTTATCCCATTGCTTAAAGACCTTGATAAAACAAGATGGTTTGGAATTTAATAGGAAAGAATCAACGTTATGAATATTTTAAATAAAAGATACATATTTTTCGCAATATCGCTATTATTAATTACCCCTGGATTAATAATAATTTTATTAAATGGCCTTCCGCTTTCTATTGATTTTCGTGGAGGATCGCTTGTAGAGCTTGAACTTGATTCACAAAAAACTCCAAGCATATCTAAACTTAAGTCCTTGTATGAATCAATTGGGATAAATGATGCTCAAGTGCAAATTTCTTCTAAACAGGATAGAGAAATCCTTTTCATAAAATCATCTTCTTTAATACAAGACCAATATACATCAATCGTATCTCATCTAAAAGGAAACTACGATGAGCATTTAATCGAACGGAGATTTAATACCGTTGGGCCTTCTATCAGCGAATCAGTTACTCAAAGAGCTTTATTGGCTATCTTAATCTCCTCAATAGCAGTTATTCTGTATATTACTTATGCGTTTCGAGGTTTAGCTCATGCATTTCGGTATGGTTTTTGTGCTGTAATTGCAATGATTCATGATATTTTGATTGTCATTAGTATTGGTGCAGTTGGTGGCCAAATCTTTGGATGGCAAATGGATTCTTTATTTCTTACTGCACTCCTAACTGTTATTGGATTCTCGACACAGGATAAAATTGTCGTTTTTGACCGCATAAGAGAAAATGCGCCAATATTACGGAAAATCAGTTTTGAACAATTAGTAAATCACTCTATCATTCAATCTCTTCAACGCTCAATTAATACACAATTAATGACCGTAGAATTTCTTTTGCTTTCTTTAGCGCTTTTTGGAGGGGAAACACTTCGCGTTATGTGTATTATTTTGCTAGTTGGTTTACTTAGCGGAACATATTCTTCAATTTTTATCGCTGCTCCAATACTCGTTGTGTGGGAAAATAAGGAATGGGAGAATTGGTTTAGAAAACCACATACGTCGAAAGCATAGATTTATTATGAAGGTTCTGTTTAAAGATGACAAATAGAACCTTTTTTTATTTTTATAAATCAGGGACCATCAAGCAAGAGGACAGTTTATGAGGGAAAAAGTTATATTAATCACTGGAGCAAACGGAGAGATAGGTCATAGTTTAATTTCTAAAATTTGGGGGGAAAACGGGCAACTATTGTTGCACTTGACCTGAAACCACTTGATGAAAGTTTATTGGCATTTTGTAATCGTTTTATCCAGGGTGATATCTTAGATAATATGCTGCTTGGAAGGTTAATGGCTGAATATGAAATTACAACAATTTTTCATCTGGCTTCAATTTTATCCACGAAATCAGAATACACACCTAAAGCAGCCCATAAGGTCAATGTTGAAGGAACCATAAACTTATTAAGGCTGGGTGTTGAATTAGCGCAATGCAGGGGAACCCTGTGAAATTCATTTATCCCAGTTCAATTGCTGTGTATGGTTTGCCAGATGTTGAAACAAAAATTCGCGAAGGAAAAATAAAAGAATATCAGTGGTGCACACCTATCACAATGTATGGGTGCAACAAGATCTATTGCGAACATCTTGGAAGATATTATTCAAGAAATTATCGCCAATTGGCAAAAGATCGATCCAAGAATTCAATTGATTTTCGATGTATTCGGCTTCCAGGTTTGATACGCGCAGATACTGTTCCTACAGGGGGGACCAGTGATTATGGTCCTGAAATGTTACACCATGCAGCCCAAAATAAACCATACGGATGTTTTGTCAGAGAAGACACCCAGATACCTTTTATGGCAATGCCTGATGCAATTAAAGCTCTACTTTCCTTAGAACAAGCTCAAAGCGGTTCACTTTCTCAATTAATTTACAACATTACAAGCTTTTCTCCAAGTGCAGCAAGAGATTATGAATTATGCTATAAAAGCGTTCCCTGATGCAAAAATAGACTATAAAATAGATCTAAGCCGCCAAGCAATTGTTGACAGTTGGCCAGTGGATGTGGATGATTCTCCAGCAAGAAATGATTGGGGTTGGGAACCTGGTTATGATATGGACCGTTCATTTAATGAATATCTAATTCCTGCAATTTGTGATCGGTATTCTAAAACCAAACGCTGATTTATAGGTCAAAAAGCAAACAACAAAAGTAAGTCATTCACATTAGTACCAGTTGGGCCAATCTTCACCAGATTCTCAGTTATTTTAAAGAAGTTGTAAGCATCATTGTCTGCCAAATATTGCTCATAGTCTAAACCTTTTTCTTTTGCGCTTGACTTCGTTCTCCCGGTCACAAAAGCGCCAGCAGCGTCGGTGGGGCCATCTTCACCATCGGTGGCTATGCTGATCAAACAGCAATCACGTAAATTGGCAATTTGTCCAACTGCCCCTAATGCCAGTTCTTGATTTCTACCACCTTTTCCGTTTCCTGAAACTGTTACAGTTGTCTCGCCTCCAGCTATAACACATGCCGGCTTTATTAATAAATAATCGCTCTCAACCAAGTTGGCTAATATTGAGCCAAATACTTTTCCTACTTCCCGAGCTTCTCCATATAATTTAGTTGAAAGGATAACTGTGTTATACCGTAATTCTCTTGCTGCTTTTTCTGCGGAGGAAATTGCAGTGGTTAAGCTTCCAATTATGGTGTTGGTAATTTTATTCAGTACTTCATCGCCAGACTTAATCGTTTCCTGTACATCACCTCGCATGCCTTTTATAAGATGATTTACAATGGACTTAGGAATTTTATTTTCGATATTGTATTTTTGGATAATTTCCCAAGCATCCGCATAAGTAGTTTCATCCATTGATGTGGGACCAGAAGCTATCATTGAAATTTTATCTCCCAGAACATCAGATAGAATTAATGTTTCCATACGTATGGGGTAAATCATTCGTGCTAATCCCCCCCCTTTTATTTTATCAATATGTTTTCGTATTGTGTTTATTTCCTGTATCATTGCCCCACTTCTTAATAAAACATTTGTAAGGCGTTTAATATCATCCAAAGTTATTCCATCGTGCGGTAAAACCATTAGTGCCGATCCTCCGCCAGAAATCAAATTAATTATCAAATCATTTTTATTTACTTTCTTTAGAAAGGTTATTAGTTTTCTTGTGCTTTCAATTGATTGTCCACTTGGTATAGGATGATCACCAAGGTATATTCGTATCTTTTCTCCAAACTCTCCTTTTTCTTTTTCAATCTGATGCTTTGATATTAATAAACCTGATGCAATTCTTTTACCGATCTTATCAATCACCGCCTTAGCCATCGGAATTACAGCTTTTCCAACACCGATCACATATACTTGATTTATCTTATTAAGATTAATCTTTTTCTTAAAAATAAATAGATCATCTCCTCTAATATCTATATTTTCAGCTACACATAGATATGGATTAACTGATAACAATGCTTGATTAATAATAAAATTAATGTCTTTTTCCCAATCTTCTTTTAAAGTAGGGAGAGAGATTTTCATGACTTATTTCCATTGTGGCTTCAAACTTTTAGTGCAACAAGATTATTAATGACTTCATCAGGTTTGTAAAAACCCAAAGCTTTTCGAGGCCTATCATTTAGCTTTCTTTG
>SDBU01006162.1_pt1 | contig 14173 bp, 11 predicted proteins | sample 2277071 | NCBI WGS metagenome assembly SDBU01 (sample SAMN10397929, study PRJNA504765) | marine sediment metagenome | isolation source: marine sediment core GS08_GC12, 126 cmbsf | place: Arctic Ocean: Gakkel Ridge, Loki's castle | collected 2008
GCCTTGAACTGCCCCTGAAGGCCTGGTTTCCCAACGGCGAGGGGCCGTGGCCGGTGGTCCTGGACCGCTGGTACAACACTACACCCCCCGGACACGATGGCGCGCCGACATTCCTCGCCAATGGCTACGCGTTCGTCGTCCAGGCGTTCCGCGATGGAAAGGACGGCGACGTACGCGGCAAGCCCGGCACGCGCTTCACAAGGGACGACCTGGACGGCTACGACACGGTGGAATGGATCGCCCAGCAGCCGTGGTGCAACGGCCAGGTAGCGATGACGGGGAAGTCCGCCGGGGGTATCACCGCCTTCGAGGCGGCCACGGCCCGGCCGCCGCACCTGAAGGCCATCATCCCGCAGAACTACGGTGCCTCAGTCGGGACCTGGGGTGTCTGGGGCTACCGAGCCAACGGGGCCGTGACGCTGGCGATGACGGCCAACAGCCGGGCAATCCCCAGTATCCGACAGCCGCCGTGGGACACGGACCGCGACGCCTACAAGTTCCTGCCATTGCGCGACCTCGATCTGCATGCTCGGGGCGAGGAAAGCCCGCTGTGGAACAAGTACGTCACGCAGACCCGGTGGACTCCCGACTACAGATTCGAGAAGGTCCGCATCCCGGTTTTCCTGACCGCAGGCTGGTGGGACTACTACGCCGGCTCTGCATTCGACCTCTGGCTTGGGCTCAAGAGGAACGGCGCCACGCCGGAGGTCCGCATTACGATAGACGCTACGCAACACATCAGTCAGTTCCCCAAAGACGGACGCGATTACGGTGAGGGCCGCGAGAACATCGCGGAGGCCTCGGTTCGTTGGTTGGACTACGTGCTCAAAGGCCAGGAGAACGGCCTGGAGGACGAGCCCCCGATCAAGGTCTTCACTATGGGCGCCAATAAGTGGCAGCACTACGACAACTGGCCTCCGAGCGATTCGGTGGCGACCAGGGTATACCTGCACAACACAGGTGGGGATCGCTTTGGAACGCTGGACCCGACGCCGCCAGGACGCGAGCCGCCCAGCGCCTACCTCTACGATCCGGACGACCCCGTGCCGACCCTGGGGGGCAACCACTCGATCTGGTTTCATCACGCACTCGTGCCGGTGGGTTCGTTCGACCACAGCGCGCACGAGAAGCGCCTGGACGTGCTGGTGTTCAGCAGCAATGTGCTGGAGTCGGACACGGAAGTGACCGGACCCGTGGAGGTCAGATTCTGGGCGGCGTCGGACGCCCCGGACACCGACTGGACGGCCATCTTGCTCGATGTCGGACCCGACGGGAGGCCCTATAACGTCACGATGGGCATCGTTCGGGCCCGTTACCGGCACGGCATCTACAACCCCCCGGAGTTGCTCACTCCCGGGAAGATCGAGAATTACACGCTGCACCTGATGCCCACGAGCTACGTCTTCAAGAAAGGCCACCGCATCCGCTTGTCTCTCTCCAGCAGCAACTTCCCGCTGTGGGATCGCAACACAAACACGGGCGGCGACATCGCGACCGAGACCCGCACTCGGGTAGCGCAGCAAAGGATCTACCACGACCAGGACCACCCCTCACACCTGCTCTTGCCGGTCGTATCGGGCGGGATCGGCCGCAATACGGCTCACTGAGCGGGAGGCCCGCCAGATCCCTTGCGCGCCCTGGACCTGGCTGCCGGCCCTGGCGAGAACGTCCACACCGACCCGCCCTCCGCCCTTCGAGAGGCTCAGGGCCACGGAGGGCAGGCCCCAGCCTGCTCGACGTGACGGAAGCGCCGCAGAGCCGTTTCCTTACTTGCCACGGCTGGCCAGAACCTGGGCCAACTCGTCGGGGCCGATGATGGCCACGGTGTCTTCCCGACTATCCATCAGCCTCAGTTCGCCAGAAGGGGTCTGCACTACCCGGCCCGCCAAGTGGCCACTGGAATCGTAGACATTGCAGACAGCATCGGACTCCCGCACAAAACGCAACTCCTGAACGACCCGGCCATCCTTCGACACGGTCAGAGTAGCTGTGCGCCCGTCGTCGGACGGCACCAGAACCGCGGTGTTCCCGTCATCATCAGTTGCCTTGCTAACGTCGATGGCCTTTCCAGTCCAGAACTCGAACAGGTTGAAGACCAAGGCGTCCACAAACACCGAAACCCCGTACACCGGCACAAACACGAGGCCCCAGAACACGACCTGCCTCAGGAAGCGATGCTCTACCTTCCCGTTAGCCTTGTAGACCATGCGCGTCAGCGGGAAGGGTCCGTAACAACCACCCAGAAAAGGGATAAGGGCCACCAGAAGCGCGCCGATGACCACCTTCCTCAAGCCCATGAGCCTGGAGATCAGTCCTTCACTCGTCCTTGCCACTTGCGTATTCCCCCGTGTTTGGGTGAGTGGCTCGATTACGGCTGCACCAAGTCATCTCTTGCCCCAACCTGTTGACTGAGGCCTTCCACCTCCGCCTGCTGCTGATTGTGCTTGGGCTCCAGTTCCTTGGCCAGTTAGTGGGTCTCTTGTCCGACACATTCACGGGGCGCTCGCCTTTCTTGCACACCGGAGGGTCCCCGTGCTGCAATAAATGTTACCCGAATCACAAGCCACAGATCAACATTAGCGCGGCGGTGTCGCCGATGTAGCCCTGCAAGTTGCAATAGCCTGCCAAACCTCATAACATGGTTTGTGCCCTTATTGGTCCGGTCAGCCCTGGTGGCCATGCGAGGCGACACACGGGCTCAGAAAGAGAGACGAGCGCTATTCAGATGACAGAACAGATGCCAACTCCTTCAGGTGAGACAGCCGCGTGCCCCTGTACTGGCGACCCGGTGCATCCGCTCGGCTCGTCGGCCAGGGTCCTGCTCAGTAGCGTGTTCGGGCCTTACGCGCAGGACGACGAATACGGCAGCCGCGTTATTAACCCGATGGAGCTTTACCACAACCAGGTCACCCGGGTTCAGGGGCCGTTCTCGTTGCGGATGTTCCATCGAAGCTGGGGTCTCATGCTCATCCAGGCGAACATCGAAGCTCCCTGCACGCTGCTGGACTTCCCGACGTTGGACCGGTTCATCCAGGAAGTCCGCGACAACCACTATGACGTCGTGGGGATCAGCAGCATCGTCTCCAACCTACTGAAGGTGCAAAAGATGTGCCAGGTGGTGCGTCAGCACCTGCCCGAGGCCACCATCATCATTGGTGGACACATCGCCAATATGCCGGATCTGCACGCCCGGATCGACGCGGACTGCATCGTCAAGGGCGAAGGGGTGCGGTGGTTCCGCCGGTACCTGGGCGAAGCGGAAGACAGCCCCATCCGCCATCCGGTGGTCCTTTCCGGCATAGGGACGCGCACTGTGGGACGTGCCCTCAGCGACAGGCCCGGCGACGTGGCGGCCACTCTCATACCCTCGGTCGGCTGTCCTGTGGGATGCAACTTCTGCTCGACCTCGGCGATGTTCGGTGGCAAGGGCAAGTTCATCAACTTCTACGAGACCGGCGACGAACTCTTCGACGTCATGCGCCAGATCGCCACAGCGTTGAGCGTCCGGTCGTTCTTCGTCATGGACGAGAACTTCCTGCTCCACCGCAAGCGGGCCCTGCGACTGCTGGAGCTGATGGAGGAACACGACAAGGCATGGTCGCTCTACGTCTTCAGTTCCGCCAACGCGCTGCGCTCCTACACCATCGACCAGCTTGTAAGGCTGGGCGTCTCCTGGGTGTGGATGGGCCTGGAGGGGGAAGACAGCCAGTATGGCAAGCTCCACGGCATCGACACCCGCGCACTGGTTGCCGAGCTGCAATCGCACGGAATCCGCGTGCTCGGCTCGTCGATCATCGGGCTGGAAGAACACACGCCGGAGAACATCGATCAGGCGATCGACTACGCCGTCAGTCACGATACCGACTTCCACCAGTTCATGCTCTATACGCCCAACCCGGGCACTCCGCTACATGCCGAGCTGACATCTCGAGGGGAGATGAAGGACGAGGACGAGTACCACATCGGCGACGTCCACGGGCAGTTGATCTTCAGCCACCGCCACCCGCACATCAAGGACGGGCAGGAAACCGAGTTCATCGTCCGAGCATTCAAGCGTGACTTCGAACGCAACGGACCGAGCATCGCGCGGGTCGTCCGGACCACTCTGGCCGGCTGGAAACGATACAAGAATCATCCGGACCGGCGCGTTCGGCGGCGCTACGCAGACGAAGCCCAACAGATGGCGACCACATCCTCTGCGTTGCTGGGGGCCGTGAGGCTCTACTACCGCGGGCCCTCTGCGATGCCAGGGAAGATGTCTGCCGTCCTGAGAGACCTTCATGCTGAGTTCGGCCTCAAGTCGCGCCTTGCCAGCGCCGTGGGCGGGCGATACCTGTTGTGGAAGATCCGCAAAGAGGAGGAGCGGCTCGCCAGGGGTTGGACCTACGAGCCGCCGACCTTCTATCAGAAGAACTACGGCCCCGCAAGCGCCACCAGTAGGGATGAATCGGGCGCCCTGCGATGCCGGTTCGTTGCCCCCAGCGTTCGCACGCTACCGACGGAAGCCGCCGAACAGCACCAGCCAGTGGCCGTTCGTTAGCGTGCGACGTGCGGCCGCAAGCACGGGCCGACGGTCGAGCTCCCAACAGAAACCCATCGTTCTCGCCCAAGCCAGCAGCCCGAAGAAGAACACGCCACCCCGGTCCCCTCAAGCCGCCATCCACCCTTCGCAGCCCCGCGCATGCGGGACGCAGTAGGCTGCGGCACTCACCCCCCGACCTCACCATGCCTGTCCGCCGGCCTTATGGCGGGCTTGCTCGCCGTGGCGAGAACGCCTACAGCGACCCATCCCCCGCCCTTCGACAGGCTCCGGGCTACGGAGGGCAAGCCCCGGCCTCCTGGACGTAGCCGGCGCGCTGGAGGCGCTGCCCGACATCTCTTTGGGAGAGCGAAGGCGTGACCACAGTGACGCGCAGACGGGCACGCGCAGAGCCGACGCTGGCCGCAAGATAGCCGTACGTGGCCCCATGCAATTCAGCGGGTGAGGCGACAAGCTCCCTCGCCGCAGGGGATACTATGTCCAAGCAGACAAGACTTAAGAAACTTGCATTGCTGGCTGAAGCGCCTATAATGATGCACTTGACATGTCGTGGGGCAGGTTTTGCCGGCCGCGTGTTGAAATGAGACAAGGGGGCTAGCTGTACAGGGACTTGATCCCACGGTATGGCTGCAATGTCCTGGAATGTTTTCCTTGATCCGGTAGATTTTCCGCGATATAATCCGCGGCCATGAGCTGTCAGATGCTGCTGTATGTGCTTTCTGATTTGCTGGTTGCTTTGGGGCCGTGCGCGCTGGTACGCTGATTGCGAGGAACTTAGATGGTCGAGAACGACTGGTTGTCTGCTAGTCCATTTTCTGGCAAGTGGCAAGCGGTCCAATTTGGCCTTGGCCTGCTCATTAGGGCCATCGGTGGGAAGAATCCCTGCTCGAAGTGCCCATTGGCGGATAGATTCTGTCTGGACTGTCCTGTCAACAAAGGTGCGGTCACGCGTGACCAAGCTAAGCCGTGGCTGCGGCTGTTGCTCGATTTCGCTCCTCTTGAGCCTCTGTGCGCGAACGAGGATTGCCGGGCAAAGGCGGAGGGCTTGAGGCTTCTTAGGTGGTTTTCTCGCACTATGGGGAACAGGCTGGACACGCTGTGCGCTCAACTCGATACGGCACTGCACGAGACAGGACTCGAGGGCAACGAATCGAGCCAGTGGAGGCCCAGCGATTACATCCAGTTCACGGCAAACCTGAAGAGCGTTAGAAAGAAGTTGCAGGATCGAGGGTCCGATAGCATATTCGCTTTCTTCCGTGATCGCAACGACCCGCCTCTGGTCCGGCGTTGCCGGGAGGCAGTTGCACGGTGGGAAAGGCTTCCGGAAGAGATACTGATGTCGGTGGGGATGGTCCACGGAGCGTTAGAACGTGAGGAGATCACGCCAGATACGTGTTGGCGTGTGTTGTACAACGTTCGCGAAGAAGTCAACTCCATTCGCCGCGAAGTTCAGGGCATAGATGCTGATGCATCCGACGCACATGTGAGCATCAAGGCGATTAATTGAGCGAATATGGAGACAGTGGCCATGGCGACTGTAACCGCTGCACAGGCTGACGAGCTCACGGATGTCATGAGTCGGATGGACATAGAGGACGCGGCGAATTTCGTCATTGAAGCTGTCCGATACGCGCGCGGGGAGTACGTGAATCCTGAAAGTCCCGTCTTTAAGTGGGAGCCCATACTAAGAGACGAAGGCCTCAATAAGCGGCAGATGCAAGAAAGCATGCTCTGTGCCGCTACCCGCATTGCGCGTCACAACATACTGGGGACCCGGGTTGTGCCAACCCTTCTGTTCACAGCAGAACTGGCCGAACGCTTCAAGAATCACTTTGAAGCGGCATATGATCTGGGCGGACAGTTGGCGAGTCATGTGCTTTGGCGCTACAGCGGCACAGAGCCTGAGCACCTGAGTGTGTCGCACCTCCCGTCCGACATCGGTGAGCCACTCACTGCCCTTGAAGTCTTTTGTGAGAAGGGCTATTTGGTCAAGCCGGACATTGACGCGCTGGCAGCCGCCATCAGCGGTGACAATGGGCACGGGTTCGTGGCCTTTTGGAGGTACTTCCTGGATGGCGAGGAGGACGCAGGTACCGGCGAGAAGATAGTCTGCAAAGCTATGCGGCGTCTTCGATGGGTGCTGCGGACCATGTGGGAAATGGAATCGGTACTCGCAGCCGAGACTCTCCAGCGTATCCGGCAACTCGTTGACGATGCTATTGAGTGCGTGAGAACGGAACAATCTAAGGCGGAGGTTACGTGGCGCCTGGATGGCTCTGCGCCTAATTATCCTTGCGATCCGAACGAACAAGACGAACCGCCTATTAGCGACCTATTGCGTTTGCTCGGCGAGCTGACCGAGTGACGCACCTTCCACGTTGGGGCCAATCCGTCAGCAGAGCATTCCGATGTAGGTTGGTGCTTGTCGGATTTGCTTACGGGATTGGGCGGACGATAAGGACGGGCATGAGGAATGGCCGGGCCAAAGTCTCCGCCAGAGTTTCCCCCAAAGTTCCCACTGAATGTAGACCCTCATGGTCAGTCGCTGTCAAGCGCTGAAATCTTCCTTCGCCGACCCAGCCACGGCCCCCGGACTACCGCGTCCAAGGGCTTCGGAGGGCTAAACTGCTGGCAGGTGGGAGATAGACCGGAGCATTGGATCAGGAGAACAGGTGACCGCAGGCGAGTGGACTAGCGGCCCCCATTGCCTGCACCGCGGCCCGTGGGCTCTCGTGCCGCTCTCGCCTGCTCGCCTGCTCCACTGCTCGCCTGCTCTTCTTGCTCCGTTGCGCGGAGCAAGAGATGGAGCGGGCGATGGGCCCGCCGTGCGGCGGGTGAAATTCGAACCTTGCCCGCCAGGTCGTCTGGCGGGCGGCGAAGTGCAGCTGTACACGAGGATGGAGCGGGCGATGGGATTCGAACCCACGACGTCCAGCTTGGGAAGCTGACATTCTACCACTGAATTACGCCCGCTCCGAGCGCATCCCGCATTCTACGGCGCCCCCGCCCCGGGCGTCAAGAAGCGCTGATAGTGGCCGGCGGCGGGCTGTGGCGCGGGCGGGTTAGTCTTTCGCGTCCTCAGGCCTGGGCCGCATGTCCTCCTTCACGCGGGTCGCCCTGCCGGTGCGCTGGCGCAGGTAATGGAGCTTCGCCCGTCTGGCCCTGCCGCGACGGACCACCTTGATGTGGTCGATGTTGGGCGAATGCAGCGGGAACACGCGCTCCACTCCCTCGCCCTGGACGATGCGGCGCACGGTGAACGTCTCACGATTGCTGCCGCCTTTGCGGGCGATGCAGGTGCCGGTGAAGACCTGAATGCGTTCCTTTCCGACCTCGCGGATCTTGACGCCCACGTCCAGGGTGTCACCCACGCGGAAGGGCGGGACGCTGGGTTTGCACTGCCTCTGTTCTATGAAGCGCATCAGGTCCTGTCCCTTCAACTCTTTCTTTTCCTTCTTAGCCATCTGGTATCTCCGTCGCTGCGTTCTCATTCTCGAGCAGGTCGGCGCGCCTGCTACGAGTTCGGTTTCTGGCCTGTTCTTCGCGCCACTTCTTTATCTCAGCGTGATTGCCGCTCAGCAGAACCTCCGGGACCTTCACGCCGCGGAACTCCGCCGGACGCGTGTACTGCGGATGCTCCAGCAGCCCTTGCACGAAGCTGTCTTCCTGAGCGGAATCCTCATGGCCGAGCACTCCGGGCAGCAGCCGCACTATGGCGTCAACGATGACCATCGCGGCGGCCTCTCCGCCGCTGAGCACGTAGTCGCCGATAGAAACTTCCTCGGCACCCAGCCCGATGCGGATGCGCTCGTCGAATCCTTCGTAATGCCCGCACAGGAGCAGGATCCTATCGCTTCGGCTCAGGTCCAGGGCCATCGCCTGGTCGAGCCGCCTGCCCTGCGGCGTGAGCAAGATCAGCCTGCCCGTCCGCTCGTCCTGGGCCCGCACGGCCTCGCAGCAGCGGAACACCGGCTCGCAACGCATCACCATCCCCTGCCCGCCGCCGTAGGGTCGGTCGTCCACCTTGTGGTGCTTATCCTGGCTGTAATCCCGTATGTCGTGCAGATGGTAGCCGACCAGGCCCTTCTGCTGCGCTATGCCCAGGATGCTTTCGTGCAAGAAGGGCTCAAACACGCCCGGGAAAAGCGTCAGTATGTCGAACCTGAGCGCCTGCCTTGTTGGGGACACGGGAGCGACCTCCACGCAGTTGCCGCGATGCCGGGCACCGGCCGCCGGCCGCCGCGCTCAGACCTCGACGCCTGCCTTGCGAAGCAGCTTCGTGACCGTCTCGGTAGGCTGCGCGCCCTTGCTCAGCCAGTATTGGACGCGGTCCTGCCGGACCGAGACCTTATCCTCGTCCTTCTCCTGATGAGGATCGTAGGAGCCGAGGTATTCGATCGGCACGCCGTCGCGCCGCGTGTGGCTGTCGAAGGCACCGATGCGCCAGTAGGCCTTGTTGCGCCGCCCGCATCTTGTCAGTCTGATCCTTACCATTATCTTTGCCTGATGAGCCTTCCCGCTGAGGGAGTCTTAAAGCCTCCAGAAAAGAGGATTCACCGCCGAGATCGCTGAGCACGCAGAGCACCTACGAGAGACATCGTCGGACAGGTTCTTCTGGCTCGGCGTCCTCAGCGCTCTCTGCGGTAAGTCCGTTCTGTTAGAAGCTCCTATTTCCTTTTCCGCTTTGATCTCTTGGTTTTCCGCTTGCGCCGCACGCCTCTGGGTGGCGGGCCGGCGAGGCCGTCGAGCCCTGGTGGCATGCTTTCCATCAGGGCGCCCACGTCGCCCTTGCTCACCTTGCGCATGACCTTCCGCATCTGCTTGAACTGCTTGAGAAGCTGGTTGACCATGACGGGCTCGCAGCCGCTTCCAACGGCAATGCGCTGGCGTCGGCTGGCCCCGATGATGTCCGGGTTGGCCCGCTCGTGCGGCGTCATGCCGTTGACGATGGCCTCGACGCGGTTCAGTTCGCGCTCGTCGAAGTCAATCTCGTCAAGCCGCGCCCCCAAGAAGGGCAGGTGGCCGAGCAGGTCGCGCAGCGACCCCATCTTGCGGATCGTCCCCAGTTGATTGCGGAAGTCTTCCAGGTCGAAGGTAGCCCGCCGCAGCTTCTCTTCCAGGAGTTTTGCGTCTTCCTCCTGTATGGCCTCCTGGGCCTTTTCCACCAGGCTGAGCACATCGCCCATGCCCACGATCCGGTCGGCCATCCGGTCCGGGTAGAACGGCTCGAACTTGTCAATCTTCTCACCCAGTCCGACGAACTTGATGGGCTTTCCGGTGACGGCCTTGATGGACAGGGCGGCGCCACCCCGGGCGTCGCCGTCGAGTTTGGTCAGTATGACGCCGTCGAATTCAAGGCTTCGGTTGAACTCCAGAGCGCTGGCCACGGCGTCCTGCCCCGTCATGGCATCGGCAACCAGATATATGTGATCGGGCTTGACCCGCGCCTTCATCTCGCGCAGCTCCTCCATCATCTCTTCGTCAATGTGCAGTCGTCCGGCCGTGTCCAGGATAACGGGGCCAAGCCCCTTGTCGGCTGCCTCGAACCGGGCCTTCATGGCGATCATGACCGCGTCGGAGTTCCGGTCGCTCACCACGGGGATGTCTATCTCTTTCCCGAGGATTTCGAGCTGGTCTACAGCCGCCGGACGGCGCACGTCGGTGGCCGCCAGGATCGGGGAGCAGGAGTAGGTCTTCCGCAGGTAGTAGGCCAGCTTCGCGCACGTGGTCGTCTTCCCACTGCCCTGGAGGCCGCAGACCATCAGCACCGTCGGCCCGTCCTGCCTCATCGTAATCGTGGTGTCAACCGGCCCGATAGTGGCCTCGACCTCGTCGCGGACTATCTTAACGATCTGCTGAGCGGGATTGACACCCCTGATCACTTCTTCGCCGCAGGCCTTCTCCGCCACCCGCTGGATGAAGTCCTTGACGACGCGGTAATGCACGTCGGCCTCCAGCAGGGCCAGGCGCACCTCTTTGAGGCCGTCCTGGACGTTCTTCTCAGTCAGCCGGGCCCGTCCCCGGATCTTGCTGAAGAAACCGTCCAGAGTGTTGGTCAACGTCTCAAACAAGGTAGTTCAACCGCTTTCAACTGGAGCGCGAAGACGCAAGCCCGCCGTCCCGTCGCACGAAGCGACCGCATCCGGCAAACGGGATGATACTCCAACGAAGGAAGGTACCTGCAATGGATTATAGCAGAACGGACCCTTACTTCAACCGAAACGGCCTCGGGCCGCCCCCCTCCGGCCAGGCAGCGCCGACAGTATCCCGCCTCTGCACAAGCTCTTATGATGGTCGGCCCAAGTTGCTTGCAAACCTTGCACCGAGTTGCTAAGGTCTGACGAGGCGCTGCGGCGGGCGCCGGCCGCGGCCCTGTCGGTCGGCCCGTCACAGTCGGCCATTTGCACATCTACCGATCATGGTGACTACTCAGGCAACCAGACAACGGATCCTCCTCGTCAATTTGGTGACGGCGTCACGGTTGGTGTTCGCTGCCGGCGTGGCCGTCCTGACGCTGTGGTCACGGGACCAGAGGTGGGCCATCATCGCTTCTACGGCGCTTATACTGGCCATCGAGATATCCGACTTCGCCGACGGGCACCTGGCCCGGAAGCACGGGGCGGTGAGCGTGTGGGGCAAGATGTTCGATCCGTATGTGGACAGCCTTTCGCGCCTGACAGTGTACTGGTCCCTTGCGGTGACCGGCAGGTGCCTTGCGTTCGTGCCCTTGCTGATGGCGATGCGTGATGTGACGACAGCTTACGCGCGCATCTTGCTCGTGCGCAGCGGCAGGGACATCGGCGCGCGTTTCACTGGCAAGTTAAAGGCTGTGGTCCAGGGCGTCTGCGCCCTGTTGCTCATGGCCGGGCCGCTGTACTGTGGCCGGTGGGAGCAGCATCTGATCTACGTCCTGAGCTTCCTGGTGGCCGCTGTCACATTGGCCTCATTGGTTGACTACGGCCGGGCGGCCCTGCGCCGCTCCTGAGTCGCTCACAGATCCACCGGCTGCCCCCCCTGCACGGACTCCTCCATGGCAAGGACGATCCTGGTGACTTCCCTTCCGTCCTCGAACCTCACCATCGGCTCCCGTCCCGCCTGGAGACAGTCCACGAAGTGCAGGATGCTCTCGATGGCGAATCCCACGGCCTTGCCGTGCACGCGCAGGCAGACGTAAGTGTCCACGGTCGAGATCTCCTGCCCGGTGGATTTCAGCAGCCTCTCCGGCGAGGGATCGAAGTAGAGCCCGCCCTTCTCGCCGATGACCTCCAGCTTGAAGTCCACCATGCTGGGGTTGGAGTCCGGGAGGATCCAGCAGTTCTCGATGAGGGCCCGCGCGCCCTCGCCGAACTCCACAACGGAGAGGTAATAGTCCGCCGTGTCAACGTCCATCCCTTTCAGCACCCGCGACCGGCTGACGGTGTAGACCCGCGTTACCTCGTCCTGCAGCAGCCACCGAAGCGTGTCCAGACAGTGACTGCACAGGAACCAGAGCAGGCTGGAACTTCCCGCCCAGGACAGCATCTGCGTCGGCACGAAGATGGTGTCCGAAAGGCGGCAGTAGACCATCTGCACTTCCCCTATGTCCCCCGCTTCTATTGCGTCCCGCATGCGGCTGACGCCGGGGTTCCAGCGGTTGTGGAAGTCCACCATGAAGGGGACGGGGTTGGCCTGCAGCGCCTCGCCGATACGGTCGCAGTCTTCGATGGTCGTGGCCAGAGGCTTCTCCACGAGCACGGCTTTGCGGCTGTCTATGGCGTCAACGACGATGTCGGCATGCGAGAAGTCAGGGGTCACCACCGAGACGGCGTCCAGCCCTTCCATGGCCAGGAGATCGCGGTAGTCGGTGAAGCGATCCTCAACGCCGTACTGCTCCCCCATCGCTTCGAGGCGTTCCTCGTCAAGGTCGCAGACTGCTGCCACCTCAGCGGCGGGATGGCCGCTGTAGGCCTGGAGATGCACTTCGCCGAAGGTGCCCAACCCGATCACGCCGAATCTCAACTTGTCCATGGAATGCTCCCCTGCCCGCAAGGTTGCGCTCAGCCACGTTCGCCCTCTTCATATTGCGGATCCAGCAGGCCGAACGCCAGCACGCAGGGGCCATTATACGAGCGGCGCGCAGGCGGGACAACCGCTGTCGGGGGACCGGCAACAGCAACCATAGAGGGCCGCCTGGCGGCTCAGTGAGCGGCCCAGGCGACCATCTGCACGTGGGCGCCGGCGCCGGAAAGCCTCCTGACACACCGTCTCTCGAGCGTACCGGAGGTTATGACGTCGGAGATGAGCAGAACGCCCGAGCCCTTGGTTATCGTCGCGTCAACTACAGGCTCGACGGCACGGGCATCCGGCCCGGCGCCCCCGGCCCGCATGACCTGGCGATAGGGCACGTGGAGCTTGCTGGCAACCGCCTGGGCCAGATTACGAGCCGGGTTGGTGCGTCCACCGCCGGCGCCGCCGTGCGCCGGAACGGCGGTCACAAAATCCACCCACTTGCCCTCGGCCTTCTCATCGAGCACTTTCATGATGTCCGTGGCCATGCTGTCCGTGGTGGGCTGGTCGAGGTCGTGTTGCCAGCGCGCAGCCCCTTTCTGTTCGGCCTCGCTCATACGCGGCCACCGGCGCGCCGCGAAGGCGCCCAGAGTCACCCTGGGCACATGGTGATACCTCTCGGGCTCCATGCCTTGGGCCTCGGCAGACACGCCCAGGCCGCCAACTCCCTTCGCAAGAATGACCGTCTCGTGCAGAGAGGCCTCTTCGGGCAGATAGGTGGCGACGCTGACGTTGGCCTGGACCGAACTGACGACTCGCTTGCCGCCCAGGTCCAGCTCGTGCTCGGCTATAGCCTGGCGGACAATGTCGGCGAGGGACTCGGCCTCCTCAGTGGTAGTCCCTGGCATGATAACGAGGAACTCGTCGCCGGCCAGGCGACCCAGCAGGTTCGGCTTCGGGACGACGTCCCTCAACAGCGCGGCGATATCCTGCAACACCGCGTCGCCGACCATTTGACCGAACTCCTCGTTCACCCTGTTAAGGTTTGTCAGGTCCACGTCAATGAGCTGGCAGCGGGCGCCCGGATCCAGGGAGCGGAAGTCGCGCTGCTCAAGCGCCGCCATCAGCGCCTGCCGGTTCGGCAGTCTTGTCAGCCTGTCAACCATTCCCCCGCCCGGGGATACGCGTTGAATGTACTTGCGCGCCCGCACATAGCTCAGGCCGGCGTACACACTCACGACCAGAGACCAGCCAAATATGGCCCATGTCCCCACCGAATGCCATCTACCGATGTCGGGGAAGCGCGCCAGGATGAAGGCCAGAAGCCACAGGAGACTGCTCAGCAACAGCGCACAGAGGACGGTCCTGCTGGAGGCACGTCGGATCGACCGTGCTATGTCCTGCTCCGTGACCTCCGTTTTGCTCGAAACTGCTGCCATTGACGTCTTCTCCTCTCGTATCGCTCGCCTCACGGGGGGAATCGCCGGTGCGGTCCGGTCCGGCAGGCTACTCCCACCGCCCGAGGCCCGCGTTCAGACACGCACGCACGTCGTGGTAAGCGCCGCAACCCGAACGGACCTGGACGAATCGGCCGCCTCCGCACCTCACGTTGAGCGCATTCCAGAGCGCGCCCAGTGCATATAATAT
>SDBU01006163.1_pt1 | contig 14170 bp, 8 predicted proteins | sample 2277071 | NCBI WGS metagenome assembly SDBU01 (sample SAMN10397929, study PRJNA504765) | marine sediment metagenome | isolation source: marine sediment core GS08_GC12, 126 cmbsf | place: Arctic Ocean: Gakkel Ridge, Loki's castle | collected 2008
GTTGCCCGAGCGCTTGTCGACGATGATAGGGTCGATGTCGGGATTAGCCGGCTGGAGGCGAATCGTATCGCCCTCATCGTAGTACTTCTTCAGCGTTACGTCTTCGCCGTCGATCAGCGCGACCACTACCTCGCCGTTGCGGGCGGTTTTCCTGTCTTCGATTATTACGAAATCACCGTCGCATATCTGCTCGTCGATCATGGATTCGCCCTTGACCTTGAGGACGTAAGTTTTGTCGCCGCCAAGCATCTCTTCGGGAATGGCAATTTCCTCGTCTCCGGTAATAGCTTCGATGGGGCGACCAGCAGCGATAGTACCCAGTAGTGGAACCTGTACCGCGTCAATCCTGTTGAAATCCGGGGAAGGTGCAAGCTCAATGGCGCGGCTCTGATGTGGGGCGCGTCGAATAATCTTCTTCTTCTCGAGAAATTTCAGGTGTTTGTGGACAGTGGCAACGGAATTGAGGCCGAATCTCTTCCTGATCTCGTCGATACTTGGCGCGTAACCCTTCTTCTCGATAAACTTCTTGATGTAATCGAAAATTTCCTTCTGCCTCTTCGTCAGATACACGGCTTTGCCCTCCATAGTGGTCCAATCGAGTTCCGACAATACCCGGGAATCCAGACACCAGCCTGCGCCTTGAAGCCCGGACCCCACATAATCATAACATAGGCGAAAATCGAGCGAAGGTCAAGGGTGATTTTTTGGGAAGCCGATCAGCCGGTCCACCGTCAACGGGTCATTGTTTTTCTATCCCCCAGGGCCGTCGTGGAAGACAGATGGCCATGCTGAAGTGCTGGTCAGGTTGGCGCTCTGTTCTATTAAGGGGGAGTCTTTGTGAGCTTGTATAAAGAAAGCGAAGGAGAATGGTAAAAGGAGGCTCATGACCGTGGATACAGGGTTGTATACAACAAAATCGCCATAGATACACGCCACCTTTTACCGACTCTCCTTCATCCTCCCTCATCTTGCTCCTTTTAGCCGGCAAGATTGTCGTATCTCTCAAGAACGGTGAACGGAAAAGTAGGATTATTTATGAGAAACCCACATCCAATCATCGAGATACTTCCATTTGATAAGCTAATTTTCTTATAGCGTATCTCGACGGTTTTGTCAAGAAGTTTTTTTTAATTTGAGAATCCCTGAGATCGTTGGAAACGGTAAAGACACGGACGGGAAGGCTCCTTGATCCTGGAAGCAAGTTAACTGCTGTGTGAGATCGCAGGCTCTTCGTTTTCCCATATCTCTCGACGAAGTCTGCAAAGGTGACGATATGTAGTGGATGCTCGGCCCAGAACGGCATACAGATCTCTTCACAGACATCAGCACAGACAGGTTTTTTGTTGTATTGGCCAGGCTGGTATTTCAAGATAGTCGCGAAAGGTATTTTGGCATGAGTGAAAGAGGTTGGACATTCATTATTCTGGTTTCGCTGTGCGCCGTTGCAGGGGCAGGATGGGTAGACCCCGTTTGCGAACTCAACGAAGAAGGGATCAGGCTGTACGAAAGAGAGAAATACAAGGGCTCGGTAGAGAAGTTCTCATCGATCAGACGTTTGACGAAAGAGCCGGCGGTGGTTCATTTCAATCTCGGAAACTCGTATTACAAGCTGGGAAAGTATGACCTGGCTATCAGAGAGTATTTCCGTGCGGCGAGGAGCACTGACAAGGATCTGAGAGCAAAAGCCTATCATAATCTCGGGAATTGCCAATATCATCGTGGAGAACTTGAGAAAGCGCTCCATTATTTCAGGAAAGCAATCAAGCTCGACCACAACGACGAAGATACGCGCGTGAACTATGAGTTTGTCCTGAGCAAGCTGAGCAAAGCAACTCCTCCAGCCGACGATACTACGCCTGGCGGCGACAGGGAAGACGTTGGGGAAATACCGACTGCAGATAACTCTCACGAGATTTTCATCGACGAGAAGGACCGTGAGATGATCTACGATATGCTGGAGGTAGAGGAGCGGTCGAACAGGAAGAAGGTTCGTTTCCGTGATAATCTCTCGGGCGGTGAGAAAGGAAAGAACTGGTGAGCACGATCTTCTTTCGATTCATCACACTGATTCCCCCGGCACTGTTCGGCGCGGCTTGTCTCTGCACGTACGCATCCGAACCTTTGCAGGACAAATCCGATTTCTCGATAACGCTGAGTGTGAGCAAGAAGACCTGCTACGTGAGGGAGGAGGTCGAGCTCGAGCTTGAGATTACGTCGAGGCTCATCTCAATAGACATCGGCTTTTCGCGTTACGACCTGAATCTGCCCGGGACTTTCCTGGAGGAAGTGCTTCCGGTCGAGAAGGCGCAGGGCAGCGCCGTTATCAAACGGCGAATAGTGCCTCTCTCGTCGGGGAGTTTCAAGCTCGGGCCGGCGAAGATCTTCTCCACGGTAATTATGCCTGGCAACGGGATTGAGGGGTTGGCCAGGAGGGCCACGCTTGTCTCGAACGAGCTCACAATGCGCGTTCTGCCGCTGCCAAAGGACGGGGATGCAAAGGGATTGGCCTGTGCCGTTGGCAACTACGACTTTTCCGTCAAGCCCAACAAGAAGAAAGTGCAGATCGGCGAGCCGGTTGTCCTTGAGTATGAGATCTCGGGTAGGGGCTCGATGCGGACTTTCGTACTGCCGCACGTCGAGGGAAATGAGAGACTCCTGGCCGGCAACATTCGCGACCAGAAAATGGTAGTGGATCGCGAGACAGGTGTGAAGAAGATGGTCTATGCGCAAGAGCTGATTGCCTTGACTGCGGAACTCTCCGAGATCCCGGCGATTGAGTTTGTCTATTTTGATCCCTCGAGCAAACAGTATATTTCGAGTAGACACGGGCCTTTTGCGCTCGATGTCAGAACGTCAGGCCGTTCCGACGAAGGCCCGGGAAAAGACAGTCTCTCAAGCGGTTTCGAGCATGAAGGCAGGCACCCTGCTGAAATGAGTGGTATCAAGCGTGACCTGGGAGGCTTCCGTTCAGAAACGGTGAGGACGATTTACACACCGGTCTTCTGGTACATTCAGACCATACCGCTTGCTGTGATCGTTCTATCTGCTGCATATGTCGCTTACCGCCGGCAGATAGAATCAATGGAGCTGCGCAACTTCGCGCGGGCCCATCGGCGTGCCAGGAAGGAGCTTAGACGCGCGAGGAAGCTTTTGAAGTCGGGCGACATCGACACCTGTTTTACGATGCTTCCAAAGATCATCAGGCAATACGTCGGCGACAAGCTCAATATCTCGGCCAGCGGCATGACGAATCACGAGATCGTGCGACACATAAGCAGGTACACGCATCGGAAACGTTTTCTCCGAATGGTCGAGACGCTGCTGGGAATGATCAACCAATCTCATTATACCGAGGAAGAGCTGGACCCAAAAAGGGTAAGGAAGTGGTTGAAGACGACGGAGAAGGTCATCCACTGGATGGAATGGCACAGGATTTTCAGGCCTATGGAAAAAGAGTATCGGAGGGCGTTGAGCGAGGAGGCCGTCTAAAGTGGCAGCGGTTGTGAAGACGATTCACAGCAAAAAGGGTACGCGATGAGATCTGCTTGGCGGCATATCGACAATCCCCCTGCAGAAGCAGCCTGGAACATGGCGGTCGACGAAGCGGTCCTGCTATCGGCCCTGGAGGGAAAATCCCCCCCGACGATACGTTTCTTCCAGTGGAAGGTACCCTCGATAACTTTCGGCTATACGCTAAAGATCGATGACGAGCTGAACGTAGCGCTTTGCCGCGAGCGAGGAATTCCCTTCGTAAGGCGTATTACCGGCGGCGGTGTCGTTTTTCACGGATGCGATATGACTTTCTCGGTGACTTTTCCCAGGGACCTTGCGCCGGATACGTCGAGCGCGCTTGACAGCTACCGTTTTATCAACGAGATTTTCCTGCGAGCGCTCAGCAGCCTTGGGATCAAAGCATCCCTCTTATCGCGCGAAGGCAACGAAAAGAACGCGGGCGTGGACTCGCAAAACGTATGTTTTGTCGAGCCAACCACTTATGATGTCCTTTATGATGGCAGAAAACTGGTGGGGAACGCGCAGCGTCGGCGCAAGGGCTGGGTACTCAATCACGGATCGATGCTATATGATACAGGTTATCGCGACATGGTCGACTTGTTAGCTGCAAAAAACGCTGCAATGCTGTTCACAGAGAACTGCGTTTCGCTCAAAGAGATCGCACCGAATGTCACGAGGGAGAATGTGATCAAAGCGATCGCAAGTCAACTGTCGAAAGACCTTGGTGTTATCGTGGAACCCGGAGAGCTTCTTCAAGAGGAGGCTCACCGTGCAGATCACCTGGCAGAGACCAAGTACCGCACGGACGAATGGAACCTCAATAGGCGCGCATCGTGATATCAACCTTTCGTATCAATCTCCATCTCTCTGAGCGCGGATACCGTCTCCTCGGGTGATGTATGCAGAATGCTATGTATCCCCACTTCGCACGCGGCGAGGACGTTCTCTTCTATGTCGTCGATATAGATGCATTCGGAAGGTGTCTTTCTGAATTTCTTCAGCGCTTTGATGAAAAATCCCCTGTTCGGCTTGCGAACACCAAGCTCGTATGAGATCGCGCGACCGTCGAACATCTCCAGCCACCGAAATCGCTCGAGGACATATGGAAAATGGAGCGGATCGGTGTTCGAGAGTACGTACGTCTCGTACTTTCTGCGTATTCTATGGAAGACCTCCACCATTGGTGGTATTTCTCGAAAGATGTTGCACCAGACCTCGCGGAATTGCTCGAAAGTCATGCCCAGCCTCAGCTCTTCATTAACGCGTCTGTAGAACTCCTGTGGAGAGGTCGCGCCCGTCTCGAACCCGAGCTCATGATACAATTCGAGGCCGCGCTGGATTTCCTTCTCCGGCAGGTCCGTCTTCCGACGGAACCCGTCCAGAATGACATCCTTGTCGAAATCCAGCAGGACTTTGCCGAGGTCAAACAGGACTGCCTTCTTCACTGTTTTCTCTCCTTGACTATCCCGATATTCTGTTCTTCAGAGGGTCCAAGCTGAATGTGAGTCCCTGAAAACAGGGACGTGATTCTATCATCGGCCAGTTCGCGTTACAACCCTTCCATAGGCCCCGATACCGAGCGCAAGCCTCTTCATCAAGAACTGCAGCGGGAAACACATCTTGACACTCTGTCTCTCAATTGGTAAATTTCACGCCTATTGCGGTGATTCTGATTCAGAGGTCTGCAAAACCTATCCTTTTGTTTTCCTCGGAGATTTCCCGGTCATTTTGAGTGTTATAAATGTAAGGTAGCACAGAATTCAGAAGAGATCGTGCAAAAGATAGTTGAGAAAAAGGTCCTTGCGCCTGATGTTTTCATGTTCGTGATCGAGGCGGCGCCGATTGCGAAAAAGGCCGCTCCCGGCCAGTTTGTACTCATTCGTGTGGACGAGCATGGCGAGCGCGTACCCATGACGATCGCTGATTTCGACCGCGAGAACGGGACTATAACGATCGTGGTGCAGAAGGTGGGCAGATCGACTACCAAGATGAGCATGCTCGGATCGGGCGAGTCTTTTGAGAATGTGACTGGTCCGCTGGGAACTCCCACCCATCTCAACAATTACGGTACGGTTGTGGTAATCGGAGGCGGCATAGGTGTCGCGCCGGCCCATCCCGTTGCGAGGGGAATGAAGGAGCAGGGCAACGAGGTTATCGTCATTATGGGCGCGAGGACGAAGGAGCTGCTGTTCTGGGAGGACAGGATGACTGCAGTCAGCGACGAGATACACGTCTCGACTGACGACGGCTCTTATGGTGTGCATGGATTTGTGACTACAGTACTTGACGATCTCATAAGAAAAGACAGAAGGATGGACCTCGTCCTTGCAGTCGGCCCGGTAGCGATGATGCAGGCCGTCGCCAATACGACACGTCCCCATAAGATACCCACCATAGTGAGCCTTAACCCGATAATGGTCGATGGCACCGGTATGTGCGGTGGCTGCAGAGTCTCTGTCGGCGGCGAGACGAAGTTCGCCTGTGTCGACGGACCCGATTTCGACGGACACCTTGTCGATTTCGATGTGCTGACGATGCGCCAGAAGTTCTACAGCGATATGGAACCTCACGGTGAGCAGGAATGCAAACTCGATTCGACTGAGGACCAGGAGTGACTGCGGCAGAACCAACAACAATGGGTAAAGACAAAAAGAAACGGGTTAAGCATCCCAGGACGCCCATGCCCCGGCAGAAACCTGAAGAGAGAGTGAGGAACTTCTCCGAGGTGGCGCTGGGATACACGGAAGAACAGGCTGCCATGGAAGCCGAACGCTGCCTTGGCTGCAAGAACAAGGTGTGTATCGAAGGCTGCCCCGTCTTTGTCGATATACCGGAATTCATAGAACTCGTGCGCGAAGGGAAATTCCTCGAGGCCGCGAGAAAGATAAGGGAGACGAACGTTCTGCCCGCCATATGTGGAAGGGTCTGTCCGCAGGAAGACCAGTGCGAGATTGAATGTGTGCTGAGGAAGAAAAGCGAACCGGTTGCGATCGGCAGGCTCGAGAGGTTCGTCGCGGATTATGAGTTCGCTCACGGCGGAGCCAAGCCGCCGAAACCGGCGCCGCCGACAGGCAGGAAGGTCGCCGTTGTCGGGTCGGGACCTGCAGGATTGACTGTCGCGGGAGATCTTGCCCAGCTCGGACACAGCGTCACGATTTTCGAGGCGCTGCACAAGCCCGGAGGCGTCCTGACATACGGCATTCCAGAATTTCGGTTGCCCAAAAGCATTGTCGAGAAGGATATCGAATACGTCACGAAGCTCGGAGTCAAGATCGAGACGGACGCCGTCATCGGTCGGATAAGGACGATAGAAGAGCTGCTCGAGGATGAGTTCGACGCCGTCTTCATAGGGACGGGAGCCGGCCTGCCTTACTTCATGAACATCCCCGGTGAGAACCTCAATGCGGTCTACTCGGCCAACGAATTCCTCACGAGGTCAAACCTGATGAAGGCTTATCGTTTCCCCGAGTACGACACTCCTATCAAGGCGGGACGAAGAGTGGCTGTTGTAGGAGGCGGCAACGTCGCCATGGACACGGCACGTACCGCGAAACGGCTTGGAGCCGAGAAGGTCTACAACGTCTACCGCCGCTCACGTAAGGAGATGCCTGCGCGCAATGAGGAGATTGAAAATGCTACCGATGAAGGCATAGAACTTGTTCTCCTCACAAACCCGGTGCGGATACTTGGCGACGAGAACGGACGCGTCAAGGGAATTGAATGCATAAGAATGGAGCTCGGCGAGCCGGACAGTTCCGGCAGAAGACGGCCCATCCCGATCGAGGGTTCCGAGTACGTCATAGACGTCGAGACCGTCATCATGTCAATCGGCAACGGCGCGAATCCGCTGATTAGACAGACCACACCCCGCCTCGAAACGAACAAGTGGGGCAACATAATCGCGGACGAAGAGACCGGCAAAACCTCGATCGAAAGCGTTTACGCCGGCGGCGATATCGTCACCGGTGCCGCAACCGTAATCCTCGCCATGGGCGCCGCCCGCCGCAGCGCCAAGGCAATCCACGAATTCCTGATGAATAAGGACAAACCCGCCTCACTCAAGAATAGTCCGCCGAGGAATTCCGATAATTCGAATTAGTCCTGATTGAGTTCCTTCAGGACTTCCTCCAGGAATTCTCTCACTTCCTTGTCGTGCTGCTCTGTCCGAAATGATGCGAGGTCTTCCCTTACGATGTCGGGCATGTTCAGTATCGCAAAGGCTGTGAGGGCTTTCTGCCTTTCATCTCCTTGAGGAATTCGCTTTAGCATCTCCGGCAGGGCCGCTTTGCCGATCTCAGAAAGAGCGGAAAGACACAGACTGAGGTTTGTTCTGCCGCCGACGGGTCCTGCAGCCAGCCACTGCCTCAACTCGCGAGAGCCATCTATATCATCGCCTATTCCCATTATGTACGCCACGAGGGCGGGGATTAGTTGCGGTGCCTGTTCGTCGCGGACTATCTCGAGTTCCCATGGCTGGACAGTGTGGTCTGCGATACGCTCCTCGATGTGAGCCACGGCTTTCGGATATCCAAAGTGCACAAGCGTGCGATACAGCTCCTCTATTACTTCGTCCGATTCGGAGGCCCTTTTCCTGTAAAGGCGGGGGAGGTGCCTTCGCACGTCTTTGAGCTTCATTCCACGCAGGATGCGGAGGACCCGGACTTTGGAGCGGTCGCTGCCGCTGTAGTATAGTCTGAGCAGCGGACGCATTGCGCTTGCGCCAAGCTCTGACAGCCTCTGTTGAGCAATTGAGGAAAGCCACGGATCCGCATCATCCATTGTCTCGACCAGAAAGTCAGAGAGCGTTGTCCGGCTCAGCCTCCGGCTTATCGCAGCCAGATCATACGGTATCGTCAGGGACGCCTTTCTCCTGGTTTCGAGTGATTCGAATTCAGCCGAGCCCGCGAGTTCAGCTCTGTCCTTGAAGAGCCTGCCGTTGATGTTGAGTGTGACACCGTCCCGATCCAGTGGCGGGTAGGGTTCGCCCCGAACACTCATCGACGCCTTCCCGGGCCCGAAGATAACCGAAGCCGCAAGACCCATATCACCATCCAGAAAGAATCCATTCTCCTCAGCAAGACCGAATTCGACTTGCCTCGTGGGTGATGACAAGACCTGTGCGTTGTTCCCAAGCTGGTAACTTAAACGCGCTGCATTCCACCTGCCGTAATCAGTGAGCAGCCTGTCCTTCATCTTGCCGAGCGCGTCACCTTTGCCGATTACCAGTCTCACGCCCACATTGGATTTCTCGGAAGTCGGCTCTTCATCGGGTAAGGCCAACTCTTCGACCACTCGGCTGAAAACGTCTCTGTCGTTCGATATCACCATCCATCTGTCTGAGATGCCCGCGAAGAAAAAGCCATCGATCAAGGCAGCTCTTATCCCTGCAATCTCGTCGACGTAATGGCTGCGGCCCGATTCATCGTTTTCGCCGAATTCTCTCGCAAGCGCATCGAGGAAAGCTTTGGCTGTTTGCAAGTCGCGGACCTCGACGATAAGAAAGCCTTTTGAACTGCAAATGAAATCCTCCGGGGCCAGCCTTATTTCCTCGAAGCCGATGACAATCTCGTTGCCCACCCATCCAAGCACATCCTTCTTCCCCTTCCACTTGAGTTCAGCTTTCAGCTTGCGTCTGAGCTGCATGATTACCGCATTGAGCAGTAGACGCTCCTTCGACACTGTGAATCCGCGAGTTCTCGACGTGAAGATGTCAGTCTGAAAACTAAACAGGTACCCGTGCCAATCGAGTTTTCGCGCTATGGTCTCCGAAGGTCTCCTGCTCAGCACAGCTTCAACCATTTTGTGTATCTTCGACTGGGGCTGTGTCAAAACGACTGTGCTGAACTGGACTGAGTCGCGCCCAAGCTTCAATTCGAGGGCCATTGGCGCGACGTTGTCCAGCACGAGGTCATCCCGTTTGGAGACCAGCGACGGCATGGGCAGTTCAGACTCGGCAATATCATCGATGAAGCCCAGATAACCAAGTCGATTGAATATTTTCGAGACAAAAACACCTGTTTTGTCATCGTAATAGTATTCTTCGGCAGGATCTTCTACGGAGTGCTTGCCGAGCACCTTCTTATCGACGAGAGCACCCACGGAGAAGACCTTATCATTCGGATACTCCCGCTTGAATATCGTCAGAGCGTCATCCAGCTCCTGCAATCGGCTCCGACGCTTCTTTCTCTCCTCATGAACAAACCTGTAACGCTTAGAATTGATCCGCCCAACCGGTCCCTCGCCGACGCAGATGAAAGCGAATTTCTGTTTCTCTGCTCCGTCGCGATAGGGAATTTGCGCGCGGAATCCAAGAAACATCTCGTCTTGAGCGATAGGCGGCAGCGTACCGTTCGCTGTATCGATGGCCTTCTTGAGACTCTGCAGAGAATTGGAGAGGACGGCCACCTTCACGGTCTTACCATCCTTCATTTTCATGTATGTCAAGTACGACGAGATCTCTCCCATCTCACCGGTAAGCGCAATTATCTTACGGCCTTTGTATCGAAGTTTTCGCAACATTAAACCCGGGTATTCTCTCCTCATCCTCGACCTGTACTCAGCAAGCCTCATGCGGAAGAGAAGCGGATGCTTCAGTTTGAAGAAAAGGGTCAGCTGAAGGTTCGTCGGGTCCAGAAAGTCATCAGAACCCACAGCCACTTCACTAACAGCGGCATCGTACATTCGTGCATACTTTCTCCGAAAAAGCAGCGCGAGCCGGGTCTTCACTTTCTCCTCCTGAGACCTGATGTCCGGCAATACATCAAGAGCTCCTGTCAGTTCGCGAGATGCGGAATGGATGGTATCCAAAAAGCTGAATATGGACGAGATGCTGGGGAACAGCACGTAAAGACTATCTCCGGGGACCATCTCGGCAAGTGTCGAATGCGGGGGTATTTCTCCCTCGAGCTTCTCTTTCCCCGCAGTCCTTGCTGATTTCTCGTCGCGCTCAGGTGATCTCGTGAAATTCTGCCCCGAGCCCGGCCCACCCCTTGACTCAACAGCTTCACCGGCAGCATCGACGCCCCACTCACGTTTCAGGAAATCGAGGTCGGCCAACATGAAACGGTCTTCCCCGTAAGTCAGAATATTCCTCAGTGCTTCCGCGGCCCTCAACTCCGCCCACTTCCTGGGGACGCTTGGATTCCTCGCAGGCGTTTCTACAACCTCTGTTTCGGTTATGACATTACCCTTAAAATCCTCGACGGCAATTATTGTGCCGGCAAGCTCGGAACACCGGCCGGTCAACGTGAGGACGTGTGGGACCCTGTTCATATCCCACATATCGTTGTGAACAAAATTCGCGTCAGTTTTCAGCAGTCGAAGAGAGACGCTCCTCAAGAAATCCTTTCTGAGAAGGGAAGCGGCCTTCTCGGCTTTGACGAGCGCATCTTCAGTCTCCCCGATGTAGAAGCCGTTCGACGCCGCAGCTAACCTGCGAAAAGGCTTGTCAAGACGGCTCCCCGCGCCATAGTTGAAAAAACTGATCCTCGGCACGTGTCTCGACGACGTTATTGCCCGCGAAAGCGACTCAATATCGATGAAAGCGCCGGGCTCGAGTTCTCCCACGCTGAATCGCGGGAGAACCATCTCGTAGTCATACCCGCCTTCCGGAGGGGTGAATATCACGACGATCTCGACAATCGTTTTCGGACTACCTTTTGTCCGGCGGACAGCGGATTCGATAAGTCCTACGATTATCTGCGGGTTTGTGACGGCCACGGATTTTCTCAGGGCGGAGATCTTCGACACGAGAGATACAGGCGACACACTCTCGCGCGAGATGGACTCGGCAAAGACCCAGCGCCTGCTGAGTATCCCTTGATCCTCGTCTGATATCTGCAGAGCCTTGTTGAAGGTACTATCTGTTCTAATGAAAGCTTTCGAAGGATAGAGGATATTGAACGTGTCATACGGGTTGAGGCCGGAGATGAAGTGTTCCAATATCCTGCGTGCGTTGGCATCCTGAGATGCGTCTCCGCCGGGGATAAATATGAAGATAACCTCGCGTTCAGGCGGCGTATAGTTCTCGAATGCAGCGGTGACCTGGAAAAAGCCCAGCCGGCCCGGTGGGTCGATGAACGACGTGCCGAGCTTTACCTCCTGTGCCTCTCCGACAGACTGCACCAACGCCGAAAACGTCAAACACAGTATGACAAGCAGAAGCTTGAGGACAAACAAAGGCCTTGCAGTATTCATGGGCCATGATTGTAGTTGATTGCGTCTCTCAAGACAAAAACATTTTCTCCCTGCCAAAAGGCCTCCACGCCTATTCGCGGCAGCATCTATATCGCGGACGTAGTACCATACGCGAGATGCCATTCTCATGAGGACCTCAGATTATTACTTGCACGGCTGATGATTCCGCATGGTATATTTATATAATCAGCAAAGAGCCGGTGCATGTCTGCTGCAGACAACAGACGCGAAATCGTTTCCGACAATGAGGGAAAAGTGAGCGAACCGCAAAGCGGCGACCCCGATAAGCCTGAGAAGACCATCCTGGGGTTCAAGGAGAACGTCTTTTATCTCGGGATAGTGAGTTTGCTGAATGATGCAGCAAGCGAGATCATCTACCCTCTTCTTGCCATATTCCTCAACACAGTACTCGGAGCGAGCTATGTAATCATAGGACTTATCGAAGGTGTTGCAGAGGCGACTGCCGCCCTGACGAAGCTTTTTTCGGGCTGGTTGTCAGACAGAGTCAGAAAGAACAAGGTATTTGTGTTCGTCGGTTACCTGCTGTCGGTGTTTGTACGTCCTCTCATAGCCGTCTCAACAGCGGCATGGCACGTGCTCTTGTTTCGGTTTACGGATCGCATCGGGAAAGGCGTCAGGACGGCGCCGCGCGATGCTCTTATCGCGAACTCGGTAAGCGAGAATGAGAGGGGCAAGTCTTTTGGTTTCCATCGCGCGATGGACCACCTGGGCGCAGTACTGGGCTCCCTGATTGCTTTCGGGCTTGTATGGCTCTTCGCTGCCAGTGACCCGGACAAGGCTTACAGACTTCGATGGGTTTTTGCTTTCGCGCTCATTCCCGGTATTGCCTCGTTATATTTCGTCGCAACTAAGGTAAGGGATATAAAGCGCACAGAAACACCGATCGAAGAGCAGGCGGAAGAGTCAAAGCCAAAAGCGAAACTGACACTCCAGGGCATAGACAGTCGATTCAAATTTTTCCTGCTCATTCTGGCGCTATTTGCACTCGGCAACTCGATAGACGGATTCCTTCTGCTGCGCGTACATCAAATCGGCATCAGCGCGCCTCTTGTGTGGGCGGTTTTTCATATCATCAAATCCGCCTTCTCGACGCCGGCCGGCATCATATCGGACAGAATCGGCCGTAAAGCGGTTATCATCACCGGATGGCTCCTGTACAGCGCAGTCTATTTCGGTTTCGCATTCACCTCGAACCAGAACGCGATTTGGATCCTCTTCATGATTTACGGGGTCTACTACGCCCTTACGGAGGGTGTGGTAAAGGCGCTCGTAGCCGACTTCGCTCCAGTAGGTGTGCGCGGCACCGCCTTTGGATGGTACCACTTCATTGAGGGCATAACCATAATTCCGGCAAGCATTCTCTTCGGGCTCTTCTGGCATTACGTTGGGAGATGGTTTGCATTCTCGTTTGGAGCGGCCTTGGCACTGGCGTCAGCGGTCCTCCTGATCATGTTCGTCCCGGGGAAACCGAGTCCAGGCGCCGACGAGAGTGAGGACGACAAACCAGTGAAACATCTGGGGGAAGGAATTCCCGATCAGGGGTCGGACGAAATCCAGGACGGACCGGCATCAGAAGAGGATCACGATGAGCCGGGCACGACGGAGAGCTCGCTGGGTTAGAACTCATTTCGCCACACGGTATTCCTCGGGGACCTCAACAATGTATACGCTTGAGTTGTTGGGCGAGTGGGACGCGTTGAAGACAACATATCTCCCGTCAGGGCTGAAGTGCGGATGAGGATGGTCCCATCGATGCTTCCAGATTGAACCGTGACGACACATGGGATGATAGACGGCTTCTCTCTCCGTGAAACTCACCAGCGAGATCATGTCCCTGTAAATTCCCGAGTCAGTGACGATAACGCTGCCATCATGGTTTGGACAGAAGTGGCCGTAATGTCTCGGCGATTTCAGATACTCGATTTTGTGGGAGCCATCGGCATTGATAAATCCAATCAGTGTCCGCTCACCTATCCAACCGTGGTAGAGTATCCGCTCCGAGTTGGGGATCCATATCTCGTGACCTATGCAGACATCGTGTGTCTGTTGACGCACTCCCCATTTCTTTCCCGTTGTCCGGTCGAACATCCAAATCCGATCGTCGACATCTTCCCAGACACCCTCGTGGCAATAAAGGATACGGTTCATGTCGAGGGGTGAGAACTGACCATGGGAAATCCATGCGTGTTCGCGCAACCATTCCTCGATTTTCCCTGTACAGACATCCAGCACCATCAGATAACTCCTGAGACCTTGGTTTTCGCACACCCTCTTCCAGACATAATGCTGCCTCATAGGCATTTGCTCTTCAGGGATACTAAACATCTCGACATCCATCCCAGGGAAAAGAACGTGTGTGCCCTCGGAATTCATGTGTGGACGGCCGATGATGATGTCGTCCGGTTTTCTCCACAGCAGCTCTTCCTCAAGAGTGTCGACA
>SDBU01006164.1_pt1 | contig 14169 bp, 14 predicted proteins | sample 2277071 | NCBI WGS metagenome assembly SDBU01 (sample SAMN10397929, study PRJNA504765) | marine sediment metagenome | isolation source: marine sediment core GS08_GC12, 126 cmbsf | place: Arctic Ocean: Gakkel Ridge, Loki's castle | collected 2008
ATGCAAGAGCCCAATTTTATTTTTTTTACCCAGTAAAATACCCATTGGCCCCCATAATACTACAGTAACATCCAATCCTCGGCTTTTATAATATTTAGCGAATCGTATTACTTCCATGGGAGAAGAGGATTCGTAAATCATATTCTTAAGCAATAATAATACTTTAGTTATTTTTCCCATACTTCCCACATTAAATGTAATTATTTGGGTAAAATCAAATTTTTATTAATATTTTTAGATAATAAGAGCAATTATGGTACTTTAGATAAATCTTTAGATTAAAAAAAATAAGAAAAAAATAAAGTATTGAAGAAATTATACATCAAATAAATCTGTTGTTAAATAACGCTCTCCTGTATCTGGTAGAATGATTACTAAATTCTGCTCCTCTGTAAAATCCTTCGAAGCTACATTAATTCCAGCCCAAGCCGCTGCACCAGAGGAAATTCCTGCGAATATTCCCTCCATCCTTGCTAAGTCTCTGGCAGTTTTTATAGCATCCTCCGTCTTAACAGTTATTATCTTGTCATAGATTTTTGTGTTGAGTACATCAGGAATAAATCCTGCTCCAATTCCTTGAATTTTATGAGGTCCTGGTCTTCCACCTGATAAGACAGGAGAATCAATTGGTTCCACTGCATAGATTTTTACATGATCTCCAATCTTTTCTTTAAGCACTTCTCCAACCCCAGTTATAGTCCCTCCAGTACCAATTCCTGAAACTAATCCATCTACATTGTTTTCTAAGTCATTTAATATCTCTACTGCAGTAGTTTTTCTATGAATTTCTGGATTAGCTAAGTTCTTGAATTGTTGGGGGATAAACACTTTATTATTATCCTTAGCTAAATCTTCTGCTTTTTGAATAGCACCTTTCATTCCCCCTGAAGCAGGAGTTAATACTAATTCTGCTCCATATGCTTTCAAGATTTTCCTTCTTTCAAGTGACATACTCTCAGGCATTGTTAATATTAGTTTGTACCCTTTAACAGCACATACTAGTGCTAGCCCTATTCCAGTGTTTCCTGATGTTGGTTCAATAATAGTTGTATCAGTATTTATGATACCCTCTTTTTCTGCTAATTCAACCATGGCCATGCAGATTCTATCCTTTACACTTGCCCCGGGATTAAACGCTTCTACTTTTACATAAATACTTGGTTTAACGTTTTGAGTAATCCTATTTAATTTTATTAGAGGTGTTTTTCCGATTGTTTCAATAATATTCTTATATATTCTTCCCATTTTTTATCATATTTTTTTATTATAGTAAAAATGCCTAGTTAATAAGTCAAGAAGACAATATTTAAAAATGTTTTTTTTATAAACATATTTGAAGGTATCAAAATGAATCTTAAGGTAAATTATGAAAATATTCTCTGAAAAAATTAAGTACGGACTTGCAGCCTTATTTGAATTAGCAAAAAACTACAATGTAGGGCATATTCAGATAAGGGATATCGCGATGGCTCAAAATATTCCTCAGAATTATTTAGAACATTTCCTCATTAAATTAAAAGGATCGAATCTTGTTGAAAGTGTTCGAGGTAGCAAGGGAGGCTATAAATTGAAGTTACCTGCCAATTCAATAAAGGTCCTAGATATTATTGAGAGTTTAGAAGGTAACATTACTGTTTTTGAAAATCCAGAGATAAATGAAACTCTAAACATTTATTGGGATAAAATTAAAGCAAAATTTAAAGATATGTTTAACACTACTTTAGAAGACTTGATTAATGAAGATAACATAATCCATAAACGTTTATTCTTTCAGATTTAGTTGAAGAGTTTGTAGAAACTATTTCTTCCAGTTTTTGGGAAGTGTCAATTTTTTAATTTAAAAACCAAAAGTTTAATATTGTCTTCTTGGTTAAATAACTATAGATTATAATTTCGTATTGTTGAGTATACAAGTATAGATTAACGAGGGATTAGAACGGCACTAAATGGTAAAATAGCAGACCCACATGGGGGAAAACTCATTAATAAAGTAATGTCTGTGAAAGAAAAAAACAAGATACTCGACCAAATTCTTGAATTCGATAAAGTTATAATAGATTCAGAAACTTGGAAGGTTGTTAAAAACATATGTTTTGGAGTTTTTAGTCCTTTAGAGGGTTTTATGATTGAAAACGAAATGGAAAGTGTGTTAAATAACATGAGGTTAGAAAACGATATTCCTTGGCCCTTTCCCATAACATTAGACATTAGTGATAAGCAAGCAGAGAAAATTAGAATTGGCGATAGTGTAATATTAACCACCGAGTCAGGATACACAATTTCATTGTTGAGAGTAAATGATATTTATCAATATGATAAAAAAATTTTAGCAAAAAACGTTTATGGTACATTAGATCGCAGTCATCCAGGAGTTGACAAAGTTTTAAATCAAAAAGATATATTAATTGGAGGAGACCTCTTCTTAATAAATGAACTCCCAGCTATTTTTCCAGAATTAGATCTCAAACCAATTGAAACGAGAAAAATTTTTAATGAAAGAAATTGGAAAAAAGTCGTAGCGTTTCAAACAAGGAATCCTCCACATAAAGGTCATGAATATGTTCAAAAAACAGCTCTTACGCTTGCTGATGGCCTTTTTATCAACCCGGTAATTGGTAAGAAGAAAAAAGGAGACTTTTTAGATGAAGTTATAATTAGAGCATATCAAGAACTGATAAAAGAATATTATCCCGCGCATCGAGTCTTATTGAGTACTTTTGAGACAGAAATGAGATACGCTGGCCCTAAAGAGGCTATTTTTCATGCTATTGCAAGGAAAAATTTTGGGTGTAACTTTATTATTATTGGAAGAGACCATGCTGGAGTAGGAGATTTTTATGGTCCATATGATGCTCATAAAATTTTTGATGAATTCCCCGATTTGGGGATTGAACCTATTTTTTTCAGATCATATTCATTATGTAAGGTATGTGAAGACATTGTAAGCGATAAAATCTGTCCCCATTTACCAGAATGTCATACAAATTTTAGTGGTACTAATATCAGGAAGCTACTTTGTGCAGGTAAAGAACCACCCAAAGAGGTTATGCGACCGGAGGTATCAAAAGTAATTTTAGAATATAAAAATCCGTTTTGCGAATAGAATTTAATTAATAAAATAAAGAGGTGAAATATTTTGACATTAGAGATTAAAATAAGTCGAATTGATGAAGTAAAAGAAAATATAGAGGAACTTAATGAAAGATTTAAGGAGATGAGTACAAAAAATATTTTAAATTGGGCTTTTAAGACTTTTGGTGAGAAAATTGTATTAGCAAGCAGTTTAGGCTTAGAAGACCAAGTTTTAACTGATATATCAGTGAAATTATTCCCAAAAGCTCGTATTTTTGTATTAGATACAGGAAGACTACACCAAAAAACTTATGATGTACTTGAAGATAGTATGGAAAAATACAACATTAAGTATGACATACTATTTCCTAAATTTGAAGATGTACAAGCTTTGGAAGAGGAACACGGCCCTAATCCTTTTTATAAATCTCTGGAATTAAGGCATCGTTGCTGTGGAATTAGGAAACTGGAGCCATTACATAGGGTTTTGGATTGTTATAGTGCATGGATCACAGGACTTAGACGAGATCAGTCCATTACAAGAACTGGAGTTAAGAAGATAGAATGGGACGAAATAAATAATATAGTCAAACTTAATCCGCTTTTAGATTGGACTGATAAGGAAGTAGAAGATTACATTTACGAAAATAATGTCCCTTATAATAAATTATTCGATGAAGGTTTCACAAGTATTGGTTGTGCTCCATGTACTCGAGCTACAAAAGTTGGTGAGCATCCTAGAGCAGGTAGATGGTGGTGGGAGAACCCTGAAAAGAGAGAATGTGGATTACATGAAAAATATTAACTGATCTCAGAAGACTTTTTTATTTTTAATTTGAATTACACTCGGAAAGTGCTTATCGAATGTCTGATGCTTTCATATACCTATTAGTAACAGTTGGTATAATTGCGTTTGGGAGTGCATTAATAAATTCATTTGCTGGTGGTGGGTACGGCACTCTATCAACACCCTTTTTATTATTTACAGGATTGGAACCGATCCAATTTATTCCATCAATATTATTAAGTCACGGTCTCTTAAGTTTATTTCTAGTGTTAAAAGTTCGTAGAAATCCAGAATCCATAGGGGTCTGTGAAGTAAATGAATGTGTATATGAAAAAACAACTTTAAAGTATATTCTCTCATTCGGCATATTAGGATTAATTATATCTTTAATGGTAATAACCCTCTTTAATGGTTTTTTCATTAAGTTATATATTGGGGGATTAACTGTCTTTTTAGGGATTCTTCTCCTATTTTTTAGGAAGAGGGAATTTTTTTATTCCCGCAAAAAGATAATTGGTATATCTATAGTTGCAGCATTTAATAAAGGCATCAGTGGTGGAGGTTATGGGAGTGTTATTTCTTGTGGTCAAATATTTTCTGGAATTGATTGTAAAAAAGCAGTTTCGACATGTTTTCATGCGAATACGGTTATTAGTTTATTAGGCTTTACATTTTATGTCATTCTTCTCCAAAATTTAATCAACCTTGAAATTACAATTTCGATGGTTATTGGTGCTTTGTTAGCTGTACCTTTCGCTGCGAAATCATTGGAAAAGGTAACAAGTTTAAAATTAACAATGATTATAGGATTATTATTAATAATATTAGGATTATTTACATTTATTCAATTATTTTAAAGATTTTTAAAAACTGAGAAAAAAAGGGAACCTTAATGAAATTGATAACAAAAAATGAGAATAACAATAAATTAGCATTAGATAATAAACTAAAAGTCTATAATAACATAGAAGAGTTAATTGCTTCTTTAGAAAATCCAACACCAATAGTAAAACTAAATGAAAGGATTAATCCTAACCATAGATTTCCAATATATTTAAAACTGGAACGATTTAATCCATTTGGGTCAATCAAAGATAGAATAGCTCTATTGATGATAGATGGTCTAGATCTTGAGGGAGATAAAACTATAATCGAGCCTTCATCAGGAAATACGGGTATAGCTTTAACCGCTATAGCAAATTCAAGAGGAATTTCTGTTGAAATAGCTGTGCCAAGTAGGATACCAGAAGAGAAAAAAACTCTACTACGATTACTTGGAGTTGATGTATTATGGGAAGCTGAAGATGAATTATGCCCAAAATATCCTAATGAGGGTGCGAGAGGTTTAGTAAATGGTATCCTTGAGAGTGCAGGGGGAGAGAATTATGCGTGTCCAAATCAGTATGAAAATAAATTAAACGTACAAGCACATTATCAGACTACAGGACCTGAGATATGGAAGCAAACGGGAGGGAAAATTAAATACTTCTTTGCAGGATTAGGAACGTGTGGGACTATCACTGGAGTAGGAAAGTATCTTAAAGAAAAAAATCCTTCTATAAAGATAATCGGAATAGAACCAGACATCCCAACTCATAATTTACCAGGAATGAAAAGAATAACGAATCTCGAAGGAGATTATATTCCTATAATCTTAAATAAAAACGTGATCGATGATATCATAGAAATTGATGATGATACAGCATATAGAACCGGGATAGAAATAGCTCGAAAGACCGGAATATTAGTTGGTCCAACAACGGGTGCTATAGTCGCTGGGGCATTAAAATATTCAGAAACATCTGAGGGAATAGCAGTTTGTATCTCCCCAGATGATGCCTTTAAATATATGAGTTCATACGCTTCTTACGTGAAAGACGATGGTAAATTAATACTTTAAGGAAATCGGATCTTTAAATAAAGTGAAATAAAATGCAATCGTGCTAAAAAGAAGATTTAAATTAAAAATAGGTGTTATAAAATGACAAATGATGATATCCTTCGTTTTGTTGGAAGATATTCACTGGGTCGAGACAGTAATCCAAGGAATTATGAGGATTCACTTCATTTTTTAAGATTTAAGGTTCCTGGTGGCTTTATTACTTCTGAACAGTTGCGAGGAGTAGCAGAGCTAACACAAAAATATAGTAAAAATTTAGCAGAAATAACTGATAGAGTAGATATTCAACTACATTGGATAAAATCTGAAGATGCTTTAGATATTTTTAAGGTAATGGAAGAGCTAGGGTTTACTACGGATATGTGTGGTCAAGGTTTTGGGGGTGCACGATATGGGGATCCAAGAAATATTATTTGTTGTCCAGCTTCAGGTATAGAAAAAGATGAGATAATTGATGGGCGCCCACTTATGGAGAAATTGACTAAATATCTAATTGGCAATTCTGATTTCATGGATATGCCTAAAAAGTTCAAATTCTCTATTTCTGGATGTGGATCTGATTGTGTTAGAGGGGTTACGAATGATCTTGCTTTTGTTGGAGTAAAACAAGGGGATGATATTGGATATACACTACTCATTGGGGGGAGTGCTGGAAGTACACAACCTGGACCTAGATTAGCTAAACCCTTAGGAGTTTTTATTAAACCTGAAGAAGCTTTCGATGTAGGAATTGCAACTATTAAAATTCATAGAGACTATAGCAACCGCGAAGCTAAAACCAAAGCAAGATTTAAATGGCTCGTTAATGAATGGGGTGTAGAAAAGATTAAAGAAATGTTGGAAGAAAAGCTTGGTGGCCCATTTGAGCCGTATAACGGTCTGGTATTCTTAAAAAATAGTAATCATGAGGGAATTCAACCACAAAGTCAAAAAAGCAAATATTATATTAATATACCTATTCTTGGAGGAAGATTATCAAGTGAGGATATGATTTATCTAGCAGATGTTGCAGAAGGCTATGGTTCAGGAGAATTACGGTTAACTCCTACACAGAATATTCTCATTCCAGATATAGAGAATAAAGAGGAAGTTGTGAAAAAATTAAGTGAAAGAAATTTTTTTCTCAATGGACCTAAATTAAAATGGTCTAGTATAGGATGTTCTTCTGACTTTTGCGGTAAAACAATAAGACCTCATGTCAAACAAATTTTAAGAAATTTAGTTAATTATTTAGTTGAAAATTATAAACTTGAATTACTCAATGAATCAGGGATAATAATTCAAGTGAATGGTTGCCCAAATCATTGTTGTGCTAGCAGTTTAGCAGAAATTGGTTTAAGTGGTGCAGTAGTTAAAATCGAAGGGCATTTGGTTCAAACTTATAGTATTATTTTGGGGGGAGGTGTTGGACCAAAATCACGTTTGGGAAGAACAATCGAGAGAGGAATTCCTAGTTATCAAATAATAAAGAAAATTTCTGCTCTGATTAATAATTATATAATAAATCGCAAAGATTCAGAAATTTTTAGAGATTTCTGTAATCGTCATTCTGAAGAAGAATTAAAAAACCTAATTAAAAATTAGAATAGATGTGATACAAATGTCAGAAAATCGAAAAAGATTAAAAAAGTTAGATGAAAATCGTTATGAATTAGATGTACGCGGATTAGTATGTCCATTTCCACAGGTTTTGGTTACAAATTATTTAGGGAAATTATCTGAAAAAGATGTTCTTGAAGTGCTAATTGATAACCCCCCATCTGTCAGAGACATCCCATTATCATTAAAAAGAAAAGGATATGCAGTTGAAGAGTTAAAACTTGATAAAATGACATGGAAATTGACTGTTTTATCCGGTAAATAATTATTTTAGATGTATTTCTTCATGAACCTTACTCTAAATTCCTATAATTAAGAAGAAAATCTGTAAAAATCCATGAAATTTTAAATAAATCTTAAATTACTTGGAAATAAAAAATATTAGGATAATTTATTTTCTTTCGTAAATATTGATATTGAAACAAAGAGAGGAGAAATAAAATTATGTTTATCGACTTAAAATTAGAAGGTAAAAGAGTTCTGATATTGGGAGGTGGAGTTGTAGGCGAAAGAAAAGCGAAGAAGTTTTTAGGATCTAATTCTAAAATAACTATAGTTAGTAAAGATTTTACTGAAAATCTTAAAAATTTGAGCCAAAAATATGAAATCCAATTAAAAAATACTAATGAACAATCATTGGATTCATTAATCTCGAATTCAGATTTAGTTATAGCAGCAACAGATGATGAAAATTATAATGAAAAAATTGTTCTTAATTCAAAAAATAAGAATATTCTCGTGAGTTCTGTTGATAACCCTTTTATCAGCGATTTTATTATGCCAGCTACGAAAATTATTGGTGATATAATAGTTGGAATTGGTACCGGGGGAAAAAGTCCCATGATGGCTAAAATTATTGGAGAAAGATTAAAAAAACACGTCACCAATGAAGATATCCTTCAAGTGAGACTCCAGCATTATGCACGAACTCTCTTAAAAAACTTTCTTTCAAATAAAAAAGATCGCAGAGTAATTCTCCACCAGATTTTAAATGATCGTGAAATTTCTCAATTTTTAAGTAAAAACAATTTAAAAAAAGCAAAACATCATGTCAGAAAAATTATCAAGTTGTCCATGTAAAACCTACACATTTGAGACGTGTTTCTTAATAAACTTACGATTTACATATAAGAATACTCCCATTGATATTCTTGAAAAGTTATCTTTCAAAAAAATAAATGAAGTATTAAAAGATATGAGCAAATTTAAATTCGTAGAAGAATGCGTGATATTACAAACGTGTAATCGGGTCGAGATTTTCATTATTAGTCCAAAAATAAAATTAAAAGAAGTGGTAACAACAGTATGTGAATATTGGAGGGAGAAGACAAATTTTAGTAAAGAGGAGTTTTATAAAAATCTCATAAAATCCCTTAATAGTGAAGTTTTAGATCACCTGTTAAGATTAGCATCAGGCTTAGAATCTATGATTTTAGGAGAAAATGAAATTCTCGGTCAAATAATAAGTGCAACAGAATCGGCAAGGAAACTCAGTACCATAGGTCCGAATTTTGATACAATCTTCGATAAGGCTTTAAAAACAGGAAGGAAAATTAGAATTGAAACCAAGTTAAACATTGGTGCTATTTCTTTAGGTTCTGTAATTGTCAAATTACTAAAAGATTTTTTTAATGAATTAAAAACTAAAAAAATAATAATAATTGGAGCAGGAGAAATTGGATGTGTCATTGGCAAATCATTAATCTCTAGAAATTTGAATGTTACTTTTGTAACAAATAGAACCTACAATAGAGCAACAAGATTAGCTAAAAAGTTAGGTGCAAAAGCACTACGTTTTGATAATATTATATCAATATTACCAGAAATTGATATAGCAATAGTAGCTACAGCTGCTCCTCATTATGTATTAACAGACAAATTATTCAAAGAAGTTGAGGGAAAATTGACCGAGAAAAAGTTAATTATTATAGATGTATCTCAACCCAGAAATGTTGATCCTAAGTTAGATAAAAAACCATATATTGAACTTCGCAATATCGAAAATATAAATGAGATTGCCTCGAGAAATCTTGTTAATCGTCATAGGGAAATCGAGAAGGCTGAAAAAATAATTAATAGAGAATTAGAAAATTTACAAAAAATATTGAAGTGTAAATTATCAGAACCAGTTATTTCTTCTTTATGTAATGAAGTAGAACATATTAGACGTAAAGAATTAGAAATAGCTTTTAAAATGATTGGGGATTTAAATGAAAAAAAACGACTAATTATTAATAATTTAACACAAGTATTAGTCAAAAGAATTTTGTTTCAACCAATATTAAATTTAAGAAAAGCCGCTATTAATAACAACCTAAATCTAATTAAAGGTGCTCAAAAATTGTTTAATCTCAACTTCATAGATGGAGGGCAATATTAGTTGACATATCCTCAAACTAGAATGAGAAGGCTTCGTAAAACGTCTAAAATTAGAAGCATTGTAAAAGAGATTGCTGTTACTACTGATGATCTGGTTTATCCCGTATTTATTAAAGAAGAAATAAACACTCCTGAACCAATTCTATCAATGCCTGGTCAATTTCGACTCTCAATAAATGATTTCGTTAAAGAAGCTAAAAAGGTTTCCGCTTTAGGAATACCAGCAATAATTATATTTGGAATTCCATTAAAAAAAGATAAAAAAGGAACCTCCGCTTATGATACTGGTGGCATTGTGCAGCAAGCAGTTAGAATGGTTAAAAAAGAACTTGGAGATGATTTAGTTATTATAACAGATGTATGTCTTTGCCAATATACATCACATGGACATTGTGGAATAGTTAAAAGTAATGAAATTGATAATGATCTCACTCTGAATTGTCTACAAGAAATAGCTGTTAGCCATGCCGAAGCAGGTACCGATATTGTTGCTCCATCTGCCATGATGGATGGACAAGTTCAAGCAATTAGGAATATATTAGATCAAGAAAATTATAAAAGTGTAGGGATTATGGCTTATAGTGCAAAATTTGCATCAAATTTTTATGGACCTTTTAGAGATGCTGTTGATTCTACTCCATCCTTCGGAAATAGAAACACTTACCAAATGGCTTATACAAATGGTAATGAGGCCCTACGTGAGGTAGCTCTTGATATAAGCGAAGGAGCAGATATCGTAATGGTTAAACCTGCCTTAGCTTATTTAGATTTAATTTATCGAATAAAATCAAAGTATTCAATTCCATTAGCTACATATAATGTTAGTGGAGAATATTCTATGATTAAGGCAGCTGCGGCAAAGGGCTGGATTAATGAAAAAGAAATTGTTATGGAAGTTGTTTCTGCCATAAAACGGGCTGGAGCGGATTTGATACTTACATATTTTGCTAAAGATATAGCAAGGTGGTTACTTGAAAAATGAATAAAACCAAATCTGGTCTACTTTTTGAAAAAGCTAAAAGATTAATGCCGGGAGGTGTTAATAGTCCAGTCAGAGCATTCAAACCTTATCCTTTTTTTACATCTCATGCAAAAGGGTCATATATTTATGACGTTGATGGAAACAAATATATTGACTTTTGTTTAGCTTATGGACCTCTGTTATTAGGACATGCTCATCCAAAAATTATCAATGCCATCAAAAACCAGCTTGATAACGGGACAATTTATGGAACGCCTACTAAAGTCGAAGTAGAGTTAGCAGAAAAAATAATTAATCTGATTCCATGTGCGGAAATGGTAAGACTTGTAAACACAGGGACAGAAGCAACTATGCATGCAATCAGGGCTGCAAGGGGATATACACAAAAAGATAAAATAGTGAAATTTGAAGGATGTTATCACGGAGCTCATGATTGTGTTTTAGTAAAAGCAGGTTCTGGTGCAACTACGTTTGGAGTACCTACATCACTAGGAATACCTGAAAATACTATTAAAAATACAATTGTCTTACCATTTAATAATACAGATGTTTTTGAAAAAGTTATTAAGCAAAATAAAGATGATATTGCTACTGTAATTATTGAGCCTGTAATTGGAAATGCTGGTGTTATCCTTCCGAAAGAAAGATTTCTAAAAGACATTCGAAAAATAACAGAAGAAGAAGGAATTGTTTTAATTTTTGATGAAGTAATTACAGGATTCCGGTTAGCTTTAGGTGGAGCCCAAGAATATTATAAGATTATCCCAGATATAGTTACTCTCGGTAAAATAATGGGAGGTGGGTTTCCAATAGCTGCTTATGGGGGAAAAAAAGAGATATTCGAGCTTATATCTCCACTTGGCAAAATATATCAAGCTAGTACTTTTAGTGGAAATCCTGTTTCCGTTATTGCTAGTCTTACTGTATTAAGCATACTTTTTGAAAATCGCAATAAAATATACAGGTCACTTGAAAAACTTCAGATAAAAATTCGGAAAGGACTACATGATATTATTGAAGATTTAAAAATTTCAGGACAGGTAAATAGTATTGCTTCAATGTTTCAAATTTTTTTTACAGACCACCCTGTTATAGATTATCTGTCAGCGAAAAGCTCAGATAAATCTAAATTTATGAAATATCAACTAGAGTTGATGAAAAAAGGAGTTTTCATTCCTCCATCTCCGTTTGAAACGTGTTTCATCTCTACAGCACACACCGAAGAGGATATAAACAAAACAATAGAAATAATGGAATCAGTTATTAAATCTCTATAAAATGATGAAAATTTGAAAATAATTGTTGGAACTCGGGGAAGTAAATTGTCACTTGTGCAAACAGACAATGTTATTCAAAAACTCATGAAAAAAGCGCCCCATTTAACTTTTAATGTGAAAATCATTAAAACTTATGGTGATAGAAAAAGTCATAAACCTTTGATTTCCTTTAAAGAAAGGGGAGTATTTGTAAAATCTTTGGATAAAGCTGTCTTAGAAGGCAAAGTTGATTTTGCTGTGCATAGTATGAAAGACGTGCCGACAAAAATGTTACCAAAATTAAAAATTGTGGCTGTCCCGAAAAGAGGTAGTGCTCATGATGTATTAATTTCAAGAAATAATTCAAAACTTAAAGAATTACCTAAAGATGCAGTTATTGGAACTGGAAGCCCACGAAGAATGGCTCAAATTTATTCAATAAGATCGGATCTAAAAATCAAGGCGATTAGAGGTAATGTTACCACTCGATTAAAGAAATTTATGCAAGGAAAATTTGATGGATTGGTTCTTGCTGAAATTGGATTAAAGAGATTAAATTTGCAACATTATATCACTGAACGCTTTTCATTGGAGGTTTTTACCCCACCACCTGGTCAAGGAGCTTTAGCTGTTATTGCTAGAGAAGATAACCTCGAGTTAATAGAGCTTCTAAAAAAAATAAATCACCAATCCTCAATGGTGTCAATACTTGCTGAAAGAACATTCATTGGGAAATTAGGTGGTGGATGTAAACTCCCATTAGGAGCTTATGCTAAAGTGAAAGATAAAAAGTTATCTCTTTACGCGTCAATTCTTTCACCTGATGGGAAAATTAAAATTAGCACTTCAAAATTAGGTGATCCATTAGATCCAGAAAATCTTGGCTTAACTGTAGCTGAAGAGCTCATAAAAAAAGGGGTTTTAGATATTATTTAACTGGATGTGAAACTAAATGAGTAAAGGGAAGGTTTATATTGTAGGTGCTGGACCTGGAGATCCAGAACTCCTTTGTATTAAAGCATATAAAATCATCGAAAGGGCTGATGTAATTGTATATGATCGTCTTGTATCTGATGCTATAGTCCAACTGATCCCCAAAAAGACTGATAAGATATTTGTTGGTAAAAAACCATATAATCATCATCATCAACAAAACCATATTAATAAAATTTTAGTCGAAGAAGCTCGTAATGGAAAAATTGTTGTTAGATTGAAGGGTGGAGACCCTTTTTTATTTAGTCGAGGTGGTGAGGAAGCTTTGATTTTAAAAAGGGCTGGAATTGAATTTGAAGTAATACCTGGAATATCTTCTGCATTAGCTGTTCCTATATACGCAGGTATCCCATTGACTCACCGTGGATATTCATCATCCGTAACATTAATTACGGGGCATGAAGATCCAACTAAAACAAGAAATTTCATTAATTGGGGAAAAATTAGCAATATTACAGATACGATCGTAATTTTGATGGGAATTAACCGGTTGAGAAAAATTGTGAATTATTTATTAAAGGCTGGGAAAAACTCTAAAACACCAATAGCTATCATTGAACATGGAACTACTATCAATCAGAGAGAAATTATTGGAACAATTGGTGATATAATAAAGAAAGCAGAAGATTATGATGTTCAAACACCTGCGATAATAGTTATAGGTGATGTTGTTAAATTACAAAATGAAATAGCGTGGTATAAAAGGTGAATAGTCATTTCCCTTAAAGATCAAGTTATAGCAATCACTAGACCATTGAATCAAGCCAATCAATTAGTGGATCTGATAAGAAAATACAATGGAATACCGTATGTAGCTCCTACTATTGAATTAAGGCCATGTCAGAATAAAAAGAAAATTCTGAAGATTTTAAATAGAATTTTCAATACACAAATCGATTATTTAATCTTTAAGAGTGTAAATGCAGTCTTCTTTTTCCTCTCATGTTTACATTCATTGCATCAAAAAGAAAACTTCTTAAAAAAATTAAATAAAGCAAATATAATTGCAATAGGACCTAAAACAAATGCAGAGCTTAAAAATAACGGAATTATGGCTTCTTTAATTCCTAATAAATATAATTCTGAAGGAATCTTTGAAACCTTAAAAGAAAAAAATTTGATGGGAAAAATTGTCGTCATTCCTCAACCAAAAAAGATTAGAAATAGCTTAGCTAAAAAACTTAGAGATTTTGGCGCTAAA
>SDBU01006165.1_pt1 | contig 14169 bp, 16 predicted proteins | sample 2277071 | NCBI WGS metagenome assembly SDBU01 (sample SAMN10397929, study PRJNA504765) | marine sediment metagenome | isolation source: marine sediment core GS08_GC12, 126 cmbsf | place: Arctic Ocean: Gakkel Ridge, Loki's castle | collected 2008
GCCGAAGCCCTCAGCAACACTATTTTGCCAGTATGCGTCTGCAGCATTGTAGACTCTGTTGAGGTCTTCATTGCTTGCGGGCATGGCGATGGGCTTGTACGTTGGGAACTGGATATGTTGCTCAATCTTTATCATACTCCGCCACTTGATGAGGTCATATCCCCTTGGCCACGTTTGGTAGGCATTAGTGTGCATAAACAGATGCGGTGCTTTGAGGCCTTGGGCCTCGATCTTCCTGACGAACCGTGAGAAGGTCATCATCATCAGCGGTAGCTCCTTCCGAGGTCCGATGTTGGCGCCCACGTTGACATAGAGCACCACGTCCTTCGGCACACCGAACCGCTTCCACAACCACTCACGGGACTCACCGTTGTCTATTGGCTTGAACTCGTCTGATACACCGTGTGCGATGTACCCTATTTTATTGGGCGGCAGCCACTTACGCAGTTCAGCGTACCCGAAGTGACTGTAGGCTATGACCTGATGGTAATCCCTCACGTGGTGCCTCCAAGAATCCGTGAACGGACCGTCGATAGGTATCCAGCCTATGACCGGCACCTTCACATCATTCAGGAATTCGATGCCGAAGGCATCCATGAAACCGATGATCACGTCGAACCCGAACTCGGGTATGTAGTAGTCGTTGATCAGGTCCGCCGCCGATCGCAGGTCACTCAAGGCCACCACCATGAGCTTCCCGCCCGATGGGGTATCAACTTTTTGACGTCCTCCCCAGACTAGGAGATCACCGGTCTGACCTATACAAGTGACCTCATGATGCTTCATGAGTTGATCACAAACGCATAGCGTTTGAGATCCGTATCCTGTCTGAGCCGTTGGAGAGGCCGAAAGCCAACCTATCTTTATTCGTACTCCCTCCCTATTTCCAATCTTTTCGCAAGTTGATCTACCATACTTTTCTTCCTCCTACCGGACCCCGAGAACTCAGGATCAATCTCGTCCAGCGGAACCTTCTCCAATAGGAACTGATATCGAGCCTCATTATCCTCAAAGTACAGTTCCTTGAAACCGCACCGTCTGAACATCGGTCTCATGTACCAAGGTCGCAGGATCATAAAATGTTCATTGCTGGGACCATCCTTGTCTGAATGTTGCCACGTGGGCAGATTGATCCACCACCTCCCGCCGGGCCTCAGGCTCGCCCATACCTCGGCACACACCAACCAAGGCTGCTGACAGTGTTCAAAGCTATGATTACAGAAGGCCACGTCGAACCTTTCATTCGGGAACTTCAGGTCGTGCATATCCATAACCCTCATATCGGCACCTCGGCTTTGGGCATATTCTACCTGATCTTGATTGAGGAAACCTATCCCCACGGCGTCATATCCCAACTCCTTCGCGGCCAATACCTCGGCGCCGGTTCCAGCACCCAGCATCAACATCCTCGGGAACTCCTCCCGCGGGAACCGGTTCTGGTAATCGAAATATTGCAGATGAAGCCTAGCCTCCTCAAGCCGGTGGTTGAAGATACCCTCATCGGTGAACTCTTCTGGGTTTTGTCGGTATCCTATGATGAGGAACAACCGCCACTTCCGCTGATCTAGTTCTAGTTCTCTCACGCTTTTACCCATTATATTCCCTCCCTATTTCCAGCCTCCTTTTCAGTAGCCCGGCGGCGTTTTTATTAATCCTAATTTCCCCCAATGGCATTTTTTCGAGGAGGAACCAATATTTAAGGTTCGAATCCTCATATTCCAATACCTTGAATCCACATCTCCTAAATAAGGGAACAATATACCAATAGGGGAGGGTCATAAAGTGTTGATACCCCGGTCCATCGGAATCAGCAGTGATTCCTTTGTATGGTCCCATCCAAATCCACCACCTACCATAAGGCCGCAAAACGGTCCACGTTTCAATGCAAGCAAGCCATGGATTGACGCAATGCTCGAAACTTGCCATACTGTATGCAATGTCGAACCTCTCGTTAGGGAATTTAAGGTCATGCATGTCCATGTTCCTGAAGTCAACGCCTTGTTGCCTTGCATATGTGACTTGTTCTAGGTTGAGGAGCCCAATACCTATAGGTTTATACCCATATTCTTTTGCGGCCTTTATCTCGGCACCTACCCCAGCTCCTATCATAATCATCCTTGGATACTCGGCGGGAGGGAACCTTTCATTATATTTAGCGTATTTAAAACGTAGACGGGACTCTTCAAGTCGGTGGTTCCAGATGGTTTCCTTTGTGTAGCCCTTGGGTATACACGGTCTACCGTTTACCAAAAACAGTCTCCATTTCCTAGGGTCTAAGCTCAATTCTTCCATTTTTCTCAATCCTCTAACCTTACACTCGCGAACGGGGCGCAATTGTGTGTCTCCCAGATCCTCCTAGGTAGATCCAGCCTCCACACAATTTCTCCCTCAGGACTCAGTTCAACTACCGCAGGTGGTACCTTGTCAAAATCACTTCCCGTGAGCGGCCGCTTGTTTGTTACGAGAATGTTGCCATTTTTTAGGATCCTGAGACCCCTCGGTCTCGATATACCCTCTGTCAGCTCCCTCACTGTTTGACCACTTTTTGATACTTCCACAATTCTATCACGGGCTGTGTCAGTGATCAAATAACCGTCATTGTATGGGAGGAAATAGTGTGGTCCAGAGAATCGGTGTTTAGCTGATAAGCCCCAACGCACCTGACCGTCTTTTGAGATCCTCAGAAATGTCGCGTTGGCCTTTGAACCCCTTAACTCTGCCCCATCGCCCCCCCATATCGTTATCAGTGTTTCATCTCCGATCCGCCACGCGAAGTTGAGGTGACTCCACTTCGGTTTCGGAATTTCACTCCTCCAATCAACGTGATCGATGTAACCATTTGGGGGTTTAAAGTATTCTCCGGCCCACCATTGCCATACCACGCCGCTTTCTTTATTCACTTCAAGTGCCCTTTCACCAGACGCAGCGGACACCAATATGTTGCCGTTATCCAATACCTGAAGGGAATGTAAATCACCGAATTTCGGGTGGCTATACCTCCACGTGACCTCGCCGTCGAGGTTGAACTGGGTTATCTCGGTGAAGGACGCCACGAATATGTTGCCATCGGAGTCTGCGTCAATCCCCGTTACCCTCCTCTTAAATCCCTGTCTCCATTCGTGAACCAACTTACCGTCCTCATCCGATCCGATGATTCCGAAACCCTCTATGGATGTAAGGGTGAGCACCATTAATTGAATCCTCCCATGATCAACGGCACCTGTATCAGGACCGGATGGAATGGGAACGTAGGAAAGTGGCCTATCTTTCCGTGTTCACCCTGTAGATCGCCGTGATCCGCAGTGATCACCACCCTGTCAACCAAGGGTAGGAGGGGCGCTATCATCCGATCCACCCGAGCTATAGACTCACGGCTCCGTTCCGCGGCCAAGTCAGGCGCGCCATTGTCAGCACCCTCACGATTGTATGGCTGAAATATCGACTTCACCGGAGTTAGGTCTTCGCTCGGATCGAGATAGTACGGGGCGTGTGTCTCCATGATGTGAATTGCAACAAGGAACTCCGGGCTGGTTCTCATGATTTGGGAGGCAGCCTTCACCTGCTCCGGTCCAGAATAGAGTTCTTTGTAGTAAGTCTCAGCATATCCCGCTGGGCCTATACCCTGAGTCCAAGGGTTCGCGTTCAGGTACCAAGTCGGCACATCGCGCCATACTTGCTTCCCGTCCTCATCCTCATACGCGAACATCTGAGGTCCTAACATCACCGAGGACGGCTCATATGGCTGTCCGGCGTCGGATTGGGGTAGGAACCCCGAAAAGATGCTTGCCGTGCTCGGCCGGGACCACGTCCCGTGTGACCAAGCCTCATATAATTTGAACCGCTTCATATTGGGCGCGCTAGCTTCAATAAAGCGATCGTATCTGACACTGTCAAGTATGATGATAAGGTCACGGACGGGTTTATTCAATATATCCCAACCTCCTAAGGTGCTCCTCAATCTTCTGCCGTTCTTCGTCGCTGAACTCAATGTCCCAATCTGGCAGGTACTTGGGCACGAACAACTTACTGCCCTCCGCGCGGAGGTTGATAGGCACCTGATATTCCCAGACGGTGTCCCCGTCAGGCGATACTTCCCTCAGGCTCAGATCGTCCGGGAAGGTGACGAGGAAATTGCCGTTGGGTTTGATATCAAGACCTAGGGGTTTATTATCGAAGTTTATTTCAGAGTTTATCCCCTTTTCGGGAGTGAACATCAGGATCCTCTTGTTGTGACTATCACAGACAACGTACTCATCTCCGTAAGGCAGCACGTAGTGCTGGTGAAGTGTCACGCCCATCCCCCACTTCCAGTGGACTTCGCCGTTTTTATCGGCACACACTATCATCCCATCCTCACACGGCCCGGTGTACATTCCAATAAGGGTGTCCCCGTTCGGTAGCCGCCACGCGTGGTTAAGGTGGGTCCACTGACGAGACAGGATCTCATCATAGTTCCATTCCATCCTCTTCCAGTACCCCGGTGGCACGGGATAGTGCTCGGCGACGTGCCACCTCCATACCACGCCCTCCTCCTTGTTGATCTCAAGGGCCTTGTCGTATGGCGCCGCCGATACGAGTAAGTTGCCCTCCGGCGTACGTTGTAGAGAGTGTAGTCCCACAGTCTCCGGGCTTGAGAACTGCCACGCTATCCTGCCGGTGCGGGTGACCTCCACTATCCGGTTGAACATGGCGATGTAGAAGTTCCCGGTTTCCGGGTCGACGTCTAGGCCGTACATCCTCATGTTGGGCCGGGTCCACTCCCAGAGCAGTCTACCTTCATCGTCTACGACGATGACGCCGTACTGACCTATTGTCATGGCTATTGGCATTTCATCACCCACATCAGACTAACCCCTCCGGGCAGGATTTGAGACGATAAAGCCGATAGCCCGGAACACGAGGATCCCCGCGCGTGTCCTTTTTAGGCGCTTTTTCACTCAGACACCGATAATCGATAGACCCAGTAGAACCTTTCTTCCTCAACATAAACTTGCAATTAAGAATACATTCAGACATTCTCATTTACTTTCTCACCTCTTCTCGAATATTATCTGGGTCCTGTGCCTCCGGCTCAGATCCTTGACGAGATCGAAGCCCACCATGTCGAACAACTTGATGAGCTGCCTCGGATACAACAGGCTCGGGTGCCACGGTTGCCACATGGCATCATCGTTCGCGTCGCAGGTATCCAGCAGCAGCCTACCGCTCGGCCTAAGTACCCTGCACATCTCGCTTGCCACGATGTACGGGCTGAGGGCGTGCTCGAAGGTCTGTATGCTGAGGATACCGTCAAAAGTCTCATCATCAAATTCGAGGCTGTGCATGTCCATATACAGGACGGTGAGACCGAATTTCTCCTGCGCGTGACGTATGTTGCTTGGGTTATTATCTATGCCTGTCACCTTGTACATATACCAGTGTTTGTGGAAGTAGTCCATGTCCACACCCGCTCCCGCAGCAACTTCAAGGATTTCGCGACATTGATAAGCAGGCAGGTACTTGGTGAACACCAATCGGATGATGTCCTCGTTCGGAGGATGATGAGCCTCCGTCCCGTCCTGCTTGATGAGGTTCAGATACTCACGCCATTTTTGTTCGTTCATGTCCTCACCCTCGTCGCTAGGAAGACCCTCCTCCCGAGGTGATCTTCCTCGTGATCCGACGTTACCACCAGCTCATCCACGCCCAAGTTGATAAGCGGTTTAAGCTGTCGATCTACCTGCTCCACGGCGGCCTTCCTCCGCTCCGCCATAAATGCCTCATCCATCAGGAGCTCGCCCTTGCCCGCAAAGGTCTCAGTATATGGTTGCGCCTCCGGGTAATAGGGACTGTGCGTCTCCATGACCTGAAAGTACGCGAAGTACCCTTTCAGCTCTGGCTCGAATTCGAGGAAGTGATCCCTCATGAGCCCGAACTCGCCCGTCCTATCGGGCACGGCGTAGTGGTTCACGATCATCTCTCTCAACTCGTCCCGCAGGAACGGCTCTATCAGCTCGCCCACCCACCCGTTGGGGCAGTATAGCCACAGTCGTCTGGCATTCCTGTAAACCCTCAGGAAATATGGCCAAGTCCACTCGTGGCGCATCCCGACGTGGTGACACCCCTCGTACTCGCACACCGGCAGGAACCCGCCCAGCAGGGCGGGCACCGTGGCTCGGGTGAGGCACCCCGCGCTCGTGGCGGGATGGGGATCCAGTGAATCTATGTTGGGCATGTGGTATTCGGCGAGGTCGTCGTACGACAGGCATTCTAGGCATATTACGAGGCGTTTCTTGTTCACGTCTGGTTTGACCATTATTTCATCTCCACGAATTCGTAACCGCACCTCGGCAGGGCCAATACATCGGCCGGCGTCCTCGGGAATACCACACAGACCGGAGGTCTGTCATCATAGATCGTGCACAGCCCCGTGCGCGGATCGAACTTGTCACAACCCTCGCCGTGGATGACCTTGAACTCGACGATCCCCGCTTTCTTGTACGCCTCAATCCTAGCAGGCACGGTCTCAGGTGCACAGCAATCGCCACAGCGGACGCATTGACCTATCCTGATCCATTTTTTCATCCATTTACCTCGCACGCGCGTAGGCCACGCCTTTCTCGTACCTCACGTCCTTGTAGCCTTTCTCCCTCAACGGACCAGTGACCGTTATTGAGCCGCCCATCTGACCAGTGTGATACGCGGCTATCGCAACGTTGTGTATCCGTTTCTCGCTCAACAGTCTGTTTGCTCCCTCGATCAACTCCGCTTCTGCCGCTTCGACGTCAGCTCCTAACAAGTCAATATGAGTAATACCGAGCTCATCCATCATGTTATCCAGCGTGTCAGCCTCAACCATAACAAACACCTCCTCAGCTTCCTCCCACACCGTTTTTGGCAAACCTTCCATCACTATACCGTGTCTGGCCGATCCATAATATACATAAAGTTTCCGTTTGCCCTTTTTATTCGCTACAGCCTTATTGATGAGAGTCACGTTGGTCAGTCCCCTACTCTGAACTAATCCCTGCAATGCAGGGAAGTTCGATGGGGAAGGTTCTATCAAAATGACCCTACCTGTCGGTCCTACCTTTTTGGACGCCAACTCGGCGTAACTACCTCTGAACGCCCCGGCCTCAACGAACACGTCGCCGGGCTTGAGCTTATAGTATTTTTCCCAATCATGTTCTGATGTTGACACTCCAATCCACTCCACTTCATCGTATCTAGGGAACCCCTCTTTCAACTCCGCTGAAATAATTTTCCTTACCCAATTTGTACGCGCGTATTCAAGGCATTTTTTGCACAGGTAGACTGGTATGTTGATCCCCTCCATCGTGACCTCGAACTCCCATGGCTCGGGGCACATGAAACATCGTGGCGATATGAGAGAGAAGCTCCCGTCGGAATCGGCCTTGACCTTGAAATCATTGAACCTTTGCATATACTACGCCACCCCAAACCTCTATGACCCTGTAGCCTTTATCCTCTAACATCACTGATATTTTAGCATAGTTTCCGTCGGGATATTTGTGATACGCTGCTATGGCAAGATTCCTGATCTTCTTCGCGTCCAGCCATCGTCCCATGCCGTTTACCATAGCCACCTCGGCGTTCTCAACGTCCGCCGCGAAGAGGTCGACGTGATCCAGATTAAGCTCGCCCAATATATTATCTACCGTGTCGACTTCGACCTCGACGGTCCTCAACCCTCGATCCTTGAGGTAGCTCATGCTAACTTCTGCGACCCTGTGAGCCGACGGGTTTGACCCCAAGATGAAGTTCATCAATCCCGGCTTTTCCCAGACCGCCTTCTTTATTAGGGTCACGTTGTTCAGCATATGCTCCAGAATGACCTGTTCTATCACCACCGCGTTCTCGGGTGACGGTTCGATGAGTATCACCTTGCCATCCGATCCGACGCGCTTGGACGCTATGCGTCCATATCGGCAGTAGTAGGCCCCCGCTTCGACGTAGACGTCGCCCGGCTTGAGGCGATAGAAGTGCTCCCATTGATGCTCGGGCGGTCCGTGGCTCATTTCGTCGCCTTCCTGAATACGAACCCCGTCCCACCGCCACCGATGTCATGCGTCCTGACCAAACTGAAACCGTGCCTCAGGAAGAACTTTATCCAACCCTGACCATACCACGTGCCCGGTGACTCATAGCTCGTGTTCTCCTGAATTATGTGAAGCCCTCCGGGCTTCAGCGCCTCCCAAACCCTCGGCACAACGAGGCGCTTGGTCTCGACGCTGGTATGCTGGTAGAAGGTGTGAGTGAAGACGATGTCGAACTCGTCCTCGAAACTCATCTCTCGGGCATCCCCGTGGTGAAAGACCGCCGGAGGTCCAATCGTGAGGTGTTCTGGGTCGAGGTTGAAGGGCGCATAATAGGGAGGAAATTTTTCCTTCCCCGTAGGGGAAACGAGGACCACGTTTTTTCCGTTCTCCCCATATCTCTCCCTCGCTATCTCAAGTGCGGGGTCACTCCAATCAAGGCCCTCATATCGGACGGTGGGTTCAATACCCCGCCACGCCCAGATCCAGCTGGCGATTTGGCAACCTACCTCAAGCACGATATCATTGGGCTTCACCAGATCCTCGAACCATCGAAACGCTTCGGCTGAGGTGTATGGGTAAGCTGCTTTAGATGCCCGCAGGGCATCAGCGTCCCAGTCTACGCCCATATCACCGTGCTTGGAACACCTCAACGAGAATCACCCCATGTATCCCAACCTTTTGAGGTTCTCGGCGACCTTATCCTGAAACTCCTCATCCTCCTCGGGGTGAAGCAGGAAGTAATATCGCAAAGGATCCTTAAGCTCGTCGTCCTTCCATGTCATATCGGCGAGTTCCTTCAATACCATCAGCAACTTATGATTGGCTTGACCCGCTTTGAGGTATTCATGGAACTTCGCCCATGTGTCGACCTCAAGCTCCTTCGTGACTTTCCTCAACTCAACCCAATTCGGGTTGTCCTCTCGGGTGTTGTCCCCACCGCCGCCGAGGAAGACGTTCCGGACGGAATTTGGAAGCACGGTATCCTGCTCCTTCACGTGCCTGTAGGCGTGATCGGCGTGCACCATCTTCCATGGATAGAAATTTGGCTTCAGCCAGATGTGCGGATTGCCATAGTAAGCATCCGGCACGTTCCAATGAAGTACCCCCTTGCCACTGGTCGTGCGGTGCTCGGATATGGGGTCGCCGTCCATCGTCCATACGTCGATGGCGTCGAACTGGACCATGTTGTATTTCTTACCGTGATTGGATCGCTCGATGATTCCCTTGAGATTTTCTGCCAAGTCCAGCGTTGGGATCTCATCGTGGTCTAGGATCAGCACCCACTCCGTATTGGCGGGGGCTATAGCCTTGTTCTTGTAGCCGCTGAAGTCATCGACCCACGGCTCGGTGTGCACTTGAGCACCATATGATTCTAGTAGTTTGATATCCTCCTCTGTGAAGTCGTCGCCCTGCACGTGAATTTCGTCGAAAACACCAAGGGGTTCGACTATGTGAATGGTTTCGTAGATTAACGGAAGCCCCTTACTGAATCCCATGATGCACAGGGCGACGCTATCCTGCTTCGGGGCATTCTCAAGCAGCCACACGGCAACATCATGGATCGATATTTGGTCCTGATGCTGGTAGAACCATTCAAGCAGTTCCTTTTTCCTTCTCAACCCCGCCAAGATGAACCCGCCCAAGTCGATCTTGGGCTTGATGACATCCCAGTACGTGGCACTCCTCTTCAGGGCCTCGATGAACAAGCCCTCGCTGATATGAACGTTCACGTCAACGGGGACCGTCATTTTCACCCGCTCGACGGAGCCAGCCCCCACAATCCCGCGATACTCTGCGCTCTGCTTCAGCACCATAGGGAGGTTTTCACGCGGTAGCGTGCCCTCAAGGATGAGGTTGGCGTATCGCTGCCTCCCCGCCTCATCTGGGTGGCGACCCAATACCTCAAAATAGCACCGCGTGACATAGTTCTCCACCTCAATCTCACGGGTCATCGCGGGTGGATTCTCGATGGCCTCCATCACCTCGGGCGTGACCTCTTCCCGATGCAGGGCGTAATACCATTTCGCCACCTGACGGGTCTCAGTGCCCCAGTTCGTGGGCGGGGCCTGCAACGCATCCAATAGCCATTCCTTGAACTCCTCGGGGGCGTTACCCTCCTTGATGAAGGACTCGAAGTCGTTCCAGCCGAACACCCCGATCGTGGGCATGATCAAGCGAAGCTTGGTCCAATAACGGTTAAGCTGCCCCACGTTGTCACCGCCGCCGCCGATGAACATATTCCGGGCAGCATTGCGCCAGATCCTCAGGGCCGACTTGCGGTGGGTGTAGTAGAACTCCTTGGGTAAGTTCTGGTGGTTCCATGCCGCCGAGGACTTGAGCACCTCGTGGACCTTACCCTCGGCGCCGACGCCCTCATAGTGAAGGTCAGGGTAGACCTTGAAGCAGAGCAGGGGCTTCCAAAATGAAGTTTCCCTGTATCCTCCGGGCGTCTCTTTGAGCAGGTCGAGATCGTCCAGAAACTCGACGTCCTCGAATTGGTCACGGGCGTGAATGGGGAGGAGGTTGAACCCCTGCATGTCGTGGCTCTCGATAAGCTGCCTCAGATTTTTGGCGAGCTCCTCACTAAACAGTTCATCTGGGTCGGAAACGACCGCCCATTCGGCACCGAGACGCTTTGCCTCCTCCAAATATGAATTTCTCATTTTTGGCATATCGTCCTCCCACTTGAACCGCACGGGGTGCAGGTTGAATTTCTCCGAGTTCACCATGAGCCACTGAATCTGTCTGTCGGTGAGGCTTCCGTCATATGCGATGACGGTGAAGTCCACGTGCGGGCTGACCCTTTCGATGCAGAGCATCGTATCATCGAAATCGTCTCTGAAGGTACTTTGGCAATACGCGATTTTCATCTCTCAATCTCCTCCTTGATCACTTTTAACGCTATCCCCTATTTTGTACTGGCTCTCCCTGTAGCCACAGCCGATGCAGACCACGTCCAGTCGGGCGCTTGCCAGCATACGGTCACTGAGCTTGACCTTGCGGAGCTGGAAATACTCGTCACCGCAGCGCGGGCAGCATATCTGCTCACCTTCATCCATGACTGTCACTTCAGCGTGATCGGACGCTTCAGGGGGTTCGGCCATTGGGGTTCCCTTTTCTGGACGCAACTTATCTGGAAGATGAGGGCACCGGGGGTCGTGCGCCGGACATTCAATGTTAGTCACTGGGCACATTCCCATCCTTGTTATTATCGGACATCTCCACAAGTCCTCCTTCTGCTCAGAAGTCTGGACTTGTGCTTCCAGTTCCTTGATTCTCTCATAGGGATCTTCAAAGAGCCAAATCTCGGCAACCATGTGAGCGTCCCACGCCTTAGCTCCCTCTCCAATTATTGTGTAGCCTTCTCGCTCATATGGCTCGGCGCTCCAATCAAGGTCAAGCCCTTCGGAATACCCTCTAAGTTTGAAACTTTCAGGATCAACACCGTGAAACTCAATCCATTGAGGGTTTCCGCCATGATAGACTATTTTCTCAGCGTAAGTAAGAGACTTCACTATGCGCTCTAGTGCCTTAAGCTTATTTTCTACAGACGTTTCACTCATCTCGATTCACCTTTAGGAGCCGGATTCACTCCCAGTCCCCCCTGTAGCGCTCGAAGAGCGCAACCGTGCGCTCCACGGCATCATCGAAGCTCCACCCCGGCTTCCAATTCCACCGCGTCTGCTTCATAGTCTGCTTCTGAATCTGCTGAGGCAACTTAACCCGATCATATTTGGCACGTATGTTGGGGAAGTGCTTCAACACCTCCTTGACAATATCCTTCTGATTCTTGACCGTCCCCGTGGCTATGTTGTACGGGCCGGGCTTCATCTTAGGTTTCGTGAGTAGAACCTCAAGGGCGTCCACGAGGTCATCGATAAAAATGTACTCACGTATGCTGCCGTCATTGGTGAAGATGAGGGGCTGCTCCCCGCGGAGGCACGCCTTGATCGTGTTGGGGAAAATGCGGTTGCTGAATGGATCGAAGCCGAACACATTGCAGCTATGTGAAATCATGACATCCATCCCGTAGGTGTCGATGTAGCTCCACGCGATGAAACCTTGGCATATCTTGCTGGTGGCATATGGCTCGCTGGGCTGATACGGATCCTCCACCGTGGCACCAAGCTTCTCACCGTAGACCTTGTCGGTCTGCATAACCAGCACCCGCTCAACATCAAGTTGGCGAGCGGCTTCAAGCACGGCGACCGCGCCCATAACATTGACATCATACACGCTGAGGGGGTCTTTGTGGGCGGACTTTACCTTTGCGATGGCTGCCATATGCGCAATATGAGTGACCTCGAATCTGGCCATGATACGCTTGAGGGCGAGAAAGTCACGGACATCGGCCTGAACCACTGTGGTGCCTTCTAGGACCTCATCGAGCCACCGACCGCGGGGTTGATGATGAACTAGGCTGACCACTTCGTGGTTTTCCTTTAAGTCCGCCACTAGGTGAGAGCCAATCAGCCCGCCGGTGCCGGTGACTAGGATTCTGGCCATCTTTCTCCCTCTATGGTGACTTTTACCCTAGCTTTGACCTCAACATTAACGGGTAATATCATGAGGTACTCTCCATCCCAGACGGCCTTCACGTGGTCTCCCACCTGCATATTGAATTTTTCCCTAAAATCTTTCGGGAGGGTTATGCGATAATTAGATAGAATATTGAGGAGCTTCTCCATATTGCGTACTTTAAGTATCTAATACCTTAAAAGTTTTTATATTGACGGACTAAGAATTACTCAAGATAAAAGGAGCAGATTCATTTTGAGTGAGATACTAAAGGGTATCATCCCGATTCAGAAAAAGTTTATGCAGAACAACTACCTGTTCGCCCTGCAGTGGCGGGAGGGGTTCTGTTTCGGCAGAACCATCCGTCGCCGGATCACGCAGTATAAGCCATGGAGCCTGATTGATTCCAATGGCAACGTCATCGACATCGCCGCCTCGACCGCTCAGGCCGAGCTGAGGTTCAGGGATCCCCGGAACACGGTGAACAGCATCCTGTACCTTGACAAGACCACGAGTGTTGGCTTCCCGTGGTTCTACCACGGCGCGTTCGGCATCAAGCCACAGTATATCAGCATGTACCTCAGGTTCCCTGAGGGTGACATCATCCCCGGCAAGTTCCCCAACATAGATCCCATCAGCCCCGCGGCGGGCAATCGGATAAGTGACCTCAACGAGCTGGTCAGCCCGTATGAGCAGCCCACCGACTACCAAGAGGTGGTTCTCCCGCCATTGACCGAAATGGGCGCCGAGTATTACAATCAGGACGCCGACCGAAACCATAACCCGGTGCTCAACATCCTGTTCTGTCTGTATTGGACCCAAATATTCAAGCCCGGCACCAATTATGACAATCTCATCAGCAGGATAGCCCTGAGAAGCATCCCGGCAACATACTTAACCGTGGGTTTCGGTGACCATCCGCAGGACATGGGTCCGCAGATGATGCAGGATTGGCTCGGGAAAGGCGAGGAACCATTGACGCTTGATGAGGCGGCCGCTTTGGGAGGTAGGTATTGATGGTGCTGACAAAAGAGGAGATCCGGCAGCGGATTCGGACCAGCAGCGTGTGGGTCACGGGTGTACGGACGCCCCTGTTCGCTACGGTGCCTGAGCGCCAGTGGAGGTACGTGGTGGCCATGTTCATCAGCGGCAACCTGCAGCAGACCACCGCCATCAGCTTCGAGAAGCTGGAGGAGGACGCCACCTACACCATGGAGTTCAGCCCCATCCCCGTGGCGCCAGCCGACTTCAGGCAGATCCCAGAGGGTCAATACGACCTTGAGGACGTCCTCGGGAGCTATGAGGGCGGAACTAGGCTGTACGGTGTGACCGACCACACTGGAATGAGCTTGAACGTCACCGTGAAGTACTGGGATTGGGACATCTAGTCACGAGGTGATCCTCGTTGAGCTATAGGGTGGAGAAGCGCAAAGAGGACCGACCTATCCGGATCCGGCGACTCCGCACCGATCAGGCCCGTAACTGGGAGGAGTTCAACTGGTTAGGCGACCACCTGGCGGTGATCAGGAATGACACGCCTGACCTGCACATCATGTTCGACCGGAAGGGCGAGCGGATGGACCAGATCCCCATCCCGAGGATCACATACGGC
>SDBU01006166.1_pt1 | contig 14166 bp, 10 predicted proteins | sample 2277071 | NCBI WGS metagenome assembly SDBU01 (sample SAMN10397929, study PRJNA504765) | marine sediment metagenome | isolation source: marine sediment core GS08_GC12, 126 cmbsf | place: Arctic Ocean: Gakkel Ridge, Loki's castle | collected 2008
TTTCTCTTTACACTTTCCGCAATTATAAGTTGCCCCCGCACTAATCTTAAATTTTATGTGTTTTATTTTCATCTTATTCTCCATACAATTCTATATTCTTCTTTTTTTCATATTTGTATTTATGGTGTGAATAAAATTCTCCATTATGAAATTTTGCTTCACACTTCTTACAGACTATTATCTGTAAATCACTCCTTAATTGGAGGACTTTTGGGGTATCCCATTTTTGAACTTCTATTAAATATTTAGCCAATCTTCGTGTTATTAAGTGATGTTCTATCAACTTTTTAACCTGTAAAGCGAGCCTCTGCGCGACATCAATGTCATAGCCTCGAACCTCGATCTGCAGCCTGTCTGCATTGCCTGTGCCCATGCGCAGAAGGAAAAGTCCTTGTCCAGCGCGCGTGCGGATTTTCATTCCGGGAATGTTCGCCAGTTTTTTTCGCAGTGCCATGGCTATCTCTTCACTACTGCGCTGGCGTTCGGATTTTGGCTTCAAGGCGACCCGGATGTCAGCAGTGTTGCCACTGGTTCCGCGCCAGGACGATCCGCCAACGCTGGCCACCATGCTTGCGGCTTCGGGAACAGCAGCGCGAACTATTTCCTCAATATACTTTGCTTTTCCGTCAACCAGCTCGAGCCGTGAGCCAACCTCCATCTCCAGGTTTACTCGCACCTCTCCCTCATCTGCAGCTGGCATCAGCTCCACTCCCACCAGGGGAACGAGAGCAAAGGAGCCGAACAATAAAAGCATACACAAGGGGCACAATATTTGACCGTTGTGCCCCCCTTTGTTATAACAAATATTTCCAATTTGTTTTGAAGATTTACAATTAGTACCTTTTTAATATAATGTCTTATTTGAAATTAAGATCGTTGTAATTTATAAAATGGTTCGTTAGTGTCAAAATATTATGTTCATAAATATTGTATTAATAATATATTATAAAATTGCTCCCCGTTCCGGACACTTAACGAACCACTCTAAGTTTTCCTATCTCATTAAAACACAATATTATATAAGCATCATCGATAGAGAACAAATCATTAATTTTGGGCAAAAACCGAAGAAATTACCATTATCAAGACGAGCTTGAGCACAAATTTTAGACAAAAATAGAGAAAACATGGAAGTTAAAAAATATTTTACAGAAAGAAGATTAAGACCGCTAACATGGAATAGAAGACCAAGAAAAATGTATTGTAAATTTTAATAATATATTATTAGATATCAGGTTAAAAACACAAAAATTAATTCCTTATTTTTAAATTGCGTTAATTTTTGTCATTGTGGATTAAATTACTCTGATTTCGCATAGTTGATTTACTCTTTCCGAATTTCCAGTAAAGCGTCGGGAGGAACAATAGGTTAAGAATAGTTGAAGTAAATAGACCACCTAAGATTACTACAGCCATAGGATGCTCGATTTCCTGTCCCGGTCTGTTTCCCCCGATAACAATTGGAAGCAGGGCAAGCGCTGTAGTGAGCGCAGTCATGAGAATAGGAGATAACCGCTCGGACGCGCCACGCATAACCAGTTCCATGCCGAATGGCATCCCTTCTTCTTTTTCCAGGTGGCGATAATGACTTATCAACATGATGCTGTTCCTTGCAGCAATTCCCAGAACTGTAACGAATCCTATCATAGAGCCGAGGGAAAGTACACCCCCGCTGAGTAAGGTGCTGATAATACAGCCTGTAAGGGCAAAAGGAACACTTAAAAGCATGAGCGATGCAAGACGGACAGATATAAAGTCAGTATATAGTAAAAGAAAAATTCCAATTAATGATAACACAGCTAAACTCAAAAGACGATTTCTGGACTGCTGCCGTTCTGCATACTCTCCAAGGATTTCCGGGTGATAGCCAGTCTCAAAAGGAACACTTTTAACTATTCTTTCTATATCACCGGCAACGCTGCCGAGATCACGCCCACGAACATTGCAGGTTACATCAATACACCGTGAAGAAGCCTCCCGAGTTATTTCATTAGGTGTCGGGGCTTATATATACTTCCGCCACCTCTCCTAATGGAACCTGTCCACCTGTCGGCACATCTATCATAAGAGAATGAACAGAACCAATATCATGACGCACCTGTGGAACTCCCCAAATTACTACATCAAAAATCTTTTGTTCTTCATATATCTCACCCACTTTCGTTCCCTTGATTAGAGTGGTTGCCGCCTTGCGTATATCTCCGGGTACAAGCCCAAACTGTGAGGCTGCTTCCGGTCGAAACTTAACTTCTATTTGCGGCACTAATGTCTGCGGCTGTACCTTCAGGTCAACAACCCCATCAACATTAGCGATAACTTCGCCTACTTCCCGGGCTTTTTTCTCAAGCAGTGTAAGATCCGGTCCATAAATACGTATTACTATAGTCGCACTTGCTCCGGTTAGCACTTCTTTAATGCGTTCACGCAAATAGGTGAGTACATCACGATATAGACCGGGATACCCATCCACTACCTCTTGTATCTTTGCAACCGTTGATTCATAATCGACTTCAGGGTCCACACTGATCCAAAGCTCGGCAAAATTTGGTCCAACGACCTCATCGGCGACCTCCGCACGACCAATATGAGCTCCAAAATTTCGCACGCCCGGGATTGACCTCAACTCCCTGCTGACGATTTCTGTTACGCGCTCCATAGCTTCAATTGAAGTGCCCGGTTTTTCAACCCAGTGCATCAAAAAATCATATTCCTTGAAATTGGGCAGAAATTCTTCACCCAATAGAGGTATAATTAACAGTGTTAGACAGAGTATACCAACCAGTAACAATATTACTCGTCTCGGTCGTTTTATTAAAGAAGGAAGAACTGACCGATACCGTCTCTTAAGCCAAATAACAATAGGGGCATCTTTCTCTCGAGAGACGGCTTTCGGTAGAATTAACAATGAGAGTGCCGGGGTCAGCGTAAGTGCGACAAATAAAGAAGCAATTATGGGCAAGCACATATGACAACGCCAGCGGCTTAAAAAAGGTCCCTGTCAGTCCTGTGAGCATAAACACAGGCATCAAAACAAGCACTACAATTAGACTGCCATATATCACAGCACTCCGCACTTCTATAGAAGCATTGAGCACTATCTTAAACGCTGACTCCGGATTGCCTGCTGTTCGATTCAATCGAAGTCGCCGCGTGATGTTCTCTACACTAATTATAGCATCATCGACTAACTCCCCAAGGGCAATAACCAGTCCGGCAAGAACCATAGTATTGATAGTTCCCCCGCGGTAGTTCAACACAAGTGCAGCAATTACGAGGGAGGTTGGAAGTGCAATCGCACGGATAAGCGCCGTACGCCAATTATAGAGAAATATTACCAGTACTACTACTACTAAAATACAACCAATGAGCAGAGCACGATTCAAGTTTTGAATTGACATCTCGATAAAACCGGCCGGGCGAAAAATTGTTGGGTCAATCTCCAAATCCCCGAGACCGGGTTGGAGCGCTTCCAATGTAGATTCTACATTACGGGTTACCTCTAAAGTATTTGCCCAGGGCTGTTTCTCGACGATTAGAAGAATGCCGGGAGCATCATTAATAACTGCTTCCCCTATAGGAGCGGGAAATCCTTCTATCACTTCAGCTATATCACCAATTCTCACGTATGCTCCGTTTCTAAACGCTACTATAATACGAGCAAGTTCCTGAGGTGTATTAACAGGAGAAATGTGCGAAACAGGTATGCGTTGATTTGGTGTATCGAGAAAACCGCCGCCTGCCAATACTGTTGCGTCACCAGCCGCCTGTTTTACCTCATTAAGAGTGATATTATTGGCGCGCAGTCTGTGTCTGGGTCTATTAACACCTGGATTTGCCTGTCACGTTGTCCCCAAATGGCAACATTAGCCACACCGGGAACTGCCATCAGGCGAGGTCTGATAGTCCATTTGGCAAGAGTGGTCATTTCCATTTGGGAAAGCTTTTTGGACGATAAACCTATTTTAAGAACCCGGCTCGTAGAAGAAACCGGAGACAGCATTACGGGAGTCTTAACCACTGCGGGCAGTTGTGTTGAAACGCGTGAAAGCCTTTCTTGAACTAACTGTCTCGCCTGCATAAGGTCGGTGCCATCTTCAAAAAACAATACAACTGATGAAAGACCGAGAACCGACTTGGACCTAATCGTCCGGAGCCATGGAGTACCATTCATTGCATATTCGATAGGAACGGTTACCAATGCCTCTACTTCAGTGGTTGAAAGTCCGGGAACTTCAGTTTGAATTTCCACGAGAGGAGGAGCAAATTCCGGAAAGACATCCAGTGGGATATTGCTCACAATTTGAATACCCGCAATCAGTAAAATAATCATTAGAACAACCACTAAAACCCTGAGACGCAGTGAAGTGGAAACAAGCCAACGCATCATTTGAAACCTCCAAACTCTGTCCCGAATAATTCTGCTGCACCTGCAGTCACTACCTTTGTGCCGGCTTCAGGACCGCGAGATAGAACTGCCAGGTCACCTGTCACATGGTGTATAATTCAACACGCCGACGAACATAAATCTGAGGCGACGGATTTTCATATACCCATGCACCTCCATACATGTCGTAAATTATTGCAGAATACGGTACAATTAAATTTTCTTTGGAGCTACGCAGGGTGAGAGTAACACTCACTCTTTGACCTGGTCTGAATTTAATATCTGAATTTTTTAATTCAAAGTAAAGGTTAACGGACGCGTTGTTAGGATTAGCAGTAAGTGGTGATGCTATGGGTTTGGCTGGTCGAACATCTTTACCTTTAAAATCAGAAAGACTATGTACCAATGCAGGTTTTTGGTCGTCGATAAGGGCTAAATCACCAACATAGACAGAAACTCGAACCCATAGAGGGTCTATACCGGTAATTTCCATAAGATTAGTTCCACCGGCTACAGTCTGATCAGGGGAAACATAAATCTTCTGAATAATGCCATCAATAGGAGATTTAATATTCAACGAGGACAGATTTTTAGCAACAGATTTGAGTTCGTTACCTTCAAGAATATCCAGTCGTGCCTGCGATACCCTGAGAGCTGCCTCTGCAGCAGCCAGATTCGCTTTTGCCTGTTCTAATTGTTTAATGCTGCCGGCTTTATCATTGAGTAGTTGTTCTGCGCGTTTAGCATTTGCCTTTGCAACATCAAGTTCTACTTTTTTAAGGGTGACATTTTCTTCAGCACTTAACAGATCTTTCTCAGGCGGAAGAAGCACCAAGCGACACAAGGGCTGGTTTTTCTTTACGTGTTTTCCAGCCATCAGAGACGATCCATCCTCAGGTGATAAAACAGTAGCGGCAGCGGGGCAGATACAACAATAGAACGCCCCGAAATAACATCAACCTCACCTCCATATACCCGGATTCTTGTTACATTCCTGTATTCAACAGCAGTCGCTTGAATTCCTAATCGCTTTTCCGCTTCCGGTGAAAGCGTGATTGTCGTTAGGTCAACTTCTTTTTCAACATTCTGAACTTTTGCCGGAACCGATAGTTTTTGTTCGGATTGTTTCTCTTTACCGCAGTTTAGAATTATTGTTACCGCAGCAAAAAAACACAAAACTCCCACAATCCTGTAAATCATATTTAACTCCGATTATTAATTATTTTATAAATTCACTTAAATTGTATTTTTCCCAACACTATAATTTAGTTGCGCAGCGGTTCGACGCAGTTCCGCAGCAACTTCCGCTTTGCGCAAACGTGCATCGAGGAGCTGCCGCATAGTTTCCAGAACAAAAAGATATGATACTTCACCTACAGCATAGGCTTTTTGTGCTCTTCCAATGGCTTCTTCGAGGGAGGGTACAATGCCGGTGTCCCATAATTCAAATGCCTTACAGGCAGATACATATCGGTTATATGCTTCCCGGACTTCCAGAATAATACTGTGTCGAACAGCAACATATTGTTGAGCAGACTGTTCAAGCATTGCTTTTGCGCGAGCGACATTGCCACTATTCCAGTTAAAAATCGGGATTTCTATCTGAAATCCGGGACCTACCGTGAGATGTTCTTCTCCTTTATCTTTAGCATCGATTATTCCTATAAAATTAAAAATTTTTGAGCGTTCCCACCCGACACGCTTACCAGCTGCCTCAATTGCAATCTCTGCTGCTCGAAGATCCGGACGGGCGGCAAAAGCAATTTCAAGGAGTTCGTTCATCGGCGCTACAGGACTCGAAACAATAGGTGGTGGTATCATTTCAAAAGTCCGGTCTATTGTCCCGAATCCGAGTAAAACATTAAGTTTGTTTCTTAAAACGTTTAATTCTGTTGCGAATCGTTCTACTGAATCTTCTGCTATAAGCGAATCTACACGAGCCGCTGTTGCTTCAAGTTCGCTGATGTCACCAGCCCTGAGACGCGCCTGTGCAATTTCAGACATCTGAGCACGAAGCCTCATATTTTCCTTTGCAAGTTGAGTCTGTTCCTGTGAAAGCAGGTTATCCGCATAAACCACCTGGACATCACGAATAAGGGCAAGTCCATTCTGTACAAGGTTTTTGGAAATCCGCTCTGCATCGAGCTTCGCCGAGGAGATACGACGCGGGCGCTGCCAGAGTATATCAAAAGGAAAGTTTAGTTTCTCCTCGAGCAGTTTTGGCCCCACAGGGAAAAAGATGGAAAACACCGGATTAGTAAAAAGGCTCGCTTCAATTAAATCGGCACGGGAAAAACCCAGCGCTGTGAGGTCTGCCTGAAATTGGGCATTATTCCAGAGTGCAATTGCAACAGCCTCCTCTTGTGTGAGACCATCAGAAAGAGATATTCCACCAGGAATATTTAATTCGCCTGGTTCGGCTGCCTTACCTAACTCGTAATTAGTACGTTCCACAATACTTTTTGAAACATACGAGCGATCGTAAGGGGAGTGGGCTGCACACCCCATCAGAAAAAGAATCAACGATATAATTAAAAATTTCTTAATCATATTTTTTACTCTCATTCATTATTTATGTTTTTTAAACATACAAGAATAGTTTTAAATTGTAATATTTTTATGAAATATTAGAATCAAAGAAGTAAATAGTCACCAATAATTAAATACATTTAATATCAATGTATTATTCATATTAATAATTTAGTTTAAAAAAATAGAATCAATAAAGAAAGAAAAAATTGAAAGAATATGCGATTTCAAAGAATTGATATTGTGCCGGTTTGGTTTTAATTGTGACATTTAGGTCTATTATGGAAGTGGCTCTAAATGTGCTTTAGCACTACTCGAGCGCCATTCTTTCGGATTATGTACCATTTGCGCTTTCACAGGATTCATCTCGATATAACGGGCTGCCATAAGTAGTCGTGCCATAATTAAATATACACATATATACTACCTCTGTCAATAATTAGTATTATGTCCCCGAAATACCGTAGAGAGAATAAAAATTAACCGCAGAGACGCAAAGAAAGAAGAATAATAAATTATTTCTCTCCCTTTATTCTCTGCATCTCGGCGTCTCTACGGTGGAAAAATTTTCATAATTCGTGGTGCTCAGAAAGGGCATGAGAGTTTAGTCCTGTATAAATATTTCACAACATTTCAATATATATTTTCACAATGAATATTGGGGGTGATGGTGAGGATAGAATGACATACTCAGGGAATGTAAATTTTCATTTAATCGGGCTGAAAGTTAAGCCAAATTTTAACGAATAATTAAACCAGTCTGCTTTTTTTGTTTCCGGAATTTTTTGATATCTCCAATCGAAATCGAAAGAGCCATTAAGATTTTTTGTAATCGGTGTTGATAATGAACTTCTATAATCATAAATTGGCTGTTTTGCTTCGTCTAGTCTTCTCGGGGTAATGGTTTTGAAATTTTGCTTAAATGTAATTTTTGAGAATTTCTTTTCATTATTTAAATTTAAAGTTACCACATCATATTTATAAGCTTCTTCTTCTGCGATTGTACCCCATTTATAACCATATCCAAGACCGAATTTTATTCCTAACGGCAGCATTTTCGCAAGCCCACCGGATAAGACTTTCCATACAAGCTTTGTAGGTTTATCCGATGAATAGCAATATTCTAAAAAAGGTTCTTTTTTTGAAAAATTAGAAAAATAAAACTTATAGTTAAATTCAAGCCTATTTTTTTTGACGTGTCTTTTCCCTAAATCATCTTTCTCCCCAAACAGGTCATAAGAAATAAACACATTATCACTAAAACTGGTCCATTTCTTTTTCGAATTTAACCTGATAGAATTAACCATAGTTTTGTCTGTAATAATAAATGCATCACTTATTTGCAAACTTCTTCTTGGAGGTTTTTCAGGTTTTTTGTCAGTTTTACTATCTTTTTTTATTGATTCCTTCTTGACCGGAGCGTTCGGTGAAGATTTAGAATCCACCTTTTTATCGGCGGCATCTTTGTCGGTTTTAGCAGCGGAAGAATTAAGATTTTCCCCGTTATTTATTTTCTTGACCGATTCAGAAGAGGATGATTTTGAAATTTCACTTGAATTGGCTTGAAAATAAGTCTTATCATTTTTCTCTAAAGTAAACTGTTTTTCCGGTTTCCCTGATGCATAAACAAAATTTTCACTAAAAACAGCTACAGCTAAAATGATGATAATAATAATTTTAAAAATAAAATTCATTTGATTTCTTAAAGTAAAGATACTAACCCGGCATATTTTAATAAAAAAATAATACAAAGTCAAGTAATTTCTAAATTTATTTGATAATTCTAATAAAAATATTATAAGATAAATTGTAAAATTCTTTGGACATTTTGGTAATTCCTGTCATTTTTGATATAAATTTTATTTTAAAACAACAAGAATGAAAAGTAAGAGAGGATTAAATGCAGGTATCAGAATTAACTCTCATGCTGCTTTTCAGCGTTACGAAGTATGAAAATACTTGAATTTTCTCTGTTGGTGACAACACCAACAGAGAGCTATGTTTGAACCGGGATTAATAAAATAAGTATAATCAATAATTAAAATTTATCGCATCAAGACCATTTTTTTAGATATTATAAAATCACCGGCTTTTAGCATATATATATAAACTCCGCTCGATACAGGGAAACCGAAATTATTTTTTGAATCCCATATTACAGAATGATAGCCGGCGTTCTTATTATCCGTTATTAATGTTCTTACTTCCTGCCCGATAGTATTATATATCTTCAACGTAACATCAATATTCTCAGGGAGTTCAAATTTTATAGCCGTTTCCGGATTAAATGGATTCGGGTAATTCTGCATAAGCTTAAATTTCTTTGGAATATTGATTTCCTCATCTGCTAAGCTTCCATAATTCAAATCCGGTAGTGGAGGCGGCGTTTCTGAGAATCTTTTCAGAAAATTATTTCCGGCAGTCTTACTCAATGCAAAAGGAATACCAGGTTCTCCAAACTTACTAAGAGAGAACTCATCATCTGAATTGACAGCAAGCCAGTAACCCTTTCCATGTTCCAGAGCAGATGCAGGTATATATTGACCTGTTGAAGGATTAAAATTATAGACTATGATTACCGATGAACTCGGGGATAAACTCGATATCGGTTTACTCTCGAACAATGCGCCTATTAAATGCCAACCCGTTGATAAATTCCTTGACCAATTTGTGCATCGCTCGCCTGTAACGGTTATCGTTTGTGATGACATTACCGCTACCCAGTACGCTTCGCCGCATTTGACAGTTGAAGGATTTACATACGCATTATTTTCCCAGGAATAAACTGCCAGCGCATCAGGAAATATCGATGAGACTGAATTATCTTCGGGAGCAACTCCTAACGATACGAGATTCCATCCGGGAATAAGAGCCAGCTCCTGAGTAACAATATATTCATAATAAACATTTACATATATACTATCACTCTTTTCAAAACCTCGATACCCACAAGTAAAAATAATTTTTTCTGTCCCTGTCCAGTCATCTGCGGGAGTAATTGTAACTAAAGAATTGTTCTCATCGATGTAGATTTCAATATTATCATTTCCGGAATAAGACCACGAAATTTTAGATGTATCGATATTTTCTGCCTGCAGATAATTGTTTAACATTAAACCATCGTCTGTAAAATTTGCAAATATATCAATATCGGGCAGGTTATTTAAGCTTATAATATTTTCAACACCTACCGAACCGTTTTTCATCAATGTAGCAGGTACACCTGAATTAAACCTGAAACCTCTGTCATTTCTATCCGTTTTTTTAAAAAACAGTTCAATTGGGTCTGATGTCCAGGGAGTTACTTCAAAATTCAGATAAATCAAAACTCCTCCCCCGACTATTGCACTGGACGAAGCAGCAGCTACAATAATTTGCCCCTCGATATTCGTGTTAACCACTGTCAGAAAACCTGAACTCAATGTTCCGTTTCTACCGGCTCCGGTTGCTTTAAGTATATTCTTGTCAAAACCCACGCAAAAATCAAATCCCTCAACTGCCTTTCCGGTTAAATCGGTAACCATTACCGGCAGGGAAATAGATGTTCCTCCTTTGACAACAGTGTCGGGAAGAGAAACTTCAACAACAGCGAACACCTGCAGTACGCTTACATTCAGAGTTCCGGATACAATCACGTTACCCTGGAGACTACCGGTAAAGATGATCTGCTCCTTTCCATACCAGTTGTCCGCGGAAGTAAGAATCACACGGGTTGAGCCCGTATCAATGCTTACGGCTATATTCTGATTCCCGGTAAATGACCAGTTTAAATGCGGTGTTGAGTCCTCAACGGAAGCGACAAAGTCATCCAGAATAAGACTGCTGTCTGTAGAGTTTTCGGCAATGGTGAGAATAGGAAGGGGCTGCATCTCGATGCAAACTGGCACTACCGTGACCTTGCAGTTCCGGTGAGAGACAGGCCCGACGTCTTGCCCCAGGTAGACTTCCTTGAAATAAATCGATGTGACCCCGAGGGGGGCTGCCGGAAGTACCTGAAATCGCAAAAGAATCAAAATCCCTGACTGAGTGAACGGGTATGTGCTGGCAGCGGACAGTATGATTTCCCCGGGGAACCTGGAGGTATTCACCGCCATCATGAAACCATCACTCAGTGTACCTTTATTTTCTGCGCCGACCGCCTGTAATCGCGTTTTGTCGTAACTGATGTGAAGACGAAAACCAAACGGACTCTGACCGCCCAGGTCAGTTATGCTCACCGGGAGTAACAGTTCTGAACCGGGGGTAACGCACGTGTCAGGGAGGGACACGTTGATGCCGAAGGCAGAAGAAGCGACGAACATCAGAAGAGTGGATAAGAAAAACTGAAAATATATCTTAGACTTAACAATCTGCATTATTCATGAATTTTGAAGTTTTTAAATTTATGAACATTTTCAAAACGTAAAACTAAATAAGCTTATTAGCATAAATACTTTATCAGGTATCCAACTCTTTTTACAGTCCACCTCTATTTTCAAGAGAGGGGAAAGTGGTGAGGTGATAAATAAAACATTTCCAAATATAATAAACATACTGCATATTAATTTTATATTTATTAAAAATGCAGGTGAATTATACATGTGAAAAAAACCCCCGCAAAGGCAGGGGTTTTTTGTTTACGCACACAATTGTAACTTGTTCCCATCAAGCAGGAACCTTCATCTCAGGATAAGCATCTTCCGGACCGATACGAAATTACCAGCATTGATTCGGTACAGATAGACACCCGAGGAGACCAGTTGTCCGGATTCATTTCTGCTGTCCCAGGTGACTGTGTAATATCCCGCAGGCCGGATTTCATTTACGAGAGTCCGGACTTTCTGCCCTAACAGGTTGAATATCTCAAGTTTGACCTGAGCCTGCTCCGGCAGTTCATACTTGATTTGTGTTTCCGGATTGAATGGGTTGGGATAGTTCTGCCTGAGGGCGAACTTACCAGGCAGGTTCGCTGCCTCACCCACTGCATCTCCGAAGGTGATATTCGCAACGGCATCTTCGTTGAGGAAGAAACGGGTTACGTTGAAGTTCTCCGTCGAGGCATCCTCTCCGGCAAGGAAGGTGAGAGCAATGAGCCGTGCATCATCATCAAGTGGTTCAGTCCCTGCCATGGCAAATTGGAGGAATCCGTTGCCGGCATTCACTTCAGCCGTAAAATTCCCCGCCAGGATGCTAAAATCTTTGTACTCAAATTGTTCAGCGGGATATTCCAGGTCCATCTCCATCGAAAGCACATCCTGCATCTCTTTCGCCGAGACCAGGAATGTGAGTTCACTGGATGTGCCGAGTGTGGGCGTCAATACTATCTGTGCGTCAACATTACGCACCGGCTTCACACCTTTCAGCAGCCCAAGTGCCTGTTTTTCGATAGGAAACAAGTCTACTATATAAGCATTGACTTGAAGGATCAACCCTGCGTCATAGGCGGTCAATCCCATGGATCCGCTCACATCGGCGTATCCATAATTGGGAGCACCAATATTTATCAAACCAACCCGATGCCGGAGAACGGCAACCGCATCCTCAAAGGTGATGGAATTGCTCGCATTTGCATCACCGGTTTCAATGGTCGTAACATTCATTAAGGCGGTAAGAGGGAAACCGATCGCACCGGGGACACCGTCGTTGAACGTCATTCCCTGGATATTTAAATTGCATGACCCCGCTGAACGGACAGTCGGTATAAATTTGAGATTCCCGATAAGCCCTGTTCCTGAAAGTGAAGGTACACCTGCGGCTGCAACCGGTATATTAGAGGGATTTGTTTTATTAATTACGGGCGTAAAGTTGTTTGCCCCGGTTCCGGAACCACTAAAATCTATGTTATCAAGATAGAAGTCATTGGGAGAATCAAGATTCAAATTAAAGTAAAAACTAATCACACCCCCATCGTTCAGGGGTGTTGCTGCATCCACATTCATCGGGACATCTATGGTATTTATACCCGCGGTGAACCCCCTTGTGGCGGCTGCAGGATCTGTCAGGGTAACTTCGATTGTCGGGTAGTTCAGGACAACGCCGTTGACGCCTGCTGCCCAACCCAATAGAGTATCCGCCTTCAGAGATACATCGTTCAGCGGATTCAAGCCGGGGTCGAGATTTGTCTGGGTGAGTGTGCCCCAAGCAGTCCCGCCATCATCAGTCCTGAGGATGATGCCCTCACCACCTGTATTATTACCCACTGCCACACCATTACTAACATCCAGAAAGTCCAGCCCTCTGATGACATCGGTTGCAGCGAAAACTGCACTTTGTTGAGTCCAGGATCCTGGTGTCGTAACCGTAACGTCAGCAGAGGTTATTAAATTTCCCGTATTATCAACAGCCCATCCAATAACCAGATTAGTTGCACCGGCATCAAAATAAAGCGACACAGCGGTCAATGTTGCACCCAGTGTCGTCAGGGCCGAAAGGTCTGCCAGCGTCCAATTATTCCCTCCGTCGATTGAGACGTACAGCATTGCATTTGTTCCATCGGTACCTACTGCAACTGCCACGTTGACTGGTGTACCATCTTGAACTGCGTCAACATCAGTAAAATCATCTGTTACTGTAAATCCAGTAGTGGCTGCATTCCAGTTATCTCCACTATTAGTAGTGTAATATACCATACCACCCGCGCCGACTGTTACGCCGTTAGGGGTACTCATCCAGGATGCCGCTGCCTTTAAATCCGCGGATCCGGCTCCGGTAGTAGCCGCGTTCCAAGTACCCCCATCATTCGTCCACAGAGTTATGGCATTAGTAAGGTCAAAACCGACGGCAATCCCATTGCCTGCGGATGCAAATGCAACATCATTCAGGGTCTGCCCAGCCACCTGAGTGCCCTGCAGTGCCCACGAAATCCCCCCATTATTGGTTGCGATAATCGTCCGGTTAGCGCCAACCGCCCATCCTTGCATTTTGCTCACAAAATCGATGCCGTTGAGTGCTGCGACAAAGTTAAAATTTATGGTGGGAGTTGCCGTCCAACTAACACCAGCGTCAATTGTATAAAAAATATCCCCTACGTCTCCGACTGCTACCGCATCAATATCGCTGCCCATAGAGACTCCCCGCAGGTCATTGGTTGTGTTCGGTGCGGTAGTAGGAACAGTCCACGCAGTCGCGGGTACCTGTGCAGCAATAGTTCTAACAACTGTACCACCACTACCCAACGCTATGGCTGAAAATACCGTTGCTGCAGTCGAAAAGTTGGTCACACTGAATAGGTTATTCGCTGTTCCGGTACCACCAGTAAATGCTGTCCAATTGGC
>SDBU01006167.1_pt1 | contig 14166 bp, 21 predicted proteins | sample 2277071 | NCBI WGS metagenome assembly SDBU01 (sample SAMN10397929, study PRJNA504765) | marine sediment metagenome | isolation source: marine sediment core GS08_GC12, 126 cmbsf | place: Arctic Ocean: Gakkel Ridge, Loki's castle | collected 2008
CTGAACGGTTTGAGACGTTCAAAACAGATGGCGTGAACGAAAAGAAACTCCACGCTCTATGTCTTGACTATGCGGAAAACTACCCTCTTGAAAGAGGCGTGGAATATGGGTCGCTCGGCATATTCTCCAAGCAGGTGTGGGGAAACGGGAAGTCTCATCTTGCGTGTTCAATAGCTCATCGATTGATAGACCGTTGGATAGGTGGTGGCGAGAAAAGCCCGGTGCTTTATATTGAAGAGGGTCAGATGTTTCGGCGGATACGGGCAACTTTCAACCGTAATTATGATAGCAACAGCGAAACCGAGGATTCCGTGTACCATCACTTGATAAACGTGCCGCTACTAATTGTGGACGATATCGGCAAGGAAGAGGTCGCGGACCCGCGCTTCGTGCAACGGGTATGGTTCTCGGTGATAAACGGCAGGTATGACAACGTGCTTCCGGTCGTAATAACGGCGAATCTTGACCCTGATGGCATTGAGCAGCACTTGGGCGGAAGCCGTGGGAATGAGGCCACATTTGACCGTCTTTACGAAATGCTCGGTGGCGTGTTCTGGGAAATGACCGGGGCGAGTTACAGGAGAAAGATTAATGAAAAAGAATCCGGGTAGAAAAGCAATGCGTGAATCCATGAAAGGTCATAAGCCATTCAGGCCCACCGCCGGAGCCATGTCTTCTGGAGGCACCTTGGATGCTTCATGCGTTAAAAAGGCTGGCGATTGGAGAGAGAATAGAATAAAGCAACTATTAAGTGTTGATAGATTGTCTTTGACGCAGAGCGAACGAAGCGAAGTGCGCCGGCTAACAGGCCAACGGGACTTCTGGAATTATAAAGGATATGATAAAGCATGACATGCCCGATAGGTAAGCCGCTCGATGATTGTCCGTGCAAGGACTATGCGAAAGAGGGTCTTTGTGATTATCCGTACAGGAACGATTTGCCACCGAAGCCGTGGACGGAGATAGCCCGGATACTGGCGAAAAGTGAGGTAGAAGATGGCTTTTAGGCCGCGTAGACAGTCACGCAAGGAAAAGTTATCACGCGCAGGTTTTCTCCCATTTGAATCTCATATCTTATCCGAGGTCAGCAACACCAAGACTTCGTACTACCGCAAGATGGTCACTGAACGGCGGCGGGAGTATCGGCAGTGGCGGCGCAAGGCGGAGCTGGCCAGATGGTCTAGGACGCGGTTCGAGGAAGAATACCAACTTTTTATCAAGAACAAGTATTTTGACAATAAATGGATGATACGTAAAGCTCCATATACGCGGTTAAAATCAATTGGCCGGGCGGACCCGTGGCGTCTTTATAAGGATTATCGGCAGAAGGACATAGACAGCGGGGAATACCGCAAGGCGGCGAAAAAGCGACGGCGTAAGGAAGGGCTGGACAAGGGTAAAATCTTGGAGCAGAAGGCGCGGTATCGGGAGAGGAAGCGCGAAGAACGCTTGGGGGGTAAGCCCTATGGGTAGGGTGCACAATTAGGCTTATGTAAAGGGGTGAAATATGGCAATGCACACAGTAAATAAAACTAGAACAGACCATAAATGCGAAAGATGTGATGAAATAATCCCTAAAGGGAGTACGGCAAGGTATAGAAATACCTTTACTGGCAAAAGGGATTATTACCATTACCTCGATTGCCCCAAATTTAGCAGGAAGTAGTTGGCATAAGTTCCATGCGCCCTAGAGGAGAGGAATGGAAATAGGCGAAGGAATAAGCGGTGCAGTATTCAGCGACTCAAATCGGCAATATCGCTATGCACTTTGGCGGAAATGGCAACCGATGATGGGTGGCGATAACCTACTATTCATCGGGCTCAATCCATCGACAGCTAATGATATCAAGGACGACCCGACCATACGCCGGCTAGTTGGCTTTGCAAAAGCATGGGGATTCGGCGGGTTATTTGTGGGCAATCTTTTCAGCTTAGTATCATCTAACCCCGAAGCACTTTGGTTTGCAGCCTCAGTTGAGCAACCGAATGGTCCGAATGATATAGCCCTTAAACGAATGCGGGAACTATCCACGCTAGTCTTGGTTGGCTGGGGAACTTGGGGCGGCAACGCCGGAAGTAGGCCCGCAGAAGTTTTAGGCTTGGTTGGCGAACCAGTTTATTGCCTGAAGGTGATTAAGAGTGGCGAACCCACGCACCCGCTATATTTGCCATTGGATAGCAAGCGAATTCGATATTACCGGAAGGCCGTTGGAGGATGATGTTATGTCGGAAACCTGCATTTTTGTGGACAAACCACCGCACTGCATTAATTGCCTAACGTCACTCAAGGTTCGGTGCCTTATAAACCATCAGCATCTCATTGTTAGTGAAGAGGGAAAGGCAGAACTAGCCCGGCTCGTAGAAGAAGAGTGCAATAACCCAAGGCGCTATAAGACAAAGTCCGGGCAGGAACAGAGGCCGGATTAGAATATGTCTAATCATATAATAGCATTCGCGGCGGAAAAGGTAAGTGACGGCATCCTTATGGCGGACAGCCGGGATGAAAAGGTACGCGTCAAAAACCTTGCCGATGCCATCTCTTTTTTGCTTGAGGATTATGACCTGCCGGAGCGGAACCTGAAGTACATAAAGACCGCATGGGACATCGAGGAGTTGGCGAAGGTGATATTCAGCCTGTTACCCAAAGCGGCGCGCGACAAACTGGCGGCCGGGCAGAACAGGGTCAGGGTCGGCCCGTTCAGCGTGTTCCACGTGCCGTACAGGATACTCGGCGTGAGTTACGGTCGGTATGACGCGAATATATACAACCTCCGGCAGTACTACCCGAAGAACAGTGAGAAGGTGACGGTCAAGGAGGCGGAGGACTACGGAGAGAAACTACTGATAGAGTTGCAGAAGCTGAACCTTTATCCGACCAAGTTGACATCGCCAGCGGGAATTTACGAAGAGTGCGTGCTAGACCATATGAGCGTGCCCACGATATACGACATGGCCGAGAAGGATTACGACGCGGCGGACTATGCGTATAAGGTCATGGGCAGGGAATGGCGGCAGGCTTTCAACGAGCCGGATAAAAAGACATGGAAATTTGATTTGCGCGCAGCCTATCCGTCCGTGGCGGCGCAACTTCTTGACACGAGGCGGGCGGAGTTCATATTCAGCAAGTCCGTGCCGCATAATGTCCAGTGGGGGTTTATGCGCGGGCGCGTGGAGATGGACGCGACAATACACCCGATTATCAACGAGGAAGGACAATCGACCGCCGGAACGTGTGAGGACATAATCACCATCAAGCAGGCGACCACTATAAAGAAGTGGGGGCTAGGGCGATTTAACATCTATGACGGCTGGTTCCTGCGGTTCAGCAACGAATGCCGGCCACTTGATGTGGCGATGAAAAGGCTGTTCAACCAGCGCGGGGGCAACGAACTGCGGGAATTTCTGGCGAAGGGTATGGCAACCGGCGTGCTTGGTAAGTTGGCCGAGGAGCATGAGGATGGCAAGTACGGGCGGTTCTTTAATCCATTGTACTCCGCAATAATCACGTCAACTATACCGTGCAAGGTGTGCGACTTCGTATACGGCCATGGGCTTCAGCAAGACTTGGTGTCCGTGCAGGTGGACGGTGTGGAGGCGAACAGGAAGGTCGATGTGCCGAACAAGCAGGAGATGGGGACATGGCGCGAAAAGGCAACGGACTAAAATACAGCGAATGCCCTCATTGCGGGCAGAAGCAGCGATACAAGAATGGACACGTGGAAAGATGCCGAAACAGGAAGTGCGGGTTAAGGGTGATAAGGCCGCCGACGCAGGACTGGTGAAAATGATATTTTATATAGGGCTTCATGTCTTAACATTGTGCAAGCATTTTGATAGGTCGTTTGTGTCGGTAAATATATTGCGGAAAAGGAAAAGCGATTTTACCGTCAATAATTGGGTAATGGATAGTGGTGCTTTTACGGAAATTAGCACTAACGGGCGGTTTAGGAATACCGTATCGGAATATGCGGAGCAAATAGACCGATGGCGGGCATGCGGTAATATGGAGTTGGCCGTGGCGCAGGATTATATGTGCGAACCTTTCGTATTGGCCAAGACGGGTATGACAGTAAAGGAACATCAGCGTTTGACGATAGAACGATATGATGAGTTGGTGGAGTTGTCGCCTGTGGGGGTAATGCCTGTTTTGCAAGGATATATGCCAGAGGAATATTTAACTCACCTGCGCCAGTATGGCGATAGGGTAAAGCATGGTATGCGAGTCGGCGTGGGGTCTATCTGCAAGAGGAATTCAAAACCTTCGGATATAGCAGAAGTACTTGGAACTATAAAGGCGGAGAGACCAGATATAAAACTGCACGGATTCGGGTTAAAAATCACCGCATTGGCTAATGCGTATATACTGTCGCTATTGGAGTCGGCGGACAGTATGGCATGGAGTTATAGGGCACGTCGAAACGGTGGAAACCCGAACGGTTTGGATGAAGCCGCCAACTTTTGCCGCCAGATAAAAAAGATACAAGGGAAAAAACCTCACCAATTCAAAATAATATGAAACAGCAAGAGTCAAAGAAATTAGAAATGCCACTGAAACCGACAAAGCCATGTTCTGCCTGCGGTGGCATTGAATACTGGCTACCTAAACAAGAATACTATACGGGGAGGCCGAGATGGTTATGCAGAAGGTGCACCCCGCCGTTAAAAACGGGGGAAAACGTAATGGCTGTCCACACTTTTGGCGCATAGGCGAAGCGCACGGGGAATGTAGCACGGGAGTTTGTCGGCTCTGCGGTGAGGAGCGGGAGTTCTACAATTGGCTGTCGTCGTCGACGATGTTCGGTGGGGACCCGATAAAATCTGCGGAGGGCGGCAGGCATAGGATGGAAATGAGAAAGGGCGTATCAACGCCGTTCAATCCGATAAACGTGGCCTACGAACTTCAGGATATAAGGGGATGAATGACATAGCCGCGTGCGGGGGTTCTTTGTATTGGCATAACTGCTATTCAGGTACTTACGACCTGATTCACGGGGATAGTATGGCGCATCCCGCGAAAATGAGTCCCGCTTTGTGCTATCGGATATTAAAGCATCTGCAGGAACTGGGGCTTCTTAAAGAGGGCGACCAAATCTTGGACCCGATGGCGGGAACGGGGATTACGAACATTTGTGCGGGAGCTATGGGGTACGGCTCTGTCAGTGTGGAACTGGAGGACAAGTTCGTGGGCTTCCAGCAACAAAACAAGGAATACGCCGAGCGGAGGCTTTACAAGGCTCTGGACTGGCAGATGATAAAAGGTGATTCCAGACGATTATCGGAGTTATTGGGCAGGGATGGGTTGAAGTCGATTACTAGCCCGCCGTATTATCAAGCAGGTGGTGAGCCAAAAGATAGTACGATAGGCATACGAGGGAGGGATTATACAAGAAATAGGTATGGTGAAACTGCAGAACAAATCGGCAACCTCAAGGATACCCCGCTCAAAGCCATCACCTCACCGCCGTATGCAGACAACCAAGAAAAAGATGGCGGTATAGACTGGGAAAAAGCGGGCAGACCCGACCGATTAAAACCATCAAGCAAGAGGCATAATATAGATGGGATAACAGCTACAGTGGGCTATGGCAAGACGGAAGGACAAATAGGCGCATTAGCTGACAAGCCCCTCAAGAGCGTGATGTCTCCACCGTATGACGGGCATCCAAGTGCTTCCAATAGCGATTTACATCCAGATAGGCAACAGTCAACGCCAGCGGGTAGGCAATACGGTGATGCTGGTGGGCAAATTGGGAAAGAACAATCCGAGTCATATCTTGAGGCGATGGCTATGGTATATTCCGAAATCGCCAAAGTCAGCGATGTATTGACTGTGGTAATCAAGAACCCGACCCGTGGTGGCAAACTCCGCCGGCTGGACTTGGACACCATAAAGATACTGGAACTGGCCGGGTGGTCTATTCACTGCCAGCACCGTGCGCTGCTCTTTGAGGAACTGGAACAGGTGGACCTCTTTGGAGGTAGCAGGAAACGGGTGAAAGGTCGGCTCTCGTTCTTCAAACGTTTATCATGGCAAAACGGGCAGCCCGTGGCATCTTGGGAGGATATTATAATTTGCACGAGGAATGGAGACAGATAGGATGGCCAACAAGATATTCGCGGTGATAGTGATAGCCCTGTTGATTTACATCGCGGTGGTCGCCGGCCCGGAGTTGCTGGAGAGCTGCATGATGACCTTTGAAACCATGGAGGGCGCGATGCCCACGGAGCCGATATTGCCGATGCCGGAGTAGGGGATTATGAGTGAGCCGTATTACCAAGACGACTATGTGACAATCTACCATGGCGATTGCAGAGGCATATTGCCGGAACTTGCCGCCAATAGCGTTGATTTAGTTCTGACCGACCCGCCGTATGGTATGGGTTATCAATCAAACATGCGATACGAGAAGTACGATACCATCATTGATGATGATAGGTTCCCGCGCAAATTACTGAATGACCTGATGTATGATTGCTACCGGCTCCTTCGCCGAGATACGGCTATATACCTGTTTACCCAGTTCCATATATACCCGCGACTTCTTCCAATCGTGGCGGATGTATTCGAGTTTAAGAATTTATTGGTATGGGCAAAAAACCACCAGAGCGCCGGCGACCTTAAGGGTGACTATGGCAGGCAATATGAGAACATCCTATTTGCCGTTAAGGGTGGTTTCAAGATAAGGGGTGCGCGGCCGTCAAATATATTGCGGTATGCGATAGTTGACGGCACGGTATCTTTGCATCCGACGCAGAAGCCGGAAGGGCTTATTGAACACCTGATAATCAAATCCACGGATGCGGGGATGCTGGTCGTTGACCCGTTTCTCGGCTCGGGGACCACAGCCTGTTGTGCGAAGAAGCATAGCCGGCGTTGTATTGGTATTGAACTGAAAGAAGAGTATTGCGAGGTAGCAGCCAATAGGTGTCGGCAAATGTCGATGGACTTATCCTCGCCAACTATAATCAAGGATGGCTCGCCGGAGCCGATGTTTTACCAGTTCTTAATGTACGGGGACTCCGGCAAGATACAATGAAAGCGGGATTATGATGAGAAAGCCGAAGTATAGGGTTGGCAGCGTTGTCGTGGTAAATTACAGGTCAAAGCGATTACCACGATACATAAAGGACGAGATACGGCGCAACCGCAAGAGGACGGTGGTTGGCGTGTATTACGACCCGTCAACCCAGCATATGGCATACTACTTGGGGAGCAATAAGATGGGCGCGGATATAACATCATACCCTTTCAGGGCGGAGGAGCTGTCAGCGCCCGTGGTGGGCAGGAAGGCGGGTAGGCCAAGAAGATAATGCCACCTACTAATAATAGGCTTAAAGCGATGGATTTTAACTTGGTGACGCCACCGTGCATTAATGAAAAGTAGGCTAAAAGGTATTGACAATACGGTAGTACGGTAGTATTATGAAGAATATGGGATGTCGGAAATGCGGAGGGGAGAAGCTCATGAAGGTGGGCTTTGTATGGCGTGGTGGCAAAAGAGTTCAGCGTTACCAGTGCCAAAACTGCGGTTTTGTTATGAGAGAGCCGAAGGAGGTGGCTAAAGAAAAAAAGTCGGAAGATTAAAAACAAAACAGCCCAAATACCAAAAACGGAGGTAAAGGAAATTGAAAAGGAAATTTATTAGCGTATATCTTATTCTTATGCTTGTGCTGAGTTTCGGCTTGGCAACTCCGGTATCGGCGAACAGCATCAATGTACCCGGCGACTATACAACTATTCAGGAGGCCATCGATGCCGCCAGCCCCGGCGATGTCATTAGCGTGGGGGCTGGGACGTATGCCGAAGACCTCGTGATTGCGGCGGATAAGACCGGGCTGGAACTGGCTGGTAGCGATGCCACTATAAAAGGCGTGGCGATGACTCCGGCGGCCGAATTCCCGACAGTCGCCCCTAATATCAACGTTCTTGCCGACGGAGTTAGCATCAGCGGTTTCACCATTCAGGGACCAGCGGTGACACCCGGATTCTATTCTAGCGGCATCTGCATTGGCGGAAGTGACGTGGAAATCTACGGCAACGACTTTGAGGTCACGAACACCGCAGACGGAACCGGCGGGGATATCGGGCAGGCCATACAGACATACAACAAGCTGGCCATTCCGGGAGTAGACATATCCGGCCTGAACATTCACGATAACACCTTTACGAGTTACGGTGAAGGCGCTGTGGGCTTTGAGGGCATCTACATCAACCGCGATGCGGGGACGGGGTCCATCAGCATCGGGAACAACGTCTTCTCTGGTGTCATCGTCCGCGCCATAACGACCGAGCGTTCCAACGCGGTTGTTGGCAGCAACGATATTTTGGCATCTGACGGATGGGCATGGACTGGTGTACTCGTGATGGATGTTGGTAGTGGTGAACCTATAGACTCCGTGGCTGTTACCGGCAACACGATTGTGGGTCTCGGAAATGGCGTCAAAATAGGTGATGGAGCTGGTGAGGATACGCTGACCAACCTAGCGGTCCTCGACAATACTATCACTGGCAGTATTAAGGGCGTTTACGTACGCACTGCGGAGGACGTGACCATTGCCGGGAACGCGGTCTCTGATACGACCGGGGGAGCGGATTCTGTCGCGATTTCGGTTGGATTTACGGAGAGTGCTGCCGTCCTAGCTAACACAATCAGTAACTTCGAGAAAGGTGGCATAGTGGTCAAAGACACCGTTGCCGTTCTGATTGAGGACAACATCGTAAGCACCACAAGTGTTGCGTTGGCATCAAACGGTATCCAAGTCGGCTACGATATGGACCCAACTGCCACGACTGGCACTATCAAGGGCAATCTAGTCACAGGTTGTCTCTGGGACGGTTATGACCCACTAACAGAAATGTATGAGGATGATTGGACATCCTCGGGAATCCTCGTTATTGCCCCTAATAGCGCGCTAGAGATATCTGGCAATGAGGTGCAAAACAATGATGTCGGTATGGACATTGAAGCGGGCATCGATACTTCCATAGAGGGCAATGACGTTCACGACAATAGCTACGGGATTGTGTTCTGGAACGCAAACCCAGCCGTGAATCTCAATAGCATCTACCGGAACACATTAGAGGCAGTCTATCGCCCTTATGACCTAACAGGAACTCTTGATGCCGAGAACAACTGGTGGGGTCAGTCAAGTGGGCCTGCTGAAGGGGCAGTAAGCATTGATGTTGACGTAGCGCCATGGCTGCTCGCTGAAGGCGGGGAACAGTACGACAGGACGATGGTGCTCAATGCGGGATGGTCGATAGTATCCCCGGATGCGGAACTCGACAGTTATGATATCGTTGATTCCGTTGGGCTGGTGCTCGCATACGATGACGGCGCCTTCGTTCGGGCAACCGCATTAGACCCCGTTATCCCGGTGTTCATCAAGACGGCTGATGGCGGCGGCATAGGCTTCAACTATGTGGCTGAATCGATGGGCATATTCTCAACCGACCTTGAGGCCGGGTGGAACCTAATCGGTATCCCGGAGACTGATGCTGCGCCCGATGACATTCTATCTTCGATAAGGCTCGGGGCAAACAACGAGGTCGCATTGGCAACACTGGCTAGCCAAGGTGCCTACAATCCGAGTGGGGAAAGTTTCTATGAATCCATGCTTGATGTTGAATATGCGCCCGAAGAACTTTTCCCCTTTGACGGCTATTGGGCATACATGAACGTTGCCAAAGAGTTCGGCGTAATCGTTGTAACGCCGTAGCAGAGTAGACAGAGGCGGGGGAGCGGTTAATCTTCTCCCCCGCTGGAGGAAAGAATGAAAAAAATAATAGTACCCGTAGTTGTCGCCTTTCTGCTGATGCTCTGCGCCACTCCGGTCTACGCGGGGATACCGACGCTTCCCCACGCCTTTTACGGGGACGTTGAGGTAAACGGCTCATCGGCACCGGACGGCACCCAAGTATCCGCGATGGTTGACGCCGGCGATATCGTGCCGACTCAAAACCCCGTAGGTACTGTCGGGGGCAAGTATGGCGCTGGTAGCCCGTACCTTCTGGTTCAGGGTGATGTCTCGAATGGAGCCGTTGTGACATTCTACGTGAACGGCGTTGAAACGGACGAAATGGCTATCTTTGAGATAGGTGGTGGACCAACCGAGGTGAACTTGTCCGTTGTTATATCTAAACCAGCGCCGACGTCGGATGACGGCAATGGGGGCTTACCTAAGCCAGCGGTTCGGGAATCACCGGACGGTAACGTCGGGCTGACCATACCATACGACACGGTAATCAGGGACAGCGATGGCCGGAGGATATACAGTCGGCACATAACGGTCAAGGCGGACGATGACCCACCTCCAGCGCCAGAGGACAACAGCATTATTGGGCTGGCCTATAACTTGGAGCCGTCTGGGGCGACCTTCGACCCGCCGATAACTTTGACCTTCGCCTATGACGAGGGTGACATACCCGATGGCGTGGATGAGGGCAGCCTGACCGTAGCCTTCTACGACAGTGCGAACGAAGAGTGGGTGTCGCTGGCCTGTGTGGTGAATACCGACCGCAATGTTATCACGGCGATAGTCGAGCACTTCACGACCTTTGCGGTTATAGGCGAGGTTCCTCCCGCTCCAGCACCGTTGCCAGCGCCGATACCGCCCGCGCCTGTTCCAGCACCAACGCCAACACCTCCGCCCATACCGCCGGTAATTACCCCTGTTCCAGTGCCAACGCCAACACCTCCGCCCATACCGCCATCACCACCGGAATTACCAGCAGTGCCAGAGAAGACGAATTACACGGGCATTATCGTGGCAAGCATCATCGGCTTTGTGGTGGTAGCCTTCTTGGTATGGCTGGTATGGTACAGGGTGAGAGGGAAGCGGTACGGCGAGTACGGCGAGAATAGCGATTGACTTTAACAACTGAATAGCTTGCTGGTTCTGGTAGTCTCTGTCCGTTTCGTACGGCAGCAATAAAAGACTCGCACGGTGGCATAGGGCGTAACATACCGTAGCCAGCAAGGCCAACTAAGCTCTGGCGAGCAAACTGGGTGATAGGTGAAATAGCTGAAGCCCAGAAGGGTAGGTTCGATTCCTACTAGCTGGTACAACAGGCTTGGTGGGGTTCGCTTCAGGAGAAATACCTGCGGGGTACTCCACCAAGTTCTCAATAACAAATAAGGAGGTGAAGAATATGATGGCCAAGTGAGAAAGGAGGCTGTCATGTTCAACACCAAATGCGGATGCCCTTATTGCAAGGGCGAGCCAATTCCAACAACTCATTGGGGATGGAAGGCGCGCCGGAATAAGCACGGTAACAGCTACGGTTCGTTCAAGAACCCGAATGCCAAGCACGGCGGACAAACAAAGAGATAGATGCGGGGTAGTGTGGATTTATATATTTCTATTATAGCCACCATAACAGTGGTGGCAACTCTTATACTATTGGTGTTTAGGGTTAAGACTCATATTGACAACCTTAAAGTATTGCCCCCATTATTTTCTGTGAGTTTTCATAAGAATTACTTTGATATTTATAATAAAGATTCGCAAAAGATAGTGTTAGAGAATTATAGTTATAGCATCGGACGGAAAAGGGACATGAACCATTGGGGAAATTGCCCAATGGGTATAGCAGTTGGTGAAAGGAGAAGGGTAGCATGGGCTTTATATGAACATCTTCCCTTGCCTCCCATTCATTTATGGTTGCGAATCGGGGGGAGGAAGGGGTGGTTATTTACATATGATGAGTATGATGAGGAAGACCCCATAATTAAAAAGCCTGCTGAAGTATATGATAGGATTAGCGGATATGGATGTCTCCGGCTAGTAAGAAAAGGAGCGGAATTTTCGTGATATATGCGGCATCCGTTATGAAAAGCGATTGCCACCGTTCTTTTTATATCCATCCCTATTGTTGAAACCATCAACCTAGTGTTACCATAGTAAGTAGAGGGATACTCCCCGGATGAAGCTCTGCCGTAGTAGGTGGCCGGCACACACCGAATGCGGAGCACAGGGGAACAAATAGTGGCCCTCTTTTATTTGCGGAAAAGAAAAACCATCGCAGGTATTGACATTCTAACTATTTAGGTATATATTTATATATGATGATATGTCCGAATTGTAAGAGCAGGAAAGTGGTGAAGCTGGGGAAAATCCCAACGCGCAAGGGACCGAAGCAGCGGTATCGTTGTCAGGTCTGTGCGCGTACTTTTTATGTAGGGGGTAAAGGGTAATGGCAGAGGCAACAGGCAGAAGGTATTTTGGTGGTAAAAAGTATGCACGCACCAGAATAGGGCTTAATAAAACAGAAGCCAAGTCCGCAGTCAAATTAGCCCGGAGCCGAGGACACAAGGCAAGGATGATAAAAGCCGGGAAAGGGTACGATATTTATTTGCAATTAGGTTAGCAGTCGGTTAGGAGGTAAAGGATAATGGCAAGAGACCCACGGTATAAAATGCCAGCAGGAACACGGAAATTCGGGGGGAAAGACTTTAAGTATCTTGTCATAGGTAATAAAAGGGAAACTGATGCAGATGCAGAAAGGTGGCGCGGTCGAGGCTTCCAAGTGCGGGTAGTACCATATGGCAAGAAGTACGCAGTATATTACAGAAAGTAATTTATTGCTAGGAGGTAAGGGGTAATGGCAGAGAAAGGCAGAATCGCAGGAGGCAAAGTATTTGGTCATAAGAGGTATTTCTTTTATGGTACTGCACAGAATAAAAGGGATGCCGAAAAGTTGGCGGAAAAGGCGAGGACTCGTGGTGGATTAGCCCGCATTTATAAAATGAGGACGGGCAATATACCCTATGTGGTTTACGCGAAACTCAAAAGCTGGTAGTCAATGAGATGAGAAAGGGCCGACACTTCGCAACCTTGATTTAACAAACCGGGTCGGCACCAGCCCGATATAAGAAATCAGGTGGCAATCAAAATAAAGAATAAATTGGTTGCCACCTCTTCTTTTATCCAGCAAGTTCCCCCTCAACCCCTATCACACCCCACCACATCGATATCCACTACCCTTACCCTCACCCTCTAACCCATTGGATAAACCCCAGCAACCTCGATAACCTGATAGACCGGCTGCGGCAGTATAAGGGTGTGGTTACCCGAGGTCCGGTCAGTCTCCCCCGCGTGCATGGAATCCGCCGACAGCTGGGTTGATGCTCTCCACGTACATGGTCCCGCTCCTTATCAGCCATGACGTGTTGCAGCTCGGGCAGAACCAGCCCTTCACATAGGGTTGCCCCTCCTTTGCGAAGTCCATCACCGGCAGCAAAATCCCGCCCTTCTCGCACCCGCACTTCGGCATCTCCGTAAGCGTTATGCTTATGATTTGCTCTGCCATCCCGTGTTCCTCCTTTCCCGTTCCTTGTCCCAGTAGGGGTTCTTGCACTTCGGGCAAATCCTCACCGTACTCCGGCGCGGTATCCACTTGTGCCCGCAGCGCAGACACTCCAGTCTGGGCAGCTCGATATCCACCATAAATCACCATCCTTTCATATACAGTATTCATAGCCCCATTATTGGCTAGTAACCAGCATCGGGTATCCTTGCTTGTTCACCGGGTTTCCCTGTTCCCCACCAATTCTTATTCCTCTTTGGCTTATAGGACTCATAGTATACTAGGTTCGGGCACATCATATAATTATCCTTATAGGTTGTGCTGTCTTGATATTCACACTTATGGCAGTAGTGTTTCCAGAAGTGCTGCCCCCTATATGTTTTGCCGTTTACTTTGCACTTAATATCTATCACTTTCCCCGAACCTCCTTTCAGCATATATTATCTGATACCACTCCGTAAACGCATTACATATAGGTAAGTATAACACACCACACCGGTGGTCATCAATAGGGCAGGCCGGGTATTTCGGGTCATGTTACTCAACTAGCGGTCACGGCCATGCGTCTCAACCCCTACGAGGTCGCACTAAATCGATATTCACCGCCTTGCTCCAGTCCATTGGTAATAATCCTAGTGGCAGGGCATAGGAGGGCCACCCCTTAAGGTAATCCATTACTATACCGCCGGCATCTCTAACACCCGGTATATGTTATATATTTCTAACTGCGGCAACCCTTACGAGTGGCACTTGCCGTATTCGCCAGATGGCACAATCTGTGTCTCAAGGCGCGGAATCTGACGCCCTGGGAGCGCAAGCACGGCGTGAAGGCCGCCCAGTCGTCAAGCAATCCTTGA
>SDBU01006168.1_pt1 | contig 14164 bp, 14 predicted proteins | sample 2277071 | NCBI WGS metagenome assembly SDBU01 (sample SAMN10397929, study PRJNA504765) | marine sediment metagenome | isolation source: marine sediment core GS08_GC12, 126 cmbsf | place: Arctic Ocean: Gakkel Ridge, Loki's castle | collected 2008
CCCCAATTTGCCAAAACTCCTTTATAGCAATCGGGGCAGTAATGTCATTGGCTAAAACCAGGTCCACCCTTACATCTGCAAATTCGCCGGCAGTTATCTTCTTTTTATCGGTATGGGCAGCGAGTATCTTCTCAACTAACGTCATTATGGTTTCCTTTTTCCTGGAATAGCTAGGAGATTACGAAGATAGCCTCATCGAATAGGATGGGGTCGGGGAATTACCTGGCCTTTTTTGCTGCCAGTAATCGGTTAAGGGCATTAATGTAAGCCTTGGCGCTGGCAACAATAATGTCGGTATCAGCACCCCGCCCGGTATAGGTTACACCATCACTCTCAATCCTTATCAGTACCTCGCCAATAGCATCAATACCCTCGGTTACCGATTTAACACTGAATTCGGTAAGCACATTAGGCACATCGACAAGGCGGTTAATGGCCTTACACATGGCATCTACGGGGCCGGTCCCCAGGGCAGCATCAGCCAGAACCTGACCATCGGGGCCAATAAGCCTGACGGCGGCAGTGGGAATACCCCTGTCTCCACAGGACACCTGAAGGCGGTCAAGGTGGTAGGTCTCAGAGATCGTGCGCAGCTCCTCGGCAACCAGGGATTCAATATCCTTATCGGTAATTTCCTTTTTCTTATCGGCTAAATCCTTGAACGCTGAGAATGCTCGGCCAAGGTCTTCTTCAGACAGGCTATAGCCCAGTTCCGCCAGCCGTTCCTTAAAGGCATGCCGGCCGCTAAGCTTACCCAGCACCAGATGGCTTGCCGGTATGCCTACCGTTCTGGGATCCATTATCTCATAGGTTATCGGCATCTTGATGACACCGTCCTGGTGGATCCCTGACTCATGACGAAAGGCATTGGCGCCGATAATCGCCTTATTCGGCTGCACAACAAAGCCCGTCAGCTCGCTTACCAGCCGGCTCGCCCGGTAGATTTGTGTAGTGTCAATGTTTGTGGTCAAGCTAAGAACATCACTGCGGGTCTTGATCGCCATGACAATCTCCTCAAGCGAGGCATTGCCCGCCCGTTCCCCAATGCCGTTAACAGTGCACTCCACCTGCCTTGCCCCCCGCCTGAGCGATTCCAGGCTATTAGCCACGGCCAGACCCAGGTCGTTATGGCAGTGGACACTAACGACAGCCCGACTAATATTGGGCACATTCTTAAAAATTCCCTCGATGAGGCTGCCAAATTCGTCGGGGATAGCATAACCCACGGTATCCGGGATATTTACGGTAGTGGCGCCAGCATCGATAACTTGCTCCACGATTTGATAGATATACTCCGGTTCGGTGCGGCTGGCATCCATCGGTGAAAACTCAACGTCATCGGTATACCTCTTAGCCCGGGTTACCATCTCCCGAGAAGTTTCTAAAACCTCTTCACGGCTTTTCTTCAATTGATAAACACGGTGTATATCCGAAGCTGACAGAAACACATGTATTCTGGGATGCTCAGCCTCTTTAATTGCCTCCCATGCCCGGTCTATATCGTCTGGGTGAGCCCGGGCAAGAGCGCAGATTATCGGGGTGCGAACCTCCCGGGCAATAAGCCTTACTGCCTCGAAGTCGCCCGCAGAGCTGATGGGGAAGCCAGCCTCAATAACGTCGACACCAAGCCTCTCCAGCTGCCTGGCTATCTCCAGTTTCTCCCCAATATTCAGGCTGCCTCCCGCCGCCTGCTCCCCATCCCTGAGCGTAGTATCAAAGACAATTACCCGTTCCATCTTTCACCTTCATTCTAGCCCGATGGAAACGACCTACCTCCTAAAGACCCTAATAGCACCAATTATCGTCATCACTAATCCGATAACAACACCAAAGATAGCCGAATAAATGAGGCCCTCCCTAAAAAGATTCGCTTCCATCAACTGAGTGGGACTAGCAATAGCCCCCCATATCCAAAACGGAATTGATATAACTAATGCTACCACTCCTAACACTAGTAAGATTATCCCCAGCTTCATTACTCACCTCCGCTCTTTTCAAAATGTAATCCTCTTGTGGAATTGGCCTAGCCCTACCTCCTTCGGAGTGTTTTATCACCCATCCCCCTACCCCCTTCCCTCAAGGGAAGGGGGAGTTTTCGTGAGAGGGGCTTCGCCCTTCTCTAAACTCTCTTCCCCCTCTCCTTCTTAAGGAGAGGGGGATAAAGGGGGTGAGGTTACTTCCCCTTCAGCCACGGCATCATCTGGCGTAACTCTTCGCCCACCTCCTCAATGAGGTGTTCTGATTCCATGCGCTTCAGGGCATTGTAGACCGGGCGGCCAGCCTGGTTCTCCAGAATCCACTCTTTAGCAAAGGTGCCATCCTGAATCTCAGCTAGAATTTGCCCCATCTCTTCCCGAACCAGGTCATCAATTACCCGTGGCCCCCGGGTATAATCACCATACTCGGCGGTATCGCTCACCGAGTAACGCATATAGCTCAAGCCCCCCTGATAAATGAGGTCAACGATAAGCTTAAGCTCATGGAGAATTTCAAAGTAGGCTATCTCCGGCTGGTAGCCAGCCTCAACCAGCGTCTCAAATCCGGCCTTTATCAGAGACGACACCCCGCCGCAGAGAACGGTTTGCTCCCCGAAGAGGTCGGTCTCGGTTTCCTCAGTAAAGGTTGTCTCTATAACCCCGGCCCGGCTGCAACCAATACCCTTAGCGTAGGCGAGGGCAATATCCTTCGCCCTACCCGAAGCATCTTGATGAACGGCCACCAGCGCCGGCGGGGCTATACCCTCAGTGTATAGCTGCCGCAGCATATGACCGGGACTTTTTGGGGCTATCATAGTGACATCAATGTCAGCTGATGGGACAATCTGCCCGTAGTGGATATTGAAGCCGTGAGCGAACATCAGCATCTTACCCGCAGTCAGCCCCTTTGCGATTGACTGGTAATAAATATCTCGCTGCAAAGTGTCGGGAACCAGCATCACAATTATATCCGCCTTTTTCGCCGCCTCAGCCGCAGTCGACAACTCAAAGCCAGCCTCTCTGGCGTTCTTCCAGCCCGGGCTATCCTCGGCTTCAGCCACTACCACCTGGCAGCCGCTTTCCCTGAGGTTTTGCGCATGGGCATGTCCCTGGCTGCCATAGCCAATAATGCCAATTCTTTTCCCATCCAGCAAAGTCAGGTCAGCATCTTTGTCATAGTAGATCTTGACCATAGTTGTCATCTCCTTTACGTTTGCTCTTCCACCGATAGTCCAGCCTCAACCACCGCGGGTCATGGCAATGCGCCCGGTCCTCGTTATTTCCCGGATACCAAAGGTGCGAAGTAGCTTAAATAAGGAACTGATTTTCTCCTCATCCCCGGTGACCTCGATTGTTACCGAATCAGAGGCAACATCCACTATGTTCGCCCGGAATATATCCACAATCTGAATGATCTCGCTTCTGGTTGCCGAGGTAGCCCTTACTTTAATCAGTGCCAGTTCGCGGGCAACTATGTCGTCTCCGGTAATATCAGATACCTTGACCACATCTACCACCTTGTCCAACTGCTTTCTAACCTGCTCCACAGCAGTGGTCGCCCCGTCAACAACAATGGTCATGCGCGATAGATGAGGCAATTCACTGTGCCCGACGGCAATACTTTCGATATTGAAGCCACGTCTGCGAAAAAGGCTTGCCATTCGGTTAAGTACGCCGGCCTTATCCGTCACCAGGGCAACTAGGGTGTGCTTCGTCGTGGCCATGCTCCCACCTCTTCCTTCGGCGCCTCAAGGACTTCGGCCAAAGCCGCCCCTGGCGGCACCATAGGATAGATATTCTCTTCTGGTTCCACCATAAAATCTATTATGAACGGACCATCGTGTTGCATTGCTTGCTCGATAGCTGGTACCACTTCCTCCTTATGTCGAACCCTTAACGCCGGAATGCAATATGCCTCACCAATCTTGACAAAGTCAGGACAGCTCAATGGTGTCGCCACATATCGCTTCCCGTAGAACAGTTCCTGCCACTGCCTCACCATTCCAAGATAGCCATTATTAATAATGGCTATCTTAACTGCCACCTTCTCCTGAACTATGGTGGCTAACTCCTGTATCGTCATCTGGAAGCCACCATCGCCGGCAATACACCAGACAGTCTCATCAGGACGGCCTACCTTAGCGCCCATAGCTGCCGGCAGCTCAAAGCCCATCGTCCCCAATCCCCCAGAGGAGATCAGGCTATTCGGTTTATTATACCAGTAATGCTGGGCAGACCACATCTGGTTCTGTCCCACCCCGGTAACGATAATCGCCTCTCCCTGCGTTACCTCGTATATCTTACGGATAACATACTGGGGCAGGAGCTCGTTACAATCTCTAATAACTGTTGACGGACGCTCCCGACGCCAATCATCAATCTGATGAAGCCAATCGGTATGTTCGGCGGAGATAACGAGCTTATTTAACCCTCGAAGAACCGCCTTAACATCGCCGACTATCGGCACATCGACACGTACGTTCTTGCCGATTTCTGCCGGGTCAATATCAATGTGGATAATCTTAGCATGAGGGGCAAAGCCGCTTACCTTACCGGTAGCCCGGTCATCAAACCTCATCCCGATAGCGATGACGACATCGGCAGCGTCAACCGCCATATTAGCATAGGCCATGCCATGCATCCCCAGCATACCATAACTTAAGACATGACTTTCCGGGAAACAGCCGATGCCCAACAAAGTAGTGACCACCGGTATTTGCGCCGTCTCAACTAGCTGCCTGAGTTCAGCATACGAGCCAGAGATAATTATTCCCCGGCCAGCAATAATAAGTGGCCGATGAGACTCATTTATCACCTTTGCCGCCTTCTTAATCTGCGCCGGGTGACCCTGTAAGGTTGGCTTATAGCCCGGCAGGTCCACCCGACTCGGGTAATGAAACTCTGCCTGGTCAACAAACACATCGCGGGGTATATCAAGAAGCACCGGCCCGGGACGGCCTGTCCTTGCCAGATAAAAGGCCTCCTTAACTATTCCGGCCAGTGAGCCCGTATCAAGGACAAGGTAGTTATGCTTGGTAATGGGTAGAGTGATACCGGTAATATCTATCTCCTGAAAAGCATCCTTACCAATAAAGGGACGAGCTACTTGACCAGTGATCGCTATTATTGGCGATGAATCAAGATAAGCATTGGCAATTCCGGTTACCAGGTTAGTCGCCCCGGGGCCGGAGGTTGCCAGGCACACTCCTACCTTGCCTGTAGCCCGGGCATAGCCATCAGCAGCATGGGCTGCGCCCTGCTCATGGCGCACCAGAATATGGCGAAGCTGGGGGTACTGGGGAAAGGTATCATATAGAGGCAAAACAACTCCCCCAGGGAAACCAAAAATAACCTCTACCCCCTCCATGACCATGCTTTCACATAGAATCTGAGCCCCTGTCATCTTCATAATAGCCCTCTATGGTAGCTGAATTCCACTTTGTCTCCTATCCCAGCTTTTTGGCTATAAAGCTGTCTTTTGAACCTTTATGGGCCGAACACGGCCCCAGTGCTTGCCGTGCCTACCTTCTCCGCATAACGCCGGAGATAACCTGTTTTCACCCTTGGCTCAAACTGGCCAAGATGAGCCAGACGATCGAATATCTCATCGTCACTGAGTTCGGCATCAAGCCGGTAATTAGGAATGTCAGTGTTGATTATGTCCCCGTCTCTCAGAGCAGCGATAGGCCCGTTACTTGCTGCCTCAGGGGAGACATGGCCGATGGCAGCACCGCGCGTAGCCCCGGAAAAGCGCCCGTCAGTTATCAGGGCTACCTCTTTATCCATGCCCATACCACTGAGGAGGGAGGTAGGAGTCAGCATCTCCCTCATCCCTGGCCCCCCTTTAGGGCCTTCATAGCGAATGACTACTACATCACCCGGCCTTATGAGAGCGTTCATAATGGCAGCTACAGCCTCTTCTTCAGAGTCAAATACCCTGGCCGATCCCCGGTGAGTCATCATCTCCGGAGCCACCGCCGCCCTCTTGACCACGGCACCCTCCGGCGCCAGATTGCCAAAAAGGATAGCAATACCGCCCGTAGCGGAGTAGGCAGTGGCAATAGAGTGGATAACATCTCCATCCCTGACCGTAGCCTCAAGAACAGTCTCCGCCACCGAACTGCCGTATACTGTTCTTGATTCCAGGTTCAGTAACCCCTCCAGTTCCTTCATCACCCCAGGTATGCCGCCAGCCCGGTCTAAGTCCTCAATGCGATAGTCACCGACTGGGCTTAGCCTACATAGCTGGGGAGTTCGTTCACTTATCTGGTTTACCATTGACAGGGGGAACTGAACCTCTGCCTCGCTAGCTACTGCCATCAGGTGCAAAACTGAATTGGTGCTGCCGCCCAGCGCCATATCAACGGCAAAGGCATTATGAATAGAGTCTCTATTTATAATGTCCCGAGGGCAAATGTTGGCCGACAGGAGCTTCATAATCTGCTGTCCTGCTTTTTTGGCCAGCTGCAACCGCCGGGAATCGACGGCAGGGATAGTACCATTGCCGGGTAGCCCCATCCCCAAAGCTTCGGTCAGGCAATTCATGGTATTGGCAGTAAACATTCCAGCACAGCTACCGCAGCCGGGGCAGGCAACCTCCACCAACTGCTCCAACTCCTCCTCAGTCATACGCCCACTGGCCACCTTGCCCACCGCCTCAAAGACAGAGCTGAGGTCAACCTTCTTCACCCCGTCGTCACTGATCAGGTGCCCAGCCAGCATCGGCCCACCACTGATAAAGATAGCCGGCAAGTTCAGCCTTACCGCGGCCATAAGCATCCCAGGTATTATTTTGTCACAATTAGGAACAAAGACCAAGCCGTCGAAGGCATGAGCCTCGGCCACTATCTCCACTGAGTCGGCTATCAGCTCACGGCTGGGCAGGCTGTATCTCATCCCCGGGTGATTCATGGCAATGCCATCACACACTGCTATCGTGTTCACCTCAAAGGGGACCCCATCTTCACTACGCACCCCCGCCTTGACCGCCTCAGCAATACCTCGCAGGTGGATATGCCCCGGGACAACCTCGCTAAAGCTATTGATAATACCGATAAACGGTTTATCCATTTCCGCTCCGGTAATACCGATGGCGTGAAGCAGGGACCGGTGCGGAGCCCGCTCTATGCCTCTCTTAGCAACATCGCTCTTCATATCCTACCCCTGGTATGATATCGTAATTAAAAGACCGTCCCTCTGGGGACGGACCAGAGACTCCGAAGTGTCTCACCTTCGATTCCCGTGAACTAACATAACACAGCGCCTATTTATTGTCAAGATGTGTCCTTGGTGAAAGCACCAGGCTAGTCTAGATAGCTTATCCGGGATGAAGGTCTTTCCTTTATGTCGAGTTCTATACCAGCTCCCTTAAATAAGTCTAGAAACGCATTCAGGTTTATAAACGCACTGGACGGACTATCATCATACTTGCCGAAGCTGACATATCGCTTTATCCTGGCATTCGCCAGCATCTTGGCGCACTGCCTGCATGGCGTATGTGTGGCATAAACGGTGCTCCCCTCAAGGCTAACACCATGGAGACTAGCCTGTATGATTACATTCTGTTCAGCGTGAACCCCCCGGCATATTTCAGGATTTTGCGCCGATGGTATGTTCATCTCGTCCCGCAGACAGCCGAGTTCAAGGCAGTCCTTAGCGCCGGCAGGGGCACCATTATAGCCCGTAGCCAGAATATGCTTATCCCTTACTGCCACCGCCCCGACGTGGTGCCGCCGGCAGGTTGAGCGCTCGGCGACCACAGAGGCTACTTTCAGAAAATACTCATCAGCATCCGGCCTGGTCAATGTTTTCATCTTAATCCAGAGATAATCCTTTCTGCGGCCTCTCTCAGGTCTTCCAGAGAGGCTTCATTGATAACGGTAAAATCGGCCATAGCAATCGGCCCACCCTTATTCGTGTTCTCTATTTCCGCCCGGTCGCGACTGCTCGCCTCCGCTGTGGTCAGGCTTCGGTTGGTTCTAGCCACCAGCCGCCCGTACCTTGTCTTCGGTGACGCCCAGACCGCCACGGTATAAAGGTCTTCACCATAGTAATCCTTAAGAAGGGTGTACTCCTCCCAGGAATAGAGACCATCGATCACCACACTCTTCCGCACCGAATCAATCCGGGGTAGATTCAGTATAGCATAGGCCGCCATTCCGTGCTCCCGCCTCAGGAGTTCTCTGATATAGCGCTCGGTTTCTTCACCAGGCTCCAGTCTCCTCTGTTGCATTTCCTGATCAGTTATATCACCAAATCTTATCCTGATAAAGCCACTCTCCTCAAATACCCTGGCCACCTCGGATTTGCCAGCACCAGCCATGCCCACAATTGCCACCACTTTCACATTTACACCTGTTTATTGGAGCTTATCTATGAAGGTTAGTTTACTCTTAATATCTTCCCTACTGCATACCAAATCTTGAGCCTAAAGCGATAAAACCAGCCCTCCTCTTCAATCCAGGCTCCCATATTGATAGGTGTCTCAGGCATAGGCGTCCTGACAGATATCCCAGGCATAGCTGTCTCAGGCGGCGGAATAGCTTCTGAGGGGAGTTCAGCATGCTTTGTCCACTGCCTATAAAGTCTCTCTCGTCTCCTTCGTTGCCAGAATTTCATTTTAACGATTTCGCTTCCAATTAATGTCGGGAGATAAAGGGGCGAGTTAATCCGCCTTCTGCTATTAATTTAATATTGATTAGCGTCTTTGTCAATAGCCTTTCTGGCACTGTGGAGTGCTTGTTGCTGAAACTTCTCCCATGTTATAATCCTGACAAAGGGAATATTATGTCTTGCTACCTGCATCATATAACTGACATCCTTGATGAGGCCAGCATACGCATTACACGGGAGAATAGACAGCAAATCGACCAGGCTATTCACCAAATAGCCGGTGTTACCTATAAGAATTGCCCCAATACCTGGAAGAAAATCAAGGAAGAGATAAGAGGTGACGAGCAGAAGCGCTGTGCCTTTGTTGTCCAACTCTGAAGAACTACGAGCTGATACTCCGAACCTGTGTCCGTACGGCTACCCTGGTAATCCACGTTCGGGATTCAAACGTTAACTTGTAACTCTGGCTAACAAGTGATAACGGCTATCCTTATTCTTTTTGGCATAATTATTTTTGGCGGGGCTGTAGCTGGCGCCGTCGGGCTTATTTTCTATGCCCGCCGCTCAGTGCCGGGAAAGAAGACAGCCAAAGAAGCGCTAGCCGCTGAAGGCCTGTCCTTCCGCTGGAACTATATCGTATTGCCGCTGGCCTTTCTCCTCCTTTCCGTAGCCCTAGCTGCATATTTCTATCACCAGCTTCCCGCTGAGGTAGCCACTCATTTCGGGCTTGATGGAACACCCAGTAGATGGCTCGGTCGGGAAATGGCCATGGTCTTGATGCTCACGCCCCAATTGCTATTTGTCCTTATGGCTAGCGGCATTACCTGGGGAATAGCAAAACTGGGTCGCTTGTTCAAGTCATCACAGGTCGTATGGGCGCAATCAGAACGGATACTATTGTTCATGGGTAACGTAATTGCCCTGCCTCAGCTTATACTGTGCTTTGCAATGCTTGATATTTTCAGCTACAATTCATACCAAAGACACATTATTGCGATGCCGATATTCCTGCTAATCGTTCTGGGGCTGGCGACTATTGCCCTGGGAGTGCTTTTCACCCTTACCATCCCAAAAGTGAAGCGGCAACTCACTTCTCGGCTTGGCCAGAGCAGTAAGGAGCAACAGTGAGTGAATTAACACCAAAGGTTGACATGGAAAAGATTGTCTCTCTCTGTCGACGACGGGGCTTCATCTTCCCCAGCAGCGAAATCTATGGCGGGCTTTCCAGTTGCTGGGACTATGGACCCTTAGGTGTGGAGCTGAAGCGAAATATTAAAGAAGCCTGGTGGCGAGCTGTAGTCCGAGAACGCGACGACATGGTCGGTCTCGACACGAGTATCCTGATGCACCCCCGGACATGGGAAGCCAGCGGACATGTAACGGGGTTCTCAGACCCTATGGTAGAGTGTCAAAATTGCAACCAGAGGTTTCGGCCAGATCAAGTATTAGTGTACGAAGTTTATAGACAAAATACGTTTCTTGGTTATGTGAGTGCGTTCAGCTACGATGAATTGACACAGAAATGGCAAGATTTGTTGAGCGAATCTCCTCCTAAGCAAACTATGACAATGTTTGAGGCCATTCCAACTCCTAAAACGCTGAACGACTTCCTAAGCGATACGAGCAAAATACCATGCCCATCTTGTAGTGTAGTTGGCCGATTTACCGAGCCCCGCTTGTTCAACTTGATGTTCAAGACGTTTATGGGTCCTGTTGAAGATGCGGCGAGTGTAGTTTACCTGCGCCCGGAGACAGCGCAGGGTATATTTGTTAACTTTGAAAATGTGCTCAATACCACCAGAAAGAGGCTGCCCTTCGGCATTGCCCAGATAGGCAAGGCCTTCCGCAACGAGATTACCACCGGCAACTTTATCTTCCGCACCCGTGAGTTCGAGCAGATGGAGATCGAGTTCTTTGTCAAGCCGGGAACCGACAAGGAATGGCTTGACTACTGGACCAATGAGCGCCTCAACTGGTACGTAACCCTGGGTATCAAGAGGGAAAACCTCAAACTACGCCAGCACGGTGAAGACGAACTGGCGCACTATGCCCTGGCTTGCTATGACATTGACTACCTGTTCCCTATGGGGTGGGCCGAGCTGGAGGGTATAGCCAACCGTGGTGAGTTTGACCTCGTCCAGCATGCCAGCAGTAGCGGCAAGAACCTGGCCTACTATGATGAGGAGGCTAAACAGCACATTGTCCCGTACATAATTGAGCCATCAGCAGGGGTTGACCGCTCCTTCCTTGCCTTTATGTGCGATGCCTATGATGAAGAGCCAGATAATGGTGAGATACGGGTGCTCCTCCGCCTCCACCCTGATCTAGCCCCTATCAAGGTGGCTGTATTGCCCTTGAGCCGACGAGAGCAACTGGTTACTGTCGCCAAAGATATATATACTGACCTGCGCCAGTGCTGGACAGTGCAGTACGACGATGCGCAATCAATCGGCCGTCGCTACCGCCGCCAAGATGAGATCGGCACTCCTTTCTGCGTTACGGTTGATTTCGAGTCACTTGAAGATAACCAAGCGACCATCAGAGAGCGCGACACCATGAACCAGATACGAGTCCCCATCAGCGAACTAAGGACAACCTTAGCTGCCAAGCTCAGCGGCGAACAGCTATTCGTCCTGCCCCTTGGCGGCCAGATATGGAAAGAATAAAGAAGTGGGGAAATTATGGACGTCTGGAAAGTCAAGGATTTTAATGCCCTATGCCATGATTTAGGATTAGTTAAAGCATGTCTCTATGCAGACAGCCTATCCATCAGATGGAGTGCCGCAAGGTATCATAAACGCAATATTCAGCAAAAGATAAATGAACTAAACATAGAGACCTTCCCTAAAAAAGGAGTAGATTATACTTCTGAATTTAACTTCGAGCTTGATGCTCTTATGCTAACTCTTAACTCTATCTTTGATATCTTGGGACAGCTAATAAACGAATGTTTCATTAACCCTAAAATACCTATAGGGTCTGTAAAGTTTGATGACGTAGTCAATCATAGCTCAATCCCATCTGAACTAAAGTCAATTTTGAATGACATCAAAGGAAATACACTTTATCAAAAAATTAGAGCTTGCGCTAATGTCTCGAAGCACAGGTATGTAATTCAAGGCACAAACCACATAGATTTTACTAAAATACCTACCACAGTATCATACGAAAGCACAGAGTTTGAATGTAGGGATGAATGGCACAAATTAACTCTCGATACAGCATTTAACTGTTGGAAATTCGTGGGCAAGTCAGTAATTAAAGCAGGAACTAAAACCCAGGAATTAGTGAAGTAGTGAGGGAGTCTAAGAGGGGCGAAGCCCCCTTTTTAATATTCTTCCCCCTCTCCTTGGCAAGGAGAGGGGGATACAGGGGGTGAGGTTGAAAATCCTCCATTTTGCTGACCTCCACCTTGGGGTCGAAAGCTACGGATACATTGATCCAAGCAGCGGGCTATCCACACGCCTTCAAGACTTCCTGAACGCCCTTGATCAGGTTGTGGAATATGCTCTGGGAAACAAGGTAGACCTTGTTCTCTTCTGCGGTGACGCCTATAAGAGCCGCGAGCCAAGCCAGACCCAGCAGCGGGAGTTTGCCAGGCGCATAAGACGCCTGTCCGCTGCTGGCATTCCCGTCTTTCTCCTCGTCGGCAATCACGACCTGCCGAACGCCATTGGCGGGGCAACCACCCCGGAAATCTTTGATACCCTGGCGGTTAGAAACGTTTATGTCGCCAACCGTCCTCAGATCCATCTTGTGCCGACTGCCGGCAGCACCCTGCAAATAGTCTCCCTGCCCTGGCCAAGACGCAGTGCGCTACTAGCCAAGGAAGAGACCAAGAATCTCACCTTCGACCAGATTAACCAAAGGCTACAGCAGATATTAACGAATATTATCGAAACTTATGCTCAGCAGCTTGACCCGGAACTACCGTCAATACTTGCCGCCCATGTCTGGGTAGTTGGTGCCCAGGTAGGCTCAGAGCGGTCGATCACCGTGGGTCAGGAGCATGCCCTGCTGCTGAGTAATGTTGCTCACCCTGCCTTTGATTATGTTGCCCTGGGCCATATTCACAAGCACCAGGTTCTGAGCCCCAGCCCGCCGGTAGTTTATAGCGGCAGCCTGGAACGGCTGGATTTTGGCGAGGAGAAAGACGAGAAGGGCTTCTACCTGGTCGAGATAGAGCCGGATAATAAGGCAGCCAAGAGGCAGGTCTCATTTGATTTTCACCCCGTAGCTGGACGCCGCTTTCTCACCATTAGTGTCAATATTGAGTCGGATGATCCCGACCCCACCACAACCGTGCTCAACGCAATTGCTGAGCAGGGAGACAAGGTCAGGGAGGCTATAGTCCGTCTTCAGATCGCCCTGCCGGCAGAGGTTGAGGCTCAGCTCCGGGATAGTGAAATCAGGAATGCCGTAAGAGAAGCTCATTATTTCACTATTGCCAAGGACATAAAGCGAGAAGCACGCCTCAGACTGGGAAATATAACCGCTGAAGAACTTACGCCTATTGAGGCATTGAAAAAATACCTGGAGTCACAGAAGGATTTATCCCCCAAACGAGCTGAGGTCTTGCTCAAATACGGTGAGAGGCTTATACAACTACACGGCGCTTGACAGTGAGGCGATAAACCTATAAATTGGATAATTGGATCACCGAACTCTGAAGGAGAGGGCGATGATAAGAGTTATTATAGAGCGCCGTGTAGTTGAAGAAATAGTATCCAACAGCAAGGCCATTCTAGCCAGAATCATCAGGTGATAGTCTATGCCAGATAAATCCTCAGCTTCCGAAGAAGTCGTCATGAAGGAATATCCCCGTTCTAGTCGTTGGCTAGAAGGACAGCAGGTAATAGGGGTCGGCAACCTGGTTTTGACAGGTAAGCGGCTCGTCTTCCTAAATCAGGTGCCACTCGAAAAGAAGGAAATAGAATATTTCCGAAAATTATCAGAAGGGGCGTCAACCAGCAGAGTAATAGATCTTGCTCTCACCCTCCATAAAAATAACTTTCAAATTCCACTATCATCACTTATTCAGGTAAAGACGGGGCTATATTCCATTTTCCCCTTCCCACGCCCCTGTCTGCGTATTTCCTACCGAAGTGAAAAGAAAAAGAAGCAGATAAAGGCCGCAAGTTTTATGTTTACCATACCATTGCTAAAGGGTTTCTTTCAGCTCGAGATCACGACAGTACTGGGATGGGTCTGGATGATTAAAAAAGCAATGCGAGCCAGCAATGAACAGGGCAGTAACAACCAACGGCCGGCGAGTGGGCAGACTCATCTTTCACAGGCAGCCTAGAAGGCGCAGGGCATCAATAAAGTTGACCTTTTGACAAAGGAGGAGGCATTCAGATGAGCCAACGAAAATCAGCCACCAAGAAAGAACCTCAAATCCTGGAAATGCCACCGCAGAAGATGGCGGTTGTCTATGGCAAGGGCGCCCCGGATAAGGTCTTCCCCGAAGTCATGCCGGCCCTCTACGGCTCAGCCTTCACCCTGAAGTTTGACCTCAAGAAGAAGGGCCTGCCCACCTTTAAGGTCAGCGGACTCCGCGCCCGCTACCCCGATGC
>SDBU01006169.1_pt1 | contig 14164 bp, 9 predicted proteins | sample 2277071 | NCBI WGS metagenome assembly SDBU01 (sample SAMN10397929, study PRJNA504765) | marine sediment metagenome | isolation source: marine sediment core GS08_GC12, 126 cmbsf | place: Arctic Ocean: Gakkel Ridge, Loki's castle | collected 2008
AGCCGGATTAATCCGGAGTAAAACTGGCTTCAGCCTGAATGGCTGCATTTATGCCCTAAACCAATCTACCGGCTTTAGCCGGGTAGTCATTGAATTTTTGTAAAGAACTGAGAAATAATTAAAGAAAAATGATATAATAGTCGGTTATGCGTGTATTGTTCAGAGAAAAGTCTGACATTGTTGAAAAATTAGATTTTCTAAAAGAGAAAGTGTCTTATTCGATCGTTCCCTAGACTCCCTGTAGATGACAAGACTTAATCTGACATTTTTGATAAACTGACGAAAAAATCAAAGGAGTGTCAGATTAAGTCTTGCTATCACAAATAACAGTCTTTTAGAAAGAAACTGAAGATCACATCACGTCTGCAGCAATCGCAGCTAGTTCCGACCGCTCAGTCTTTTCTAGGAACATGTGCCCAAAGATGAGTTGATCGGTAAATTTTCCCACAGTAAATGTCAGTGCATTCGAATCTTTGTCGAGGTAGGGATTATCTATCTGGGTGGGATCTCCCGTTAGAACGACTTTGGTCCCTTGCCCCGCACGGGAGATGATCGTTTTCACTTCATGGGGAGTGAGGTTTTGGGCTTCGTCAATGATGATGAACATCTTGGGAAGTGTGCGCCCGCGAATATAGGTCACGGCTTCCATTTCAATTTTCCCGCTTTCCATGATGTATTCTTGAGTCTCACTATTCCTCTCTCCTTTCCCAGACGAGCATAAAAACTCGATATTGTCATAGATGGGTTGCATCCAGTGGACAAGTTTTTCTTCTTTAGTTCCAGGCAAATATCCGATGTCTTTTCCGAGAGGAACGATGGGGCGACTCACGAGTATGCGGGAATAGAGACCTTCGTCAAAGACTTTACGCATTGCAGCGGCAATCGTGAGGAGGGTTTTTCCTGTCCCTGCAGGCCCTACGAGTGTGACGAGTTTGATATCATCGCGAAGAAGCAAATCAAGGGTGCATTTTTGTTCGAGATTGAGAGGAAGTATGCCCCAAATGTCTTGGCTCACTTTGAGAAGGGGCTCGAGACGTTTTTCCTTGGCATTGTAGCGAGCAACCGCAGATGATTTTTCCGGTGAGGTCATCACGCAAAATTCATTGGGATGAAACTCTTCCTTGTCAAACTGAATACTGCCATCTTTAAAAAACAAATCAATCTGGCTTTTTTCTACTTCGACCTTTCGGTAGCCGCGATAAAGCCCTTCATAGGTAAATTTGAGATTTTTATAGTTCTTTGATTTGAGGCCAATTGCTTCTGCTTTGACGCGCATCACGAGGTCTTTAGAGAGAAACACTACATCGGGGTTTTTCTTCGCAATTTGAAAAGCCATAAGGAGTTTATGATTGGTCTTTTCCATTGGAAGGGGAAATTCCCCTCTTTCCATGGGCTGCATCGAAGTGTGAATGCGGATGATATTTCCATTTTCGGTAGGGACACCTTCTTTGATATTTCCTTGTCCTTTCAATGTGTCGACATATCGCATGAGCAGACGAGCATTTTTTCCCCGGTCATCTGTGAGCCGTTTGAGGTCGTCTAATTCTTCTAGCACAGGTAATAGGATTACTATTTCACAGTTTTCTAATGTATGTATGGCGTTGGGGTCGTGTAGAAAGACATTGGTATCGATGATGTAAATGGTTTTTGGCACAGGCAATTTCTCCTAAGGAAATATTTCTTAGAGGACGTTTACAAATTGCTTTCGGCGGCGAAAGCAATTTGTAAACACCCTCTTGGTCTCTAATTTCGGAGCATAGCTTCTCCGGGTCGTTGAGACAATCATTTTTTTATGAGCTTAATCTACAAAGGTTTGTGAGATTTTATCAGCAAACAGACTCCGAGACTGCTAAAATGTTGACAAATCTTTCCATTCAAGATATAATATGTAAATATAGTTTATAGCGTGTGGCAAATACATGAAAATCAATCAAAAAATTTTGAGCATTCCCCCTTATATTTCAACATCTTGGAAAAATGTTATTTCCCTTCATTTGGAAGAGCACAATGGGGTTTCTGTCTTGATTATTGGCCTTGTCAATGGGTCTACGATTGAAATTCCAGGCCTTGATAAAAAGAGCTTAGAGGCAACTTTTGCTGCTCATGAAAAACATCTTGAACTCGATGTTACTGATCTCGTAGGACCCAATGAATCTTCTCAAATGCCCATGTTACCACCAGGAATGTTTGAAAATCCTTCTGCTATTCTCAGTCTTCCTTTGCGATTTGGTCTCGATGCGAACATGGGAAATCTTTTGCAACACAATCCTGAAGCTGCCGATAGTCCTGATCTTCCCAAAGAGGTCATTGAAAAAATCGCATCGCTTTCTAAAGTTGTTGGATTGGACAATGTCGACAATTTTCCCAAACCTGAACCTCATTGCAACTGCATGCATTGCCAAATCATGAAAGCAATGCAGGAGGACTCTCAAAATCATTCACATGATGATCACGAGGATGAGGAAGTTTCTGAAGACGATCTTCGTTTCCGTGAGTGGGATATCGATCAGAAGGGAGATAATCTCTTTATTGTCACCAATCCCTTTAATGCTGAAGAACACTACAATGTGTTTCTTGGCAATCCTGTTGGGTGCACTTGTGGGCAACCCAATTGTGAACATATCCGAGCTGTGTTGAATTCATAGAATACGTTCTTCGACAAAAAATGATGGTTTTTTAAAACTCGAATTCCTAGAATGAGTTTTCTGACCACCATTTTGTTTTGGAGGACTAACTGTGATGGCTAAATTTTTCACCTTGGTAAGCGCACTTCTTTTTCTCACTTGCAGTGGCTTTGCAAATAATCCTTTAACCCCTAAAGAAATTCAGCTAGGAAACTCTCATTCTGAAAAAAAGTTCCAGCGCAAATCTCCCACTGTCAAGGCAGCCTTTTCTCCTTTTACAGGGAAAGTGGCTGGCGACAAAGTCCGGATGCGTTTGCAGCCCGATCTCGATGGCTATATTGTCCGCGAACTCATCAAAAATGAAATGGTCTCTATTATCGATCAAGAAGGAGATTATTATTGCGTTGAGCCGCAAGGATCAATCAAAGCCTTTATTTTTCGAAGCTTTGTTCTCGATGGGGTCGTTGAAGGAAATCGTGTCAATGTCCGACTCGAACCCGATCTCGAAGCGCCAGTCATTGGCCATTTCAATTCAGGTGATCGAATTAACGGTGACATCAGCTCTCAAAATCGCAAATGGCTCGAGATTGCTCCTCCGCCCAGTACTCGTTTCTACGTTGCAAAAGAATTTATCGAGTACGCAGGTGGACCAGAACTTAAGGAAAAAATATCCAGGCGCAAAGAGTCAGTCCAGCAACTCTTGGTAGCAGCCAATTTGTATGCAAATGAGGAAATGGAAAAAATCTTTGAGGAAATTGATTTCGAAAATCTCAAACAAGGTTTCCTCACGATCATTCATGATTTCACCGATTTCCCTCAAAAAGCTGAAATGGCTAAAGAGGCATTGACCAAAGCCCAAGAGAATTATTTGCAAAAGCGGATTGCCTACCTTGAAGAAAAAGCAGCTCTTGTAACTCAAAATCTTTCTCAAAAAGCTCCATCAGGAGCAAAAAGAGCTCTTCCAGCTACTCTTCAAACAAAAACATGGAATTCCATTGAAGAGGGAATTTTTGCAAGTTGGGCAAAAGCCAACGATCAAAAAAGCATGGAAGAATTTTATGATGAAGAAAAACTCATTGCTTCTTCTGTATCTGGGGTCTTAGAAGTCTTTAAATCGCCTGTGAAAAATAGGCCCGGAGATTACGTCCTTAAAGTCAAAAATCTTCCTGTAGCTTACGTCTACAGCACAAAAATTGAATTGGAAGATTATGTGGATAATGAAGTGACTGTAGTTGGTTCTCCGCGAAAAAACAACAATTTCGCTTTCCCTGCCTACTATATTCATGAAGTGGAGTAAGCATTATACTTCTCTGTGTTCTCCGTGCTCTCTGCGGTCTCTAGCGAGCTTGCGCGAAGTGGGTGGTGAATTGAATTACTACCCGTAACTGCCACCCCATCTTTGATTTTGCACGATAGATTTAAGTGAGATTTTACAGATTTTTCTGAGCAAATATCTGAAGATATCTGCAATGAAAAAGATGTGAAAGATTGCCTGAAGCTATTGATGAGAAATCAAAGAGGAGGTGGCAGTTACGGGTATTATTCTGTCTCAGATTTTTGAAGTTCTACTCTGCGGGGAGATTTCTCAACGATGTCTACAGCATCAATCTCGAGTTTGGATGCTGCTGCACCTAATTCTTTGAACTTGCGGGCAGAGACTAAAACGCGCGTCTCTAAAGAGCCGATCCCCTTGTTGTAGGACTCGACGGCAGTTGAAAGAGCCCTTCCCATTTTAGAAAAATGACCGGTCATATCCACAATTCGCTTATACAGCTCATGACCTAGCTGACTCACCTCTTCGGCATGCTGAGAAAGATTTTCTTGTTTCCAGCCATACGCAACCGCACGCAAAAGGGCAATGAGCGTGGTGGGAGTGGCAATGATTACCCCTTGATCGGCTCCGACTTCAATCAGAGCAGGATCGTATTGCAGGGCTGCACTGAAAAAAGTTTCTGAGGGAAGAAAGAGGACGACAAACTCAGGAGTGGGAGAAAAATGCTGATGATAGGATTTTTTCGAAAGCGCAGCGACGTGGGAGCGGATCAGACGGGCATGGTCTTTGAGCTTCGCCTCATGAATTTCTGTGTTATCGGTTTGGATCGCATCTAGGTAAGATTCAAGGGGAACTTTGGAATCGATGATGACTTGGCGCCCACCAGGAAGCTTGATAATCAAGTCGGGACGAAGGGCCCCTTCCCCTACTTTCTGCTCGTAGAAATCACAGTGATTGAGCATCCCAGCGATTTCCACTACGCGGCGCAGCTGAATTTCCCCCCAACGCCCTCTAGCGAGCGGTGTTCGCAACGCTTTGACCAAGTTGGAAGTTTCTTGCGACAGCTCTTTTTTCGCGTCCATAAGAGATTGGACTTGGGTCTTGAGCGAGATATGGTCTCCTTTCCGCTCTTTTTCGAGCTTGTGGAGTCCTTCATCGAGTTTTCCAAGGGTCTCCTTCACCGGCTTTACGAGCTCATCGATGGACTGCTGTCTCTTTTCTAGATCACCTTTTGCCCTCTCTTGAAACTTTTCTAGGCTGGTTTTGGCGAGATCTAGGAAGGTCTTGTTGTTTTTCTCAAGAGCATCATGAGAAAGGGCTTTGAAGGACTCTTTGAGTTCTTCTTGCGACTTCTTGGCAAATATAAGATGTTCTTCAAGGACGAGACACCGCTGCTTCCACTGCTGCATTTTCCAAGAAAAGAAAATGGTGAGGGCGCCAAGAACTGCCAAAAAAGCATATTCAATCATCATGATGGGGCTCAAAATCGGCTAAGGTTTTTGACTTTTTCCCGGCAATCAAACGAATGATCACAATGCCCCAGCCGAATAAGATGTAGGTCCATGAAGTCACTACGAAGGCAATTGGGAAAAAGTAGAGAACTCCATAGAGGAGGAAAAAGGCAATGACCACGGCGAAGAACACGAGCTGAAAAGAATGGACTCGAAAATGTAAGACCTTGGCACTTGGAAACTTGAAGCGACTGACCATGAAATAGCCAAAGACGAGTGTGATGAAGGTCATGATCAATGTCTCGGTAGTTTCAGAAAGTCCCGCCCAACTTTCAAAGCGAGGGTAAGCAAAGAGCAAGTTGGCAGAGACCACTGCAAGGGCCGCTGCTGGGATAGGGAGTCCAATGAAATGGCGGAACTTTTTTGTCCGGTGTTTAGGCAGTTTTTTGATGGCTGCCATGGTCACATTGAACCGAACAAGGCGCAAGATCCCACAAATGGAAAAAACCATAGCCCCAATCACAGCAAGAAAGGAAGGAAGAGTCCCTTGCTCAAGGGAAAGACTTTTGAGCATCAAGACGGAGGGCGCGACCCCAAATGTGACCGCATCGGAAAGGGAATCAAACAAAAAGCCGAATTCGCTCTCGGCATGCATCACACGGGCGATGGCCCCATCGACCCAGTCGGCAAAAGCGGCAAAAAGGAGCAAAAAGGAAGAAGTCAAAAGCGACTTATAGGTCCCCATGCCTGGCTCAATCATATTGACTTTGAAAATGACAAAAAGACCCGCGGCGAGGCTAAAAGCGGTGATAACATTGGGTATGATGAAGATCCGTCTCATATCCCCATCATAAGGGATTCATGTGCTTTGGATCAACTTAAGGCTTCTTGAGTGCGGGCCCATGCAATTGTTTCTTCTAAGAAAGGGGTAAATTGGCCGGGCTGGCTTTGATCGGCCTCAACTGCTTTGGTATATTCTTCATCATCGGGAAAAATAACTCCCCGATAACCACCGAGTTGTAGCATGACATCTGTCCATGCTCGAGCTTCGCGACCATTGCCATCGCCGAAAGGATGGATCCGCCCCAATTCTGCATGAACCCAAGAGGCAGCGGAAATCGCAGAGAGTTCTCGATTGATAACTTTTGGGCCTACTTCTCTCAATGCTTTGGCAAAGTTGCGCATCTCTTGTCTGATTTGATCGGGCATGGGTGCAAAATGCCCAATTTTTTTATAAGATTCTATTTCCGCTTCTGTGAACTGCTCGTATGCTTTCTCAAATGTACCGTACCTTGCGTGTTTCATCGCAATGCTATCAAGATGCTCTACGTCTTTTGAGGTTCCTCCTCTTTTTTTCAAGACTCTCTTAAATTCATCGTATGAAAATTCGTAAAATTCACCCACCATTACGGATTGCGTTCGATATCGCCCAGGATGAAAAATTCTCATAGGATCAGGAAGCTTAGCCAGAAGGATTTTGTTCGTCTTTTTGAACGTTTCGAGGATCTCTTCTTCTGTCTGATCAAAGAAATGGGGATCTTGCAAAACAGTTCGTTCCAAATACTGGAGTGCCGCTTGTTGGTTTTGGATTTTTTGCGGAAGGGTGAAAACCCTGAGTGCCTCAATGCCCGTTCCTTTGGAATCTAATACTTTTACTGAGGCTCCCTTATCTCCTAAAATGAGATCTTCTTTGGCTTGTTTTTTTGTTTCTAAGTATTTTGGATCATTTTGCAACCCATCTTCTAGGTGTTTTGAAAGCCTGTCACAATCAGCAAAACCTGGGACTCGATATGTGCTTTTTCTCCACCAACTTGAAATTTTAGGGATTCCGCACCAACTATCTCCTTCTTCATTTGAAACGAACCCATTATGGGGAAAACGAGACAACCAAGTGGGGAAATGCTCGATTACCCCTGGAGAATCTGGCTGAACACTTCCACTTTGAGCTTCTGTATAAGGCTCCAAAAATTCTTGAGGACCACCTTCTAAGTATATTTCACTTTCGAATTGAGGATCTTCTGGTTGCAATGCTTTTTGTTCTCGATTCCATTGAATCATTTTTTCTAAAAAAGAAGAAAATTGACCAGGTTTTTTCTGGTCTTCTTGAACAGCGTTTGTATATTCTTCATCTTCGGGGAAAATAACTCCCCGATAACCACCGAGTTGTAGCATTGTATTTTCCCAATCTCGAGCAAGACGACCATTTGCATCGCTAAAAGGATGGATCCGACCTAGTTCTGCATGAACCCAAGAGGCAACAGAAACAGCAGGAAGCTCTCGATTTCTCACTTGTGGTCCGATTTCTTTCAGCCTTCTGGCAAAAATGCGCATCTCTTCTTCGATTTGATCGGGCATGGTAGCTACATGTGCCACTTTTTCGAAAACGCTTATTTCCTTCTTCGTGAAATGATCATATGCTGTTGAAAAAGATCCATATTTTCTTATTTTTGCGATCACGTTTTTAAAGATGCGAACATCTTTTCTACTTCCCCCCTTCTTCTTCAAAATTCTTAAATAGTCTTCTAAAGTATCTTCCTTCCTATCCTCCGTTACAAATAATTTGAGTCGCCGATATTGTCCGGGACGGATTTCTCCTATTCGATCGGGTAATTGATCCACGAGGATTTTGTGCGTCTTTTTGATCGCTTCGATGATTTCCTCTTCAGAACGATCAAAAAAATGGGGATCTTGCAAAACGGTTTTTTCCAAATACTCGAGTGCTGCTTTTTGATTTGTAACTTTTTGGGGATTGACATGGAAATTGATTTGCTGAATTCCGGTTCCTTCATCGTCTAATAATTGAGCAAAGACTCCTTTCTCTTCAAAAATAAGGGGATTATTTTGGTGTTTTTCGTATTCATCTGGTTGATAGAGTTTCATACTAGTTTCAACTTGTCTTGAAAACTCTTCACAATCGTCAAAATTTGGCACCTCATGATGGACACGACACCAAAGATCTCCTCTCTCGTTCGAGAGGAATTCATTGTGAGGGAAACGGGAAAGCCAATCGGGAAATCTTTCAATGACCCCAAGAGCATCAGGAGTCACCCTCCCTTCTAAAGGGCTTACATAAGGTTCTAAATATTCAGGAGTTTGGCTTTGTTCGCAGATTCCATCCTCGCAGCGATTGGCTATTGGGGAGCCGGCTACTGGGGGAATAAAAACTCCGAAGATGAGAAGTACGCAACATGCTACAACAAATACTTTGCGTAAGGTATCTCGAGAAATCAAAGGACCTCGAGGGTTTTGGCTTGAGAACGGATTGCTTGGAAGATAAGGTGTGATTTTCATAGAGGATATTATACTATACAATAGTATCAATTGTCAAAAATTCAAATGATTGGTAAATAAGAGTTTATGGTTCTATGGTGGTTCCTTATCCTCTTAGGATTTTTTTTACTCTACTTGGGAGCTGAACTCTTGGTTCGCTCTGCAATTCAAATTTCCCATTATTTTAAGGTTCCTCGGCTTGTCATCGGTCTGACAATTGTCGCTTTTGCTACCTCTGCCCCCGAAGCTTTGGTCGGCATTTTCGGACAGCTTAAAGGAGAGACGGGCGATATTGCTTTGGGGAATGTGATCGGCTCCAATATTGCAAATATTGGCATGGTCCTGGGAATTTATCTCATGCTCCGCCCTTGCGATATTTCTCATTCGATGAAATGGCAAAAAATACCCATTCTACTTTTGATTTATTTGCTCTTATTTTTTGTGATGGTTGGAGGCAAAATTAGTCGCGTTGAGGGTGTTTATCTCCTGCTTGTTTTGATCTTTTACAATCTTTACCAATATTTCTTTCCTCCCAAAAAAGTAGAACTCGAAGAAGAAATCAAAGTTCATGAAGAGGAAAAAAGACCTCCTGTTCGCATCACCCTACAAATCTTTGCCGCCATTGGCAGTATGGCTTTGCTCATATTGGGAACGCAATCACTTCTCGATGGGGCTTTGAAGATCGCCAAGCACTTTCAGATTTCAGAGAGGATCGTCTCCATTTCGATTATTGCTTTTGGCACTTCTCTTCCAGAGCTGGCCACTGCGCTGGTATCTGCATTTCGCAAAGAACAAGAGATCCTTATTGGGACTATTGTGGGAAGCAATATTTTCAATCCGTTATTGGTCATCCCTTTTGCAACGATGGTCGGCCCGATCTATTTTTCACCAAAAATGCTGATTCTCGATTTTCCTATGATGGTTGCCTTTACCGTTTTATTGTGGATTTTAATGGTACTGGGAAAGAACCGTCTTTCGCGTATTGACGGCTCTATTTTGCTCTTTTCTTATGCCTCTTATGTGACTTTTCTGTTTTATTCCTAACATCAATTTTTTTGTGGACGAAAAGATCTCGACTACTATATATAGTGGTTACAGATAGACAAAACTACTAGATCTTGTAGAGGCGCCTTTAAACCTCAAGTCTTTAGGAGAGCGTAATATGACCAAAAAATCCTCATCCTCATCGGTTACAATTGATCCAAGCAGCGAACTCAATCACTTCACTATTGTGAAGCGAAATGGCAACCTCGTCCCCTTTCGAATGAAGCGGATTTATCACGCCATTGAAGCGGCTTTTCGGGATACAAAACAACTGCCAAAAAACGACCCTCTTCCCGAAGACATCGTCCAAACAATCGAAACTACAACAGATGCAATTCTTCAAAAATTGGAAGAGTTTGCCAAAGCGGGCATTTGCCTCACTGTGGAGGGGATTCAAGATGTTGTCGAGGTCACCCTCATGGATCAAGGGCATCATGATGTAGCACGTGATTACATCATTTACCGCGATCAGCACAAGCAACTGCGCGAAGATTCCCCACAAAACCTCAGAGTGCTACGCAAAGATGGTTCTAAGGCTCGCTTCAATCCAATGAAAATCGCGTCAACTTTAGAAGAGGCTTTTCGAAAAAAATATCTTGTGGAAGGGCCTTCGACCCAAGAAGTGATCGATGCGGTGAATCTCGTCACCCATAAGGTGGTTGTCAGAGTTTCTCACCTCTTTAAGGAAGGAATCGAATTGACGACACCTCTCATCCAAGATGAAGTGGAAAACCAGCTGATGCGCGAGGGTTTCTTCAATGTGGCTAAGGAAATCATTTTGCAGCAGGCTGGGGTTGCAACTGAGGAAGAAGAACTTCCTAAAGAAGAAGAGCTCGACCCAAATGCCCGCAAATTCACCGTTCTCACAGAGTCGGGTGAAAGCAAAATCATCACCGACAAACAATTACGCAAACGAATTGTGCATGCTTGTCGCGATTATGAAAGGGAGGTTTCTGCAAAGGAATTGCTCGACCTCTGTCTCTTGAATTTCTATGAGGGAATCAAAGAAAAAGAGGTGGATCAAGCTTTGATCATGGCAACGCGTGCCCAAATCGAAAAGGATCCTGCTTATTCGAAAGTGGCCTCTCGACTCCTTCTCGATGTCCTCTATCGGGAGATCATGGAAATCCCTGCATCGGATTCTAAGTTAAAAAATCGACACAAGGAATACTTCAAATCGTATATCAAACATGGAATTTCTATTGAGAGGCTCTCTAAAGAACTCGAAACGTTCGATCTTGAGAAACTCGCAGCCGCAATGGATTTAGAACGAGATGACCAATTTTACCTGCTTGGGCTACAAACACTCTATGATCGGTATTTCATTCATGAAAATGACCGCCGCCTGGAAACTCCTCAAATCTTTTGGATGCGTGTCGCCATGGGTCTTTCGATCAATGAAGGCGAGGAGAAAAACGAGCGGGCACTTGAGTTTTACAATATCCTCTCTCAATTTCTCTATTCATCTGCCACCCCTACCCTATTCAATTCTGGCACGTGCAACGCACAACTCAGCTCTTGCTACCTCTCTACGGTGATGGATGATCTCGAGCACATTTTTAAAACCATTTCGGATGATGCAAAGCTCTCAAAATGGGCTGGAGGTCTTGGCAATGATTGGACAAATGTCCGCGCCACAGGTTCCCGCATCAAAGGAACCAACGGCCGCTCTCAAGGAGTGATCCCCTTTCTTAAAGTTGCAAACGACACAGCTGTTGCCGTCAATCAAGGTGGCAAGCGCAAAGGAGCGCTCTGCTGCTATCTCGAGACGTGGCACCTCGATTTGGAAGATTTTATTGAGCTCCGCAAAAACACGGGTGATGAAAGGAGACGTACCCACGACATGCACACAGCCAACTGGATCCCCGATCTCTTTATGAAACGGATCAACGAAAATGGAACATGGACCCTCTTCAGTCCAAGTGATGTCCCCGACTTGCACGATCTCTATGGAAAAGCTTTTGAGAAACGCTATGTCGAATATGAGAAAATGGCCGATGAGGGAAAGATCACCCTTTTCAAGCGCGTAGAAGCATTGCCTTTATGGCGCAAAATGCTGAGCATGATGTTCGAAACGGGTCATCCTTGGATCACGTTCAAAGACCCCTCCAATATCCGCTCCACACAAGATCACATGGGGGTTGTCCACAGCTCCAACCTCTGCACAGAAATCTTGCTCAATACATCAAAAGATGAGACCGCAGTGTGCAACCTTGGGTCGATTAACATGGCGGCACATACGACCAAAGAAGGACTCAATAAATCGAAATTGGAAAAGACAATCCAAACGGCTATCCGCATGCTCGATAATGTGATCGATATCAACTTTTATCCGATTGAGGAAGCCCGCAACGCCAACTTCCGCCACCGCCCCATTGGGCTGGGAATGATGGGTTTTCAGGATGCCCTGTATATCCAAAATATCAGCTACTCGAGCCATGAAGCGGTTCAATTTGCCGATGAAAGTATGGAGTTCATTTCCTATCATGCTATTTTAGCCTCTACTGCACTCGCAAAGGAAAGAGGCTGCTATGAATCCTTCAAGGGCTCAAAATGGGACAGAGGCCTTCTCCCCATTGACACCATTTCTCTTCTCGCAAAAGAGCGAGGACAGGAGGTGGAAATGGATACGAGCACCAAAATGGATTGGACGCCCGTTCGCGAGGCGATCAAAAAACATGGGATGCGCAACAGCAACACCATGGCCATCGCTCCCACGGCAACGATTTCAAATATTACAGGGGTGACCCAATCGATTGAGCCGACTTATCGCCATCTCTTTGTGAAATCCAATCTCTCTGGGGAATTCACCCTGCCCAACTTCTTTCTCATTAAAAAATTGAAAGAAATGAAGTTATGGGATGAGCAGATGATCGACGATTTGAAATACTTTGACGGGATGATCGCCGAAATTGAAAGGATCCCAGAGGAAGTAAAACAAACCTTCCCCACAGCTTTTGAAATTGATCCCGAATGGATCATCGAATGCGCTAGCCGAAGACAAAAATGGATCGATATGGGCCAGTCGCTCAATCTCTATTTAGCAGAACCAAGCGGGAAGAAAATCCATCAAATGTTTATGCTATCCTGGAACAAAGGACTCAAGACTAACTACTATTTGCGCACCTTGGCTGCCACGCAGATTGAGAAATCGACAACAGACATCAATAAGCGGGGTCTGCAGCCGCGTTGGATGAAAAACAAATCGGCTTCGAGCGCAATCGAGATTGAGCGTGAGGAAAAAGACAAACCCTTTGTATGTAATTTAGAAGAAGGCTGCGAGAGCTGCCAATAGAGTCTAATAGGAGAGAATTATGCTAAAAGAAAAACTAGACATCAGCAAGCGCGTCAATGCAAATAACAAACGACTGATCAACTGTAACGCGGTCGATGTCAACCAACTGATGCCCCTCAAATATCACTGGGCTTGGGAGCACTATTTGAATGGGTGTGCCAATCACTGGATGCCCACCGAAGTGCCCATGTCAAAAGATATTGAGCTTTGGAAATCCAATCAGCTCAGCGATGATGAGCGATTCGTCATCATGCGCAACCTCGGTTTTTTTAGCACCGCCGAAAGCCTTGTCGGCAATAACATTGTCCTCGCTATCTTCAAGCATGTAACTAATCCTGAAGCCCGTCAATATTTGCTCCGCCAGGCTTTTGAAGAAGCGATCCATACCCATACTTTCCATTACATCGTCGAATCCCTCGCCCTTGATGAAGGAGAGGTATTCAACATGTACAATGAGATCAACTCGATCCATGCCAAAGATGCCTTTGAGATGGAAATGACAGCCGACATCATGAAAGATGGCTTCCAGACCGACACTCCTGAAAACATCCAAAAGTTCCTCGAAAACCTGATCGGATACTACATCATCATGGAGGGAATTTTCTTTTACAGCGGTTTTGTGATGATTCTCTCTTTCCATCGGCAAAACAAGTTGACCGGCATTGGAGAACAATTTCAGTACATTTTGCGTGATGAGACGATCCACCTCAACTTCGGCATCGACTTAATCAATGGGATCAAAGAAGAGAATCCAAGCGTCTGGACTCCCGAGTTCAAAAAACACATCATCGACTTGATTCATCAGTCGGTCGAACTTGAAGTCCAATATGCTGAAGATTGCCTCCCTCGGGGCATTTTAGGCCTCACAGCGCCCATGTTCCGCGAGTATGTGCAATACATTGCCAATCGTCGACTCGAGCGCATCGGCCTCCCCATCCAATTCAAAGGGGCACGCAATCCCTTCCCCTGGATGAGCGAAACGATCGATCTTGGCAAAGAGAAGAACTTCTTCGAAACGAGAGTGACCGAGTACCAGTCCTCCTCCAATTTGACTTGGTAAGAACAAGATTAATTGAGAAAAGTTACTTGTGTTTTTTGGTTATTCTTCTGAGGTAGTTGCAAAACTCTGATTTTATCGGAATTTTGCAAAACCGAAAAAAAAATTTAAAAAAGTCACGTCTTGCTCTATAATGTTATCTTTGCACAA
>SDBU01006170.1_pt1 | contig 14162 bp, 16 predicted proteins | sample 2277071 | NCBI WGS metagenome assembly SDBU01 (sample SAMN10397929, study PRJNA504765) | marine sediment metagenome | isolation source: marine sediment core GS08_GC12, 126 cmbsf | place: Arctic Ocean: Gakkel Ridge, Loki's castle | collected 2008
AGAAACCGTCATTCCGGTCAGCTGCACCGAGCAGGGACGATGGTCATACGTCTCGGAAGAATTTGCCGACTCCGGCACCGTTCTTTCCCCCCGCATGAGGACAGTAAAGGCTGCTTCTGTCAATGTCTCACTTAATGCCTCCCAAAGATACGAATCAGACCAGATGGCCGTCTGGGATGAGATTGAGGGTCTATCTGAACGTGCTCACACCCGCTCAGCCACCAGAGCAATGAGGCATGTCTATCAATCCAGGGCTAAGGATCTAGATAAATACCTCAAGACCTTCCAGTATGTACCTCATCAAAGGGGTCTTTATGTCATTATTAATGGAGAGACAGTAGGGTTCGATGTTCTTTCCCTTGAGAACGCCTACCAGGCACTTCATCCCAAGCTGGTGAAAAGCTATGCCATGGATGCCATCCTCGAAGACAAGCAAAAGAGCAAGACATCTTCTTCGGTTAGAACCAAGGCCTTCATAGAAAAAGCCAGGCGCTGCAAGGAAAAGAAATATAAGTCAGTAGGGCAGGGGACCGACCATCGATTTGAAGGTAAAGCAATCCTGGGTTCTGCACTCCTATATCGAAAAAAAGTTATTCATATGGCCTTCTTCAAGGCTACAGAGAGCAGCAAGACAGGAAGAATGTCTAGCTCTAGTCGGCGCAGAGAGTTCAGGGTGTAAGGTGTTTATACAAATTAAGGAAACTACTGTCGCAATGGGCGCTACTTTCAATGATCGGATGGAAAGGAATCCCATCACCAATGAGGACCAAAATATGAGTAAGATATTTGTTCCCGCCAATAAGCCCGAAGACTGGAAGCCATTACTGGCTGAACCTGAAAAACAGTGGAAGACATGTCATTCGGCGAAAGCGCTGGCATACAGCTGGCAAGAGGCAAATGACTTTCCAGAGAGCGTGAAAAAGATGTTCAGAAGATCGGGAATAGCGTTGTTCAAGAACGCTGAATTGCTGTTAGCCTTTCCCGAATATCAAGTGCCTTTGCCGGGTGGTTCACGTCCCTCACAAAACGACATTTTTGTCCTGGCCAGAGGCAATGATCAATTAATTTCAATAACAGTGGAAGGTAAGGTGTCGGAACCTTTCGGCGATACTGTATCTAAATGGAGAAAGGACGATAGCGAGGGGAAGCGTAAAAGGCTCAAATTCTTGCTCAAGGAATTAGAACTAGAAGACAATAAAGAAATCAATACTATTCGCTACCAACTTCTACACAGAACCGCCTCTGCTCTGATCGAAGCAAAGAAGTTTGGAGCATCAAACGCTCTAATGCTGGTTCATTCTTTCAGTCAATCCAATGAATGGTTTAGTGATTATAGTCAACTACTGGCCTTATTTGGTCTAAACGCACAAACAGATTCCTTAGCATTTGCAGGAAACATCAATGCGATAGGTTTGTATTTTGGCTGGGTCAGAGGGGATGAGAAATATTTGAACAGATAAATAAACTTCCAATATTTGAATATAGCTAGATTGTTATGGCGTTTCCAATCCTGTTTTTAGCAAGTACTTTCAGGGTAAGAAATAAATTGCTCGCTGACTTGCTGGTGAACTGTGAATAATACAGTGTATATGTTAGGAGCTGGGCAACCGAGCAATAAAGGACCAACTGTCAGACAAGGATATGATTCTAAGTCTTCGAGAGAGGTTTCGTTCCGAACTGTTGGGAATAGACCTTGAGGACGCCAGAGTCATAGATGCTGGCAAGTAGGATTTCGACGAGCATATTCGATGAGTCTAAGACGGCCTAAACTAAAGAAGGCTTATGATTCTGATTCTGATGACATACTCAACAGCTTCTATATCCCGATGTTGTCACAAGCAACGGAGTACAGACGGCTGGCTGGCTTCTTTTCTTCTACAAGTCTGGCGATAGCCGCAAAGGGAATCTCCGGGTTGATACGTAACGGCGGTTCGATGAAGCTTATCTGCTGTGCTAGATTGAGCGAAGCAGACGTGAATGTCATACGAGAGGCGGAAGAGAGCCCGGAGAAGGTCATAGAAAGATCTATGATCCAACAGATTGAACAAGTCGAAAGTAGGTTTGTAAGTGATCACGTATGCGCCTTGGGATGGATGATAGCAAAGAGGCGATTGGCTATTAAGATAGTTCTGGTGCTCAGCAAAAATGGCAGTCCCCTGAGTGCCAGAGATGTTGAGTGGCAGGGCGTATTTCACCAAAAGATCGGCGTGCTTATGGATTCGGAAGGAAATAGAACATCATTCAGTGGTTCCGTTAACGAATCTGCAAGCGCATGGCTCGGCAATATAGAAGAATTCAAGGTATTTCGAAGTTGGGTTGATTCCGAAGGGGACTACCTTAAGTCAGATGAGGAGAAATTCAATAAGTATTGGAACAACCTAACAACCAGAGCCAGTGTAATTGATATCCCGACTGCGATTAGAGAAAAACTTATTGAGATTGCTCCAGCTAGTCTGGAAGAGATCGACCTTGAAAAGTGGACTCGTAAAAAGACTCGAAATAAAGCGCCTATCGAACTATGGGATCACCAGAAAAAGGCAATTAGGAAATGGATGGAGAACACCCACAGAGGAATACTCGAAATGGCAACCGGAACTGGCAAGACTTATACTGCCCTAGGCTGCCTTAAAAGCGTTATGCGAAGAAATAGACCCCTTGTTACCGTAATCACATGTCCTTATATTCATCTGGTTAGGCAATGGTTATCACATATTGAGAAATCCAGTCTCGGTTCTGATCTTATTGTGGCAGATAGCACGAATTCAGGGTGGAAGGATAAGCTGACTGATGGCCTATTGGACATCAGTAACGGAGTCAGCGACAAAATGATTGTACTGACGACACATTCAACTTTTTCGAATAAGAAATTCATCGATATAATTGGAAGGACAGAGTCTACGCTGATGTTGATTGCGGATGAAGTACACGGAGTTGGAGCACGAACTATTAAGAAGGGCCTGCTGGAGAATTATCAGTTAAGACTGGGTTTAAGTGCTACTCCTGCACGATGGTTTGATGACAAGGGAACAGATGTCCTTCTTCAATACTTCGGGGGGACTGTCTTCGAATTCGGGCTCTACGAAGCTATTAACACGATCAACCCGACCACAGGATACACCTATCTGGTTCCCTACGAATACAGACCTTATTTTGTTGGTCTTACCGACGACGAATGGTTAGAGTATGAGGAGAAGAGCAAGAGAATCGCAAGGATCTATCATCAAGCAGAACATAGCGCAGAAGCAGAGAAACTGTTTTCGCTTCTGTGTATCAAACGTCAGACGATAGTCAAAAATGCTGCCTGTAAATTTGAGGCTTTCCAGGCAATACTAGACCAAATTGGTGCTATGAAGCACTGCTTGATATACTGTCTGCCAGAGCAATTAAACACCGTTCAGGATATGCTCAATTCAAGAAACATCATCCAACATAAGTTCACTTTCCGTGAAGGGACTCGGCCAAACAACGAGTATGGAAGGATTTCCGAAAGAGAATTTCTACTGCAAAATTTTGCCAGAGGTGAGTATCAGGCTTTGGTGGCAATAAAATGCTTGGACGAAGGTGTCGACGTTCCTCCGGCAAGTACAGCCGTAATACTGGCAAGCTCTGGAAATCCTCGGGAATACATACAGAGGAGAGGTCGCGTCCTTAGACGGTTTCCCGGAAAGGATAAGGCAATCATATACGACATTATCGTTTTGCCCAGCATGGACAAGTTGCCAAGTGAGGATTTCCTGAATTTAGAAAAAAGAATTCTTCAAAAGGAGTTGAAGAGATACAAGGAATTTAGTCTCAGTGCGATTAATGTGGTCGATTGCTTGAAAAAGATAGGCCAAATCGAAGAACAATTTAGAATGGTCATTTAGGGAGGGATGAATGATGAAGAATATTATGGCGAGAATACGAGACAAACTTGATAAGAGTACAGCGAAAGACCCCGTCAAAAGTTTGCTGAAGCAAATCCTGGCATGGGAAATGCAGAACTCAGAAAAGGGCCATCCCAAATACAGAGAGGCGTATGAGCAAATGGTCAGAGAACACATTGTAGAAGACGAAGAGGGACGTAAATGAGACTAGAAACTATTACGCTGAAAAATTTCAGACAGTACAGAGATGAGATAATTAAGTTTGCCTATAGTGATAAGAAAAGGAATCTGACTGTGATACAAGGCAGTAATGGGGCAGGCAAAACGAACTTGCTGAACGCAATAACGTGGTGTCTATACGCGCAGGAAATGCACCTTGGGGATAAATATAAGGCTTTGCCCTTGATGAACACGGCCACAATAGCCGATATACAGTCCGGAACCGTAAGAGAAGTTTTAGTTCAAATTTGCATGAGGGATGAAGAGAATAAACAAATAATCATAACGAGGACTCTCTCTTTCATCAAATCGGAGAACGGTCGTATGCAAAAAACCTCCGACCATTATGCAAATTCTCCTGACGGTTCAGTGTTTAAGATAGGAAGACAAATAGGGAAGGAAATCAAATTGGATCCACATCCAGAATACACGTTGAGCAAAATAGTACCTGCAACAATACAGGAGTATTTCTTCTTTAATGGAGAGAGGCTGGATGACTATTTTCGAGAGTCCTCCGGAGAAAAAATACAGAAAGCAGTCTTCAAGATGTCTCAAATCGACATAATGAAACGAGCAATCGAGCATCTTAAGAATCTGAAGTCACATCTGCTGAAGAGGCGCAGTGACCTTAATCCTGAGGTAGATAGCATCAGAGCAGAAACAGAGCGGTGCGCAGAACAATCTAGGGAACATGAGAAGCAGTTAGAACGTCAGAGGGTGGAAAGACGAAAGGCGGCAGAGCAGAAGCAAGAATTCGCCACAAAGCTGAGGGGTAGTTCGGTACCCAGAATAATGCAACTGGATGAAGAGAGAGATAAGGTACGAAGTGATCTCGCAAACGTGCGAGAAAAATTAGGCGTACTCGAGAAAGAGAAGTTCGCCTATCTAGTTGGGAAGGCCCCCTATATTCTGGGATATCGAGCAATAATGGTAACTAAAAAACTGCTTGAGAGTAGGAAGGAAGCCGGAGACATTCCTCCACAGTATAGAAAGGGTTTTGTAGAAAAACTAATTCGTACTGGAATATGCATATGTGGAACCGATATCTCCGAAGAGACCGAACATCGCCGGAAGGTAGTGAGATTACTCGAGGCGTGCGATGCTATATCGAATATGAGTGGAGAGCTAATGGAAGATTATGGCAGAATAACAGGGATACTAGGTAGCCTTCAAGAATTTCGGAAAACGCAAACCAACTACGGAAAGATGATTAGAGAGTCAGAAGTAAATGTGGCCCAGAAGAGTAAACGCCTTGATCAAATTACGGACGAGATTGAACAGGTGGATGTAGAAAAGATTAGATTCTGGGAAGGGAAACGTCAAGAATATGAAACAATAGAAGTTCGCCTAAGAGAAAATATTGGAAGAACGAAATACATAGTCGACCAAGATCGACAAAAGCTTGATGATCTCGACAGAAGACTAATGAGAGAATTAGAAAAAGAAGAGAAGTATGCCGTTCTTCGGCGAACATTGGACCTCTGTGATGAGACCATAAGAGAGGCGGAGAAAACTAGAGACAGTATTATGGAGGATGTTCGAACGGAAATTGAGGAAAGGACCAAGGAACAGTTCTTCAGCCTGATGTGGAAGAAGAGAACCTACACGGACGTTGTCATTGACACAGAATACAATATCTCCGTAAAAGATCAGTCAGGGATGGAAGCCATTGGAACGTTATCTGCAGGTGAGAGACAGGTGCTTGCACTGTCTTTTATGGCTGCTTTGAACATCATTTCTGGATTCAATTCACCTATTGTGATTGATACACCTTTGGCTAGACTTTCGAAAAGCGTCAAGGAAAATCTGGCAGACAATCTATCGGGCTTTTTCAAAGACAAACAGGTATGCTTACTCGTAACCGACGAAGAATACTCGTCTGAAGTCAGGAAGAAGCTTCTTTCGGGCATCGGACGTGAGTATAAAATCCAATTTATGGAGGGTACCTCCGGAAGTGAAGCGAGGGTTATAAACTATGAATAACACAGAACCACTGATATTAAACATTCGTGAGTCGGATAGAAAACACTATGATAGACTATTACAAGACGCTCCTTTTTCAGGACAAACAAATAAAGGTGTGTTTATGACGGCAATGATAATCGGATTCCTGAAGGGAGAAAGAGTCAAATTAGACAAAAAAAAAGACTACACCCGAACTGAATATTTTAGCGAAGAAGAAAAACTCGTCATAAAAGCCATCGCCGTATGCGAATCAGGAGACCTGAAAGTACTGGCTGACCGAAAAGAGGTTTATTCAATCGCTGAAGAATTTGCTGCTGGCGGTATCGGAATTCTCATAGAGGATGTATGTGGACCTCAATATGGAACCTTTGTGAAGAGGTTTGAGTCAGAGCTGGTCAAGGAGTTTACGAAAATGGACCAGGCAATAGCGGAGTAGATATGAGATCAGAAAAGCGTATTCTGCTGGTGGAGCCAAGCTTTCCAATCCCGCGCAAAAGCCTAAACCACAAGAACTTCCTACCGATTGGTCTGCTGAAGATAGCATCCTACCTGAAATCAAATAGCCACCAAGTTCAGCTAGTCAGAGGAGAAAGGGCGGCAGAAGACCGAGGATTTGTGCCTGATGAGATATGGATCACTTCTCTTTTTACTTACTGGTCAAAGTACGTACGTGAATCTGTCAGCTATTACAGGACCCAATACCGGAATGCCAAGGTCATTGTCGGTGGAATTTATGCCTCTCTCATGCCTGAGCATTGCAAGAAATACACTGGATGTGACGAGGTATATGTTGGAGTAATGAACGAGGCAGAGAGATTCTTGCCCGACTACAGTCTTATTGATGGGCTTAATTCTCACCCGATTGACTATCAAGTAGTTCACACTTCACGGGGGTGTACCCACCGTTGCGCGTTCTGTGGAACTTGGAAGATAGAGCCTCAGTTCACAGCGAAGAAAACGATCAGGAGTGAGATCAAGTACAAAAGAATAGTCTTCTATGACAATAATTTGCTGGCAAATCCACACATTGAGAATGTTCTCAAGGAACTAATAGAACTGAGACAGAAAAAGAGAATCATATGGTGTGAATCACAAAGTGGATTTGACGGAAGACTATTATTAAAGAAACCACATCTCGCCAGTCTGCTGAAGAAGGCTGCTTTTCAGTATCCTAGAATTGCATGGGATTGGAGATATGAGAAGCACGCGACTATCCAAGAACAACTAAGAATACTGACAGTCGGCGGATACAGTCTTAAAGATATTTTCGTTTTTATGTTGTATAACTGGAAAATACCGTTCGAAGAAATGGAAAGAAAAAGAGTGAAATGCTGGAAATGGGGTGTCCAAATAGCTGATTGTAGATATCGGCCGCTAGATCAAACTTTTGACAACTACCATTCGGGCAAAAGAACTCAACTCGAGGGTGAATACCATACTCATAGCTCCGATGGATGGACTGATGCATCAGTTCGGCAGTTTAGAAGGAATATAAGACGCCAAAACATATGTGTAAGGCATGGATTTCCATTCTACTCAAATCACTTTGAACATAAACAGACGTCCAAGGAGGTCGTGAGGAAAGTCAAGAGCCTGAAGACGGGGAAAGAAATAATAGGCTATTTGGACCAAAATCATTTGTCTTATTGGCTTCCGGAAAAAATAAGTGATGTGGCAAGGGAATCCCGTAGACATGTAAAACCATCCCCGATTTCTTCTGCTCGATTGGGACCTAGGCAGTTACTTTTCAATGACCGTATTACGGAAAGTGGCACAGGTTAACCGAATACTGCATGTAACCAGAGAGAGACGAACAGGGACAGCGCCCATTATTATTGCCGGATTGATTTACTATTGCGAACTTCTAGCATACCACGCAGATCAAGAGTTGCAGTAATAGATTTTTCTCATCATCCTACTTACAGGGAAAATTATTAGGAATGTGTTTCTGAAGACAAAGATGTTTTAAGGTCACCTTTGGGGTGTCTTAGAGATTACACCCGAAGAGACTTCTTGAAGATGTGGGTAGATTATCCCACAAGTAAGAGTCAATAAATGAGCGCTGTTCCTAATTACTTGTGATTCAGTGGAAGAAATTACGTTTTGATGGAAGGAGGGTAGAATGACCTCGGAAAAATGGAGATTTACAGCGGGAGAGTACAGGATAACGCAACATAAATTGAACAATGTGGCAAAACATATTGAGGGGCAATGGCCAACACAGATGTGGATACATCAAAGAAAGGTGAATGACTTATTGATGTCTTTAATTGGAGACCTTAAGGAACGAGTAGAAAAGTTAGAAAGAAAGTCTAATTTCTAAAAAAAGCGCTAAAGCTCTCGGGAGGAAGCCTTGACGGATAATGAGATTATGGCGTATATTTTGGAAGTTGGGTATAAGGCTACTAGGGAAGGCAAGTGGTTTAATATAGAGAAGATAAATAAGGATTTAGGGGAAGAGAGTTGAGAATCTTGCTGCTTTTATGGGGAAAAAGGGGTTGATAAGAGTGATGGATATGGATGGGAATTGGGATATTACGGAACAGGGAATATATGAATATGAGAGAACACATGACAGGTAAAAATGCTATGGTAGGCTTGAATTGAAACGATAATAAAACAAACAAACGCCGGATACTTTTGGCATACGGCGGTTGTTTGAAAACCAGAATATGAACAATATATACCATAAAGAAAATATAAGTCAAACCGATTGAATCTGAGCAGTCAGAGGAGGTCGGTTTTTTTGTTTGGAAGGAGAAAACAATGAATTATATTAACATCGCTCTTTTAGCATTAGTAGCTGTCTTCACTGGTTTATATTGGTGGGATGCTAGAAGAGCCTTCTTATTAGAGTTGGATAGAGTAGTTTTGTGGTTTAGGTTAGAAGGAAGCGAAAAAACAAAGATCCCAGAAAGTGATATCAATGAAATTACAACAAAAATAGTACAGGATCTTAATATACCGAGTAGCAAGAGAAGAGAAGTTATGCGTAAGTACAAGGAAGATTTAAAACATGATGAAATGATAAAGGAATTAACGGGGCATATCGCTTTTTTAAAGACGTTAAGAAGCAAAAGCCTGATAAGTAGATTAGAGGAATATGAAAAAGAACAAAAGAAACTAGTTTTTGATCTCCGGAACAGTTTAGAAAAAGCGAAAAGAGAGGAAAGGAAGTAAATAACGGCCAAATCAAAGGAAAGAAGAATGAAAAATAAAAAACTACTAGCTATCATTTTATTGAGTCTGAGTTTTTGTTTTGTGTCCGGGGTGGGGTATGGGGAGATTGAGCAATGGATGGATAAAGTTGAAGTATCATTAATGGACTTACGCCTCTTGGAAGCCAGCGTTAAGTACATAATGACTTATCCAACTAATTTTATCAATGTTGCGTTTTACTATGACCGTACCGGAGCGTTTAGCGACCAATTGGTCTATCTATTTCCTAAATTAATTGATACAAAAGGTAAAATTTATGTAATGATTTCTGATAACAGAGGCCAATTCTCTTATAAATCTGAAATAGTTTTATTGGATTCTTTTAAGAAGGAATTAGACATTTTATGGTCTTTCGTAAAAGGGATAGCTAGCAATATGGATGCTGATATTGTGGCTACACTCAAAAGTAGGCAGGGGATTCCTCTGGCTTATTTCTACCAGGGCGAATATCACTTGTGGGAAGAATAGAAATAAACTAAAAGCCAGGTAAGGCTCAGAGAGAAGGGGGTGAGGAGATGGAAGAAGAAACAACAGAAGAAGGGAGAAAGAGATATGAATTTGCTGAAGAAATTTGCGCAACATTAAGAAAGAATTCATTTACAGTAAGGATAGTAAAATTTGATCCATCAAAACCCGGACCAAAACTTGGAGAGATTATATTAACGCTTAAGGTAGGAAGGAAAAATGTCTAATGAAGAAAGAGATTTCAATAAAAAAAAGTTTGCCGGAGATACTCCTGAAGATACTAAGCTATGGAATACCTATGTTTATTGGGCTTTAGAAAAGGCTAGATTTGGTCAAGCCAAAGGTAAAATCATAACCCCAGCGGTTGTTGATGATAAAAAGAATCGCGTCGGAGACTCCCTTTCCTTTGCTCTTCAAATAATAATCTTTTCAGCATTCGCATTAGAGTATAGATTAAAGCGTGTTCTAATCGAAAGGGGTGTTAAAAGCAAATCAAAGAAAACCCTTAAACCACTTCTCGATATTTTTTGGAAAGAATTAAAGAAAAAAGATCGATGGGATGAAGAAGGGAAATGCTTCCAACCACCAGAGTGGAATAGTTGCAACAAAGACCTTAGAAAACTTGTAGAGCTACGAGACAAAATAGTTCATGCAAATTACCTTGAAATACGTTCTTTTTTTTCTGGAACAGAAAACTCTCTCGAAACGGCTCTTCGATATTATCGTTCATTTATTAAAGCTATAGGGCTAATTAGTATTGGAACAGGATATGGGATTCGCTCTAATGAAGAAGTTGAAAATGAGCTCAAATCCCTCTTGGTTTGGTAACTGAAGAAGTGCATTAAAAAGAAAAAAAGGCTTTTATATAGGGTAGTGTCCTGCGGTTGCTATTTCATAAAAAAAAGGAAAAAATCCGGAAAAATTAACCAAAAAATTCAAAAATCCTTTTAATAGTGACATCCTCCCCGACCCGCAAGGGGTGGGGCTTCCAGCGGCAATTTTGGTGATTTGAAGAGCACACAAATATATTCTCATTTAAGTCAGGATCACTCGAGGAGTGCGATGGAGAGGTTGGGGTTTTAGGATTTGACTCTTGAAAGAGCTTCTTCTTATTCCTTGGGAATACGACATGTAAAAAAAATAAACATGAAGGCGCTAAGAAAAACTATTATCAGCGGGACTTGTATAGATCCTGCAATGTCGCTCTTGATGAACTCCGTAACGATTTTTATGCGTGGCAAAACCGCTTCAAGTGACTTCACAGGAAACAAGCTGACGAGGCATACGCCCACAAAGATCAATCCGACAAGTTGAGCTGACAACGGAGATCTAGTCATCGGCTATGACCATTTAGGACTCGACTTAGGCCTTTTAGGTGCTCGAAACTAACTTCGGCGGTCCCCAAGGAAGTCCCCTGACTAGCAAGTTCCATTGTTCCACCTGTCAGTGAAGGCATGTCGGTTTGTTCCAATCTGTCTAGTTCAATCTTGATCTGTTTGAGGCTGTTGCGGCATCTTCGGCTCATGAATATCGAGAATCCAGCCACGAATCCAATGCTAGAAGTAAATATCCAGGCTTGAGAGAGGAATAACAGAATTGCCAAAAGAATCAATGTTGCACCAAAAGCCTCCCAGAAAGGAATAAGAAAGAACCGCGTTAGTGTCTGTTTTTGCTTTCTTTCGACTATCTGGGCGATCACATGATACGACATTAAATGTTGAGACTCCTCTTTATAATAAATGAATGCCTCTCGTCTCACGTTATTTAGTGCCATTACTTCTTCTCCTTCCTTAGTTCTTTTAGTATTTCTGTCAATAACCTTACAGTCTCTATTTGTTCCCGGTTTATGACATCGAATAAGTAGCCAACAAAGGATTCATCCCCTTTTCCGTTTTCTGAACTACAGTAAAGAATCTTGCATTTTTCCTTTGGAAGTATCGTTAAGGTGGGCCTAACAAGCCCCGCTTCGTCTGCTATGACTTCCCATTTCTTGTGTATTGATTTTCCGATTTGAATTTGTGGGATCTGACGTTCTTCTTGTGAAAGGAACTTAATGACGCCTCCACGGGCTCGCGCTAGGGAAAAAACCAACTCTCCTACCTCACCTCCTGGGAAATCCACTTCACCAATATTCTTAAACCGAAAACGGATTTCAAATTCTTTTCCCTGGATAACGTCGTCTTCATCAAGATATTTATTCATAGACTTACCTATCCGTTTTATATCAAAACTTATTAGCAATTTGCAGACTTTCTCTTCCTTGTTTAACTCAGCCATCAGTTCCACCCCTTGTTTCTTTGGGCACATTATCTACATACACGTACTATATCATATCAGATTTTTCTTTTTGGACAAGTACACGCATCAAGTCATATAAGAGGTAACCGATAGAACTCGATATTGTTTTCCTCAGTGGACTATTGCTGTTGTGGTTGCTTGGGTGGTTGTTGTGGAGGAAGTTGGAGTGCTAACTGGACAACTTGTTCGACGAGATTTCGGACCCAGCTACCCCCCCCTGGAGTTTTCAAAGAGTTTGACAGCAGGGGTTCAATTAAAACAAAGTTCTATGGAGCAATATAGTTCCCAAAGTTTTTTTCTTAAGTCAGGCAAACTTCTCAAGTCTGTTATTATTAATCCAAAATTTTTTGCCTTAAAGTTTTCTTGCAATTTGTTTTGCCCTTTCCTTTTTCTCTGGCAAGCCTTTAAGAAAGAGTTTACTTTTTTACTATTTTTATCAGATGGCAATATTTTGTCAAGCGAAACTTTTCTAGTGTGATTACTATAACAAAATGATAGACTTAATTACTAAATGAAAATGTTAGTTTTTTCTGGTAACCTCTGTAAAGGAATATTGATATCGGAGGTTACCGAAGATGAAAGAAAAGAGGTTTATAGTCACCATGAGAGATATCCAAAGATACCGCATCCTGAAAGACTGTGTTGAAAAGAGGATCAAGGCTACCCAAGCTAGCCATATTTTGGGACTCAGCTATATCCATACTTTAAGACTCAAAAAGAGAGTTATCCAAAGTGGCCTGGAGGGTCTTTTGAGAATTAGTAGGCCTTCTCCACGAAAGATCCCTCAAAAGATAGTGAGAAAGATCTGCTATCTCTATAGAGAACACTACTGGGACTTCAACATCCTTCATTTTAAGGATAAACTAGCCGAAATTCATAATCTTTTTCTTTCCTATGAATCCCTAAGAAATATCCTTATTAAAGAGGGAGTCCATCATCCAAAGAAGAAAAAGAAAGTGTATCGAAGGAGAAGGAGAATGCCCAAAGCTGGCATGCTCGTTCAAATGGACTCCTCAGAACACAGATGGCTTGGAGATATCCCTGAGAGATGGCACCTTATAGCCATGATTGATGATGCCTCAAATGAGGTACCTTACGCTAGATTCTTTCCCAAAGATACTGTCTTTGGAAATATGCATGTGATTAGAAGATTCATTGAGCTTAAAGGAATATTCAGTTGCCTTTATGTAGACAGAGCCTCTCATTTTAGGACAAGCAGACATGGAGGTATCCACTACAACATAAAGCTAGAACAGGATGAGACTCAAATAGAAAGAGCGCTGAAAGAACTCAATATCAATATCATTACCGCAAACTCACCCCAGGCAAAGGGGAGAATAGAAAGGCTATTTGGCTTTTTCCAGGATAGACTCGTGAAAGAGATGAGACTTGCTGGGATAAAAGATTATGAGACGGCAAATAGATTCCTCCTGGAGCAATTTCTTCCCTGGTACAATAAAGGATTCTCTAGAAAGGTTGAATCTTCCTATTTTCCTTTGCCGAAAAACAAGGACTTAGATACCGTATTCTCAAAAAAATATGAGCGAGTAGTGAAGGGCGATAACACTATCCAGATAATGAGCGAGACTATTCAAATTCCACCCACTCCGAGCAGATTCTCCTTCCGAAAGGCCAAAATAGATGTATGTATCCTGCAGAGTGGTAGAGTCCTTGTTATGTACAAAGGTGAAATGATTTGTGAATCTAAGCTTTCTAAGAACAATAAGACTATTGAGAAAGACCAAAGGATTGAGGATATTCTAAATGCTCGAGAATACGTTACTTGTTCTTCTTAGAATGTATCATTTTCACGTAGTAAAAAACTAACATCTTGACATAGTAATAACAGCGAAACTTTTCTAGTGTCAATGCAAAGTAATTATGTCACCCTTTCTGCAAAATGAAAATGTCACACCGCTACCGCTAAAGCTTTTATTTGAAAAGAAGCAGATCTTCTTTCTTCTTGAGACTCAATAAGTCTGTGAGGAAGCTCCTGTTCCTTGTAGAAGATATGAATAGATCCGTTGAGGTGTTTTTGTACCTGTACCCTTGCTTTCGCAAAGCCTAATCTTGTCTCTGTGGGAAGGATCTGGTAGCGTCTTGTATCATAGCCTATGGTATTGTCCCCTT
>SDBU01006171.1_pt1 | contig 14161 bp, 14 predicted proteins | sample 2277071 | NCBI WGS metagenome assembly SDBU01 (sample SAMN10397929, study PRJNA504765) | marine sediment metagenome | isolation source: marine sediment core GS08_GC12, 126 cmbsf | place: Arctic Ocean: Gakkel Ridge, Loki's castle | collected 2008
GTTGAAGGTTGGAAGGTTTAAACGTTGATTATCTCAACTACAAAAGGGGCTGACTTTTCAGACAGCCCCTTCCTTTTTCTAGCCCGCGAATTTATGCGCAGCACCGCATAAGTGCATCGCCGGGTTGAAGAAAATATAGTCCACATTACCTGATAAATCAAAGAGGCGATGTCCAGCCAGCATTCATTTCTGATAGCCCGGCGGCTGAAGCCGCGGGCTATGATACCTAAGTCCCCCTGAAGGGGGTCTTCAATGTTTTTATGTATAATGAAATATAGAAATAAATCCAAATTACCTTGAAGGGGGAAAAATATGCGGGCGTCTTATACTAGGTTATATGTCCATCTGATCTGGGGAACTTGGAAACGTTGGGATCTGATTGATTCCGATATGGAACCAGTACTATTAAAAGTAATTCGGGCAAAATGTAGCGAAAAGGGTTGTAAAGCCATAATCGTTGGCGGTACAACCAACCATGTCCATTTGTTAGTAGAGCTAAGATCGACAATCAGTGTTTCTAATTTGGTGCAATTTATTAAAGGGTCTTCAGCGTATATCATTGGTCGTCAGATGCAGCCTGAAGTATTTTCCAAGTAGCAAGGAGGATATGGTGCAATAACTGTCTCCCCGCAAAATATTCCAATTATCAAAAAATATATTGCCAAACAGAAAGAGCATCACCAAACAGGGACTTTTAATCACCACTGGGAACTTGAGTCACAACCATCGATAAGAAAAGCATAATCAACTACCTTAGGAAAACCGTCTTCAAGACGGTTTTAAGTTAATCAGCCCGCGGCTTGAGCCGCCGGGCTGTAGAGATGATTTTTTTCAGTATTATTGAAAGAATCCCTGCAAGTGTACAACTGAAATACTGTTAACTGCTTATTAGATACTTCTAAGTCTTTCCTCCACAGCAGCAATCCCCTGCTTCAGACAATAATCTACTGCAATCGCAAAACTGTCTTTGCTTCCGCCCACAATTCTTCCAGACTGTAGTATTCCCGCTGGTCCGGTGAAAAGATATGCAGGATAATATCGCCGAAATCAGCCAATAACCAGCCGGAAAGGGGCTCACCCTCAACCCGGGGATTCTGATTGAATTCTTTTTTTACTCCATCCAACACTTCATTCATCAATCCTTTCACCATCCTGGAACTGCTTCCTGAACAAATCACAAAATAATCTGCCAGTACTGATAATTCCCGAATATTCAATAAATGAATGTCTACCCCCTGCTTGTCATCTAATATCCGGACTATTAAATCCGCTTTTTTTCTTGTTTCCAGAACTCACCTCTTTTACTAATTCTTATACAACAACCTGATTATCCTGATCCATCAAGGCGGCCGAGTAAAGACGGGTATATTTCGCCCCTTCAGGGCTTAGATCACTCCGGTAAAGATGAACCGCTTCTATCCGGGCCACACCAATGAACCCTACCTGGTACTCATGCAGCACATTACCAATTTTTCTAACATCCCGGGCAGAAGCTTTGCGGGATATCCTGCCCAGTGTCAAGTGCGGTGTAAAATCATATTTGTCGTAGTTATACCCCAACCGCGCTACACCATCCTCAATCCCCCTTCTCAAGTCAAACAAATCTGTCGGAGCTTCGATGCCAATCCAAATCACCCGGGGATGGCGCATCTTTGGGAAAGCCCCAATCCCACCGATTCCGATTTCCATTGCCTGGCGTTTTGCCGCTTCAGATTGGAGGATTTTTTCGACCATCCCGATATTCTCTTTGGAGATATCCCCTAAAAACTTGAGGGTTAAATGCATTTTCTGATAATTTACCCATCTTACAGGTGTATCCAGTAATTTTTCCTGCAGCTGAGAAGACACCTGCCCCAACGCCTCTAACACGCTGGGGGGTAAATCAACAGCAATAAAAGTACGAATGACATCAGCAGTCATATTCTCTCACATGTTCACAATTGAAGAGTAACTTTTGAGTTATCTCAGAGTATTTGAAAACCCTGGAATTTTTCCATTCTCATCTAGATACAGAGAAAGTGCCAGTAGTGCATCAGGTCTAGTCTCTTTAAGGAATTGTACTATAGATGAGTTTGATAATTAACAATCCGGACAGCATTTTGATCCAGATGAGAAACTGTCTATGATCAAGGATTTATTCTTCTGCTGAAATTAATATCTCATAATCTTCCAGTGTATCTATGTCTTTCTGAATCAGGTCATTATCCCAGGGTACAACCCTGGCAGTAAAGGTGTTGAATAATGCCCGTCCCCCGGTATCCCCCTTTAATGATTGCAAATCCTGGAAAACTTCCCTGTCAAAAAGAACCGGATTTGCCCGTTTATCATTCACTAGCGGATAGATAATTGGCGCCCGTTTGACTGCTTGAGCTTTAACCAAACGCTGGATCAGCTCAGGTGGAATAAATGGCTGATCAACCAGCAAGAATATAACCCCGCCTACATCCCGGGGAAGTGCCTCTACCCCACTTCTCACAGAAGAGCTTTGCCCCTGCTCCCAATCCGGGTTGTGGACACATATCACCGGTAGATCTTCCACAGCCCGGGTGACTTTTTCCTGGTTTGCGCCAGTTACAACCAGCACTGGCGAAAGGCCACTCGCCAGGGCAGTTACCGCGGCATGGGTCACCAGCGGTTTTCCTTTCCAATCCAGCAGCTGTTTTGTGGTCCCAAACCTGGCAGATCCACCGGCAGCTAGAATCACACCAGCAATCGGTTCATGAAGTTCCAGGAGCAATTGATCCTCAAGAACTGTAAACCCAACTGCCTGATAATGGTTCAAAAATAACGGTAAGTGTTCATGGAACGTTCTCCAATTCGGAAAACTATCTATTTGGTTTATTAGCAGTAACTTCCTGGCCGTCGGGGGTATGTTTTTCAAACCTCCCCGGGAGGATGTTAATGCGGTTGCCAACTGCTGACTGGTCACTTTTGATCCTAGAGGAACACCAACCAGATCGGAAAAAATCTCCGGTCGGTGGATCCATTTTTCATTCAGCGGTTTTCCTAATCCTGAAAGGCCAACCATGACAATTACCGTATCTACAAATTCCGGGATAGCAGGTTCATGATCGTCTGGAGCTTTGATTGGCAGCTGCCGGGCGCCATCTGCTTCAATCAACAGCGGACACTCCCATCGGTCCGCTAATTCAACCAATTGAACCAGGATTTCCTGATCAGGACCTTTCAGACGATTGGTTTCAACCTGAGGACCGGTAAACAGCAAAATATCCCCTACCAGGTCTTTCACTTTGGAAGACAAGTCTCCCATATTTTTCAATAGTATATGCTGGTCAGCCTGCTGAAGCTGATCCAGAGACAGGTGGGTTGTCGTGGTCAGAATCACCCGTGACCCAAAATCACGGGCAAGCTGGTACATCGCAATGGTCTTACCCCCAGAACCCACAAGCGCTGCTTTTGTCTTATTAGTCAACCTCAATGCTTTAACTAAGTCCATAGAACAGACCTCAAATCCGGGCAGGCAAGGATAGCTTCCAACACTCCCCCGCCAATTGCTCGTGATTTATCTGAAATTAATTTGTACAAATTGGGATCTTCCCGGGGATCCACGTCTCCGATCTTTAAACCGGATTTTACAGCAGTTCCATCCCGCAAGAGACCTCTCAGAATCCCGTCAAACGGAGCCAGCACTTCCTCCTCTCCCACCAGGGCAACCAGAGAGCCTTTTTTAAGCCGGTCTCCGATTTCAACTCTTGTCTGAAGTACCCCATCCACCGGCGTTCTTAATACCCGTTCAGAACTGTATCCCTGGACAGATCCTGGAATTCCGGTGTCTTGTTCCGGAACCCCCTGCCAGAGAACTCTACCCATGTTGTGCCCTCGGTTAGTCTCTATAACTGCGTGGCAGTTTTCGCCAGCAATAAATCCGGGTCCAAGACCTATTACCAGGGATGCCAACTCTTTTCCTTCCCGGGGTAGTTTTTTTTTCATCCGGGCATCCACTACCACATCGGGATTAATCACTTCCAGGCACTTTAAATTCGGATCAATTAAAACAGGGATAATCCCGGAGAGAAGAATCGATTTAATTTCAGAAAAATCCTCAACAAGCTTTCCGGTAACGCCTTCCACCTGAACCAAACCTTCGTGGACAGCCTCGGCAAACGACACTTTGCGGCGGACAACCAAAGGCTCAGGCAGTTCAGTGATCACTACCTGGAAGCCTGACCGGTGCAGTCTGACCCCCACTCCGCTTGCCAGATCTCCTCCACCCCGGATTAATACCATCATCAAATTACTCCTGAAAATTTATTTATCCAACCTAAATTTTAGCATGATCTGTAAGAATATCCCGGAAATATATTTGGGTGTACTGGGGTAATCTGGATTCAATTTCTCACATCCATGGCCCCGATAGTGAAAGAGCTAAGGCGGAACTGCTGACCTTCAGCGCTGCTTTTGAACAGTATTTCCTGAATGAACTGGATCCAATTTTATGAGAGGATACCCTGGTGATCTTGACCGCGGATCACGGCCAGATAACCACAGATAAGGGAAATCTGGATTTCAACCTTGGGGGGCACCCCGAGTTCACAGCCATGCTGCACCTGCTGCCCACCGGGGAAAACCGGCTGGCGTATCTTCATATCCGTCCCGGGAAAAAAGAAGCGATTAAGGACTATATCCAGTCAGCATGGCCGGATCAATTTGCTCATATTAACCCGGAAGCTGCGGTAAAAACCGGCTTGTTCGGACCCGGTGAACCCCATCCCGGGATCTATGATCGTTTGGGGGATTTAATTGCTGCTGCCCGGGGAGATGCCTCCTGGTGGTGGGCTTCCAAGAAGAATCCGCTGATCGGCCGCCACGGCGGCTTATCTGAAGAAAAAATGCTGGTTCCCTTCCTGGTGGCGAGGTTATAAGGTACAGAATGACTGTGCCATCCTGCTATTCAACAAACATCCCGGATCCTTACAGGTCAATCAAATGGCCATCTTGAATGACCAACACTTCTATTTGTTTTATTTCCTTGATTTCCTGGATCAAATTTTGTAGAAAATCTGTTGTGGTGACCGCATGGTTGGAACCGGGCGCGCCGATTACAAATGTATCAACCTGATGCTCGCTGATTACTTCGTTCACCGCTTCTAGAAAAACACCTTGCCTCACAACTGCCTCGGCTTTCCAGCCGGCTTTTTCGGCGCGTTCGCAGGCCATAGCGAGCAGGAACTCACCCATCTCTTCCAATTCTTCCTGAACTACCTCAGTGTGACTGACATAACCTAGTTTCTCCAGAAACTGCACATTTGAAACATAGAGGAAAATCAGCTTTGCATTCCCTTCCTTGGCAAGTGCAATTACGGCATCCTGATTTGGGTAACTTGTCTGACCGCCGCGAGTGGGATATAAAATAGTTTTCATGATTGTCCTCTCAGAAGGCTCCAAAACGATACATCAGCCACAGATAGCCGATGAACAGCGTAATGTAGGTGATTGGTAAACCAATCTTTAAAAACTCCTTAAACGAAATCGGGGAACCCGCCTGGGCGGTGATACCCGCCGTGACCAGATTTGCTTCGCCTCCAATTATAAATCCGTTGCCGCCCATGGCGGCGCCCATTGAGAGCGCATAATACAAAACCTTGCTGCTGGCCCCCGGGATAGAGCCGGACAAAAAGTCAACCACCGGCAGCATCGAAGCCGCCAACGGAATGTTTGCGATAACGGTTGAGAGTGAGCCGACTCCAATCACAATCACAAAAATAGCCAGCCCTAAATTTTCGCCAATGATCTGGCTCATGCTTGTCGCCGCGAGGGCCATCAGGCCGACCTCCTGCACAGCCCCAACGACCATGAACAAGGTCATAAAGAAAACCAGGGTTGTCCAATCAACCGCATTAATCATTTGATGGATATCAGGTTTGAGCCAAATTAGCAAAACCGTGGCACCGATAATCGCTGGAACCGCCGGAACCACATGTATTCGTTCGCCGAGCACAAAACCAATAATGGTTAACAGAAACACTACACCCGACTTCTTGAGGGCATTTGGGTCGCGGATGCGCCCATTCTCTTTTAGCTTCTCGTACAGGGTCTCGGAGATTCCCCCGCTGACCTTGGCCCACTCCTCCCGATAATGCCAGATGACGTAAGCACCCATCGCTATCAGCGCAATCAAAACGCCAACTGTTTGGTTAATCAAAAAATCGTTGAACCCAATTCCAGCAGACGCCCCGATCAGGATATTTGTCGGTGTACCTATCAGGGTCGAGATGCCTCCTACGTTTGAAGCAAGCACTTCGGGGATGATCAATGCCAGGGGGTTAATACCAAGGGCCAGCCCGATCTGCAAGCTGATAGGCGTCATCAAGAGCATGGTGGTGAAATTGTCGAGCAGGGCCGAGGCGACCGCTGTGAACCCCATCAAAATCAGCACCAGTACCCAACTATGTCCTCTGCTTAATCGATAAGCCTGAAACGCCGTCCATTGAAAAATACCAGTCTCTTCAATCACGGCAACCACAATCATCATCGCCATCACCAGAAAGATCACTTCCCAGTTGATATAAGTCAGGGCGCGTTCAAAATTGAGTATATACATGGAAGGGACAAATGCGGTCCCGAAGGCCGAGACCAGAAACACGGCCGAGGCTCCCATTAACGCGGCAGTGGTGCTGTGTAATATTTCAAAAGCAATCAACAGCAGCACGCTGATAAAAATAGCGGTTGCAATCCAGAACCCGGCGGTTACTTTTCGTTCCAGAGATAATTCCTTCACCCGCAATATGCTGGTTTCCTTTAAGTTAGCCAAGTCTACCGCATCCAGTTTTATCACCTGATCAACAAAATGGTAGCGCTGGATATGGACAGATACTTCATCAGGGACATAGTCGAGAACCAGTCCCCAGGAACCGTCTTCCTGGCTTTCCGCCTCGGCGATTACCTCTTCTTCATCAGGCATGTGGGCACTAATTTCCGCAGCGACGATAGGCTGACCCTGGGGATCAAACAAACGTCCTGTGATGAGATATCCGGATTCAGCTTCGCTGGCTAATGTTGGTCTGGGAATTAAAAACCAAAGAGCGGATAAAAGCCCAATAAAAAAGAGGGCCAGGGCAAAGATTTTTCGCTTGGGTAAATGTTTCATGGCGTAATTATACTGTTTATTTTGTGGATAAATAATTCAGAATCGCTTCAACCGCATTCACCACCCCATCTGCAGCTCGAACGAGAGACTGGATTCGTTCCACTTTCGCTTGACAGGAAGGATCACCACGACACGCTCTATCAACCAGCGCGGTGTTATCGTGACCAAGGTATTCACTGGCCCGGGAGGTACAGTCTACACCCGCGGGGGAAATTGGTTTGGTTGGATGCTGGTGGGAATACTGAGTCTTCTTGTTGGGATTGCTTTGCGAAGAAGGACAATCTGAGATTGGTTGTTATGAATGGAGAATCGTCCGAAAAACGAGGACTATTCTCCATATACCTGTTAATCTTCGCGAACTGGCTGACGCAGCACAGTCTTCAATTTCTCCGGCGCGACACGCCGTGGGTCGCTGAGATAAATCTCATGATGTTTGCCGCTCTCTACAAATCCATTCTTGGGGATGAAATCGCTGTGCATTTGTGCCAGAACGGGTCCCTCATCATCGTATGAGCCTATGTGCATAATCTGCACCGAGAGTCCCTCATGGTAACGTTCCAGCCGAACCAGATCGAGCGAGGCGGGATCTTTCGCCTGGCGCACTTGCTCGACTGCTTCGTCGAAGATTTCAACGCTGATCCATTCCGGCGTCATGATCATCATCGTCCAATCCCATTCTGATTTCTCACCGGTGAGAAAGGTTGTCATATCCTCCGCCCACCACAGCCCCTCCAGGGGCGGAACGACGTAATCTTTTTCCAGTGTCTTTTTGCTGATGAATTTTATTTTGTAGGCCACCGCGTAAAGTGCCTCGACAGCATCCTTGTATTCACCCGCGGTGTTGGGATCGCCGTGCCCGTCAACCATGACAAATTTCATCTCAGGTACATCCACGGTCACAAATTTCTTTGGGGGAATATAGTACTGTTTTAATGTCTTTTTGAAATCAACTTTATCCATTTTCATTCTCCGTTATAACAAGGGGCATAAACGATTCAAAGAGCGGACGTTGGGTTTCGTGGATCGAGAAGATAGCCACCGAAACGACAAAGGGAATCAGCCAAAAAAGAAATCCAAACAAACTGATTTTTAGATATTTATTCATGATTTTTCATCTTCCATCTTCCGAATAACCTTTTCAACCCAATTTTTTTCAGCCTCGAGGGTCATCAGGCTGTAATCAAAAAGTATTTCGACGTGATCTGGTAGAGGTCGCTGAGACTCCGCCCGCGCCGCAACATGTTCCAGGCGTTCTGCCAACTCCTTGCGATAGGATCGCAGCGCACCCAGGGACTGCTCCTGAGATATGAGAGGCAGGTTCGCGATACCCAGCAGAATCGATGGGTAGTTTTGTTTCGGCTGGGAGAGAGCCTTCAGGGTGGCTTCACTAAGTGCCGCATGCCCCTCGGCAGCAATCTGATAAACCCGCCGCGCTGAACCGCGGCCTTGCGTGGGGATGAGTTGACTCTCAACCAGCTTTTTTTTCTCCAGCTTTTTAAGCAAATAGTAGATCGAGGAAAAGCCAATCTCAGTCCACTCGCGCATACCCCGCGCTTCGATGGTCTGTTCAATCTCGTATCCGTGGCGGGGAGTTTCGGCAATAAGGCTGAGGATAGCTAATTCTGCGTTGGTCATTTTTTATCCCTGTTTTATTCTAGTACTAGAATAATTGATATTGTTATTCTTGTCAAGCAATAAACCCCAAAATTGAATAGCACTTTGAGCTCTTTGGGCTTATATTATTTGCCATCATTAAACTTATTTGAGCCCTGTGCTCAAACCGCAGAGGATCCGAAAACCGCTTATATATGAAGGCGTCATTCTCCTGCTCACTCTGTCCCCCTGCTCTCCCACAGGGATTGGCTGATGGGCAGCGTGAATAAGTTAAGTAAAAAAATCCACCCAGAAAGGATGGATTCGCTACGCGTGGGGGCGTTATTGGAAATCAGCGGGAAGGGGAAATAAGCAGTAATCTGTATTCAGTTGTTCCATTTATTACCAACTCCTCCGCACTCCCTCACCTGTCCTGCCTGTACTGCGACCAAAGGAAGTGCCGAAGTGAGTAGACCGAAGGTCGTATCGAAAGGCGTATCGAAGGACCCGGTCTCCCCCAGTCAGTCTTTCCGTTTAAGCAGGCGGGGCGGAAATCGCTTCGCCCAGAATCCCAACAGAAGAATGCTGGGTATCTCATACCGGCTGTGCCGTTCCCCATTAAGTAACACAGTTAACAGGTGTATAAATCTTTCCTAAAATTCAATATATTAATATTTGATATTTGGATTCAAATCAGGGTGCGATTTTTTTATCAAGGTTTTTTTAAATAGCTGCGCTTCATCTGCGGAGGATAACCCTCCTTTTCCTCGAGAAGGGTCCTTAAAGGGTATTTTCCTCGTTTCGTCAATGGGGAAAATCAGTTAGAATAAAGCCATCATTCAGCTGAATAAGGAGATGCCATGTCAGATCAAAGCCTTGCCGAGCAAGTAAAAAACGATATTCAAAGCCTGCAATCTTCTGTGCGGGATTTGCAAACTTCGGTGCGGATGACGGAGATCCTGGACAGTGTGGAGGATTTGGGTACATCTGTCAACGGGATGGATCGGCGGATCAAATCTTTGCGTGAGCATGGGTACGCTTTCGAGAAAGAACTGGAAGAGATGGCGGCAGATTTTGAAAAAGAATGGGCAGGGATCGCGCCCAAACTCGAAGCGCAGATCGAAAAAGAAGCGAGGGTCATGGAAGCGATCCTTGCGCCCGTTGGAGACGCAGATCACGCAGTTGGCGGGAGAAAGCAGGGCGCCGGCAGCCCTGCGTCCACGCCTGAACAAGCTCAAATCACAGGTGGAATCGCTGGAAGGTCGCGTCGAGGCAGCGGAGGGAAGCATCCGCGGCAGATACGATCAATTTAGCAGCGAAGTTCAGAAAGTAAAATACCATCTCACAAAACTGGAATGGATGCTGACAGAACTAAGCGAGGCGAGCTTTGAGCTGTTGGCAACTGAATCGGGCATCATGGCGGTTAAGGCAGTTTGGGCGAAGGGTGGCAAGCAGACTAAGGATGACCCTGAGGGAGTGCTGTATCTGACCGACCAGCGGATCCTTTTTGAGCAGAAGGAAAAGGTGGCGACAAAGAAGGTGCTTTTTGTGGTAACGGAGAAAAAGTTGGTTCAGAAGACCCTCTGGGAAGCCCCCCTGGCGCTGATCGAGGGGACAAAGGCCCGCAAAGATGGCTTTTTGAATAAAGATGATTACATCGAGCTGCGCTTTGCCAGCGGTGCGCCCTTTGACGTCCTGCATGTGCACATCTGGCAGAGAGGTAACGAATGGAAAGCCCTGCTTAAACGCGCCAAAGGCAAGGAATTTGACAAAACGCGAGCCATCGCCATTGACAAGGATGCTGCTAAAAAAGTCAAGGATGCGCCAACGAAATGCCCTTCCTGCGGCGGGGCGATCAATCAGGTTGTGCTGCGGGGGATGGAGAGTATTACCTGTGAGTATTGTGGAGACTTGATTCGCTTGTAGGTAGCCCTGAAGTCACCCGAAATCCGCTAAATAAAAAGCAAACCCTCTACACATTTGTCATTCCGCCTGTCCTGAGCGGGCTTCGAGTACTTCGCTTTGCTCTGCATAAACTCCGACGAAAAGGAAGGCGAAGGAGCGGGTCGCCCTTCGTTATTAATCTGTCATTGCGAAGAAGCCGAAGGCTTCTGTGGCAATCTCCTGACAATACTGATCTCCCTTCGCCCGGCGATGCCCCTACGGGGTGCTGCGCATAAATTCACGGGATCGACATAGTACCTTATATTTTGTCAGCCTGAGCCTTTCGATGAAGTTTATCCCGAGCCCTTCAATTCCGCTACGCTCCACTCCCTTCGATACTTCCTACGGTCGCAGGACAGGCAGGATTAGCCTTTGTCGACGCTTAAGCTATCAACAAACCAGCATCCAATAAATTCAACACGCAATTAATATTGGGAAAGGATTTCCTTCAGCGCACCCAAAACCAGCGTAACATTCTCGCGCCTTGATGAATATCCCATACAACCAATACGCCAGACTTTCCCAGCAAAATCGCCCAGACCACCGGCAATTTCAATATTGTAATCCTGTAATAATTGACGCCTCACATCTTGGTCGTTTATTCCTTCAGGAATTTGGATCGTCGTTAAGGATGGCAGCCTGTTCGGTCTTGGAACTATCAGCTTAAGCCCCAGATCCTGAAGCCCTTCCCAGAGTAAACCAGCATTTTGCTGGTGCCGGTCCCAACGGGTTTCCAGTCCCTCTTCTTTAATCATTTTAAGACCTTCATAAAGCGCATAATTCATATTGATAGGAGCTGTGTGGTGATAAGTACGCTTCTTGCCCCAATACTTGCTGAGCAAGCTCATATCCAGATACCAATTCGCCACAGGTGATTTTCTATTATTCAATACTTCCAATGCGCGGGGGCTGATGGTTAAAGGGCCTAATCCAGGGGGAATACTCAAACATTTTTGGGTTCCACTGTAGGCTACATCCACTCCCCAATCATCTACTTTCACCGGTAAACCGCCCAAGCTGGTAACACAATCCATAACCAAGATTCCCCCATATTCATGAACTAGATCCCCCAAACCTTCCATGGGTTGAAGCGCGCCTGTTGAGGTCTCCGCATGAACGATACCCACAATTTTTGCCGGTTGTTTCTTGAGTTCTGCTTCTATCTCATCCAGACTGAAGACTTCACCCCAGGGTTTGTTAATTGAGCGGACTTTGGCGCCATATCGCGAAGCCATATCCATTAACCGCAGGCCAAAATACCCGTTCACGCAGATAAGAACCTCATCACCCGGTTCAATAAAATTAGCCATTGAGGCTTCCATGGACGCGCTCCCCGTACCAGAGACCGGAATAGTGAACGCATTTTTTGTTTGAAAGACGTACCGCAAAAGATCCTGGATCTCGTCCATCAAGGTGAGGAACTGTGGATCCATGTGTCCCACCAAAGGGAAACTCATCGCCCGCAGAACTCGTGGGTGAACATTACTTGGACCGGGACCTAAAAGTGTTCGGGGTTTAATATCCAAATTTAACATAATTATTCTCCAGTCCTAATTAATGACTTTATGTGTGCCTTCCGTATCAGAGTATCAATTTCCAGTTTTCCTGATTCATTTAGCGGCAACAAGGGTCGCCGGGGAAAGCCGCCAAAAAGGCCAAGTTGATCCATCGCATATTTTAAACCCGGCACGCCAAAAATACTGGTTACTGCCGCATTAATCTCAGTCAGTCTTAACTGACTTTCCCTGGCATTCTCCCAATGGCCTGCTTTAAAATCTTCAATTATTTGATTCAATGACCCCGGGGCGATATTGGCTAGAGCCGATATACATCCTACACAACCAATACTCAGATAAGGCAAGAGGGCACTGCCAGTCCCCGCGAATACTTTAAAATCAGGTCGGGCTGCTAAGAGTCTTGTCATCTTGAGGAGGTTAATACTGGAATCTTTAATCCCAACTATTTTCGGATGATCAGCCAGAGCGATGATGGTCTTCAGAGAAAAGTCGACTCCGGTAAATTGAGGCACATTATAAAGAAGAATGTCAATGGGTGAGTTCTCAGCCAATTCAGTAAAATGTGCCATGAGAACTTCATGGGTCATTTTCGGTTTATAGAAATATGGTGGAATTACCAGAGCAACCGCTGCGCCAATATCCGCTGCTTCTTTGGTCAATTCGGTCGCTTCTTTTGTGGTCTCCACCCCAGTTCCTGCGATTAATGTTTTTCCTGCAGAGGCCAAAACGCTGACACACTTTTTCCATATTTGCGTCCGTTCTCCATGCTCCAAAGACGCTGCCTCGCTATTAGAGCCCGGCATCACTACGCCATTTAATGGCTGATCAGCCCATAATTCCAAATTGCTTGTCAGCTTGTCGAATAGGATCTTACCCTGTTGATCAAAAGGGGTCGGGATTGGAGGATAAATTCCATTTAATAAATCCATAGTAGTCAATCTCCTAAATTAATTTCCCAGGCTTCAAGATTTTCATACTCAATTCACCGATTTAATATTGAGGGATATTGCCAGTGAATATATTCTCAAATAATCATTTCTCCCACCAGCTATTTGGGATAAAAGGTTAAATTTTCTCGACTCGACTTGGATTGTACTTGGAATTCTGATACCTGTCGAATATTTCCTTGAGTGGAGAGGTATATGGTGTTCTTAATGAGGTCATTAGGTCTCTGGAGGCACAATGGCTGACCGATCATAATGTTTTTTTACCTATATCCATTATTGCGAGCCTTTCGATACGCTGGTACCTCGTACCGGCACCTCAGGACGCCTCAAGATTAGTGTCATTAGTATGATAAATCCTGTGTATAGTTAAGTAGAAAAAGGACACGGCACAAATCCGTCTCCCGTCTTCCGCCCTCTGCCCCCGGGCAGATTAAGGTCTTCAGAACCTCATTGGAGGGGATTCTTGCTGGCTTATTCATTCTAGCTCTTGATGGATTCCTCGTTTCACTCGGAATGACAAAGAGCAAGGACATTCCGAACCATCCATCGATTCTCCCAGTCACAAAGTCTCCCCGTCCCCTGTCCTTCGATACGGACTTGGGACTTGGGAAACAAGCCCGTATCGAAGTGCCCGTCCTCCGTCCCTGATCCCCTATCACATGGTCACCCAGTCACAAAGTCCCACAGTCACGGCACACTTTAATCTGCTTATTACTTACTGATTACTATTTACTTTCTCCTTATCTCTCCCCTTAAACAAAAAAGGATACCTGAGCTTCACACAAGTACCCTTCCACCACGATTATGGGTCCGGAAGGATTTAAGAGCGAGGGTGAATACCTATCACCCATCGCTCTCCCATATGCTCCTGCACATGGATCAGGCGATGGCGGGATATGATCCCTTTTCACCTAGAATCCCGACGTTAAGGGCGGAGGGGCGAACACCCGACCTGGCGGATAAAAGAATAATTCCTGTTCGGTAGTATATTTTTATATGTTAGCAAAAAAGGGATGAAGTGACGAGAATTGTAAACCTAACCAATGGCTTAA
>SDBU01006172.1_pt1 | contig 14158 bp, 9 predicted proteins | sample 2277071 | NCBI WGS metagenome assembly SDBU01 (sample SAMN10397929, study PRJNA504765) | marine sediment metagenome | isolation source: marine sediment core GS08_GC12, 126 cmbsf | place: Arctic Ocean: Gakkel Ridge, Loki's castle | collected 2008
TTGAGGTGATACTGGAGGAAGGGGTAGCTGTGTTTTGTGCAGGCCTGGGAACACCAGAGTGGATGTTGCCCGAAATGCACGCTCGAGGGATAAAGATAATTTCCCTGGTGGGCAATGTCAAGAATGCCCGCCGTGTGGCCGAGCGTGGTGCGGACATTGTAGTGGCTCAGGGTCATGAAGCGGGTGGGCACACGGGCAGGATAGGAACTATGGCTCTAGTGCCCCAGATAATAGATGCTGTTCATCCCCTGCCAGTGGTTGCTGCTGGAGGCATAGGGGATGGTAGGGGATTGGTTGCGGCCCTAGCTCTAGGGGCTGTCGGTGTCTGGGTAGGAAGCGCCTTTTTACTTACTCCTGAAGCCTTCGTTGACGCTATTGATTTGGGGCACTACGACAAGCTGTGGGCAGATAGCTGGAAGCAGAATATGCTTAATGCTGCTGAGGAGGACACCACTGTTAGCAAGATATATACAGGTAAGACCGCTCGTACGCTCAAAAATAAATTCATTGAGCAGTGGGAGAAATCGGGAATATCCTGCCTTCCCCTGCCCTTGCAAGGCATACTCGCAGATGACTTAATAGCAGGATTTCGGAAGGCCGGTATAATGGACTATCTCTGGAACTTTGCTGGCCAGATAACGGGGATGCTCAAGGAGATAAAACCTGCCAAACGGATTGTTGATGAGATGGTGGAGGGAGCCATCAGGATTCTGAAGGGGACGTTTCTAACCGAGGTTATCACCGGTTCGATGGAAGAGTAAGACGCAGGGACAAAACGGGCATGGTAGCAGAGTTATTTGATTGCCCCTCTGGTAGAGGAGGCAGAGGAGAAGGAGAAATTCCCGGTGGAGCTTTCCCCAAATATAGGGAATCTGGGCTACTCAGCCAATTTCTTTCCTAGTTCTTTTCCCTAGGCAAAAAAGATATGCCAATCTTAATCGACTGTCAATCTATTTATTTTCATCAATCAAGCCTACATTGTCCTCTTGGCAAAAGGCGTAGTAAAGGTTAGTATGGTGTAATGTTTGCTTATGATTGACCCGGTAGCAGCTTTTGGCCAATGTCAATTGATAAAAAAAAACGGATAGCTAGTCTAATCTCTAATATTCTGAATCCCTACTTAGTGAGCCTTGTCGTAATCCTGTTGATTTCACTTGAGTCAGCCTCCACGATGCTTGATGCCATTAGATGGTCACTAATTTTAGTCGGCATTACTATACTGCCAGTTTTTTTATTCACTGTTTACCTGTACCGGAGGAGGGAGCTTAAGGGTCTCTTCACCGGCACTCGTAAGCAAAGGACTAAGATTTACTTCTCAGCTATTGTTTGTGCCGTTATGGGTGTCGTTATTCTCTTTTATTTTCGGGCACCGTTAGTATTGGTAGCTGGTTCTGTCGCCGGACTTTCCGCTGTAGTCATATTTATGGTTATAAATCTCGTATGGAAGATAAGCCTTCACACTGCCTTTATAGCTGGCTCAGTAACAGTATTGGTGATTTTGTATGGCTCAATAGCTTGGGTAGCTTCGGTGCTGCTTCTTCTAATAGGCTGGGCAAGGATAGAGCTGGCCCAGCACTCAGTAGCCCAGATAACTACTGGTGCTCTCTTGTCAACCTTAGTTGTAGTTGTGGTATTCTATCTTTTTGGTCTGATTTAGGTCTCTATGTTTTGTAGGCTGTGTTGCTGGCGCCGGCACTGTAGCATGGTTCTAGCTCTTATGATATCATTGAGTTGAGGCAGCCGGATGTTGACGTAGCGAGCGGATGCCGTGCACGGATATCGAGGTTTGCAATGAGAATCGGTGCTTTTGAACTTGATGAGCCTCTTCCTGACCTCCATGAGCCCCACGCTCTTGCCATGCTCCGCCCCTGGGTAGATGTGGGTAGTGTGGGTAGCCTGGTGCTTTCGCGCCTTGAGGCTCGCTTTGAGGCGAGAGAGTTAGGAAGAATAGCGAGGCCAGGGAACTTCTTTGACTTCACTCGCTACCGCCCCATCATGTACCTTAAGAAAGGTGAGCGCCATGTGGTAATCCCGAATACGCTTGTTACTTACGCTAAGCACGAGACAGGAAATGACTTCCTCTTTCTCCGTCTTCTGGAACCCCACATGTTCGGAGAGGTATATGTTGATTCGGTGTTGCTGCTCCTGAAGAGACTCGGGGTCAAACGGTATTACTTAGTCGGGAGTATGTATGACTCTGTTCCCCACACAAGACCACTGATAGTCACCGGAATCGGAACTGGCAAAACTGTTGAAGAGGAGTTTAGGAAGATAGGGGTCCAGCCCAGCGACTACCAGGGCCCTATGACAATTACTTACCTGATATCACAGCGGGCACCTGAGCTAGGCATCGAAACAGCGAGCTTGATAGTGCACTTACCACAATATACCCAGCTAGACGAAGACTATATGGGACAGGTACGACTTATGGAAGTGCTTTGCTCCCTGTATGGTTTTCCGATGGATGACGCTGATATTGACAAGGCTGAGCAGCAACGCAAGCACATTGACATTGCGCTGGACAAGAACGCACAATTGAAAACCATCGTGGTGCAGCTGGAAGCCTACTATGACGCCCGGACGGCGAGGAGGAAAGAGGAGGGAATGCCTCGTCTGTCTCTAGAGATAGAGAGATTTCTTAAGGAAATGGAGAAGCGCTTCAGGCAAGACTAAGGCACTGATTGTAGCTGATGAAGATTAAATATGGGAGAGTAACCAATCAAACTATTAACGAACTAACGACCATTGTGGGCAGCGATAATATTTCCACGAAAGAGAACGAGATAGAGGGATATTCCTATGATGAGATGCCCCTTGCCGAACCTCATGCTCCACAAGTCATAGTGAAACCTACTGACGCCCATTCGATAGGCAAATTACTAGATTTTGCCAGCAAAAAAAGGATTCCCGTTACGCCAAGAGGGGCAGGGACTGGACTGAGTGGCGGCTGCATACCTATTTATGGAGGCATTCTACTCTCACTGGAGCGAATGAACCGGATTCTGGAGATAGACAGGGATAATCTGGTGGCTATTGTTGAACCGGGGGTTACTTTATCCGACCTTTATAATGAGTTAGAGAAACAAGGGCTCTACTATCCTCTCTACCCGGGTGAAATGACGGCTACAATTGGAGGTAACGTAGCCACAAACGCTGGAGGAATGAATGCAGTTAAATACGGAGTAACCAGACACCATATCCTCGGGCTAGAAGCAGTACTCCCTAGCGGTGAGTTTATCAAGACCGGCGGAAAGTTCGTAAAGTGCTCCACTGCCTATGACCTGACGCAACTTATCGTCGGCTCAGAAGGAACATTGGCAGTAGTAACCAAGGTCATACTGAAGCTCACCACCAAGCCGGCAAAGAGAGAGGTGCTATTTGCCCCCTTTATGAATCTACAGAATGCTATCGATGCTGTTCCTGAAATTCTGAGACTCAGAATGACGCCGATAGGCATCGAATTTATGGAAAGAAGTATTGTGGAGATAGTTGAGAAATATCTAGATAAAGAAATACCGTATCACCAATACGAGGCATTCCTCATGATAATAATGGAGGGAGAAACGGATAACGATATCTATGAGTATTTTCACAAGGTTGAAGAAATCTGCAAACAGCACGGAGTCATTGAGACCATGGTACCTGGCAGCGAGCGAGCAAAGAGAAGACTTCTTGACGCCAGAGAAAAGTTCTTCCACGCCATAAAAAGGTTCGCTCCTATGGAAATTGTAGACGTGGTCGTGCCTCGTAGTGAAATAGCCAAGTTTGTCAGAAGGGTAAAAGAAATATCGGAGGAGTACGAAGTGCCCATTATAGTCTACGGACACGCGGGTGATGGTAATGTACATTTGCATCCTATTTGTTTGAATATGAACAGGGAGGAATGGCTCAGAAGACTCCCTTACCTAATGAGTGACATATATCGCAGTGGAATCTCCTTCGGAGGGGCAATATCAGGAGAGCACAGCATCGGTTTTGGTAAGAAGGTTTATCTCCCTATACAAATGGATAACGCACTCATGAACCTCATGAAGGGTATAAAGAGGGCTTTTGACCCAAATAATATCCTCAATCCGGGGAAGATTTTTGATTTGGATATTTAGCGTTCCGTTGCATCAAAGCGTCACGGGTTAGCCTTTCCAACAGGCTTCATCAGCATCAAGAAGAGTCAGCCGTGTCCAATATGGTTCTCAGGGGAGCAATTTTTTACCTTCGGCACGCTGTGATTTGAATGAAAGCCTTTTTTGTACGTCGAGTAGCCATATGTCCAGGTTTGCAGACATGCCGATGTTCAGCTATGTATCTTTACAATTTACACTAGCGTCCTTTCCAATTAGGTGTCCTCTTGTTTAGAAAGGCGTCAACTCCCTCATGAGCGTCCTCAGTCATACAAAGAAGTGCAAAGGCCTCTGAGTGATAAGCTAAGGCCTCCTCATATCCCATATCTAACGTTTTGTAGAAGGCAACCTTGCCCCTTTGAAGTGCGATGGGGCTTTTGTGAGCCAATTTCTCAGCAAGCTCCATAGCTGCCTCTTCCAGCTTTTCCCGAGGAACTACCTTGTTTACTAAACCGATTCTCTCTGCCTCACTGGCAGGGATAATATCACCAGTTAGAACACGCTCAAGCGCTCTTTTTCTACTTCCCAATGAGCCTAATACAGCGAGTCCAGGAGCGAAGCAAAAAAGGCCAATATTTATGGCTGTAGTCCCAAAGACCGCATTCTCAGAAGCAATAGCCAGGTCACAGGCACCAACCAATCCAGCCCCATTAGCCACAGCGGCGCCATGCACTACGGCAATTACCGGCTTCTTCATACTAGCGATAGTCATATTATGCTCATCCATGGCCTTAGTCCAACTACGAAGCTCATCAATATTTTTACCTTCAATGTGAGTGACATCAATCCCAGCACAAAAGGCTCGGCCGGCAGCTTTAATAATTATGACATGTATTTCATCATCCTCATCTAGTTCTCGCAGAGCATGATTTAGCTCCCATGCAAGCTGCGGAGTAAAAGTATTGAGTTGCTCGGGGCGATTGAGCGTGATTAAGCCAATGTAATCCTTACTCTCCACAATGATAGTTTGATACTCCATTCGCTTCCTCCATTAATTCTTTGGGTGAATTTTAGCAAAGTTATTTCCATATTAGCATCCACAGGTGTAGTATTCTGGATTTAAGAGCATCCCCCACGGTCAACTCCCATAGAGATGCCAAGCACTTCTAAATCCTTTACCACGTTGTCAAGCTGGAGAGCAAGAAGTGTCTCCTTTGTCGGGATACCAGTCTCAGTATCCCAGCCCCTTTCCTCATAGTAGTCGCTGAGCAACTGCCCGGCATCGGCTTTAGTTAGTGGGTTCCCGAAGTAATCACTGAAGCCACGCATCGTCCCCTCAATCATGATAGGTTCAAAAAGGCCTTCGGGAATCTCATCATCTTTTCTGGTGAAGCCTTCTCTAACATTCGCCGCCTTTAAAATATTCCAGCTTCTATCAGCAGCTCGACTGAACTCCCCCAAATCAATATCTAGGCCAGTTACTGCGGCAACCAGTCTGGGGACATCTGGTACCCGGAAACACTGCGTATGTGGCTGCCGAGCACATACGCCCAGAATGTTGAGCGTCTCATACCACCTTTCGTTATATCTAAGTAGCCGGCCAAAATTGACGCTGGACTCGGTACATATGCGGGCAATGATGTCCTCAGAGACCATCATCCGTCTGAGATGGGCTTCGAAGGAACGGACGGGACGCCCAGGCACTATACCTGGACCCTGCCCTGATGCTATCTGTGGCCCCCTGGGGCGCACCAGCTGAGCCAAAAAGGGGGTATTTAAAAACTCTCTGGGATCAAAAATCTTATCCAATAGCACCCCGAATGGCTCCATGCCCTTTATGGTTATAGCATACTTCTGTGAGCCTCGGCCAATTTTATTGACAGCTTGGCCAATTCCATCGGCCAAAAGCCCCCCCAACCCTTCCCGACGCACCATCTTATAAATCAGTTCTTTTATCGTATGATAGTCCCGCTTTAGCTCCATGCCGTCGGTTTCTTCTTTGGAGAGAATGTTGTTTTCATACAGGGTTACGGCGAAATCTACGACATGGCATACAGATATGTGATCCATACCATAGCGGTCACATAAGTTCATAAGCTCTAACACCCGGTGCAAACTACCCGGGTTGAATTCCTTCCACATCGGCATGAAGTGCAAGAAGTTTTCAAATGACACAACATCGCCGGCATATTCTCCCTCCAGCAGTTGAACCATGAGCTTGCAGCCAGACGGACAGGAGGGACAAGCCCAGGTTCCTCTCCAGATCTTCTTATACTCTTCATAGCCATAAGCTCCACCAAATGGGCCGTCAGGTGCAGGAATCCGTCCTCGTGCCGCGGCATCTTCCCCCCACCATCGCTGTGCTGCTCCCATGTATATCCATCCAGGCCGAACCGGCAGTTTCATCTCACAGTCCGTCATATAGTCGGCTATTTCCACCAAAGTATTGCGGTCAGCAACTTCTAGCCCCTTCGTCCCATACAGCAGCAGTGCTTTGAGATTCTTTGAACCCATAACTGCAGCCAGACCACCTCTCCCCAAATGAGACGCCTTGTTTATCCAGGCAAGGGAGAGTGCCAGCAGATTTTCGCCGGCAGGGCCAATGGATATGGCACTGCACTGGTCACCATACCTTCGCAGTAATTCGTCGGTGGTATCATAGGCATCTTTGCCCCAGAGTTCCTTGGCATCACATAGCTCCACATCGTCATCAAAAATCTTCAGAAAGACTGGCTTTTCCGCTTTGCCGGTAACTATCACATGGCTATAACCAGTATAGTTCAGCGCGTCACTGGCACTGCTTCCGTAGCAAGTCCCGATAGCCTTGGTGGCAGGAAGTTTGGTGGTTGCCATGACCTTGCTTGAGCCCGGTATTATGGTGCCACCAAGGAGGCCAGCTCCAAAGATGATAACATTTTGTGGTGATAGAGGGTCGACGCCACGCTTTATGAGGTCATAACCCAGCTTATTATTGATGCCGCTTCCCCCAATAAACTTCATGACCGTCCCTTCGTCTATCAGCTCTTTATCTATATGGCCTGTGGTCAAATCCACATGCAACATTTTCCTCTTATTAGCAAGAAGGGTCATCTTTCCTCCTTCCCACACCCCAAAGTGCGGTCCAGGGCTTCATAGGGGCAGTATCGAGCACAGATACCACAGGCATCGCATTCGTCAGTAAAAGAGATAGAATATTTAAGGTCTGGTGTCACCAAGCGGTGCACTTTAATCCGAGCCTCAGCGGAATTGAAGCCAATGGCAAACCTTAGCGAGCAGCGCCATTGGCATATACGACAGGCAGTGCATTTTGTGGGGTCAGCAATAATCGGCAGGTCACACCACAGGCAGCGCCTTGCCTCACTGACAGCGGCTTCTTCACCGACACCAAGCTCAACCTCGGCAAAACTATGCAGCCTCTGTCCAACTGGTAGCATAGGCATCTCAACCCTTTCCCCAATGGGCACTCCTCGCATGGGGAATCTTGCCTCCTGCTTCGCCGAAACCAAGGATTCATCAATAATGCCCGCTCCCCCAAGGTATTTATCTATGGAAACTGCTGCCTTTCTGCCGGCAGCAATGGCTTCGATCACAGAGGCGGGACCAGTCACAGCATCGCCGCCGGCAAAAACACCAGTACGGTCAGTGACCATAGTACTAGGGTCAACATGTAGCCTCCCTTCCGGAGAGGTTACTAGTCCGAACTGGCTTGGGGCTTCTGGCGTTTGACCAATGGCAGCGATCACTGCATCAACCTCTATACGGAATTCGCTGCCTGAAATCGGCAGCGGCTGTCCTCGCCCACTGACGTCAGGCTCCCCCAGATTCATGCGCTGACATTCCACTATTACGCCATTATTGTTTCTGCTCAACCGGGAGGGGACAGCCAGAAACATCATTTTCACCCCTTCCTCCAGAGCTTGTTTCACCTCCTCCGTACTGGCAGGCATCTCCTCCCTACTACGACGATAGAGGACGGTCACCTCTTCGGCACCCAGGCGAAGGGAAACGCGCGAGGCGTCAATAGCAGTATTGCCACCGCCAATGACTACCACCCTTTTCCCCATCTTCACCTCTTTACCCAGATTGACATCTCTTAACAGAGAGATACCATCGATAGCTCCACTCTCATCCTCACCCGGAACGCCTATCCTGAGTCCCCTACTAGCGCCAATAGCCAAGAATACAGCATCGTAGCCCTCCTGGAAAAGCCCCTCAAGCGATTCCACCTTCGTGTTTGTTATTATCTCGACCCCCACATTCTTTATTTCTTCTATCTCTGCAATCAGTAGTTGACGAGGAAGGCGGTATTCGGGAATGCCGACACGCATCATTCCACCTGGCTGGGACTGGGCTTCAAATAGAGTCACACCGTGACCAAGTTTCGCCAAGTAGTATGCTGCCGTTAGCCCCGCTGGTCCAGAGCCCACAATGGCGACCTGATTTCCTGTTGGCTCAGCAACCTTCATCCTCTCCTTCCACAGCCCATTACCTCTTTCAGCCACGAAACGTTTGAGAGCATTTATGTCCACAGACCCGTTGACCTCATTCAGGTGACAATTGACCTCACAAGGACGGAAACAAACGCGTCCACAAACTGCGGGAAAGGGAATCTTCTCCCTGATTACCGCTAATGCCTCTCCAAACTTGCCTTTGCCAATCAGGCGAACATAACGTGGTATATCTATTCCAGCGGGACAAGCTTGCTTGCAAGGTGCCTCTTCTGCTGGTGTCCGACAGGTAATAATGACTCTTAACCTCCTTCCGCGGTCAAGTTCGTTTTTACCCCTGGGAAAAGCGCTTACCGGACTGCATCTATCGCCCAACCTTGTAACGTCTGTTTTAAGCTACTAATGGTTATCTCCATCGCCGTAGCCTTTATGGCCAGGTACCGTGCCTACCTCTATCCCCTTCTCCTCGTCTTTTTCCACCAGCTTCTTCAAATTGTGCCCATCCTAGTCACTAGCACAGCCGGGAATAACACTGGTCACCAGCTCAATATCAGCATTGAGGCCTCACTTGGTCTTTATATCCATAGAAGTATTGCGCTTCCCGGTGCTTGTTGACATCCCAGCCGACCGCCATCTTGTCCGCTTTGGCCACCCAGGTGGCACCTTTATCTCTCGGTGGCTTACCCTCTCGCTACCTCTGTTTATCTTTCTCTAGATTGACATTGGCTAACAGATGTTTATTATTGCACAATCGCTTGCTTTGTGCAATCCAACCGGGAAAAGATACCTGGTGAGTAAGGCTGAGATAGTCCGTACTATCTACAGATTCATACCACTTACTTTTTAGGACAAGAACCAACGCCCTTGTGAGTGCGACTGCGAATTAACCGGTACAATCTGTAAGTTTCAGACTTCAGCCGCACGTTTGCTCTTGTGCAAACATTGCTTTTCCCACTACCACACATGGAAGGGCAAACATCCCGATGTTTACGTGGATGTATTAGCTCGTATTCTGAAGGGAAAATAGCAGTTGTTATTGTGACTATTGCCCTAGACAGGGCACTCACCAGCATAGCCTAGGAACTCCCTGATCTGCCACTGCGTTAGCAAGCGGGCAGCATCTGGCCACTCCGCTCTCTCGGCGTACCATAGAAAGCGCCACAGGGTGCCCTTGTAGTATTTCACGGTGTGGCGGCTGTGCCCCTCCATCTGGTGGGCGAGGAGATGCCCCCTTACCAGGGACCTTAGTGAGGTCCCCATAGGTGCCTGAAGTTTGGTGTCCAGTGACATCTTTCACTTGCGAACCCGCCCCGGGAAGACCACGTGCATTCTTCCCTATTTGTCCAGATTTGGGCCTCAGCAAGGACCATGTGCTCTGCTCCTCGTCTTCCCTATTTATGGTCGGGGTGAGAGGATTTGAACCTCCGACCTCATGGCCCCAAACCATGCGCGCTAACCAACTGCGCTACACCCCGTAAGGCAAAAGCGTAACCAGAAACGATTAGTATTAGTCTGTTTTTAACAAGGTATTATAGGTTGCTTGCAAAAGTAGGGCATCCTCTTCCAAGTCGGGACTTTCACAGATAACAATACCCTTGATATCGTAGTCTCTTAGTGCTTTGAGAAGTTCGACATATTGGAAATCTGACTCCTTCAGGTTTAGGTGTTTTATTTCCCCCTTCTTACCATAAGCAATGCCAGATACATGGATGTGCATATCATCCAGGGCGGCTCTACCCAACCGCTCCTTGATTTGTAGCAGAACAGAGGTAAACTCCGAGTAAGAATTAAACTCCCCGACCCGGGCATGCCAATGAGCAAAGTCTATGCAGGGGGCTACCCCCTCTAGCTCAGCGCTTAGGTTGAGTACTTCCTCTACCGTGCCGAACTGGCTAGCCTTACCCGCAATTTCAGGTCTAATCCACACCCGATTATTTTCTTGTTTAAGCTGGTTCATTATTTCCCCCAAGGATTTCTTTACCGTACTATAGGCTTTATCAGGCGGGTCACCAAGATAGAAAGCAGCGTGGAAAACAATGCTTTCAGCCTGACACAACGAGGCAATACGAGCTGTCTGTAGTAGCCTAGTCTGGCTAGCCTTTATCTTTTCTGGTTCATGGGCGTTAAGGTTCATAAAGTAGGGAGCATGGGCTGATAGTTTTACTCTCATCTTGGCGGCTGTTTCCGCAACTGCCATTGCACCTTCCTCACTCATTTTTACCCCTTGGACAAACTCCACCTCCATACAGCCAAGCCCTAGCTCGGCAATCCGCTCAATCCCTGAGGTGGTGGACGGTAACCTAGCACTGTGAGGAGCGCCGCCAGTCCCAAAAAGAAGCTCTGCCATTATTGTTAAGCCCCTAGCCTACTTGATTTATTAGCATATATAGTATATCACACTACTTGGCAGGGGTAACCGCTATCATCAGCATATTAACCATGAGAAACTAATAAAGGGTAACAAAATACGTCTTATGTTACCCTTGTCTCTATAAACTCCTTCAGCCTTCTCTAAAAATTTGTTTCTCCAAGAGCAAATCTATATAGCACGGCCAACCTCGAAGCCCTCATAAACAGCTTCCATTATCCTCCGGGGCTCTATACAGTCACCGACAAGGTGGGTTACATAGCCTTTATCTTTCAGTGCTTCCAATAATTCTATGTTTGGTCTTGCACCTGCGGCGAGCACTATAGTATCTGCTTCGATGGTACGCTTCTCACCCTCTCTTGTAATTATCGATAAGCCCTCATCCACAACCTCTCCATACTTCACCCCAGCTAACATCGTCACCTCTTTGCTGTTTAGCCTCGCCAACTGAAGGTCCCGCTCAGCCAGTGCCATATCGGCTGCCATTTCCAAACCTCTTCTTGTAATCGTTACCTTCTTCCCCTTCTCCGCTAAAAACTCCCCTGTTTCACAGCCTACTAGTTCTCCACCGATGACAATAACGCTCTCTCCCACAGGCACCTTGCTCATCAGAACATCGTGAAAGAAAACTACGTTGTTTCTTTTAATTCCTGGGATTTCTGGCACGATGGGACTTGCCCCGGTAGCCAGAATTATTACGTCAGGGTTCAGTTCCTGTACATCACCCACGTTAGCTTTCTTGCCCAACTCAATCCTGACACCCAGCTTCTCGACCTGTCGTGCTAGATATGTCTTTAGGCTCTGAATGCTCTGCTTGTAAGGAGGTAGAGAAGCAACATGCAATTGCCCACCGAGGTCACTTTCCTTTTCAAAGAGGACTACGTGATGACCACGAAGCGCCGCTGCCCCGGCTGCTTCAAGGCCTGCCGGACCACCGCCGATAATTAAAACCTTTTTAGGTCTTTCCACAGGATAGGTTGCAAACTCTCTTTCCTTCCCCACTATAGCATTTACTGTACAACGTAGTGACCTGTCAGGTGAATGGAAGCCATGGATGCTATCCAAACAGGCATTACAGGATAGACAGGGTCTAATCTCCTCAAACTCTCCAGAAGCTACTTTATTGGGCAGATCTGGGTCAGCAATCAAAGCTCTGCCTATGGCAATGAAATCAGCTTTCCCTTGCTGAAGTAGATTCTCTCCAAATTCGGGGGTAATCCGCCCTACGGCTATTACAGGTATCTCGACAACCTCCTTGATTCCTTCTGCCAGTCGGGAAAAATAACCCACAGGATATCCTATAGGGGGGATATGGCGGGTACCTCCGGTTCCATACCCCGAGACATGAATTGCGTCACAACCAGCATCCTGAGCCAGTCTGGCTACCTGCTGGCCTTCGTCTGAAGTAATACCACCTTCTAACCCAAACTCCCGTCCATTTATACGACACCATACAGGATAGGTTTGCCCCACCGCTTCCTTAACAGAGCTTATGATTTCAAGAAGAAACCTAGCCCTATTCTTAAGGTCACCTCCATACTTATCCATGCGCTTGTTGGAATATGCTGATAGGAACTGAGCGAGCAGATAGCCATGAGCACCGTGAATCTCCACGCCATCAAAACCCGCCTTTTTAGCCCGTTCTGCTGCCTGAGCAAAGCGGTTCACCAGCTCTTGAGTCTCTTCTATTGTGAGCTCACGTGGTAGCCTACCTCCCCACTGAATACCAGGTACGGGCGCCGGAGCAATAGGTGAGGGCGCCACAGGCTGAAGATGGGATTGAGTCGGCATCCCTTCTCGCCCACCATGATGAATCTGTATTGCTGCCTTAGCACCATGTTTATGAATAACCTGAGCCAACTCACTTAGTCCGGGTATGAACCTGTCATCGTCAATAAGCAGCTGGCGAGCAAGTGTTGAGGGTTGACCCAGAGAGTGTTCAACACTAGAGGCTTCTACAATGACCAGTCCGGCTCCGCCCTTGGCTCTTGCCTCATAATAATCCTTCGTACGCTGGGATACCGAGCCGTCTTCACAAGCAAGATTAGTTCCTATTGGGGGCATAACAATACGGTTCCTCAGTTCCATCTGTCCAATCCAACCCGGCTCAAAGAGCTTCCTGAACTGGACATTGCCTCCATTATTCATGCGAATTACCCCCCTCGTCCAACGTATTATTCGTTCGGTAAACTTGTTAGAGTATAACGTGAGGCTGAGGATGAAATCAAGCCAGCTTTCCTTGAGAATGGTATAATAAGAGAGCCGTATGGGGAGGGGATTGGGATGGTGTATAATCAAAACTGATATATTTAAGGAGGGACGTACGAATGTATATTAAACAATTAATTATTAAAAACTTTAGAAGCCTCAAAGAAGTAAACCTATATAACTTAGGGAATTTATTGATTCTAATTGGGGAGAATAGTTCCGGGAAGACAAACATCCTTGAAGCCATGGACGCATTCTTTAACCATTTCGATTACCCTCACGAGCAAAATAAAGGAGCTCTTACACCTGACAATTACTACCTATGGTTTGACATGAATACCAATGAGCCAATAGAGTTTGAAGTTACTTTGGGGGGGCTTAGTAGCACACAAACAAAAAAATTGGCTGAAGTTACGAATGTAAAACAACAAAAAGGTGACCTGACAATAAATCGGTCTATAGTCTTAAAAGACAACAATCTAGTCTATTGCAATAATTCTATACAGTGGGGTGCAGTAGTTGTCAGGAGGTCAGATACAGGGTACTCAATTGAAAGTGAATCTGACTTTGAAGCAAACACATTTGTACAAACGATAATAGAAAATATACTTAAAAACACCTTCACTTATATACCGTTTAGCAGGGGGACAGAGCTTAGGACAGCTCATGGCTCCATTTTGACCCCCGAAGTCAGACAGGAACTCGTAAAAAGGGGGGAAGACAATAATCCTAGAGAAGTGAGGGAATGGAATAAGATTAGACAAACATATCGGGATAGGGGATGGACGCCAGGGCAGCTTGAATGTAGAGGAAGTCAGCTCTCAATTCAGTATGGTACAACACCTATCCCCTACGAACTTGAAGGGGCCGGCTACCAAGCGCTCTTCAACTTACTGAGATTAATAGAAGTGGGTGGTCAGCTAATTGCCATAGAAGAACCAGAAAATCATCTTCACCCAAAATTACAAAAGACATTCGTAGGAGCTGTCAAAGAGCTAGTTGGTAGTCAAAAACAAATATTCTTGTCAACTCATTCACCGTTTATATTTGACCGAGTCAATCTAAGCTCAATATGG
>SDBU01006173.1_pt1 | contig 14155 bp, 15 predicted proteins | sample 2277071 | NCBI WGS metagenome assembly SDBU01 (sample SAMN10397929, study PRJNA504765) | marine sediment metagenome | isolation source: marine sediment core GS08_GC12, 126 cmbsf | place: Arctic Ocean: Gakkel Ridge, Loki's castle | collected 2008
CTTAACCACTCAGGGTGATGGTGTATCTTAGGCGAGAATCTATAATTTGACGGGGAGTCTGGGCGGTGTTATAGTCTCTCTACATTTGGGACTACATGAAAGGAGTTGAAGATGTCAGCTATGGTTTCACCTGAAGGGGCGTTGTATAAGGCGTTGAACCCGGTTGCTGAGATTAAGGAAATGCAATTACAGGGTCTTTCACCTCGACTTGTTGGACTAGAGGGTAAGACGATTTACGTGGTAAACAGTACAAAACCAGTTGCGGAGGCGATACAACCTCACATTGCAAATCTGCTCAAGGAGAGACATCCTGATGCCGAGGTTAGGCTGTTCTCGAGAAAGGGCTATCGCGGCGAGGAGCCAGAGTTGTTCGAAGAGTTAATAAAGGGCAGGGCTGATGCGGTTATATATGGCGTTGCTGATTGAGGGTCATGCACATCGTGGAGTGTCCACGATATGGTTAAGATAGAGAAATTAGGTATTCCGGCGGTGCTTTTAGTTGCTGACACGTTTGTGAGTGCAGCAAAAATGGATGCACAGATAGAGAGGATGTCTCCACTGCGCTTGGCTATCTTCTCATATGCTGGGGAGGTCGTTTTACCGGAGGCCGAAGCCCGGAAGTTAGCTGGGGGGGTGATAAATGATATTGAGGCTGGCTTAACTCGGCCGTTAACATCTGAGGAAAGTTCTCCGAAATCCTTAGCGCAGAAGTCAGAAAGGGTTATATTCGAAGGCACCTGGGATGACGTCAATAACTTCTTCTATAAGAATCGCTGGACGGATGGGTTACCTATCGTATGTCCTACAGAAGAGAAGGTCAAGTGGATATTGACGGGTACAGAATTTCCCCCAGATAAGGTAATAGCCGAGATGCCGGTGAAAGGCGGTATCACTACTGTAGAAAAGATTGCTATTAATGCAGTGATGGCCGGATGTCGCCCGGAGTATATGCCGGTATTGCTAGCAGCAGTAGAGGCTATAGCCGAGCCAGATTATCAACTGCACGCAAATCAGCTAACTACAGGGGGGGAAAGTCCTTTTCTAGTTATAAATGGCCCTATAGCCAAGGAGCTGGATATCAATGCCAAATATCAGGTTCTGGGTCCGGGATGGCAGGCTAATTCCACCATTGGACGTGCTATCAGAATGATTATTACCAACTGCGGCGGGATATGGCCCGGGGTGAATGATATGGCGTGTATGGCTACCCCGGGAAGATACAGTAGTATGGTTATTGCAGAGAATGAGGATGCACTCCCTCCTGGCTGGGAACCATTGAATGTACAAGCAGGCTACGACCGAAACGTTAACACTGTTACCGCTTTAACCATGATGAGCATCACGATGTGCGGTGTGAATGGTACGCCGGAACAAAACATAGCTTACATCGCTGAGGTAATGACGCCTATCTACCACCCGGCGGTTTGGGGTTCCGGGCCTTATACAGCATTGCTGGGCCCGGCCTTTGCCCAGAATTTGTATGAAGGTGGTTTTACATCCAAGGAAAGCGTAAGCGATTGGCTTTACAAGCACGCTGGGAGACCTCTTCGCGTACTTCAAGAATGGCGCGTTAACCTTAAGACCTGCGTAGATACTGGTCATATGCCCTCATGGGTGCTAGACGCTACCGACCCTGATGTTTTAGTTCCCTTGCTTCCCAGACCGGAGGACTACGTAGTTGTGGTTGCCGGTGGTGCAGGTGCACAGGGATATAGCATTATGGGTGGTCATTCCAGTCGGGTAACCAAGGTGATAGACGAATACAAACCAAAAATTTGGGAGGAGCTAGTGGAGACAGGCAGAAGGGAGGTAGGGCGGTCTCCCATAGCCTGACACATCGCTCACGCAGGTTGAAGCAGCTAAAAATAGTGGGGCGTATTTGATAGTGTTACCCAATTTTGAGCTGGAATCTATATCTTGACAGGACTTCTGGGCAGTGCTATACTTTCTCCAAATTTGGGATTCCGTGATAAGGAGGTGATGCCGTGGAACATTGTGAGCCATAGCTGTGTCATGCCTAAAATTAAGGAGGGAGGTTAAAAATGAAGGAGCGGAAAAAGTTACTTAGAGCAATAGGGCTAATGAGTTTAGCTATGCTGTTGGTGGTTGGACTCATCCTGACCGGTGCAGGCTGTAAGCCGGCGGCAAGAGAGAAACCTATGTATAACGTAGTCTGCGGTCCTGAGGGCAATACGGGTTATGTTGTCGGCGGAGGGGTATTCCCGTTTATGGACGAGTGGACGGGAGGAAAAGTCAATGTGTTGCCTATAGCCGCTGGCTCAATGGCAGCTCTCAGAAATATGTCGGCGGGTGAAGACATCCAGGGTATCTTTACCAATCATGCCGCGTTGGAGCAAATGTGGACGAATACCGGTCCATTTGCTGAGAAGCCGCTGAAAGAAAAGTTATATCAAACGTGGTATTGGAGCCCGACAGGGTGGATTCTCGTGGCCAGGGCAGACTCAGGTATCAGGTCATACTCGGACTTGGTAGGGAAGACCATATGTGTTGGTGATGCTAAGGGCAGTTACGTGCCATATGTAATAGATGCAGTCAAAGCTATGGGCTTATGGGACAAGGTAGAAAATAAGTTTATGAGCATTGGCGAGCTGCCCGAAGCTCTAAAGACAGGCGTTGTAGATGCTTGTATTTCAGCCATCGCTGGACTTATCGCTGCATCTCCTTGGACAGAGAAGATAGCTTTATATAATGACATAGTGGTGCTGACCATGACCGAGGAACAAATAGCGGCATTAAAGGCGGTGCCACCCCTTGCCTTTGGCTACGCACCGGCAACTAGTTATGCTCAGGATGTGGGAGTTGATAAAATACCCACAATAGTTACGTACTACGGCTACCACTTTGCTGAAGATACCGATGCCGACATTGTGTATGCCATAACAAAAGCATGGTTTGAACATCCAGAGCACCTGTCGAAGGTCCATGTAGTTGCGAAGACATTTACTGAGAGGTGGGAAGAAATAACAAGAGAGGGTATCTCGGCCGCCCCACATGTACCTGTCCACCCTGGGGCTGCCAGGTATTACAAGGAGATTGGTGTATGGCAGGATAACTGGACAGAGGCTAAGTAATATCTATGGAGCATCCTATTTAGTGCAGCCGCACGCGGAGCTTAAGTAGTGGTAAGACAGGGCGAAGGGGGTCAGCTTATCGACCGTTCCCTTACGTTTCTCTCAGTTGGGTTGATGGGGCTGGCCCTCTGGTTTGCTATCACATTAGAGGTCACACGTACTGAGTATGCTATCCTCTTCCTCGGGCTCGCCATGATAATTAGCACCTTGACCGTTCTACAGAAGGGGAGCTTTCTTAAATTGAGGGGGAAATGGTTACTCGGGCTCGCCTTTTTACTGATTGCTCTGTCCCTGGCGCCAAGCATCTATTTCTTTCTGCAATATGAGGACATCGCCCTTTTCCGAGCCGGAGATTATACAAACACCGATTATCTTTTGGGTACTTTAATCCTTGTACCTCTGTTGTTACTCACCTTGAAGGAAGCAGGCGTTGTCTTATTTGTCCTCATTCTTTTTTTCCTGTTTTATTCGTTCTTTGGGTATCTATTCCCTGGCATTCTTTTCCACTCAGGGATGGGTTTCTTCAGACTCATACAGATTGATGTTCTTGAGATGGAAGCAGTCTATGGCCTCATTCTTGGCGTAATCGCAACCTGGGTAGCCCTGTTTCTCCTATATGCGGGGTTAATTCGAGGGTTTGGCGCATTAGATGTCATTGTTAAACTCCTCTATCACCTTTTTGGAGGAAAGCGCTATTTGATGCCCCAAATCCCGGTGGTTACCAGTTTGATTTTTGGCTCCTTCTCCGGTTCTCCAAGCGCAAACGTGGCTGGAACTGGCTCGTTTACCATTCCCCTTTTGAAGCGGTTTGGTGTGCCCCCGAAGATGGCAGGGGCGATAGAAGCTGTAGCCTCTTCGGGGGGGCAGGTCATGCCACCGATAATGGGAGCTATAGCCTTTTTAATGGTGGCAATCTTAGGCGTGCCTTACCTGCATATAGTGGTAATTGGATTCATACCGGCGCTGATATTTTATGCAGGCACGGCTGCAGCTACATATTGGAGCACCAAGCCATTTATAACAATTGCCCCGTTATCGGTCTTGGGCGAGGAAGATAGCCGGCTATCCCGGTCTGAGCTGGGCAAATTGGCACCTCTGGTCATCTCGGTAATAGTGCTGTTTACATATTTAGCCCTTATGATGCCTATCATGCGTTCTGTTGTGTATGGAATATATGCTTTCTTCGTTGTTCAGATTATTTATGAACTCCTCACTATAAGGGGCAGACCAATACGGAGAGTTGTCGGTGAATTCGCCCGGAATTTGCTTACCGGGCTGCGGTTTGCGGCTATTCCGGCGGCTATGGTAGCTATACTAGGCGGCTGCCTGGGGATTGCAATTAAGGCGCTGACAGCTACTGCCTTAGGTCCAAAGCTCTCATTCCAGTTGATTGAGCTTTCTCAGGGCATGTTACCTTTAATGCTCTTTCTAATTTTGCTGTTGTGCATGGTATTCGGGATGACAGCCGGCGGCATCGCTACGTATATAGTAGTAGTATCTATTGTCGCTGTGCCTTTGATAGACTTTGGGATAGAGCCCATAATCACCCATTTTATGATTTTCTACCTTGGTTCGGCAGCTTTGATAACCCCCCCGGTTGCCGGAGCCGCTTTAGTAGCTAGTAGCATCGCTGGTACCCCCTACATAGCTACTGCCTGGACGGCGATGAAGTTAGGCATCCCTTTGTTTATTCTGCCTATGGCTTTTGCCACTTATCCTGAATTGCTCCTAATTAGCTCCCAGACCCCACTGGCCATAGCTCTGGTGTTAACCGGGGTTATAGGCATATCTTATGGCGTGCATGTGCCCGAGAAGGGGTGGAAAATCCTCGTCAAGAGGGTGATTTGCTTGGTTGCCGCTGGTTTTGCCTTGTTTCACCCGGCTGCGGTTGTCCATATATCGGCAGCCGTCATCATCGTGGTACTTTTGGCAGGTGGTCTTCTGCTGCGAAGGATTCGCTATATTTTTGGCTAAAAGTTGCCTGCTGTAAGGAAGTAGCAGCCATGCCCACTAGGTGAAGAAATATGTTCTCTTTTTCTCCTCCACTATTGCTAGCTACATCTCCCGGGAGTTGTGTGGCGGGAGGATGATGTCTTCCTGCTTCTTGGTAGCGAGCGATATTGCCCCAGGGGCACGCTCCAAGACACCCAAACCGCCGGCAGTAGATACTGCTGCTACCAGGGAAGGACCCGAGACACTACCCATACCCGCCAAGATGATAGGATACCGGGTACCCAAGAGGTCACAGACCCTGGTATGAATAATTTCCTTACCCATTTATGTCTCCGATGGAACAAGCTAAAAATCGGCTAGTACTCTATAGAGGTCACTTGTTCTTAAAGACAGGTTTTCTCTTCTCGGCAAAGGCCCTGGGGCCTTCAATAGTATCTTCCATGCCTCTTAGATTAACTTCAAGCGCCTTGCCAAATGCCTCCGCCTCTGACGGAGCCAAATATCTACCTCTATGAATAATCTGCTTGAGGTTTCTCACGCAACGCGGGGCAAGGTAACGCATACTCTCCGCCCACGACATGGCTTCATCCATAAGTTTCTCCCTGGATACCACTCTATTAACCAAGCCCATTTCGTATGCCCTTTGGGCAGGTATACGCCTATCGCCCCAGAGTGCTATCTCCAAAGTGTGGCCCATATTAAGCTCCGCAGTTAAATCATAAACCCAATGAGCTGGCATATTCCATCTAGTTTCAGCTATACCAAACTCGGCATGTTCACTGGCAATCCTTATATCACAACTTTTGGCTAGCCAAAGGCCACCGGCGATAGCATATCCGTTGACAGCAGCAATAACCGGTTTCCAAATCTGATGAGGATAAAACCGGGGTAATTCTGGCACCCCCTCTCCCCTCTCATCCCTTTCCGCCTGATCGACAAGGTCAAATCCGGTACAGAATGCCTTATCTCCGGCACCAGTAACAATAGCTACCCAGGCATCGTCATCATCACGAAACTGAACCCAGGCATCAGTTAACCGCTGTGTTAGTTCCAAACTAAGGGCATTTAGCCTCTCTGGGCGGTTCAGGGTAATAGTAACAACTCTATCTTTCTTCTCGTAAAGAAGAATATCTGGACCACTAATCGGCATCGTCTATACTCCTTTATAATCGTGGCTGTTTAGTTTTGGCAAAGATCCACAGGTAACTTCCGTAGCGCCGAAGGCACCCACCCCCTCTCTAGCTCAGGCTCTCCAGCTATTTACAATTCAGAATTCCTGGATTCCTCTTTTATCCTTGGCAAATCATGGAGATAGTGGTAAGTCCTTCTACCTCCTTAATATCTGTACCCCAGCTACACTCATAGCCGAGCCACCCATGGACTCTGATAGCCCGACCTTAGGGATGGGCTTTACCTGGTAGGCTCCACACTCACCCCGTAGCTGCCTGACTACTTCTACCAGTGACATAAGCCCGGCGCCACCGTAGCCATGTCCATGACCAATACAGCCTCCACTGGAGTTAACCGGCAGTTCACCTCCGAGATAGGGCACCCCCTCATCTATCAGCTTTCCACCTTCACCTTCCCCACAGAAGTCCAGCATCTCGTAGCTCATTAGCTCCAGCCAGCTATAACCGTCCTGAATCTCAGCAACGTCTATTTCTTTTCTCCACCCAATGAGCCAGCATGAACTCAATCATTCCCCTCCCAATTCTAGATGGTAAACAGGTATTGAAATATACTGGCAAAAGTATTTTATAAGAGTTGCGGTCTATTATAGTTCAAAGTTAATACTATATCAATGGAGAATTATCACCTTTGCACAATTATTCATTATCGTAGTAAAGTATATTAGAGCTTGGCAGTGCAACACTCGGGTAAGCTACCAGCCAAAACAAATAGTGGGCAGGAATATGCTTAAGAAATTACCGGATAGCCGTGAGCTTGAGAATGCAGCAGGGGCTTTTTGCTCGGGGACTGAACAAGACAATCCAAAATGCCCAATTTTAGGAGGTGAATCATGAGTAAGAAACAGTTCATTTATTCGGACAAACTGGCCTCGGTCAGAAAGAGGTTTACCTACTCTCACGCCATTAAGGTAGGCAATACCATTTATGTGTCTGGCCAAGTGGCTAGGAACAAGAGTCACGTGATATGCCATAAGCGCGATTTTGTCGGTCAGATTGAGATGATACTTGAGAATATGAAGGACGTCCTGGAGGCGGCAGGGGCTACGATGCAGGACGTTGTCAAATTGAATTTTTTCTGCCGACATCTTTGGGACATGACCAAGATGATGCCTGCATTCGATAAGTACTTTGGTGACCACGTACCAGCAATGACTGCCGTTGAGGTTGTCCAGCTATGGCATCCTCACATCCTAGTCGAGGTTGAAGCAATAGCTGTTGTCGGTGAGGAACAGGTGATAATTGAGGGTAAGGAAGTAGACGGCGTAGAATATGGCAAACAGTATGTAGTACCTGAGCGGACATGACCCTGTACTGTGGTCGGACTATGGTTTTTCTAATCAGTCCGGAGCGCACTACTTAGGAATGCTCCAACTTGCGAACTTGCATCATGCGTTTGGTCAGTGTGGCATCTGCTGGCTCAACAAACTGAAGGGCTGAGGCTCTAGGATTAGCCATAAATGCCGAGCTGTTCTCTGGTCTAGCTCGACAATACTTGACGCACGCTGGGTCACCACCACATAAATCGCAATTTATAATGTCGCCATCAGTAGAAAACTGAATGGCGCCGAAGGGACAGGCAGTTATACATTCCCCACAGTTAACACATAAGTCATGGCTAATTACTATAGCCCCGGTTCCCGTATTCCGACTGATGGCCTCGGTGGGGCAGGCTTCAGCGCAAGGTGCTGGGTCACATTGCCTGCATAAAATCGGTTTAAAGATTCCCTTCTCTTCTAGCTTGGTAACTCTAATCCTGGAATTAGCCGGGTTAGCGATACCCGTCTTTTGAATAGAACAGGCCAGTTCACACTGGAGGCATCCAGTGCAAAGAATTGGCTCAACAATAATCAGCTTTCTCGACATAATAATCACCTCACACTTTCTATGACTGCTCCCCCAAAGTTACTTCATCCCTGCCTTAAATTTCTCAGCCTCCTTAATAGCATTCTTCAAGACATTATCCCTCGCCCTGGGCTTAGCTGGACTTAACACATTTTCCCTGTCTAAGGTATCGGCTATATCTTTTAAGCCAAGCTCTTCCAATCGGTCACGCGTCTGCAATCCATTTTCTATATCAATTCCCCGATATTGATAGTATTCATCCAGCATCAGGTCAAAATAATCTTCGCCTTTCATCCCTTCCCCTGGATATCCCTTCGGAATAGGCTCCTTCATCCACTGCTCACACAAGGTGTCATCCTTGCGAGTGAAGCCGAGCCTTGAGTTAAACGCTTTCTCAATATTGTATACCCTGTCACCTGTAACCAGCAGGTCTTCTGGTTTTAACCCGGTGACAGCAGCATACGCCTTGGCTACTAATTCCACTCCATGACCTAGGTAACCTGTAGTCAGCGTATTAAATATACACAGCCCGGTGCAGTTCATAGCCGCTACCCTATTTTCTTCCCAGGCAACTACCAAGCCTTTTAAGTAGGGCACCTGAGTATTAACCGCCTCAGGGCTGCCAAATATCTCTTGAGAAAGACCAAACATACGAGCTTGCTCAAGCATAGTAAGCGCCTTCAGGTGGTCAGCGCCTCTGGTTGCAGTAGCCATAGCCACCGTCCAAGTGCGGCGATTACGAATATCCTCAGCCTCAGGTGAGTGCTTATTTCCATATTTGCAATACTTCATTACCGAAGTCCCTTTCAGCTCACCTACCCTCTCTGCTGCCTGATAAACGCCTTCATTTAAAATGTCAGAGAGTTTACTTCTTTTATTCACTACCAGTTCGGTTATCTTTTCTGCTGCCTCATAATTACCCCAGTTTAGCTTTACCGGTTCACCAGCCCATTCACTTACATCTCTTTCGGTGATGATACCCCTCTGGTATAGCTCCATCAGAAAACCTATACACTCTCCTATCTCCATAGTGTCTATACCATATCTATTCCACAGTTTCTGGAAGTGGAGTATAGCGGCCAAATCATCGGCTCCCCAACAAAAACAAGAGGCTATTGGTATATAATCTGGTTTTTCTCCAATCTCACCGGCAAACCTGGCAGCAGCCGGGCTTTCATCACCTTTTATCCTCCACCACTGACTACAGGCGGCAGCGCAGCCAGCCGAACAAGCGGCATCATGTGTCTTGAAATTCTCCAAATAAAACTTAGCGTTCACCCTCTCATATATTTCTTGAGGAAGCTGGGGAAACTGATGATTCCGCCAAGGGTGGGCACCAAGCCGCTGATAAGACCTGACCAAAAATGGCATACCCTCCCTGGCTGTTACCTCCCACGCCTTTGACTTACTCATCAGCCGATAGGCTTCATCTGTAACCTCAAAGAATTTTTGGGGGTCGAATATCCTGACACCCTTTGTCCCTCTCACGGCGATGCCCTTAAGGTTTTTTGACCCCATAACACAGCCGCCACCTGTCCTGGCAGCTACCCGTTCCCGGTTCATAACTATGCTGGCAAAGCGAACCAGATTTCCACCAGCCTGGCTTATCAGCGCCGTGCTTACCTCAGCAGAACCAAGCTCGTCCTTTATCATAGTATCTGAGGCATAAATATCTTTTCCCCATAACTTACTAGCATCCCTTATTTCTATCTGGTCATTATTAATCCATAAATAGACTGGCTCTTTAGCCTTGCCAGTTATCACAATGTGGTCATAGCCCGCCCAACGCAACTGACATCCCCAAAAACCACCCCCCACCGAGTCGCCAAAACCATGGTATATTGGCGATTTGAATGTCCACTTCGTCTTGGTTCCAGCTCCTAGGACGCCGGTAGCACCTAGCGGACCGACACCACAAATCAATACATTGTCAGGGCTAAGGGGGTCTATATGAGGGTCAACTTTAAGGAAGTGTTCCCATAACAACCTATCATTAATCCCTGCACCACCTAGGTACATCCGCTGCCATTCCTCAGGAATTGGGTCTTCCTCTATTTTGCTATTTGTCAGGTTAACTCTGAGAATCTTGCCGTACATCTGTCTGTACCTCCTACGTCATAATATAGCCAAAATCACCGAATTTGACTTCTCTCTGGCAGAAGCCACCTTCGGAGATAACTTCGGGGAATTCTGATTTCCTGGTTCCTAGGTGGTCAACATTCTTCTACGATAGCCACGGCACGCACCCAGCCAGCGCTAGCCCGTTTAATTTTTATGGGAAATACGGCTACTTTAAAGCCGTACGGCTTCGGAATTTGGTCGAGGTTAGCCAGGTTTTCTAGGTGACAGTACTCCTTCTCTCTCCCGGCGAAGTGTGCTGCCCAAAATTTATCTTTAATCCCACGCTTATGCTCGTCCACCATAACGTCAAACGGGCGGTCCCAACCCCAGGCATCTATGCCCATGACCTTCACTCCCTGCTCTATGAGCCACAGGGTAGCTTCTCTACTCATGCCCGGGTGCATATTTTCATAACCTTCCTCACTGATGTGCTTAGAGGTATCTGTTCTGAGCAGGACAATGTCATATGGCTTTATCTTATATCCAATCTTGTTTAATGCCTCCTGAACGTCCTCTGCGGTGATGAACTCCCCCTTCTTTTTATGGCTGAAGTCCAGGACGACACCGCTTCCATAGCACCATTCCAGTGGTATCTCGTCAATGGTTTTCGCCGGCTTACCCTCGGATTCTGGACCGAAATGCCATGGAGCATCCATATGTGTTTTTGAGTGCGTGGTAAGAGAAACATTTTCTACAGCGCAGTACTTACCGTCAGGCAGGTCACTTGCCGCCAAGCCGCGACGTTTGGCGAATATTTCGACACTCTCCTCATGAGCTATGTATTTGATTTCTTCAGAAGGTTTCCCGGCAGCGTTTTCTAATGGCGCACTCAAATCGATAATTTGTAGTTTACCCATCTCTTCCTTAATTTCACAATGATGGTTTCGCTTCGTTGCACTTATTCTATTTTTGTAGTGGAGGAATAGCCAGCATCTGTCTTGCCTCATCTGGTGCAGCTATTTCACAGCCGAGTTCCCTACCAATACGAGCTGTCCTCGCCACCAACTGGGCATTGCTCTTAGCCAATTCGCCTTTCCTGTAGAAGATGTTGTCCTCAAAACCGACACGGCAATGACCACCCAGGAGAATCGACAATGTAGTAGCCGGCAATTCATCACCACTTATTGCTATCACACTAAACATGCTGTCGGGTGGTAGCGCTTCTATTTGATACATTAACGCCTTCGGTGTATACCTTATGGCATTCTGATTAACCCTGTGCATACCCATAACAAAACTCATCCAGTAGGGCTTTCGCAGAAGCCCTTTTTCTATGAGGTCGTATACATCTTCCATCATAACCATATTATAGACTTCCAGTTCGGGTTTTATCCCTTTGTTCAGCATAAGCTCCGCTTTCTCTTCGAGCCAGTAGCGGCTCCGTGCGGTAACTCTAACTTGACCTTTAAATAGCACTACTCCAGTACCCATGCTTAGACTGGCCATCTCCGGGCTAGCTTCGAGTGATTTCATACCATCGTCAATTGTCGTCCCTGGTCGCATTGCTGGTGCTGTGCTGTGCTGGATGATTATGTCACATTTTTTCTCCCTTATTAGCCGGTCAACCTCACCGAAGACCTCCGGGTCATTAGTTGGAACACCATCCCTATCACGACAGTGGATGTGAGCTATAGACGCCCCTTCATTCCAGCATTCGTATACTGTATCAGCAATCTCCTCAGGTGTATAAGGTAGAGCTGGGTTTGCCTCTTTACCATGCAAATTGCTCGCCGGCGATACGGTTATAATCAACTTATCCGTGGTTCTCATTTCTTTCATTTCACCCTCCTCGTGGTATTCTAACTGTCTGGTAGTATTGAGACCTAGAGTTCAATCTCCGCTAGGTCGGGAGCAATAATTAACTTTGGCTTGGTTAATGCTTGAACGTCCTCGGCGCTCCACCCCGGGGCGACCTCTTTTAGAACAAGCCCTTCCTTAGTCACCTCGATAACTGCAATATCAGTAACAATCAGGTCTACGCATTCAGGGGCGGTTAACGGGATGGAGCACTGTTTGACTATTTTCGGCTTACCATCCTTGGTAGTGTGTTCCGTAGCACAGATAACCCTTTCGGCATTAAAGGCAAGGTCCATCCCGCCACCAATATTACCTACGCCCCTACCGGGGAACATCCAGTTAGCTAGGTCACCTTTCTCGGAAACTTCTATAACTCCCAACACCGTTATATCAACATGACCGCCCCTAATCATCAGAAAAGAGTCAGCATGGTGAAAAAAGCACATACCGGGTAGTGGCGTAACATACTGGCCACTGGCATTAACCAAGTCACTGTCTGCCTTTTCTTCGAGTTCTTCTGCGGTGACCACGGGGCCGAAGCCTAAAGCCCCATTCTCGGTATGGTAGATAACCTCTATTCCCTCAGAAATAAAACTGGAGACCAAGGTGGGAATGCCGATACCGAGATTAACTACAGCGCCGTCAAACAATTCCTTGGCTATTCTCATAGCTATGACTTCTCTACTCAGGCGCTCCTTCACTTTTGTTCCCTCCGAACAGTCAATTTTAAGCTTTTCTAACCCAAAAGCTTCGCTCAAGGTGACGGGGAAATCCTGGGTCTTCTTTAACCTTTACGATGCGATTTACAAATATGCCTGGAGTGACAACTGCCTCTGGGTCAAGTTCCCCAACTTCTACTATTTCATCAACTTCAGCAATGGTGATTTTGGCATTCATTGCCATTATTGGATTAAATTGCCGTTGTGTTCCTCGATAGACAAGATTGCCCGTTTTGTCAGCCTTGTAAGTCCTGACGAAGGCGTAGTCAGCCTTTATAGCCTGCTCTAGCAGGCAGAACCTGCCATCAAACCGCCTTACCTCTTTACCTTTAGCCACTACCGTGCCATAACCCGTGGGAGTATAGAAGGCTGGAATGCCAGCAGCTCCACACCTGATCCTCTCGGCTAAGGTTCCCTGAGGTACTAGCTCTAGTTCCACTTCCCCGGCCAAAATTTGCTTCTCGGCTGGACTGGGACGACTCGGCGAAGTGGAGAAGGGGAAGGTGGCAATTACTTTCTTAACCTGTTTGTTTTCGAATAGAATTTTATGGTCTTCATACTCAAGAGTTAGGCCGGTACCGCCGGCGGTATTAGCTACAATAGTTAAGTTCTTCGCCCCTTGATTCCGCAGGGCGTGAATTAGATAGTAAGGAGTCCCCCCGGGACCGGCGAAATTACCAATCATGATAATAGCCCCGTCGGGGACGTCTGCCACTGCTTCTTCAAAGGTATTAACTATCTTGTTTATTGACATACTCTCTCTTAATTCTGGATTCAATACCAAATGATAACCATTATCGGTTTACCGGCTTCCCGTTGTCAAGTAGGGGTGGGCTCCCTGCTCGTCCATCTCCTACCACCTTGTTCTCCAAATTTTTCAACCACACAATTGGTTATAGCCTCCAAAGACTTGACAAAGGGGGTAACTTGGGGCTAAACTACCAAACTATACTTAATAACAATATAACAATGGAGGTGAAGCAATATGGCCAAGTAAATTGCAAGCTAACAAAAAGTATACAAAAGAAAGGAGAGAAGTTAGATGAAAAGAGGAAAATTACTGGTCTTGGTAGGTAGTATGTGTTTAGTGCTAGTGCTGGCATTACTACCCTTCATGGCAGCCTGTGCCCAACCGGCTCCGGCGCCAGCGCCAGCCCCAGCACCGAAACCAACCCCGGCACCAGCGCCAGCGCCGAAACCAACCCCGGCACCAGCGCCTAAGCCAGAGCACGAGAGAGTGACAATTAACTTCCTCACCGCCCCCATGGGCGCCAGTTCCCATCCGCACTGCCAGGAATAATAGTCCAGAAAGCCGAGGCCGATGACGAACGCGGCGATCAGCCACGCAGCGTTCTGGCGAATTTCCTTCTTGAAAAGCGGCCACATGGTTCAGCTCCTTCCCATGAGGGGGGCGGTGTAGTCGATGAAAAGGTCCTCGAGC
>SDBU01006174.1_pt1 | contig 14152 bp, 12 predicted proteins | sample 2277071 | NCBI WGS metagenome assembly SDBU01 (sample SAMN10397929, study PRJNA504765) | marine sediment metagenome | isolation source: marine sediment core GS08_GC12, 126 cmbsf | place: Arctic Ocean: Gakkel Ridge, Loki's castle | collected 2008
TATCACGAAAGGCTGAAAAGGAGCGAAATTAATCTTTTCTGTTAAAGACGTCCTCGCTGGCGCAGCCAAGATTGTTGCCTCGAAGGAAGGCATGAAGAGTCTTTACGGGGTTTCGCTTTATCGGAATGCGGGCTACCTCATGTTAAATTCTGCCGTTAGTGCTATTCTCGGTTTTGTCTTTTGGATGATAGCAGCAAGATCCTACTCTTCCTCCGATGTAGGCATAACCAGCGCCTTAATTGGAGGTATAGGGCTACTTAATGTTCTCTCTTTACTGGGCCTTAATATGGGCTTGATTAGGTTTTTGCCTGGAGAAGAAGATAAAAGAGGGATGATTAACTCTTGTTTCACTATAGTCGGAATATGTTCCATAGGATTGGCAATGGTTTTCATTGTAGGAACTCCCCTCTGGTCTCCTGCCCTTTCTTTCCTCTTGGGGAATACAAAATTCATCCTTTCCTTTATTATATTTACTTTTGTGACTTCCCTAATCCTAATTCAAGGGCAAACATTTATCGCTTTCCGTTCAGCTAAATTCGCCTTTGTCCAGCAAATGATATGGCAAGGTTTAAAGATAGTTCTAGTTGTAATGCTAGTATCATTTGGCGTTTTTGGCATCTTTTCATCATGGGGCATAGCTGCTCTAATTACAATGCTCGTTGGTAATTTATTTCTCCTGCGAAAGGCTCAACCAGGGTATTTTCCCTTCCCCAGTATAAAGAAAAGGGTAGTTAATGAGATGGCGCATTTTGCACTAGGAAACTATGGTGCTGGAGTAATTAGCGGGGCTCCAATATACCTTCTACCACTCATGATTATAAATATTCTGGGTGCTGAGCCAAGTGCTTACTTCCGCATAGCTTGGGGAGTAGCTGGCGTATTATTTATGATTCCACTGGCAGTAATTATGGCACTTTTTGCCGAGGGCTCACATGAGCCCAAAGAACTTCACATCACTATTCTTAAAGCTATTAAGTTCATATCCCTTCTTGTTGTTCCGGCGATGCTGCTAATTTTGCTCCTAGGTGATAAAATTCTGCTTCTTTTCGGTAGCGAGTATTCAGAGAATGCCCTTAAGCTCCTGCGGATTTTAGCGCTATCAAGTATTCCATTGGCTATTAATGAGCTTTATGTGGTAATAAAGAGGGTGGAGCTTAAAGTAAAGCCAGTAATCTATACTTATTCTGGCATAATAATTCCTATTCTTGGTGGAAGCTATATACTAATGAACAGGGTTGGTTTAACAGGAGTCGGACTCGGCTGGCTTCTGGGACAAGGAGTTGTAGCCATAGCTACTAGCATATTAATAATTAGATGGCTGAGAAGCAATAAAGGAGCAGGATTGTGACAAAAACAGCTTTAATCACTGGTTTTAATGATTAAAACCTTACTTGTTGAGGTGTATAGGGCGGTAAACGAAAGGCCCCCAGACGGTGAAGATTTATACTTAACCAAAACGCAAAATATAGTGAGGGTGAAAATATGAAGGAGGTGTTAGATGGCGAAGGTTCTTTTAACTGGTATTACAGGCTTTGTCGGTTCCCATTTAGCTGAATACTTGCTCAGTCTTGGACATGAGGTTTACGGCATAACTCGATGGCGAAGTAAAACGGAAAATATAGACCACATTAAAGACAGGCTAAAGATGGCTAACGCTGACATCAGAGATGGATATTCGCTCCAAACGGTCCTTCAAGAAGTTGAGCCCGATTACTGCTTCCACTTGGCTGCTCAATCCTATGTAAAGGAAAGCTGGAATTCACCTTTGGAAACCCTAAGTACGAATATTTTGGGAACCACTAATATACTTGAAGCTATCAGACGAGCAAGTAGGGATTGTATAACAGTAATAGCCGGGTCGAGTGAGGAATATGGTTTAGTTTATTCCAGTGAGACACCTATCAAAGAGACTAACCCCTTAAGACCTATGTCTCCTTACGGTATATCAAAGGTGGCAACGGATAAGTTAGGCTGCCTCTATCACATGTCTTATGGGTTAAAGGTTATTGTGACAAGGGCATTTAATACTTCAGGACCGCGCAGGGGTGAAGTCTTCGCTACGTCCAATTTTGCAAAACAAATAGCTGAGATAGAAATAAGCGGCAAAGAATCAGCGTTGTACGTTGGAAACTTGGATGCTCAACGTGACTGGACAGATGTGAGAGATATGGTAAGAGCTTACTGGCTTGCGGCAACCAAGTGTGTACCAGGAGAGGTTTACAATATGTGTTCTGGTCAGGCTGTACGGGTAAGGGACATGTTGAACACCCTGCTATCTATGTCGTCGGTGCAAATTGAGGTAAGGCAAGACCCAAGTAGAATGCGCCCGAGTGACGTACCAATACTGTTGGGCAGTGCCGAGAAGTTCAAGACAGTTACAGGCTGGGAACCTAAAATATCCTTTGAGCAAACACTTCAGGACTTACTTGATTACTGGCGCTCAAGGACAGGAGATGGGCAAAGGGCTTAATCCTCAACAGGCGTCCCATCGGAGGTTGATACGGTAACGCACAAAAATGATGGAGGCAAGGGGGGCAACACAAAGTCTTTAGGCGTTTGCCTGATTGTATTTCCAAGTCATTGGCTTACTCTTCGTTTAGCTGTGGTTGATCTTACCAAGATACTTGAACCGATATCCGATTCACTTTATGTGATCACCGGGAATGTACCCGAAGAGCTTTTTAGCCAGAGAATCCGCTTTATGGATTTAAGAACTGTGATGCATTACAGACGATCGGTTTTCCCGGAGTGGCTGGTGATGCCGTTGTGGTTCCTTAAAATTGCGTTCATCCAAGTTAAAATGTCCGTTTCTCTTCTGAGAATAGCTAGAGATGTTGATATAGTAATCTTTTATCTAAGCTATTTTTATCAACTACCATTGTTGACCGCCAAGATTCTGAGAAAGAAAACTGTGCTATTACAAACAAACACAATATCTAAGGAAATTCTTGCTGCTACAGCATCAACACCTATTATGAGTTGGATGAGACCGTTAATAATGAAAACCAATTGTGTCCTGGCAGATTATATCGTTCCGGAATCGGAGAGGCTTGCTTGTGAATATAGTGAGTTTGCAGATAAAGTATTACTTTATGGAGCGCGCTTTGTAGATACGAGTCTATTCAAAATAAAAAAACCTATAGACCAGAGAAGGAACTTGGTCGGTTATGTTGGTCGTTTGAGCCCAGAGAAAGGGGTCATAAACCTTGTTGAGGCTATACCAATGATACTCAAGGAAAGGAATGATGTTGGATTTTTAATCAATGGTGAGGGGCCCCTGTTTGACGAAGTTCAAAAGAAAATAAGTCAATACCCTCGAAACAAAGTTTCTCTTACAAACTGGCGACCCCGTGAGGAAGTCCCGGATGTTTTAAATGAACTGAAATTGCTTGTACTTCCATCTTACACCGAAGGGTTACCTAACAGGATTTTGGAAGCAATGGCATGTGGTACACCGGTTCTGGCATCCCCTGTGGGCGCAGTGACTGACTTAGTTAGTGATGGCAAAACCGGGTTTATTTTGGAGAATACTTCCCCAAAATGCATCGCTGAAAATGTTAGTAGGGCTTTAGAGTGTCCCAATCTTGATGAAATTGTAAAAAATGGAGAGAGCATTATAAAGCAGAAATATACCTATGCGGCTACAGTTAAAAGGTACCAGGAAATATTGACCAAAGTTACCCGAAATAAAGAAGCACCAATCAGAGCGCGGAATCTCTCTAAACCAATAAAGAGAGTTTAGCAATGAGTGCAAGAAGTCGCATCAGCCACCTAATATACAAATCAATTGGCACGATAGGCCTAATGAGGCGGCTGGAATGGCGAAATATTTTAGGATGGCTAGACTTGAAAGACGGTGAAGAAGTTTTGGACGTAGGTTGTGGGGGGGGGCGCTTTGAGCCTTAAGATTGCCGAGAAGGGCTGTCATGTTTACGGGATTGATATATCAGGAAATGCCATAAATAGAGCCAATCGCCTAGCGGACAGAGAGAAACTAGCAGCTGAATTTCGAGTTGTCAATGCAGAGCAGTTGCCTTACCCTGACAGTTACTTTGATAAGATAGTATCTAGCTCCTCTCTAGAGCATTTTGAAGGAGATACTGAAGCATTAAAGGAGATGAATAGGGTTTTGAAAGTGGATGGAATACTTGTTTTGACGACTGATACTTTTTTATATTTAAAGGATGGCCGAATTGGGGAAAAGCACCGCAAAGTTGCTGAAGTGGTGAACTATTATACCCAAGAAGATTTGAGGGAAAAGCTGAAGATTTCTGGTTTCAGTATCATTAGAAGCAAGTATCTCCACAGGTCGCCTATGGCCGGTTTGCTCTGTAAACTTGGACTGAGATTAACATGGCGGGGCTTTTTGTGGATGGGAATATCGTTCGCAGCCTATCCTCTAACTCTGCTTTCTGAGAGGCTATTTGAGACAAGAAACAATGGATATGCCTTAATCGTCAAAGCGAAAAAGAGGCAAGAAGTGCTTCCTTGTATAAAATCCGCGCGGGCTGTTTAGAGCCCCAGTGCTATTGTGTAAGACAGAAGGAGTTAAAAACATAATGAACATTCTGATGCTTTGTCATGATCTCCCATCTCCCTCCAATGCGATTTCCTTCAGAGTATTAAATTCAGCGAAGTATTTGTATCAGAAATATAGACATAGTATCTCCTTACTGGCATTCAAGCGGTTGGAATGGGCATCGAAGTATACAGTAGATTTGAAACAATATTGTCAAAAGATTGAAACGGTCAACATTTCCCAAAACATAGGTTCATCACGTAAAGTGAGGTTGTTTAATACTGTCAATAAGCTACTTACGTCGCCACGGTTTTTTATCCAAAAGGGGGGTCTAATTAGGCTTTATAGCTATTATTACTTGCCTGAAATGCAGCGCAGGCTTTTCACAATGCTAGCGGCAGAAAATTTCGACCTTATATTCGTTGACGATTTTGTGATGCTCCCATATGTCTTAGGACTAAAGATACCCAAAGTAGTTGAAGTCAGAGCAGCATCAAAGGTAGCTCAAGAATCGGTGGGGCCTGAAGGAAAGTTAAGCTCTCGCCTCGTTGGATTACTTAACTCCTATGTTATAAGAAGCGCTTATGAGAGCAGATACAGAGATTTTGACGCGTGTATCACTGTCGGAAGCTATGATGCTGAAGTACTAAAGTCATACTTGCCTGGATTAAATATACACATTATCCCCTATGGGGTAGACACTGATTATTTCAAGCCGATAGAAGCTGAGTCAGATTTCCCCAGTTTAATATTCTTAGGCACTTTTGATGATGCAAAGAATGTGAATGACGCTCTTTATTTCTACAGTACAATATATCCTATGATACGCCAGCAAATACCAGAAATAGTGCTATACCTCGTTGGTAAGAATCCTCCAAAAGAGATAGAATCATTGAGTCTAGATAAGTCGGTAGTTGTTACTGGGTATGTTGAAGACACAAGGACATATGTAGCTCGTTCTTCAGTTTTTATCTCACCTATTAGGGTTGCTGCTGGCATTAAAACTAGAATATTAGAGGCAATGGCTATGGGGAAACCAATTGTGGCTACCCCAGCTGGGGTTCGAGGAGTGAACGTGGTGTCTGAGGAAAATGTAATTGTCGCTAGTAATAGTCAAGAATTTGCCATAAAAACAATAGAACTTTTGCGTCATCAAGGACTGAGACGAAGGTTAGGAGCAAATGCGAGGAAAACCGTTGAGGCTTATTATTCCTGGGAGAACATCACTGATATGCTTGACGAGTTATTTCACCAGGTGGGAAGAGAAGGCTGAATGAGAGAGAAATATCACGAATACAGTGAATACAGCCATGGCTCACTGCTTGCTCTCTTAGACTTCGTGATTACCTCTATGCGAGAATATCTTCCCAATACAGCAAAAGCATTAAGAGGATTGGACATAGGGTGTGGCAGTGGCAATATCACGATTCCCCTGGCATTTCTCGGCTACCAAATGGTTGGGATTGACATATCGCCGGGGGAAATCGAGAACGCAGAAAGAAAAAAATCCCGGAGGGATAATCCCACATTCCTCATCGGCGATGCCGAGAATTTGGGTATTGCCGAGAGGGCGAGCTTCGATTTCGTAATCTGCACAGAGGTTTTAGAACACCTACATCACCCTGAGAAGGCATTAAATTCAATAGATAAAGCTTTAAAAGAGGCCGGGATTCTGATTGCGTCGGTACCCAATGGTTATGGCCCCTATAGTCTAGTCTCGGATCACCTTAGGAATAAACTTGCTCGCAAAATATTCCCCCGGCTTGAGAGGTCATATCATTTTCAATCATTTACTTCAAAGAGAATTAAAAGACTGATGAGTGAGGCAGGCTTCGACGTCCTCACGGTCAGGAGTTCGAATTTTCTATCATTTCTTCCACTATTGGCCAAATCTCGCCTTTTTTGTTACTGGGATCGAAAGTTGGCCTCTAAACTGCCATTATATTGCGTGAGCGGATTTTACCTAATATGCAAAAAAAGACACCACTATGCAAATAAGCAATCCAACCCAAATTATTGACTGGGAGATAAAGAAATTTCTCAGGGCCATATTGGCTATCCAACTGGCGATGCTTGGGATAACAGGAATGAATGCCATTGGCTTGGCGATCCCAGTAATTACACAACTCGTCGGCTTTATTTATCTTGCATTCGTACCAGGTATCTTGATCCTGAGGGTACTCAAGGTACACAAACTGGGTACTATAGAGGTCATTTTATATTCCACTGGTTTGAGTATTGTATTCACGCTCCTTCTTGGGTTCCTGATGAACGCACTGCTGCCCATCATCGGCACTGCAAAACCCCTCTCACCCTTACCTTTAGTAATCGGTATGAGTATTGTAGTCTTATTACTATCTGCTTTGAGTTATAAAACGGATAGGAACTTTTCTAGTCCAACCCATCTAAATTTGAAAGGGATATTATCACCGGCAGCATTGTTCCTGATTTTAATCCCATTGCTAAGTTTGCTCGGAGTGTACTTGGTTAATGCCTACGAGAATAGCAGTATTCTGCTTTTAATCATTGGCTTAGTCGCGGTAACCGCAGGTTTAGTTGCTTTCGATAAATTCATTCCAAAGAGATTATTTCCTTTAGCGTTATTGTCAATCTCTATTGCTCTTTTATTTTCCCATTCCTTAGTAGGTTCGTATTTGTCAGGATTTAGGGATACACATTTAGATTATTACTTCTATAATGAAACAATGACAAATTCCTTTTGGAACTGGTTAAGCCCCCTTCAGGTTGGTACTGGGACTATGTTGAGTGTAACGATCCTACCGACAATATACTCTCGCTTGCTGAATATAGAAGGGGTACTGATTTTTAAAATAATATATCCGCTTCTTTTTGCGCTTGTGCCGTTAGGATTATATCAAGCATATGGTAGAGTCGTAAGTAACAAAGTGGCTTTTTTAAGTGTATTCTTCTTCATGGCAACAAGAACCTTTTTTGTTGACTTAGTGTTTCTGCCACACCAGCAGCTCGCAGAATTATTCCTTGTCCTAGTAATACTCCTAGTAGTGAGGAGTGAAATGAACACGATTAGCAGGCGGGCATTTCTCATAGCATTTTCCGCAGGGATGATCGTATCACATTACGGACTCTCAATTATGTATATGCTCCTTAGTCTGCTAGTCTTATTTGGTGTGTACATCGTGAAAGGGGGGAGAAACAGGCTCTTGGGTATTAATTCAGCTGTACTATTCGTAGTTATGCTTTTAGCATGGCACATATATATTGGGGGTGGCATTACATTCAATAGCGTGGTTAATGTAGGTAACAGTCTCTATCAGTCCATTTTTACAGAGCTCTTAAGTCCACATGCGCGACAGGCTGTAGAAATGATATTTTTTGGGGGGCCAGCACTTCCGTTACACCAAGTAAATAGGATCGTACAGTATATTATGTTATTATTTATATCAGTTGGCATCATTGACTTAATACCAAAGCTTAGAGGTAAGAAATTTAGTGAATATGCTTTGTTTTCAATAGCAAGTTTTGCCGTGTGGATTTTTTGCATATTTGTTCCTTACTTCTCTAATCAACTTAACACGGTTAGAACATATCACATTACGCTCCTCTTTTTGGCACCTTTCTCTATTTTGGGTGGTGGAATCGTTTTCAGATTGATATTAAAGGCATTAAGCCATATTCGGCTCAGAGTCTCCAGTAAAGGGCAGAATATTCAGTCATTAACTGAGCATCAAGGTGCTTTTAAAGCAGTATCAATTATTTTAATCATTTATTTATTGTTCAATAGCGGGTTCATTTATGAGATTGCTAACGAGCGCCCGTCGTCAATTGCATTGAGTATGGAGACCGTAAATAAATATAGTGATAATAGCCACAAAACTTTTTTCTACTTCAGCTATACTCGAGAGCAAGATGTCGTCAGCACTAGGTGGTTATCAAAAAACGTACCCAACAAGGCAGCGATATATGCCGATGCACAAGCGAGAGAAATGGTTTTGATTAGTTATGGCATGTACCCGTTCGGTCGTATTAATATATTGTCCGATATAAGTGAGACAAGCAGCGAAGCGTATATCTACTTAAGCTATGCGAATGTTGTCTACGGTAAAAAGTCAGATCACACAGAAGAAGGCTATCGCTTGTCAGATATTAGTGATCTGCTTCCTAGACTCTATAAGGCGAGCAAGATATATTGTAATGGCAGCAGTGAGATATATTATCAACCCTGAGAAGATTTTACCTGGGGAGGAGGGAATCCATAGCTTGAATCCAACAGTGAGACTTTTGAGGATGATAGGGTCGCCTTTTATACCGACGGCAGAAGGACACCTTGATGCTGATGAGGCGTCAGAGCTTTATACTTGCGCAGTAAAGAATAGAATATCATTGCTCTACCTGGAAACTCTTAAAAAACAAGGGGCATTAGGGGAATTGGAAGCGGATTACGAGAAGCGATATGCAAGATACCAGAGGTTTATCAATGTAGCGGTCAAGGCTTCGAAGTTCCTTGATTCTTTGAATGTTGACCATGTTATCCTCAAGACTATCAGGCCGTTTACTGCAGCCCCCAGTGATATCGATGTATTATGCCTGGGCTCGGATACCAATTATAACAAAGCTGTCGAAGCTATGTTTAAGGCTGGCTATGTAAGGGTCCCTACCGGTCCACCCGTACGCCAGATAAAACTCTACCACCCTGAAGAAGGGATTTGGATAGACCTACACAAGGAGATGGGGGCTAGTCGCATTACATGTGTAGATAAGAGGAAGCTTAACAAACATGTAACCGAAATGAAGCTGCCAAACGGCGGGGTTATTAAAGCCCTAACGCCACCAGCCGACCTGGCAATAGTGATGCTTCACTCGGTAATTACAGAGCAGCTCTATAGCCTGGCAGAGTATTACACTACCATCTACCGGTTGCCGGAGATGGATGCTGAAGAAATCAATAGCCTTATTGCTATAGTAAGAGAGAACCATATGGTATTTGCTGCAAAGGTGCATATTGGTATCACAACGGCACTTCACCGGACAGTCTATGGAATGGTGCCTGAAAAGCTGGCTAAACTATCAGCAAAGCTAGGCGGAGAGACTTCCGAAACCAGAAGGCTTACGGAAAACGCACTTAAGATGCCGCATAGATATCATCCACTGACCCTAGCTAGAGCTCTCCTGGAGAAGATGAAGGAGAGGGAAACTAGAAAGTGCATCGTGCCGCAAATGATGATGATGTTAAATTCAGACTTCCGTAGAGCCTTCATTTGGGAACTCAAGGATCACTTCACCAGGGAAGCTCAGAGTGAGCAGTTTTAAGATGTTGAAAGGTAAACTTACACAAGTAGCCGAATGGGATAATCGGTGGGCAAAGATAACTAATGGACAATTAGAGACAATAGCCAGGGAAATAGACTTGGTGGCAAAAGGTAAGAAGAGGATTAGGAGTTATCTTCAGAACCGTTCCATTCTGGAGAAGGAATTTGGGGAAATAAGAAACCTGAATGTAATTGAGTTGGGGTCAGGGCTAGGAAGAGATACTCTTTTCTTCTGTCTCTCAGGAGCAAGGGCAACTCTCGTGGACGAGAGTGAGATAGCACTAGAAAAAGCCACCCAACTATACTCCTTTTTCGGAATAGTACCCACTTGTATAAAGGCTGATGTCGTCAATCTGAGTGAACACGAAGCATTATTCAGAAAGTTTGACGTGGCCTTTAGTGGTGGTCTTGTTGAACATTTCGTAGGACAGTCTCGAAAGAAGGTAATTAAGCTCCATCTTGACCTAGTCATACCAGGTGGCTTAATTATGATTGGTGTACCCAACCGCTTGTCCCCTCTTTATTCGTTGCCTCACTTTTTTGCGCGCCTTTCAGGGAGAACTCGGATTGGAGAATTACCTTTCTCTTCAAGAGAACTTAGACACCAAGCTAAAATTATGGGAGCAAGGGAGACTAAGGTCTTTGGTCAAAATCTCATCTACGGTATCAACGAGTGGCTACTGCGTCCTCTTGGATATCCGGTAGATCGTTTTGGGATTCCCGATGTGCAAGTACCTGTCTTGGATTCTATACTAGGCTTCAGCTTACTGTTAGTCGCAAAACGATGACTTGTGGATATAACAATATATTTGTCGTTTCTCAGGTTAATTTACCACCCTTTATTGCCACAATGTTGAAACTTGTCAAGAATGCAAGAAGAATTTCTGGGCAATTCCTCATAAGAGGAGACAATATCCTAGCATTGATAGCCCTTCTCCAGCCCGCACTCTCAACGGGAGGTGCTACATATGCCCAAGGAGATGGCACGAGTCGGGTGTGCTGAAACCCCAACCCCCTCAAATCTGTAAGTAGCCTGAGTGGATTGAAGCCGAGTTCTGGGAATTCCCCAGTATAAGGGTTACGCCAGCGGAAGGAGGGCCTAAAAGAAACTTCTCCAGTAGCAATAAACTCTTCACTAGCTTTAGCTATCTCGTCTCCCCACATTCCTTGTGTCTTTTTTGCAATAATTGCTACTGTTGTATCATCAAGGGAAGGATGGATAGATCTGATAATTTTTACTCTGGCATCAAAGAAACATAGCCGATCAACTTCTCGCCCATGCTGTGCCTCGCTTTCTGCAATCGGACCATACTCGCTACGTCTCCAATCCTTGCGGCTACCGATTCTTGCGGTTAAACATAGGTCGTTGTTACCATCAGAAATATATAGAACCCCTCTAGGGCGCAAGACTTGTTTAATCTTGTATAATAGAAGGTCTGTATCCCTTATATGGGATATAGATTCTACCAGAATTACTCTGTCAAAAGAGCTAGGTGGATAAGAGGTGAGTAAGAAATCTCCCATTTCTGCCTTAATTGGTAAATCAGGGAACTCCCTCAGTAATGTTTGAAAACCCTGAATCATTTCCTCCGAAATGTCAATGCCGACAGCTCGCTGAGAGCCGAGCAACGCCAGGCATATTAACCTTAATCCAAAGCCACAGCCGACTTCCAAGATATCCTTTCCTCGAGTTTCTAAATAATTGGAAATGACAAGATTCTCTAGAAAATAGTTCCTAACACCCTCTTTGCAAGTTACGGTTGACCTGAAATAGACGGGGAAAAGGGGCTTCATTTTCTGAAGGAGCGCAGGATTAAGAATAACATTCTGTAGTCGCTCTATCTCTGCGTGATATTCCTCTGCGTTTATTATCATTTGCCAGACCTTCCTTCTAAACCAATAAGTGGGAACTAGCGATAAATGCCTCTCCATTGGGCATTGCAGGGTATACCCCGGCACGTACCCAGTTTGCTCTCATCTCCTCTCTAAAAGACGACCAGTTAGCTTATGTTGGATAATCTCTGCCAGCTCTGAAGGGTCTTTGGTACCGTCTAAGGTCGCTATTTCTTGAGACTTAGCCATAGATAAATATATTTCCCTGGGCTCAGAAAGATAGGATAGTGAGGGGATGTCATTTTTTCGCTGATAGGCCACCTCCTCAGGCAGATCGAGGAGAAAGGTCAAATCAGGCTTTGGAAACAGATGCAAATAATGCCTTAGTGACTTTCTAATCTGCTTCTCAGAATAATGTCCATCTGCGGCTAGAAATCCCACCACATCGTAAATATATCGATCGCAAATTACTGCTCTGCCTAAAGCTAAAGGTAACCTGATTTTCCCGAGGCTCTGAAAGAAATAATCCGCTAGCACCAAGTAATGATAAACGGTAAAGAGAAAGCGGTTTCGAAAAAAGTTCCTCTTAGCCTCAAGATAATCAGGGTAGTTAATAAACATTTCCTTCCCTTTAAGGAAAACCCTCCTGCCGATTGCCATTAACGGCTTGGTCAGCAGGGGTTCAAATCCATTCCACAAGTATTTGACCCTAATACCTTGTTTCAGCAGGGTTTCGGCTAACATCTCTGCCTGGGTGGTCTTACCCGAACCATCTACGCCAATAAAGCAGATTAAGCTCCCCCTTTTCATTCTAATCCGTTCCTTTGCCAGAGTTAGCTATCAAATCCGCATAGATTCCCTCTAGTTTTGCAGTAACATTATCCCATGAATAAGGCATAACCTTTTCTCTTGTTCTAACCTTGATACTGCCAGCTTTAATTTCCGGCAACTTCCCCAAAAGCTCATCTTGGCCATCAAAAAAGAAAAGCCCGTCGCCCTCTTCAAAGACCCGAGGTATTGCTCCGAATCTGGTCGAAAGGACTGGTAGGTTACAAGCCATTGCCTCCATCACCGAAAGGGGCAATTCTATGCAGCCCCTCCCCCTCTTCACCGGAAAAACAAGGCAGTCGGCTAGGTTATAGATTTCCTCAATGTTCTCAAAGTATGTTTTCCAGACCATACACCCCTTCTTCTCCAGCTCCAGATATAGATTTCGGTCTGGATTCTTAGTGGAAATGCTGCTGATAATTATCACTTGGTTTTCACTATCCTGTAATGCCTCAAGAATTTGTAAGTTCCTTTGTTTCAGGATATGTCCCACATGTAAGATTATAAATTTTGCTTCATCTACTCCGTACTTTTTCCTCAAAGCGATTTTGCTTTCCACGGGGAGAGGGACGAATTTCACTATGTCTACCCCGCTTGGCAGAAAATGAGTTTTGCAACCCAAATCACAGAACATTTTCTCAGTCTTGAGGGACTGGGTCAATATCAAGTCTGGCTTGAGCAAAGGGATAAGTATCTGAGTAAGGCAGGGGTTTAGAAAAGGAAAAGGAGCGGACATAACTGTTTTGACATGCTTACAGCGAAGGGAGAGGAGCTTCATTACCATAAAGCTTTTGAGGGTAGGACCCGGGATATAGTGAATCACTTGGGGCTTAAAATTTCCTATTTTGCCCCAAAAACTTCTGTGAAATACACCCCTTGGATCTAAAAGGATAGCCTCGTGATGCCTCGATAACTGCTCCTTTAATTGAGCAGCTATGACCTTCATACCCTCGTCAGGGTACGGAGTATATTCTGCCAGTAAACATATCTTCATTTGAGGTTACCAATAAAACCTTTAAGGTCTGCGATTATTAATCCCCTGAGCTTAGGGTCAGGTTTCAAAAATGTTTTGACCAGGATGCTGAGTGAAAAAAACAAGGAACCGACATAACAAAGTAACATATACCAATCCTTAAGGTATTTCCTATAAAGTATTGGCCTAATAGCTCCATGAGAATAAGCAAACTTAGTAACGCTTTCAATGGTCGCGGGGTGATCATGGTAGATGGTAGCTTCAGGTTCATAAACAATTTTATGTTCTGTTTCTTTTAAAATCCTGTAAAGGAAATCTGTATCTTCACCCATTGATTGGTTCCCTTTCCCCACACTTTCATCAAAGTACCCTATTTCCTCAAAAATCCCCTTTCTAAACGAGCAGAAGCCGGCTCCAATAGCCCCGGGAACGGGATACTTATCCCGAAGGCTCCTACTGTTGGTTAGAATAAGGGAGGGAAGGGCTTTCAGAAGCTGAAATATGCTTCTATCCCGCCTTGTAAAAATGCGCCTTTGCCCCCCCCTATCAAAACTAGCGTATCTTTCATAAAGCTTACTCACCTCATCATTTCGATGCGAAAGCATTCTCCCCGTGCAACACACAACCTCGGCGTCCTCGTAGTTTTGGATGAGGTTTTTAATCCAGTGCTTATCAACTATAAAATCGTCATCAGCAAAGACTACTATATCC